>Ga0075423_10007073_pt1 | contig 10574 bp, 9 predicted proteins | sample SoiMethybrSBSTD2_FD_80114 | JGI IMG/M metagenome (GOLD analysis project Ga0075423, IMG submission 80114) | Bulk soil microbial communities from a Populus tree surrounding site in Tennessee, USA - Soil MetaG P. TD hybrid SBSTD2 | ecosystem: Environmental > Terrestrial > Soil > Tree plantation...
AGCGCTTCCAGCTGCGTTGTCGTGAGGGTCGATGAGGAGACGGGCGCGGCAGGATTGGCAACCGGCCCGCCCTTCAGTGTGCCGGGCTTGAGCTCGGAGAAGAAATGCACGGCCTCACGCAGCAACCGATTGTATGGCGAGGGCGGGAGTCGCATCGCGGCGTGGTAGGCGTCCTCGAGTCGTGGCGCTTTCTCGACTTCCGCCATAAAGCGATCGGCGAGCTGGCGCATGCGGCGGAATTGCCACCATTTGAGGACGATCAAGTACCACGACACGAGTGAGAAGACGGCGAGGATCCCGAGCACGAATTGCGTCTCGGGACTGGACGTGAGCACCAGCTCCCACGGTGTGGTGGGAATCGCTCCTCGGACCTGTAGCAGCACTTACACTCCTCCCCTGTAGCCCTGCGGATGCGCTCGATGCCAGCGCCAGGCGCTCTCCAGAATCTCTGCGAGGCTCGACCGTGCGGCGCGCCACCCGAGCACCGAGGCGGCGCGGTCCACTGCGGCGACGAGTGCCGGTGGATCACCAGGACGGCGCGGTTGCTCCGACGTCTTCAGCGTCTTCCCGGTCACCCGCCCTGCCGCGTCGACGACCTGGCGAACCGAGTGACCGCCCCCCGTCCCGAGATTCACGGCGACCGGCGCCTGTCCGTCGATCGGGACATCGAGCGCGCGCACGTGCGCGTCGGCAATATCGACGACATGCACGTAATCTCGTACAGCGGTGCCATCAGGCGTCGGATAATCGGTCCCGTACACGTTGACCGCGGGCTGCTTGCCGAGCGCGACAGCGAGCACGTTCGGAATCAAGTGCGTCTCGGGGTCATGAGCCTCCCCCAGCCGTTCGGTCGCGCCCGAGGCATTGAAATACCGCAGGCTCACGACGCCGATGCCATGCTTCGGACCGAAATCCGCCAGGAGCCGCTCGAAGTCCCGCTTCGTCTCGCCGTACGGATTCACCGGAGCCTGCGGCGTGTCTTCGGTAATCGGAATCTTCGCCGGATGCCCATAGACGGCGCACGAGGAGGAAAACACGAACCGCCGGATCCCGGCCCGTGCCACCGCCTCCAACAGTACACGGGCGGCCGTGACATTGTTGCTCACATACTTCTGGGGCTGCGCAACCGATTCGGCCACCAGCGCAAAGGCAGCCAGGTGTACGACGGACTCGATGCGTTCCCGGGTCAACAACGCCTCGACGAGCTCCCGATTGCCGACGTTCCCCTGCACGAAGCTCGCCCCGCGCGCGACGGCCTCGGGGTGCCCCGCGCTCAGGTCATCGAGCACGAACACGCGGTAGTCCCGCTCGAGAAGTTGGTCCACAACGATGCTGCCGATGTACCCTGCCCCGCCGGTCACAAGGACGCGTTGAGTCACGCGGGTGGCTCCATACCGAACAGGCGGCGCAGTGCTTCGAGCAGGCCGTAGCCCCGGCCCTGCTCAGCGGCTTCTTTGAGGGCGAGCGTGGGCTGATGCAGGAACTTGTTCAGGAGCGCCTGGCTGAACTGCTCGACGCGCGCGCGATCGTCCGGCGACAGATGGTCCAGCTGTTTGAGCGCGCGCTCGAGCTCCGCCGTCCGGAGGGCATCCATGCGTGAGCGGAACTCCTTGATGACGGGAACGACGCCCAGGCCGCCGTACCAGGCCCAGAAGAGATCGGTTTCCTCCTCGACGATCCGTTCGGCAGCCGGAATCTCATCGCGGCGGCGCGCTGTCGCCTGGGCGGCAACGGTCTGGAGATCGTCGACGTCGTAGAGAAACACGTTCTCGATCTGCCCCACCGCGGGATCGACGTCGCGCGGGACCGCGAGGTCGAGGACGCATAGCGGGCGGCCCCGACGCTCGGCGATCACCGACCCAACACGCTCCCAGGTGACCACCGCGTGCGGCGCGGCAGTCGAACAGAGCACGATGTCGGTCGTCGCGAAGTACGCCCAAGCCTCTTCGAGCGATACGGCCCGCCCTCCGAGACGCTCGGCGATGGCGCGGGCGCGCTCTTGCGTGCGGTTGGCCACGAGCGTGATCTGCACGCCCTCGTCGCTCAGGCAGGTCGCCGCCAGCTCTGCCATGTCTCCGGCGCCCAGAATGAGCGCGGTGCGGCCGGCCAGGTCGCCGAAGATCTTGCCCGCGACCGCGACGCCCGCCGACGCCGCCGACGCGGTGCCCATGCCGAGCCCTGTCTCCGTGCGGACGCGCGAGCCCACGTGCAACGCGGTCTGGAACAGCCGATGCAGCACGGGTCCCGCCTGCGCGCGGGACGCCTCCCAGGCTTCCCGCACCTGACCCTGGATCTGCGATTCGCCCAGGATCATCGAGTCGAGGCCGGACGAGACGCGATAGAGATGACGGACCGCGTCACGGTCGCGCTCGATGTACCCGTATTCGCGCGCGGCGCCCTCTCCGCGCGGGCCGCTCGGGAGCCGTTCGCCCAGCAGTGCCCACACCGCTTCGAGCGCGGGCTCGTCCTCCGCCAGCAGATAGAACTCGGTGCGGTTACAGGTGGAGAGCAAGACACCGCCGCTCGCACCTGCTGCCATCACTCGCTGGAGCGCGGCGGGAACCTCGTGCGCACCATGCGCAAAGCGCTCGCGCACATCGAGCGGCGCGGTGCGATGGTTCACGCCCACGACCTTGATGCCCATGCCGACATGGGTGGTCACAGGAATCGTCCGACCCCCGGCTCCACGAGCTTCAGCGCGACATAGACGAGGAGCACGGCCGAGAACCCGGCGATGCTGGCGACAGCGGCGCGCCGGCCGGCCCAATGGCGGACGACGCGGACCCAGACCGCCCATCCCAGAACGACCCAGGTGAAGATGCCCCACACGATCTGCGCCTTGGCGGCGTGGAGGCCGCCCCCCCCCTCGCCTACGAACCGCGCGCCGTAGCCGAGCGCGAGCAGGACGCCGAGGGTGAGCGCGGGGAATCCGGCGACGAGCGCGAATCGATTGAGTTGATCGAGCCGTTCGAGTGGCGGGAAGAGCTGGAAGATCTGGCCGAAACGGCGGGCCTTCAGCTCACGAAACTGCAGCAGATAAAGCGCCGCGGCGATGAACGCGAGCGCCATCAATGCGACCCCCAGCACGCTCAACGCGACATGCATGACGAACCACGCGTTACGGCCGGGCGCAGCCTCCGCCCCGGGCGTGAGGCCGCTCAGCAAGGCGAGCCCGACAAGCCCGGTGGCGAGCGGCGCGACGAAAAAGGAGACGGCGGAGCCGCGCAGCAGCCGCTCGCTCGCGAGCTGCAGCAGCACGAGACACAGCGCGAGCATCGACAACGCTGGTCCCAGGCCGAACAGTGTGAGCTGCGAAACGGCGACCACGTGCGCAGCCGCTCCAGCGCAGGGGAAGGCGATCGCGAGCGCGCGGTGCGAGGGGCGCAGACCGATGAACGGCGCCAAGGCCAGCGCCGTGGCCAATCCGTAGAGCGCTAATGCAATGAGATGCAGGGGGACAATCACGGTACACAGAAGCCAGGCCCGCTCCGCGAGGAGCGAGCCCGGCCACCGATCAGGAGGGCATCTTCTTGATCAGCCGTACGGGAAGACCGCTGTCGAGCCCGGGATGCGTAATCTGAATCAGCAGACCCGTGGACGAATGCTCGCGCGTATGCACGATCATCATCACCGCGCGGACTTCTTCCGACGCTGAACCGAGGTAGCCCTCGGCCGGCTTGTACACCTCGAATACGTCGCCCAGAGACACGCCGTTGCGCCGACCCTTGTCGATGAAGAAGTACTGTTGGGCGCCGGCAATCGGATGGAGATCGCGGGCCTCGATCAGCGTGGCCACCATTCCCTTCGCGACCGGCGTGGGACGCACCTGTCCGGGATCGCGGAATGGCTCGAGCGGCATCGCGAGCTGGCCGTCATGCACGCGCTCATATTGACCGACGACGCGCGCCAGCACTTGGGATTCCTGGATGGTCGTCACGCGCGCAATCCCGACGGGCACAATCACCTGGCCCCACGATCCGGTCTGCAGGGCCCGGTCGATACGAGCGAGCAACACGGAATCGCCGACGTGGTACGACGCGTTGCGCGGCGGGCGAATCGCGATTTCCTCGAACATCGTGGCGCTGGTGCTCGTGGACAAACGCATGATCGCCGACGTGGAGGTGGCACCCACCACCGTGCCCCAGGGCAGTTCCTCACCTTCGCTCAGGAATCCAGCGCCGTAGAACTCGCCGGCACGCAGGGGCCGGTAGGGCTGCTCGGCGTAGGCCCGCAGCACATCCTGGACTTGCTGCTGTTTGGTCCGCCGCCGATCGAACATCGTTTCGTACGTCTCGGCGACCGCGGGTGGCGGCGCCTCGACGATGACGGTGGTATCGGCGGGGATCGTGTCGATCATCGCCGTGTCGGTCGGGATCACCGCGGCAATCGTGTCGCCCGGAGCAGCCCGTACGGTGTCTGCCGCAGACGTATCCGGACGCACGCGGGTGGTATCACCGCCCTGTGCAACGTTCACCAGCTCGGCGAGATTGAGAACCTCACCGGGATAGATCCAGTGCGGGTCTTCGACGACAGCGGTGTTGAGACGGTAGATCTCGGGCCAGAGCAGCGGATCATTGAAATACATCTGGGCGATGGACCACAGGGTCTCACCGCGGACGACTGTGTGACTGGATGGGAGCTGTCCCTGGAAGGCAGCGGCCGCCTGCGTGGTGTCCTGTTGCTGCACCGCCTGAGTCGTATCCTGCGCCGGCAGGACTCCCCACATGAGCGGCAACGCCGCCAGGGCCAGTAGAACAGTGCGGCTAGAACGGCAGATCGTCGTCCTCCTCATCCAGCGCCTCCGGGAACGCGTCGAGCGATTCGGGGGTTTTCCCGCCGGCTTCGGCAACTGCCCCGGCCCCTCGTCCTGCCCCTGCTCCGACGGGAGCGGCTCCGCCTCTCGAGCCCAGCATGATCAGCTCGCGCGCGATGATCTCAGTGACGTAGCGCGTCTGCTTATTGTTGTCTTCCCAGGTCCGGTACTCGATCCGGCCCTCGATATAGACTTTGTCACCCTTCTTCAGGTACTTCTCGCACACGTCGGCCAGACCCGCACCGGTCTTGCTATTCCAGCAGATAACGCGATGCCAGTCCGTCTTTTCCTGCTTTTCGCCCCCGCTCCCCGTCCACTGTCGGCTCGTCGCGACGGAGAGGGTGGCTACCCGGGAACCGTTATTCGTGCTTCGCACCTCGGGATCGGCCCCAAGATTCCCGATGAGCTGGACCTTGTTGAGACTGCGGCTCACAACGACCTCCGACGATTAAGCGGGTTGGGCCCAAGGGTGCCACACACTATATAAATCGCAAGTCATTCTGTCAACCAAAGATACGCCACTTGTATCAAAGTTATGCATCAAGTCTCAAAACGATGGCGTCCTCCACCGGCCGGCGATAATACGCCTTCCGGCGGCCCACCTCCCGGAACCCCTGGGTGGCGTAGAGGGCCCGCGCCGGAGCGTTCGACTCCCGCACTTCAAGGTAGACGTGGTGGACGTCCCGGTCCTTGAGTACCCCGAGAACGGCCTCGACGAGCGCGCGACCGAGACCTTTGCGCCGGCCCGCGGGCGCGACCGCGAGATTCAGGATCTCGCCCTCATCCGCCGCGTCGAGTGCGACGACGTAGCCACTCACCTCGCCGGCGACCTCAGCAACGAGAAACAAGGCGTCGGCTGCGACGCAGTCGTGGAAATCCTGCCTGGACCAGGGATCGGCGAAGACCTCCTGCTCGATCACCCGGACAGCTCCGACGTCGCCGAGTCTAGCGGGACGAATGCGGAAGGGGGCGACCGTGGCGACTCTCCCATTTCACTTGCGCTTCGGCGGGACGCCCGTACACCGGCTCCGCAATGCCCGCGTCAACCGGACGACGCGCGCCATCGTACGCCAGGAGCGCCAGCAACGATCCAGCGAGCGGCGCGAGCGTCTCGAGCCCGGCAGGCGCGTGTCCCGTCCACGCGATGATCTGTTCGCGATAGCGCTGGGCGCCGTCCCCCACCGCGAGGTCCGGTGATCGGCGAGCACGCTCTGCGAGCGTGGGGATCGTGAACAACCCCGGCGCGACCAGCGTCTGCACCTGATCGTGGTCAAAAGCATAGATCGCTGCGAACACTTGTCCGCGTAAGGCGTCATAGCACGCCGCCACGGTCTCGGCGCCGGCGGCATGGGCTGCGCCCAGAAGCGACGGAATCGCGATCAGGGGAAGCTGACGTTCCTGTACGAGACCCTTTGCGGCGGCCCAGGCGATGCGCAGGCCCGTGAAGCTGCCGGGTCCATCGCCGACAATGACGCCGGCAAGCTGATCGAGCCGCAGCTGGGCGGATTCCAGGACGTGATGAACGAGAGGCAGGATCTGCGCCGCATGTTGGCGCGCGCCGCGGATCGAGCGTGCCACCGTGCGGTCGGCTGTGCCGACCGCCACGCTCGCAATGTCCGTCGCGGTATCGATGGCGAGCCAATTTGCGCTCACGGCGTCGCCAGGTCCTCGACCACGCGCTGCGTGTCATCACTGTCATACGACAGCCGGAAATGCCGATCGAGCGGCGGAGCCCACGGTCCCGCCCGCTCTGGCCATTCGATCAGAATGATTGCCTGCTCGCGGGTCATGTCGTCAAAGCCGAGGTCACGGGCCTCATCGGGATGACGCAGTCGGTAGCAATCCACGTGATAGACGGGCGTGTGTCCGGCGTCATAATGATGTACGAGCGCGTAGGTGGGGCTCGTCGCGCGCGAGCGCGCGCCCAGGCCTCGGCAGATTGCCTGGACGAGGGTGGTCTTCCCCGTCCCGAGCTCTCCCGACAGCCCGATCACCGCGGGCGCGGTGAGCTGGGCGCCGAGCTCCTCACCGAACCGGTTGAGCTCGTTCGCGGACAGGCGCATCGGCTTTGAGCTCGAGCAGCTGATCGCGCAACACGGCCGCCAGCTCGAAATCCAACTGCTCGGCCGCCGCTTGCATTTGCTGCTCGAGCAGCCGGATCAGCGCGTCCCGCTCGCCCGCGTCAGCCGGCCGCCGCACGGCGCTGGCCGCCGGCCGCCCGACGCGGGCGTCAGCGACACGGGTAACGAAGCGGATGTCGCCCACCGACTTCACGATCGACCGCGGCGTGATGCCATGCTCGGCGTTGTAGGCAAGCTGCGTGTCTCGCCGCCGGTTCATCTCGCTTAGGGCGCGCTCCATCGAACCGGTGACGCGATCGGCGTACAGAATGGCCCGACCACTCAGGTGACGCGCCGCGCGCCCTACCGTCTGAATCAGGGAGCGGTCCGAGCGCAGGAACCCTTCCTGGTCGGCGTCCAGTACCGCGACGAGCGACACCTCGGGAAGATCGAGGCCCTCGCGCAGCAGATTGATCCCCACGAGGACGTCGAATTCGCCCAGCCGGAGTCCCCGGATGATCTCGACGCGTTCGATGGCGTCGATCTCGGAGTGGAGATACCGTACCCGCACGCCGTGCTGCTGCAGGTAATCGGTGAGATCCTCCGCCATGCGCTTGGTGAGGGTAGTGACCAGCACGCGCTCGTTTTTCTTCTCGCGCTGGCGAATCTCGTTCAGCAGGTCGTCTACCTGGCCGGCGACCGGGCGGATTTCGACCTGCGGGTCCACCAGGCCGGTCGGCCGGATGATCTGCTCCACGATCACGCCGCCGGAGAGGCGCAGCTCGTCCTCACCGGGCGTGGCGGAGACGAACATGATGCGCGGCACCAGGCCCATGAACTCGTCGTAGCGCAGCGGCCGGTTGTCGAGCGCCGACGGCAGCCGAAAGCCGTAATCCACGAGCGTCTGCTTGCGGGAGCGGTCGCCCTCGTACATCGCGCCGAGCTGCGGCAGGGTCTGGTGTGACTCGTCGAGGATGCACAGGTAGTCGTCCGGGAAGTAATCGAGCAGACAGGCGGGGCGCTCCCCCGGCTGCCGGCCGCTGAAGTGGCGCGAGTAGTTCTCGATCCCCGCGCACCGTCCCACCTCGAGCAGCATGTCGATGTCGAACTGTGTGCGCGACTCCAGGCGCTGCGCCTCGAGCAGCTTGTTGTGCTGGCGCAGATCCGCCAGGCGCAGGCGCAGCTCGTCCCGGATCGATTTCACGGCGCGCTCGATCGTCGGCCGCTGCGTGACGAAGTGCGTCGCCGGGTAGACCGCACAGCGCTCCAGCTCGACGATCACGTTCCCCGTGAGCGGATCGATCTTGGCGATGCGCTCGATCACGTCGCCCCAGAACTCGACCCGCACGGCCTGCTCGTCGTACGCGGGGAAAATCTCCACGGTATCGCCGCGCACCCGGAAGGTGCCGCGCTCGAAGCCGATGTCGTTGCGCTGATACTGGATCGCGACGAGGTCCGCGAGGAGCGCGTCGCGGCCGCGCGATTCTCCTTTGCTGGCCGTGACGAGGAGCTCGCGATACAGCTCGGGATCACCCAGGCCGTAGATCGCCGAGACGCTGGCGACGATGACGACGTCGTCGCGCTCCATCAGGCTCGACGTCGCGCGCAGCCGCAGCCGCTCGATGTCGTCGTTGATCGACGAGTCCTTGGCGATGTACGTGTCCGTCGCCGGCACGTAGGCCTCGGGCTGGTAGTAGTCGTAGTACGAGATGAAGAACTCGACGGCGCTCGCCGGGAACAGCGCTTTGAGCTCCCCGTAGAGCTGGGCCGCGAGCGTCTTGTTGTGCGAGAGGACCAGCGTGGGACGGCCGAAGTCGGCGATGACGTGCGCCATGGTCATCGTCTTTCCGGAGCCGGTCACCCCGAGCAGCGTCTGATACTTGTCGCCGCGCCGCAGGCCAGCGCTCAGCTCGCGAATGGCGCGCGGCTGATCACCCGCCGGTGGCGGGGACGATCCAAGCTGAAAGGGCATAGAGAGGAAGTTAACCGGAGACGACTTCAGCAGAGCCGGAATCGCGGCGGGCGATTTCGGTCACGCCCTTCACCTTGCGAACCGCCTTCAGGACCTTGTGCAGGTGGGTGTGATTCTCGACCTCGACCAGCACGGACCCATACACGACGCCGTCTTTCGACGCCAGCTCGGCGCTCCGGATGTTCGTCCCCGTGCCGCTGATGGCTTCGCAAATGTCGGCATACAGGCCGCGGCGGTCCTCGCCGCTCACCGCCAGCCGCACGACGAACGTCTCGCCCTCCACTTCCCGCCAATCGATTTCGACCCGCCGTTCCTCGTCGCCCGACAGCGTGAGCAGGTTGGGACAGTCGTTGCGGTGAATGGAGATGCCGCGACCCTGGGTCACGTACCCCACCACGGGATCGCCGGGCACCGGCTGGCAACACTGGGCGTAGCGGACCATGAGGCCCTCGACGCCGTGAATCTTGATGCCCCGGCCGAGGCGCAGCCGCTCGATGACACGGCCGAAGGCCGTCGGCTTGGGCGCGTGGGTCTCGTCGGCCGGCAGGTCGGGGTAGACCGCTTTCAACACGTGGCTGAGCTGTACGTCGCCCCGTCCAATCGCGGCTTCCACCTGCTCCGCCCCCGTCAGCGACATCGTCGACGCCGCCTGCGCGAGCTGCTCCGGCGTCGGCGGATCGAGACGGCGGCGGCGCACCTCACGCGCCAGGATCTCGCGTCCGAGGGTAACGCTGCGCTCCTGCTCTTCCTGCTTGATCCATTGCCGGATCTTCTGGCGGGCGCGGCCCGTCTGGACGTGGGCCAGCCAGTCGCGCGATGGCTTCGCCTGCGGGTTCGTCAGCACTTCGACCGTATCGCCGTTGCGCAGCGGGCGATGCAGCGGGGCGATGCGGCCGTTGACGCGCGCGCCGTTCGTGTGCTGGCCGACCTCGGTGTGCACCAGGAACGCAAAGTCGATCGGGGTCGCGCCCTTCGGCAGCCGCTTGACGTCACCGCACGGCGTGAACACGAAGATCTCGTCCTGATACAGGTCGATCTTCAGGAACTCGAGGAACTCTTCGGGGGTGTGCGCGTCCTGCTGCAGCTCGATCAGCTGCCGGAACCAGGAGAGATGGTGATCCAGCTCGTCGGCACCCTTGCCGTTTTCCTTGTAGAGCCAGTGCGCCGCGATACCGTATTCCGCGGTGCGATGCATGTCGCGAGTGCGGATCTGGATCTCGTACAGCTGGCCGCCGGGTCCGAACACGGTGGTGTGCAGCGACTGGTAGCCGTTCGACTTGGGACTCGCGATATAGTCCTTGATCCGCTCCTGGAGCGGCGTCCACGTGTGATGGATGATCCCGAGCACGTGATAGCAATCGGTGATGGTGTTTACCAGCACGCGCACCGCGAGCAAATCGTAGATCTCCTCGAACGGCTTGCCGCGTTTCTTCATCTTCTTGAAAATCGACCAGAGGTTCTTGGGCCGGCCCACGATGTCCCAACCCGCGATCCCGGCCCGCCGTAGCTCGTCGGCGAGCGGCGCGCGCATCCGCTCGATGGTGCGGTCGCGCTCCACACGCCGGGCCTTCACCTGGCGCGCGAGCGCCTTGTATTCCTCCGGCTCGAGATACTTGAACGACAGATCCTCGAGCTCGGCTTTCACACCGGCCATGCCGAAGCGGTGCGCGAGCGGCGCATACAGCTCCCGCGTCTCCAGCGCGATGCGCTTGCGCTTCTCCGCCGACAG
>Ga0075423_10007074_pt1 | contig 10573 bp, 10 predicted proteins | sample SoiMethybrSBSTD2_FD_80114 | JGI IMG/M metagenome (GOLD analysis project Ga0075423, IMG submission 80114) | Bulk soil microbial communities from a Populus tree surrounding site in Tennessee, USA - Soil MetaG P. TD hybrid SBSTD2 | ecosystem: Environmental > Terrestrial > Soil > Tree plantation...
AGCGCCCGCGTGTCCACCGTTAGCTCGTGCGGTCCGGCGGTCCAGGAGTCCGCGGGCGCGGACGCCGCGCGCCGACCGCGGACATCGAAGATCTGCACCGCGACGCGGGCCGGGTTCGGTAGATCGAACCGAAAGCGCGCGAGATCACGCACCGGATTCGCGCCGGCGAGCGCGAAGCTCGCCCGAGGTCTCGGGTTGTCTCACCCTCAGATGCGCCCATCGATGAACTTGGTTTAAACCAAGTTTGCGAACTGAACTTGTGGGAATGCTCTACCGCAAGTGCTCGAGGTAATAGAGCGCGCCGAACGCCAGCGCCAGGGCGGTCACGGGGAAGGCGAGGAAGCGGAGCCGGCGCCGCGGCTCGGACCAGTCGGCGGTGGCGAGGAAGAGGAGCACCAGCGGACCGACGGCGAGCACCGAGAGCTGGAACAGATGCGCCAGCGTGCCCTCGTCGGGCTGCGGCGGCTGGGTGAATCCGATCATCACCGTGACCAGCGCCGTGAGCGAGAAGACGACGAGCGCCTTGCGGCTCAGCTGGTGGACGTGCGCCGATTCCATGGCAACGATGGTAGCAAAAAAAGCCCGGACGGCCGTGGGGCTGTCCGGGCTTCGCGGCGCGGCGCGACCTATTTCCCCTGCGCCTCCAGCTCGCCGAGCGCGATCTCGGCGTCCCCCGCCGACGGCGTGTCGCCGAACTCGGCGGCGAGCTTCTGGTAAAGAGGCTTGGCCTTGGCGAGATTGCCCGCCTCCTGCCAGGCGCGCCCGGCGGCGTAGTACAGCTCGCCGCGCACGTCGCGCGGGCCGTCGACCGCGGCGAGACGCTCGTAGATCTCGGCCGCCTGCGCGTACTGTTTCTGGCTCTCGAGCGCCTGGGCCAGGCTGCGCTCGACGCCCGGCCGCAGCTGCGAACTGGCCGGCGTCTTCTTCAGATAGCTCTCGTAGCTCTCCTTGGCCTTGACGAAATCGCCCTGCCAGAAGTAGGCGTCGCCGAGCATGCGCTCGGCCTCGGTCGCCGCCTTGGTGCCACCGTAGGTGCGCTTGATGTCGTTGGCGCGCTGGATGAGCGGGCCGTAGTCGCCGCGCCAGTAGAGCGCCGCGGCCTCGGCGAGCTGCCCGGAGGCCTTGGCCTCGGCGTCGGCCCGCGTGCGCAGCCAGAGGAAGCTCACGATGCCGAGCGCGGCGGCCACGCCGACCACGCCCAGGAGGACACGCGAATTCTCCAGGATCCAGTCCTGGAAGCGGACCCAGACGACGAGGACCGGGTCCTCTTTTTGACGACGGGTGAGGCGAAGCTCGGTCACGAAATCTCCAAGGCTGTGCGGTGATCGATGGGCGTCACAGAGGCGGCCGTGGCGGTCTGGAGTCGCCACGGCCCGACGAGCTGCGTGCGAGGTGCCGAATGTACGACGTGCTGGGACCCGGCGGCAATGCCCGGAGCCCGGGTCATCGGGACCGGGACTTGCCCTTCGGGCGGCCCTTGGAAGCGGTTTCGGGCTTGGCCTTGCCATTGGCCGGGCCGGGGCCGCCGGGGATCACCGCCAGGCGTCCGCCCTTGCCGCGGCAGCGGCGGCAGACGAGCCCCCCTTCCCACCAGAACTCCCCCACCATGCGTCCACACACCGGGCACGCCAAACGAGCCACCGAGCCCTGCGCGAGATCGATCTCGCCCTCGAGCGGCACGTTGCCCTCCGGCGTGCCGATCGTCCAGGTGACCGGCAGGCGCGGGCGCGCGATCTCCTCGATGCCCCAGAGGCGTAGCTCGACCAGCGGCTCCCAGCGCGCCCGCACCGATTTCACGCGGCGGCCCCACTCGAGCTTGAGATCGGCCTCGGTGGCCTGATCCTCCTCGTCGACGCTCTGGCCGCGGCGGCGCCGGCGCTCGCGCTCCTCGTCGAGGCGGGTTTCGTAGTAGGCGTTCACGCGCGCCAGGTCGCGGTCGCGCGAATCCTCGCAGCGGCGGCGCCAGCGTTCGAGCCTCGGCTCGAGCACGCGGTTCACCCAATCGATGGCCTGCGACCACAGCCGCCACGCGTCCTCGCGCGGCAACGTCGAGCCGACGTCGTGATCGCCCCACCACACCGAGCCCTCGGGCGATCCCTCCTCGAGCTTCCAGCCGCGACGGTCCTCGTTCTCGAGGAAGTCGAAGCGCGGGCCGCGCGGATCGCCGACGATGGCGCGCAGCTCCTGCTCGGCCATGCCGCCCTTGTAGGTGAGGGTGGCGTGGAACACGACCTCGAGGACCCAGCGCTTCTCGCCGGGCTCGGCTTTCACGACCTTGGCGCCGTGGACGTCGAAGCCCTTCTTCACCAGGGCGGCGACGTTCACGTCCGGATTCTCGAGCACGTGGGCGCGCGCCACGTGGCCCTCGCCCCGGCCCAGCTCGAGGAGCGCGAGCCCGAGGCGGCTCCCAGGAGCGGTGAACAGGCCTCCGCGCGGCAGGATGGCGCGGTTGGTGTCGAACACGAGGCGCGCACCCTGACGGCGCAGGCGGCGCGCCAGCGCCGGATCGAAGCTGACGTCGTAGTCGCCGTTGTCGAGTGGCGTCGCCGAGCCGCCTCGAGCCCGCAGGAAGTCGAGCACGAAGCGCTCGAACGGCTGCTCGGCGCGCGGCGCCTGGGGCGCGGCGGTCGCGGCGGCGGCCGGCGCCGAAGACGCAGCTCTCCTGCGGGCCGCGGCGACGGGGGTCTTCGTCGCCTTGGCGGTCTTGGCGGTGCGCGTCGCGGCCTTGCGTGGACTCAAGCCTTTTCCTCTTCCTTCTTCTCCGAGGGCAGCAGAGCCTTCTGCAGCTCCTGCTCCTGCAGGTAGCGCTTGCGGGCCTGGGTTAGGCGGGTGGCGAACTCGGTGTAGCGGCTCTGCCGGTCGCCGTTGTCCCGGGCCTCGATCCAGATGCGGAAGATCTCGTCCTCGAACGAGCCCTCCGGATTCCAGTGGCCGAGGATCTCCTCCACCTCACCCACCACCATCTCGAACAGCTCGATCTTCTTCTCCAGGATCTCGATGACGTACGACTCGATGGTGCCGCGCGCCACGAGATTGTGGATGTAGACGTCGCTCGTCTGGCCGAGCCGGTGCACGCGGCCGATGCGCTGCTCGACGCGCATCGGGTTCCACGGCAGGTCGTAGTTGACCACGTGATGGCAGAACTGGAGGTTGCGTCCCTCGCCGCCGGCCTCGGTCGAGATGAGGAACGGGATCTTGCCGCGGAAGGCGTCGAGCGCCTCCTCCTTCTCCTGCCAGTCGAGCTCGCCATGGTAGAGCACGGCCTGGAGCCCGGCGTCGGCCAGGGCGCGGGCCAGGGTCTCCTGCGTGCCGCGGAACTGGGTGAACACGATGGCCTTCTCGTTGAGCCCCGAGAGCAGGTCGACGAGCGCCTGCACCTTGCGGCTCTCCTGGATCTTCTCGGCCCGGTCGGCGAGATCGCGCAGGCGGTTGGTCTCGAGGCCCGGCCGCGCCTTCGACGCCAGGCGGCGCAGCGTGCCCGCGGCCGCCGCCGTGCTCGAGCCCATCTCCTTCTGCAGCACGACCAGCGTGAAGTACCACTGCTGGCGCACGTGCTCGTCGCCGCTCTGGATCGTGCGCACGACGAAGTCGGAGACGTCGGCGTAGAGGTCGGCCTCGTCGTCGGTCAGCTCCACCGCCACCGTGCGCACGTGGCGCTTGGGGAACTTGATGTGCGTCTGCGCGCGCTGCGAGCGCACCATCACCTGGGCCAGGAGCTCGCGCAGCTTCTCCACGTTCTGGGGGCGCAGGCGGTCGCCCGAGGTCATGAACTCGCGCTTGAACTGGGCGAACGTGCCCACCGCCCCCGGCCGGATCAGGGTCACCAGGTTGTAGAGCTCGCGCAGGTCGTTCTGCACCGGCGTGGCGGTGAGCAGGAGCAGGTAGCGCGCCCCCAGCTCGTTGATGAACTTCCACCCCAGCGTCAGGTGGTTCCGCAGCCGGTGCGCCTCGTCGACGATGACGAGATCGTAGCCGGCGCGGCGCACGCGCGAGCGGTGGCGCTGGTGCCGCGCCGTCTCGAGCGAGGCGATGATCAGCGGATGCTGGCCCCAGGCCCCGTCGGCGCCGCGCGACACCATGAAGTCGAGCTCGAACTTCTCGCGCAGCTCCTCGGCCCACTGCTCCACCAAGGACGCCGGCACGAGGACGAGCGCGGTGCGCACCAGGCCGCGCAGCAGGTACTCCTTGAGCACGATGCCGGCCTCGATCGTCTTGCCGAGGCCGACCTCGTCGGCGAGGAGTCCACGGCCGCCCAGATCGCGCAGGACGCGCAGGGCGGCGCGGTGCTGGTGCGGGAAGCGCTCGACGCCGCGCAGCGAGTCGATGGTGATCAGGCGGTCGGGCGCGGCCCAGGCCGAGAAGCGCTCGGCGCGTACGCCGGCCTCGAACAGCTCGGCCGAGACGCGGTCGCCGGACAGCCAGCGCTCGACGAGCTGGCGCGATTCGGGAGTGGCATCGACGAGCAGGCGCGACGGGTAGACGCCGGGGCTCTCGTCCTCGGCCGCCTCGGCCGGGGACGGCTCGCCATCGGTCGCCTCGTCGCCATTCGCCGAACGCTCGCGCGGTGCTTCCTCGTCGTCCGCGAGCGGCCAGCGCACGCGTCCCGAGAGCCGCTTGAGCTCGGTCCCGAACACCACCTCGATCACGTCGGAGGCGCGCCCGTGGCGCACGTCCACGATGAGCCCCTCGCCGAACTGCGGATGCTTGATCCGCTGTCCGACCCGGTAGCCCTCGTGCTCCTCCTGCTCGAGGTGTTCCGCTTCCGCCATCGTTCTTCTTCCCCTAGCGCGACGTGTAGTAGTGGAACCCGAGCCCGGCCTGCACGCCGTGCGTCAGGCTCGTCTTGCCGTTGTCTCCCTTGATCATCCCGTAGTAGCGCACGGAGAGATCCAGCGAGAGTGTTCGCCTCCACCAGTACTCGGTGCCGCCGCCGAGCGTGATCACGCCGCCGTCGCCCGGAAAGTCGGCCTCACCGCCTTCCAGGTGCCGGCGCAGCTGCACCAGACCGGCGCCGAGCAGCAGGTACTGCGGGGCGCGCTTGCGCGTCCGGAAGTACTGGTAGTACTCGGCCGTGGTCGTGATGGCCTGCATCCAGGTGGGATCGAGCGGACCGGTCGAGGGATTCTTGGCGTCGAAGCGCTGGGTCTCGAACGAGACACCGAACGCCTGGTCCTCACCGAACCGGTAGCGCACCCGCACGCCGAGTCCGGCGCCGTGGTCGAAATCGGCTCCGAAGCCCGTATGACCGAGTGCGCTTCCGTACTGCCCCTGCAGTCCCAAGGAGAGGGTTCCCTCCCTCACCACGCGCGGGCGGAAGCCCCCCGTCGGGGCCGGCTCCTGCGCCATGGCGGTCGAGCCCCAGCCCAGGACGCAGGCCACGAGCCCCCACACCCACCACTGTCCATTGGATGCGCATCCCCCTCGAAAACGACCGAACATCCATCCTCCCGGGCAGGCGACGGACCCACCGTGTGTTAGGGCCTGGGGTGAAAGTGACGGTGCACTTCCCGCAAGTGCTCCCGCTCCACTTCGGTGTACACCTGGGTCGTGGTCACGGACGCATGACCTAACAGTTCCTGCACAACCCGCAGGTCCGCGCCCCCCGCCAGAAGATGCGTGGCGAACGAGTGGCGCAGGACGTGCGGGCTCACGCGGCCGCCGAGCCCGGCCTTGCGCGCGTAGCCGCCCAGGATCTTCCAGAAGCCCATGCGGCCGAGGCCGCGGCCGAAGCGGTTCACGAACAGCGCGCCTTCCGCACGCCCGCGCGCCAGCGCCGGCCGTCCGCCCTCGAGATAGCGCTCGAGCGCCCGCGCCGCCGCGCCGCCGAAGGGCACGAGCCTCTGCTTGTTGCCTTTGCCGACCACGCGCACGAGGCGCCGCTCGAGGTCCACACCCTCGAGCGGCAGCTCGACGAGCTCGGAGACGCGAAGCCCGCTCGCGTACGCCAGCTCGAGCATGGCGCGGTCGCGCAGGCGAAGCGGATCCGGCCCCAGCGTCTGCGCCAGCAGGCGCTCGATGTCGGCGAGCGGCAGGGCGCGCGGCAGCCGGCGGCCGGCGCGCAGCGGCTCGAGGTCGCGCGTCGGATCGGCGGTCGACTGCCCGCTCGCGAGCCCGTAGCGATGGAGCCCGGCGACCGCAGCACGGCGGCGCGCGATGGTGCGCGGCGCGAGCCCGCGGCGGCGTAATCCGAGCAGATACTCCCCCACCGTCGCCGCCTCCACGTGGTCGAGCGTGCTCAGGCGGCGGCTGCGCAGGTAGCCCGTGTACTCGGCGAGGTCGCCGGCGTAGGCGCTCACCGTGCGCGGCGACACGCGGCGCGCGTAGCGCAGCGAGTCGAGATACGCGCGCACCGCGGCGTCCAGCCGATCGCTCGCCTTGGCCTGCGCCTGCGCCGTCGCCATCACACCTCCAGGACCTGCTGGCCGCGCTCGAGCGCGAGCAGCCGGCGCTTCCACGTCATGCCCGCGAGGTAGCCGCCGAGGCCGCCGCGCGACTCGACCACGCGGTGGCAGGGAATCACGATCGGCACCGGATTCACGGCCAGCGCCTGCCCGACGGCGCGCGCGTGCTGGCGCGTCGCCACCTTCTCGGCCACCTCGGCGTACGTCCAGGTCTCCCCCGGCGGGATGTCGCGGATCGCCCGGTAGACCTTCTCCTGGAACTCGTTCATGCCGCGCGCGTCCACCGGCAGGTCCAGCTCTTCGCTCCCGCCATCGAGGAACGCGGACAGCGCCTTTTGGTAAACCGCGAAGCCCTCGGCGTCGCGGACGAGCGTCACCGGAACGCGCTTGGCCAGAGTCTCGGCCAGGCGCCCCGCCGGCTGCGAGCGAAACGAGATGGCCACGAGCCCGCGAGCGCTGGCGGCGATCCACAGCTTGCCCCAGGGCGTCGCGATCGTGCCGTAGCGCACGGGCTCGCCGGGCTTAACCCTAGGCCGCCGAGCCACCACCACGCGCCTCCTCCACCGGATGCAGTCTCTCCACGATGCGCTCGGCCACCGAGCGCGGCACGCCGCCGCGCCGCACGATCTCCTCGGCGTCCGCCTCGCGCAGGGCCTCGACGCTGCCGAAGCTCATGAGCAGCAGGCGCCGCCGCGCCGGCCCCACGCCGGGCACGTCGTCGATCGCCGAGCGCACGGTGCGCCGCGTGCGCAGCTTGCGATGATAGGCGACGGCGAAGCGATGCGCCTCGTCGCGCAGGCGCATGAGCAGCCGCAGGGCCGCGCCCCGCCGCGGCAGCGCCAGACTCTCGCCGCCCGGCAGGATGACGAGCTCCTCGCGTTTGGCCAGCCCGACGAGTGCCAGGTCGCCGAGTCCGGCTTCCACGAGCGCCGCCCGCGCCGCCCCCACCTGTCCGGCGCCGCCATCGATGACCACGAGATCCGGACGCGGCAGCTCGTCCTTGGCCACGCGGGCGAAGTAGCGCGCCACCGCCTCCTTCATGAGGGCGAAGTCGTCCGGACCCTGGCCGCGCATGCGCATGCGGCGGTAGTCGCTGCGACGCGGCTGCCCGTTCTCGAACACCACCGCCGAGGCCACGGAGTCGGTCTCGCCCAGGTTCGAGATGTCGAAGCACACGAGCCGGTACGCCGGCCGGTCGAGCCCGAGCGCGCGCTGCAGCTCGTGGACCTCGCGGGCGTAGCGGCCGCGGCGGCCGGCCTGGCGCGCGAGCCGCGACTCGAGCGCCACGACGGCGTTCTCCTGCGCCAGATCGACGAGGCGCCGCAGGCGCCCGCGGAGCGCCACCCGCAGGCGGATCTTGCGCCCCGAGCGGGCCAGAGCGTCCTCGATCACGGCCGCGTCCTCGAGCGGCTGCGCGAGCCACAGCTCGCGCGGCGGCGCTTCGGCGCGCAGGTAGTTCTGGACCACGAACTCGCTCAGCAGATCGCCGGCGGACGAGCCGAGGGCGCCGCGCAGGAAGCGCGTCTCGCGTCCCATGACGCGCCCCTCGCGGATCTGCAGCACGGCGACGCAGGCCTCGTCCCCCTGCCAGGCGACGCCCAGCGCATCGGCGTCGTGCCCCGCGGGCCCGGTCATCTTCTGGCTCTGCGCCAGGCGGTCGAGCAGGCCGAGCTGATCGCGCCAGCGCGCCGCTCGCTCGTACTCGCGCGCCTCGGAGGCGCGGCGCATCTCGTCCGTCACCCACGCGCGCACCGCGTCGTGCTTGCCCGAGAGGAAGAGCGTGATGCCCTCGACCAGCCGCGCGTAGGCTTCCGGCGTCACGCCGGCCCGCGAGTAGCACGGGCCCACGCAGCGGCGGATGTGATAGTTCAGGCACGGCCGGTCGGCCTTCTTGTACTGGTCGAAGTTGGCGCAGGTGCGCAGCGGGAACACGCGCCGCAGCACCCGGAGCGTGGCCCGCAGGGCGCCCACGTCGGTGTACGGACCGAAGTAGCGCGAGCCGTCTTCCACCACCTTCCGGGTGATCGACAGACGCGGCACCGGCTCGCCCACGGACAGCTTGACCCAGGGAAAGGTCTTGTCGTCCTTGAGGCGGATGTTGAAGGTCGGCCGGTGCTCCCGGATCAGCGTCGACTCCAGCATCAGCGACTCGGCCTCGGTCTCGGTGACGATGAAGTCGAGATCCGACGCCAGCCGCAGGAGTCGAGCCGTCTTGGGATGCTCGGACGGCTGGAGGTAGCTCCGTCCGCGATGATCGAGCCGCTTGGCCTTGCCGATGTAAAGGACCCGACCCTTGGGGTCCTTCATCAGGTAGACTCCGGGCCGCGGTGGAAGGCGGTCGACGGCGTCCCGCAGGTTCAGCTTGGCCACGTCAGCCGCTCTCCTTCCCACGCGCGCGCCGGGTCCGGGGCAAGCACCAAAACAGCGCGACGATCGAAGCTAGCACGCGGTCCACGGGCTCACAACCGTTCGTCTTGACAGTGCGAGAAGCGTCCGAGTAGATTGGGGCAACCCCTTACCAGTCAATCTGTTCAGCGTAAGTCCCAAGGAGGAAATTCGTGCCTCACCACAAGTCGGCCAAGAAACGTGTCCGCACCAACGAGGTGCGCCGCCGGCGCAACCTCGAGGTCAAGTCCGAGGTGCGCGGCGCCATCAAGAGTGTCCGCGTCGCCGGATCGAGCGACGATGCCCAGAAAGCGCTCCGAGAGGCCATCTCCACGCTCGACCGCGCCGCCAAGAAGGGCGTGCTCAAGTCCGGCACCGCCGATCGCCAGAAGTCCCGCCTCACCGTGAGCGTGCGCAAGCGCTTCGCGTGAGCCACGCGTCCCGTCCGTGGATCGCCGCGGCCTGGGCCCTGCTCCTCGGGGCCGCGCCGGCCATCGCGGACGGGGACCTCGCGCGGCCTTCTCCCTCGCTCCGCGACCAGTCGACGGCCGTCCAGGCCCCTTCGCACACGACCGCGTGGACTCTCCTCGTCTCCGGGGTCGTGCTCGACGTCGGATCGTTCTTCCTGGCCGAGAAGGCCGATGAGTCCTACCAAGAATACCAGCAGGGCATCGATCCCCAAGGTCTCAGCCGCGCCTATGACCGCTCGGTGCGCTACGACCGGCTGGCCAGCGCCACGCTGATCGCGGGCCAGGTGGCCATCGCCTCCGGCCTCTATCTTCTACTCGTGAAGCGGGCGCGAAGTTCGGATGTCGGGGCGCGCGTGGCGGCGCCCGAGTCGCGGCTCGCGCTCGTGAGCGACCCGCGCGGCGTGGCCCTCACCCTGCGGTTTTGATGCGCCTACGGACGGCGGCGGTCGCGGCCCTCTTGCTCCTCCTCGCCGGCTGCTCCCACCGTGAGCGCGACAATCCCTTCGATCCCGGCAACCCGACGACGGGCGGGCGGCCGCCCGGTTTTCGCGCCGTCGCCGACATCAACAAGGCCACGCTGCGCTGGGACTTCGTGTTCTCGAGCGCGCTCACCGGCTACGAGCTGTTTCGCAAGGGTCCGGGTGACGCCGACTTCCTGCCCGTGGGCGGGGTGATCGCGCCCGACTCGACGAGCTTCGTCGACGCCGGCCTGACCAACGACTCGACGTACGCCTACCATCTGCGCTTCGTGCTCGAGGACGGCCGGCGCGGACCGTTCGCCGAAGCCCTCGCGCGCCCCGGGGTCGGCATCGTGTGGGTCGCCGACGCCGCCCCCGGGCTCGTCGTGCGCGTGGCACCGGACGGGCGGGCGCGCGTCTTCGAGCTGCCCGGACTCGAAACACCGGGCTTCGTCTCCGCCGATCCAGCGCTCAACCGCGTGTGGTCCTCGAGCCGCGATCAGGGCGTGGTGGCGGTGTGGAACGCGAGCGGCACGCTGGTCGACGTCGAGGGCACGTTCGGCGCCCCGGGCGACGTGGCGCCGATCCCGGGCACGCCGGCGGCCTGGGTGGCGGACGAGCGCACGGGCTCGATCGAGCGCTTCGACGCCGGCGTCGGGATCACGGCCTCGGCCGGCCCGTTCCTGCTCCCCAGCGACGTGCTCGCCGAGCCGGGCGGCTCGGCCTGGGTGATCGACCGCAACGGGCGCCGGCTCGTGCACGTAACCGGCACGGGCGTCGTGAGCTTCGATCTGGACCTGCCGGACCGGCCGTGGCGCCTGGCGCTCGATCCGGTGACCGCGGATCTCTGGATCAGCTA
>Ga0075423_10007075_pt1 | contig 10572 bp, 8 predicted proteins | sample SoiMethybrSBSTD2_FD_80114 | JGI IMG/M metagenome (GOLD analysis project Ga0075423, IMG submission 80114) | Bulk soil microbial communities from a Populus tree surrounding site in Tennessee, USA - Soil MetaG P. TD hybrid SBSTD2 | ecosystem: Environmental > Terrestrial > Soil > Tree plantation...
CGTTCCGAGGCGAGCTGGACGCGCTGCTGCGCGACTTCGTGGGACGGCCCTCCGCGATGACGTTCGCGCCGCGCCTGTCGGACGAGCTCGGGTACCGCGTGTACCTGAAGCGTGAGGACCTGAACCACACCGGCGCGCACAAGATCAACAACACGCTCGGCCAGGTGCTGCTCGCCAGGCGGCTCGGCAAGGGCCGCATCATCGCCGAGACCGGCGCGGGCATGCACGGCGTCGCGACCGCGACCGCGTGTGCGCTGTTCGGCCTGCCCTGCGTCGTGTACATGGGCGAGGAGGACACGGTCCGGCAGGCGCCGAACGTCGCCCGGATGCAGCTCCTCGGCGCCGAGGTCGTGACGGTGTCGTCCGGCAGCCGAACGCTGAAGGACGCCCTCAACGAGGCCCTGCGCGACTGGGCGGCTTCGGTCGTGGACACGCACTACGTCCTTGGGTCTGTGGCTGGACCGCACCCGTTCCCGATGCTGGTCCGGGACCTCCAGCGGGTGATCGGCGACGAGGCGACCGCGCAGATGCTCGAGCGCGAGGGTCGGGACCCCGACGTGGTGGTCGCCTGCGTCGGGGGCGGCAGCAATGCCATCGGGATCTTCGAGGCGTTCGTGCCGAACGCCGGCGTTCGGCTGGTCGGGGTCGAGGCCGGGGGGCGCGGCGACGGGCTCGGGGAACACTGCCGTTCGCTCACGATGGGGGAGCCCGGCGTGCTGCACGGCTCGTACTCGTACCTGTTGCAAGACGAGCAGGGGCAGGTCGTGCCGACGCACTCGATCTCTGCCGGGCTGGACTACCCGGGCGTGGGGCCCGAGCACGCCCACCTGAAGGACGCGGGCCGCGCCGAGTACGTCTCGGTCACCGACGCCGAGGCGCTGGAGGGCTTCCGCGCGCTCGCCACGCTCGAGGGCATCCTGCCCGCCCTCGAGCCGGCGCACGCGATCGGGTGGCTGCTCCGGCGGCCGCTCCCGCAGGGCTCGCTCGCGCTCGTCAACCTGTCGGGGCGGGGGGACAAGGACCTGGAGACCGTTCGGGCTGCACTCGGAACGGTGGCCGGAGAGGCCGATGCCTGACCTGGGGCGAGTGCTCGGTGTGCGCAAGGCCGAGGGCGCCCGCTCGTTCGTCCCGTACGTGACCGGAGGGCTGGCGGGCGTGGACGCCGACCTGCTCCGCGGACTCGAGGAGAGCGGGGCGGACGCGATCGAGGTCGGCATCCCGTTCTCCGATCCCGTGATGGACGGGCCGGTGGTCCAGGAGGCGTCCCGGCGCGCGCTCGAGGACGGCGCCACCCCGTCGAGCGTCCTCGGGACGATCAAGGAGGCCGGGCTCGGCGTCCCCGTGGCCGTGATGACCTACGCGAACCCGATCTGGCACGCGGGCCACGGCTCGTTCCTTTCGGCGTGCGTGGACGCCGGCGTCTCGGGCGTCATCGTGCCCGACCTGCCGGTCGACGAGGCCGCCGGGTGGGTCGCGGCCTGCGCGACGGCATCGGTCTCCCCGGTCTTCCTCGCGGCCCCCGACACGGCGGAGGAGCGCCTGCGAACGATCGCGGAAGCGTCGGGGGGGTTCGTCTACTGCGTGGCGACCTATGGCGTGACCGGCGCGCGGGATCGGCTGGCCGAGACCGCGCCCGAGCTTGTCCGCCGGCTACGGCCCGCCACCGACCTGCCCCTGCTGGTTGGCGTCGGGATCGCCGGGCCTGCCCAGGCCGAGCAGGCCTGCGCCTTCGCGGACGGCGTGGTGGTGGGGAGCGCGTTGGTGCAACCCCTGCTCGAGGGCGACCGGTCGAGCACGCTCGGGCTCACCGGGTCGATCGCGGCCGCCGTCCACGGCGGATAGGCGCTCTCGCAGTCCCCGGGACTCGTTCCTTGCGTACATCCTGCGAGAACACCGCGGTCCGGGTGGCCCGGGGGCTGCGGAATGTGGTAGGTACACACCCCTACGGAAGGGAGAAAGGGGGCGAACGCCGTTCCGTAGGGTCTGTTCTCACGGCACACGAATGTAGGAAACAACCTCGAAGGGGGGCTGGATGAAGAACCGCAAGTTGCTTGCGCTGTTCGCGCTCCTGGGAGCGCTGTCGCTCGTGGCCGCCGCGTGCGGAAGCGACGACGATGGGGGGGGCGCGACGTCCGCGTCGGGCGGTGGCGGCGCGTCGGGCGCCGCTGACTGCTCGGACGAGTTCGGCTGCGTGGAGATCGCCGCCGGCGATCCGATCCAGCTGGCGTCGCTGCTGTCGATCACCGGTGATACTGCGTCGCTGGGCACCGACAGCAACCACGGCGTCGAGCTCGCGATCGACTACCTGGACGACGCGTTCGACGGGACGCCCGGCCAACTGCTGGGACACGACGTCACCCTCCAGCAGGAGGACGACGGCTGCTCGGCAGAAGGTGGGCAGGCCGGCGCGACGGCTTTGGCCGCCAACCCGGACATCGTCGCCGTGATCGGGACCTCGTGCTCCAGCGCGGCGCTCGGCGTCGCCGACACGATCCTGGGGGACAAGGGCGTCCTGCTGTTCTCGCCCTCGAACACCAACCCGGGGCTGACCTCGGAGGAGGCGCACCAGCCGTTCTACGCACGCACCGCGCACAACGACAAGATCCAGGGTGCGATCGTGGCCGACTTCGTGTTCAACAAGCTGAAGATCGACTCGGCGGCGACGATCAACGACGAGAGCCCCTACGCCGACGGTCTGGCGCAGGCGTTCCGGGACAACTTCGAGGCGCTCGGCGGCACGATCACCGACACCGAGCAGGTCAACAGCAGCGACACGGACCTGGGTCCGGTGTTCACCAACATCGCCTCGACCAACCCGGGCGTCGTCTACGGGCCGAACTTCAACCCGGTGTGCGCCCTGAGCTACAGCCAGGGATCGGACATCCTGGCCAAGGGAACCGTCCAGATCGGTTCGGACGGCTGCCTGGAGTCTTCGTTCCTGGACACAGTCGGCGACCCCATCGCCGACTACGACTACTACGCGTCGTCGCCAGACGTGACGGCGTACCAGGGCGGGGACTTCTACAAGAACGAGTACCTCCCCGCGTACACGGACCAGTTCGGCAAGCCGACGTCCGTGTTCAACGCACACGCGTACGACGCCACCAACGTCCTGTTCGACGCGATCGAGTCGGTCGCGGTGGACGACGGGAGCGGCAACCTGACGATCTCCCGGACCGCCCTGCGGGACGCCGTCTTCGCGACGAGCGGCTACCAGGGACTGACGGGGACGATCACGTGCACCCCGCTCGGTGACTGCGCGACCGACGTCACGATCGGCGTCTTCCAGTACAACAACTGGCCGGTCGAGGGGGGCGTCGACCCCACCGACCCGGTCTTCAGCGAGACCAAGACGCTCGCAGACGTCATCTAGCTCCAGCGGCACGGCACGCTGCGGGTGGGCCTCGGCCCACCCGCAGCGTCGTCGCTGGGGATGGACTAGGCTCGCGCGACATGGCCACCGTCACCGGACAGCGGGCCCCCGGTTCCCAGCTCGGACTGCTGGAGCGCCTGCCGTGGCGGAAGATCATCCTGGTCGTCCTCTCGGCACTGATCCTGTTGGTCGTGGTCGTCGGCAGCTACAAGACGCTCACGCTGCCTGCCGACGAGCGCTACACCGCGACCACCTGGAAGAACTTCGTCACCCTGGGGCTGGCGCAGGGCGCGATCATCGCGCTGATCGCGCTCGGGTACACGCTCGTGTACGGCATCCTTCGCATGATCAACTTCGCCCACGGCGAGGTGTTCATGTTCGGCGCGTACACCTCGTTCTTCTTCTCCGACGCGTGGGAGCAGAGCGGGTTCCTGGACAGCAACCCGTGGCTTTCGATGGCGTTGCTGATCGTCATCGCGATGATCGCCTCGATGATCGTGGCGTTGTTGCTCGAACGGATCGCCTACCGGCCGCTGCGGAACGCACCCAGACTGGTCCCGCTGATCACCGCGATCGGTGCCTCGCTCTTCCTGTCGAACACGGCGAGGGGGTTCTTCGGGGCCCAGAGCCGCGGGTACGGGGTCCCGGACGTGCTCTCGGGCTCGTGGACGATCCTCGGGGTCGAGGTCAACCGGATCCAGCTCGTCGTCCTGATCACCGTGATCGTGGCGGTCGTCGCTCTGTCCTTGTTCGTGTCCAGAACCACGACCGGCAAGTCGATGCGAGCGGTCGCCGCCGACAGTGAGATCGCGAGCCTGATGGGCATCAAGGTCGACCGCGTGATCGTCATCACGTTCGCGATCGGTGGGCTTTTGGCCGGGATCGCGGCCGTGCTGTTCTCGATCACGTTCGAATCCGTCAGCTTCTCGATGGGGTTCCGTCCGGGGATCGCGGCGTTCACCGCGGCCGTGCTGGGCGGGATCGGCAGTATCTATGGGGCGGCCCTCGGCGGGGTCCTCCTCGGCTTGCTGCAGTCCGTCGGCCCGGCGCTCGTCCTCACGGGCTACGGCATCCCCTCCTCGTTCCAGCTCAAGGACGCGTTCACGTTCCTCGTGCTGGTGCTGGTCCTGATCTTCCGGCCCGGCGGCCTCCTCGGGTCGGGCGAGGCGGAGAAGGTCTGATGGGCGTCCCGACGCGGTCGATCGTCCGAGCCGGTCTCATCGGCGGCGTGGCCGCGATCTTCATCGCACTCGTCGGCCTGTACACGAAGTTCGCCACCCTCGAGCTGGTCGGCGAGCAGATCACGCTCGGCCGTCTGATGATCGTCGCGCCGGCCTTGGTGGCCGCCTACGCCGTGACGCGCCCAAGGATCGTGGCGGGCGAGCGACGCGTCGTCTCCCTGCGCGACGGGCTGATCGCCGGGGCGCTCACCGGGCTGGGGACCGGGATCGTGTTCGCCGCGGGCACCTGGTTCGCGGACCTCTTCGGCGTCGACCGCATCCGCGAGGTCTTCATCTCGGTGACCGACGAGCTGATCGCGTTCCTGACGTTCGATAAGGGGATCCCGGGTGGGCTGGTCATCCTGATCGTGATCTGCATCGTGGGAGGGGTGGTGGGCGGTTTCGTGCGCACCGCGCCAGAGCCCATCCGCAAGCCCGCCGCCGTCGGTGTGCTGGCGGTGCTGCTGTTCGGGCTCTTGCAGCGGATCGTCCCGATCGCGCTCGTGGAGCTCGGCTACGACGCCGATTGGCTCTACCGTGCGGGCAGCGGGCTCACGGTGCTCGGAGGCGTCGTGGTCTTCGCGGTGGCCGCGATCGCGGACATCCTGTGGAACCGGGGTGGGCGGCGCCTGAAGGACCGCGTGCGGCAGACCACCGAGACGGCCCCGGCCGCACGGCTGGGCTTGTTCCTGGTACTGGTCGCCATCCTCGCGATCCTTCCGCTGCTGCTTGGATCGGTGATCTCCGAGACGCTCGGACAGGTGATGATCTACGTCCTTCTCGGCCTCGGGCTGAACATCGTCGTCGGGTACGCCGGGCTACTCGATCTGGGGTACGTCGCATTCTTCGCGTTCGGTGCGTACACGACGGGCCTGCTCACGGGCGCGTTCCTGAACACGACGACGGGCGCCGCGCAGCCGGCGCTCAGCGCAGATCTGAACTTCTACGTGGCCGTGTGGATCGTCGCGCTGCTGGCTGCGGGCCTCGGACTGCTGATCGGAGCCCCGGTGCTGCGGCTGCGTGGCGATTACTTGGCCATCGTGACCCTCGGCCTGGGCGAGATCGTGAGCGTCATCACCGCGTCCAAGTGGGCGCAGCCCCTGATCGGCGGGCCTCAGGGGATGCGTGGGGTGACCAAGGCCGAGATCTTCGGCCTGAACCCGCAGGACAACCCGCAACACTTCTACTACCTAGCCTTGGCGTTCGTGTTGCTCGCGGCCTTCGTATCGTGGCGACTGTCCACGTCCAGGATCGGCCGCGCGTGGACGGCCATGCGCGAGGACGAGCAGGTCGCCGACGCGACGGGGATCAGCACCACGAAGTTCAAGCTGCTGGCCTTCGCGATGGGGGGCGCGATCGGGTCGCTCGGAGGGGCGCTGTTCGCCGTGAGCATCGGTTCGCTCACGCCGGCGAGCTTCGAGATCACGGTCTCGATCACGGCGCTCGCGGTCGTGATCCTGGGCGGCCTGGGGAGCATCCCCGGGGTGGTGGTCGGCGCGCTCGTGCTGATCGGGTTACCCGGGCTCTTACGCGAGTTCGAGGACTACCGCCCGCTGATCTACGGTGGAGCGCTCGTGGCGATCATGATCCTGCGGCCGCAGGGCCTGATCCCCAACGTGCGTCGGACGCGCGAGCTCGCGGAGGAGGAGGTCGCCCAGGACGCCTGGGCCGGGGGCGGTCCGAGCGGGGAGGGCGAGGCCGTGGCCGCCGTGGTGCCAGGCGGCTCCCTGGGCGGCGAACGCGAGGATCTCGAATGAGCGAGCCCGAACACCTCCTCCAGCTGGAGGGCGTCGCCAAGCACTTCGGCGGGCTGTATGCCCTGTCAGGGCTTTCCCTTCACGTGGACGAGGGCGAGATCGTGTCCGTCATCGGGCCCAATGGCGCGGGCAAGAGCACGATGTTCAACGTCATCACCGGCCTGTACGAGCCGGACGACGGCACGATCCGGTTCCGCGGTGACGGGATCGTGGGCCTGGCACCCAACCGCATCACCAAGCTCGGGATCGCGCGGACCTTCCAGACCGTGCACCTGTTCCCGAACATGACGATCCTGGAGAACGCCATGGTGGGCCAGCACTGCCGAACCCGGTCCGGCGTGCTGGGCTCGGTGCTTCGGCTGCCCGCGACCCGGCGCGAGGAGGAGCAGATCCGGGAGCGAGCCAGGAAGGCTCTGGCGTTCTTCGGTTCCCGCCTGGCCGGCTATCGCGAGGACCAGCCGGCCTTCGCGCTGTCCTATGCCAACCGGCGCCGGCTCGAGATGGCCCGCGCCCTGGCGACCGATCCGGCCATCGTGATGCTGGACGAGCCAACGGCCGGCATGAACCCGCGCGAGACCCTCGAGCTGCGCGACCACATCGTGCGGATGCGCGACGAGCTCGGCCTCACGCTCCTGGTGATCGAACACGACATGCGCGTGGTCAAGGGCGTCTCCGATCGCGTGATCGCGCTCGACTACGGGCGCAAGATCGCCGAGGGCTCCTACGACGAGGTGGCCAACGATCCGCAGGTGATCGAGGCGTACCTCGGCACGAAGGCGGTCGGATGAGCGACGAGACGGCCGCGCCCGCGCCGGCGGAGACCGGCGTCGACGTCCAGCCGGTCCAGACCCAGGCGCTGCCGACCCCCGCCGAGCCCGCGCCCGGCAGCGACGGGGAACGCACACCCGTCCTGGAGCTCCGCGACGTCAGCACGCACTACGGGCTGGTCGCCGTCCTTCGCCACGTCAACGTCGAGATCTACGCGGGCGAGATGGTCTGCCTGCTCGGCGGGAACGCGAGCGGCAAGACCACGACGCTGAAGACGATCCTGGGCTACGTGAAGCCCACCGAGGGCGAGGTCGTGCTGGACGGTGAGGCCGTGACGGGTCTGCCGACCGCCGAGGTCGTCGCCAAGGGGATCTCGATGGTCCCCGAGAACCGCCGACTGTTCGCGAACATGACCGTGTCCGAGAACCTGGACCTCGGGTCGTACCAACGCAAGGACAAGGACAAGATCCGCGAGGATCGCGAGCGCGTGCTCGAGACGTTCCCCCGGATCCGCGAGCGTCTCAAGCAGAAGGCGGGGACGCTCTCAGGCGGCGAGCAGCAGATGGTCGCGATGGGCCGGGCGCTGATGGCCGATCCCAAGGTGCTCCTGATGGACGAGCCATCGATGGGCCTGGCGCCGATCCTGGTCGAGCAGGTCTTCGACATCATCAAGCAGATCCGGGCGCTGGGGCGCACGATCTTCGTCGTCGAGCAGAACGCGAACATGGCGCTGTCGATCGCCGACCGCGGGTACGTGATCCAAACCGGCCAGGTGGTCCTCGCCGACACCGCCCAGAGCCTGCTCGACAACCCACTGATGCGAGAGGCCTACCTCGGGGAGCTGTAGGTGAGCGCCCGGTTCGCCCGCGTCGATCCCTGATGCAACGGCTGGCCGACGTCGCGATCGTCGGGGGCGGCGTCGTGGGCGCGAGCGCCGCGTATCACCTGGCGGCCGCCGGCGCGGGTCGCGTCGTGCTGTTCGAACGCGCCGACCACCTGGCCGCGGGCTCGACGGGCGCATGCGCCGGCGGGTTCCGGCACCAGTTCTCGAGCGAGGTCAACGTGCGGCTCTCGCAGGCGAGCGTGCCGATGATCACCGGATTCACGGAGCAGCACGGTCTGCCGCTCGACGTGCATCAGGACGGATACCTGTTCCTCGTGCGCTCGCAGGCGCTGTGGCCCGACTACCTAGCGGCCAACGACCTCCACCGCGCGCTCGGCGTCGGGGCCGAGATCCTGTCGCCCGAGGAGGCGGTCGCGATGATCCCGGGCATCGACCCCGAGGGACTCGTGGGCGCCACGTTCGGACCGCAGGACGGGATCGCGGACCCGTCGGGTCTCACGCACGGGTACGCGACCCTCGCCCGCCGGACCGGTGCCGAGATCGAGCTCGGCGTCGAGGTCACCGGCGTGCGGGTCGACGGCGGGCGCGTGCTGGGGGTCGACACCGACCTTGGGCCCCTGGACGCCGGCGTGGTCATCGACGCCGCGGGTCCCTGGGCGGGCGCGCTCGCGGCCAGCGCGGGTGTCGAGCTCCCGCTCGAGCCGATCCCGCGGCACGTCCTGGTGACCGGATCCTTCGAGGGCGCCCCGTCCCGCCGAACGCTCGTCATCGACGCCGAGACGTCCTTCTATTTCCACCGCGAGGGCGAGGGCGTGCTGATGGGGATGGGGAGTCCGAACGAGCGCGTCTCGTTCTCGCTGGCGCCGGACGAGACCTTCGTGGCGGAGGAGCTGCTCCCCACGGCCGTCCGGGTGTTCCCGCCCCTGGCGGAGGCGGCGGTGGAGCACACGTGGGTCGGCCTGTACGAGATGACCCCGGACCGACATCCGCTGATCGGGCAGGCGCCGGGCGTGGCCGGCTTCTACCTGGCGAACGGGTTCAGCGGCCACGGGTTCCAGCACGCACCCGTGGTCGGCAAGCTCCTGGCCGAGATGATCGTCGAGGGCGAGGCGAGGACCGTGGACGTCTCGGGTCTGGGGCTCGAGCGGTTCGCCGACGGCGGCCTGGTTTCCGAGGGCCACGTCGTCTGAGGTGCCGGGGGCGGGATTCGAACCCGCACGCGCGTACGCGCAATGGCTTTTGAGGCCATCATGTCTGCCAGTTCCATCACCCCGGCCTGCCGCGAGAGTCTACGAGGCGAGATCGCCCGGGCCGGTACGTGCTCGCATCCTCACCCGCCGTTGTGGGTGGACGTCTCCGCCCGGTAAGTATTGGGCACCGTATATGCAGGTACCGATGCCCGGCGGGGACCCGTGAGGCCGACTCGATCAGCGATATCGATGGTTGCGATCACCCTGACGCTCGCCGCGTGCGAGACGTCCGCCCCGGACACGCCGCAGGACCCCACGGGCCCCCAGTTCCTGAAGGTGGCGTTCGTCAAGGACCTGTCGGTTCCCGATGCCGACGAGCACGCCCTGCCGGCGGTCCAGGCGGCACGGCTGGCGTTCGAGACGGCCAGCACGAACGACCCCGACCGCACGCCGGTCGAGCTCCAGGAGTTCGATCTGCAGCGGGACCCGGCCGATCTCCAGGTGATCGAGGCCGACCCGGCCTACGTCGGGGTGATCGTGGCTCCCGGCGTGAACGAGGCGTCGGCGCCGCTGGACGCCGACCTGCCGGTCGTGAGCCTGTCCGGCCTCGGGGCCGGTGAGGGACGGCAGGCGTGGATCCGGCTGGTGGCCCCGCTCCCGACGGTCTCGCACGCGCTGGTGGCCAGACTCAGGCGGTCGTAACCGTGCGTCTTGGCGGAGGATCCCCCGCCCGATCCGTTGTTCGACATGCTGGCCGAGCGCCTGCCGAAGGCGACCGCCGAGACGATCGACCCGGCCACGGCGGCCGGGGTCTCGGCCCACGCGGGCTGCACGACGGTGATCTGGGCGGGGGGGCCGGACGCCGGCGCCGCAGCGGCCCGGGTCCTGCGGCCCGCCGGTGTGACCTTCATCGGCGCCGACCGGCTCCTGGATCCGGATTTCCTGTCGGGGGCGGGCAGCGAGGCCGAGGGCTCGTTCGCGCTGTGCGCATGTTCGACCGTGTCGGCCTCGACCGACCTGGCGGCCCGGCGCTTCATCCAGGACTACCAGTCCCAGCACGGGGTCGCGCCCGGGGCCTACGCGGTCGAGGCCTGGGACGCGGCCCATCTGATCCTGCGAGCCCTCGCCGAGGGCGAGACCACTCGGTCGCAGGTCGCCCGGACCATCCAGGGCGTGACGGAGGTCCGAGGGCTCGAGGGGACGCACGAGCTCGGGGCCGACGGGGAGCCGCTCGAGCCGCGTGCGCTGCTCCGCCTCTACGTGGTCCGCGGCGGACGTTGGACTCCCGCGGACTGGGACGAGGTCTGAGCATGGTGCGAGGCAACGAGTTGAGCGAGGCGGGTGATTCGGGAGAGGATAGAAGACCGCATCGCACCACCCACGATCCGAACGACGCTGAGAGAAGGGGGACGCCGTGAAG
>Ga0075423_10007076_pt1 | contig 10571 bp, 9 predicted proteins | sample SoiMethybrSBSTD2_FD_80114 | JGI IMG/M metagenome (GOLD analysis project Ga0075423, IMG submission 80114) | Bulk soil microbial communities from a Populus tree surrounding site in Tennessee, USA - Soil MetaG P. TD hybrid SBSTD2 | ecosystem: Environmental > Terrestrial > Soil > Tree plantation...
CGCATGCCCACGAATACGGCTTTGTGACCCGCCTGAGTCAGACCATTGGCGTGTCGCGCCCGACCTTGTATACCTGGAAAACACTCGCCCTCCAGGCGCTGGAGCGCGCGTTCCTGGATACTTCCACTTGATGAATTAGTCCCCAGTCTGCATAAGCCCTCATAATAGTGATATCACCAGATTCGCTGATGGACTTCCTAATTGCTTCTATTAAAGCCATGGAATTGAGAGTATACCGCATACGCTTTAGATGATAATAGAGATTTTCGAAGTCTATAAACACACCGACTTTGTGACTACCCTCACTTGGCGGATACGTACCAAATTTAAAGACGTCTTCGTCTGGTCGTACCTCACCCTCACTCTGCCTCTTCATGCTTCCAATCTTGTGTAGTAATCCTTCTGCTCTGAAATCATCAGGAAACTCACGTAACAGTGTCATAAGTTCGGCTACCGCTATGGGCAAGTTTCCTCGATCACGCGCAACGACAGCGTGGCTATATAGTTCCTCACGGCGCTTGAGACCCTGCGCCCATAATCCTAACTGGTCTGGATCGGGATATCCTGGTTGCAATTGTGCTAGCTCGTCCAGTGCATCAAGTACAGCTTGCCATTGGCCCTCATCACGCAATTCACGCGTCGCAAGGTGGAGCCGAATCTGATGTGCTCGAATTAGCTCTCGCAACTGCTGTCGAGAAATATCATCCATATGCTCCCCTGCCAAGTTCGCCAAGAGAGTCAGTTAAGTATATTATATACTGTGAATTGAGATAGTGAGGCAGGAAGATTTTTTGCCTATAAACTCGTCTGCTCCATCACCCGCCCCGCGTTCTTCTTCGACATATGCACGTAAATCTGCGTGGTGTCTAAGCGAGCGTGCCCCAACCACTCCTGGAGCTGGTAAGGGCTCACCCCCTTCTCTGCTTTTTGGGTGGCAAAGGTGTGGCGAAACCCATGGGGGCTGACCCGTTTAGAGATACCGGACGCCTGCACATACTTCTCGACCATCTTGCGCACTCCCCGCTCACTAATCGGTTCACCATAGTAGTTCAGGAAGATGATATCACTGGCACTTGCAGGTCGTTGCGCCAGGTAATTCTTGAGGGCCTTGGCAACTTTCGGCTCTAGCTCCAGCGTTCGTGCGCGCATCCCCTTACCAAGGCGAACATGCAGGAGCGGGTACGGACGGATGTTCATCTCCACGTCATCGAGATGCAATGCACACAGTTCCGAGACGCGCAGACCGGTTTGCAAAAAGACCTGGAAGATGGCATAGTCGCGAATATTGCCGGCCGCGACCGTAAGCACCCGGTTATATTCATGAGAGACCAAATGCGTGCGAATGTTTTGTTCTTTCTTTGGAGTCTCAATACTCTGCGCTGGCGACTTAGGTATAACCTCGTGGTCAACGAGGTAGCGGTAGTACTCGCGGATCGCCGCCAGCTTGCGCGCTCGCGAGACACCGGATAATCCGCGCCGCGCGCAGGCCGTCAAGAACTCGGTGACATCGGCTTTGGTAATCCGCTCAGGACTCGTCGCCACAACGTTGTTCTCCTTGAGCCAGATGAAGAACTGGAGCAAATCAGTGTGGTAGGCTTTGCGCGTCAGTTCGCTGCGGTTCTTGCCTTCTAACGAACGCATGAACGCGGCCATGCTGTCGGCCAGCGGGTCTTTACCAGGTATCAAATTGGTATTCATAGGCACCCCCTTTTTGTGGAGCAATGTAATGATGCTCCTATCCTACCGGCCCGAAGGGCGCGCTCACAAGTCAACAGGTAGTGCAAAAATAGGTTCCGATAACGTGTAGTATAACAGGTTATATGGAACCATCATAGAGGCGCTTTGAGCGGAGGTGTTTGGGACAGCCTACCGAGAATTGGGGTTATGGGAACTTCGAAGAAAAACAGGGTGTCCTAAACAGCCCTTCACTTGCTTGACTTCATTGGAATTAGATTACATAATATGAGTGACGCAAGATCCCACAAATAAAAAACATCGCTTATCTGTAGGTTTATATCTCTCAATAACAATACTGGTTATTTTAGGTTTTATTCTTGTTATGGAGCCGTCATGTCTTAGAGGGGGACTTTGTGGCTTGGGTTATGGTTTGGTTTTTCTACCTTTAATCGTTGTTCTCGGGTCTTTAGGGTTATTAATTGAGGATCCATTCTCAGGAGATACATCGTTATATCTTATCTCTCTGACAGTGGTTGCTTTGTTAATCTATCCGTTGTTGGCATACATTGTTGGAGTGATAATTGAGAAAACCGTTAAGAGGATCGAAGCTTAAATGTTGGAATCCTTAAATCCTTAAGCATAGCAGATGGGCTAGGGGGTAACTCGAGCCCATCTGCATGTCAGAATTGGCTACTAACGTCCTATGCTCAAAGCGGCCTGATTCACTGCATCCGCATATGCTAGGGTGCCTTTATCATTGGGATGGAAACAATCACCATGCCATGGCCCAACTAATTGCCTTAACCAGTCTGGAATATCAGGATCTGAGTTAGAGTTAGGATCGCTCGGATATTGTATCCAGGTATCATCAAAATTAGGTCCAGCACTACCACAAGCCCATAAAGGAAACGCTGGATCACCAGGAGATGAGTGCTGGTGAAATTGGGCATGTAAGTCATCGGATGTGACAGCGACACGAGATGGTTGATTTACGTCTGAGACAGATCTCTTAATAGCATCGTTCAAAGCGTGTACTCCATATTCCTCAGTTCGAGCATAGCATCCCAAACTAGCTTTAGGATTAAGACAATTCAGCACACCTGGATACTTTAACCAGATTATACTTTGAGGATTAAAAGGATTGTGATACTGAGTGACAACTATTTTTACATTAGGATGTGCTTTGAGAAGTCTCGTGATCTCATTCCGAAGATCCCTCCTTACTATGGATGTCACTGATTTTACATATAATTTATAATCTTTGGATGACTTGTTTAGGAGTTGTGATAAGAAATCGATGTCGGCCCATCCAAAATCATTTGCGCCGATAGTGATTGAGACCAGGATATGATGCGTTGAGGGTACCTGCCTGATTTTTGGCAATATAGCATCCACTTGATTGTGGAGCCATTTATAAGGTGACTTGTTTAATTCCGACTGGTCAGGTTGTCCAGCCGATGCTCCTGAACAGGCAAAAAAGTTGTCAATAGGAGGACGTCCAAAGGGATCACCAGGCAGTCTCATAAAATTGACGTCGGAATATCGTCTTTCTAAATCCTTAGCTACACGCAGAGGATATGCAGGGTGCTGGTTTGTGAGGGCGCGGCGGCAACCCGTAGCTGATGCACCAAATTGAGTGTCATCTATTAAACCATGCCCTGATGCTATGGAGTCACCAAGAGCGAAGTAATCGATAGCAACACCTTTAGACATTACAGGAACATCAGACACGACCCAAACCGGATCATTCGCGTCATCCCCGTCTGTAGAGCCACGCCGTCCATCAAGGTGGTTAGGTGAGGAGTCGCGGATAACCTGACCACCATTCTCGTCGAAGTTCCAGTAACCTACCAACCCCGGTTCGTTGCCTGTCAGTTTGAGACTCATATCAGCCTTGATTTCGGGCTGTGATAATGTCTCGTTCCAAATACGCACTTCATCAAGGAGACCATTAAACGTGTTGCCGAGATCTATGTCAGGTCGGATGCCAAAGAATAGGTTATCGCTCACTGTCTCAAGATGTCTCAAATCGCTCTTTTTAAGTTCACCATCTAAGTAGTATCTCACAGTACTTCCATCATAACTTATCGTATGGAAATGCCAGTTCGTATCGGCTGGGAAAGCAGTGTTTATATCATTAACATCCTTGTTATGAGCATAGAACCACCAGGTGTCACCAATATAAAGCATTGCACCAAAGGCGTGATTATCAGTTGCCTCTCCATAATTGACAATGTGGTCGGAATTATGGCCTAAGGAAAGGTCCTGCCCTTTTCCATCAAAAGATTGTGCCCAGAATTCGAGAGTACGTGCTGCATTCCCACTGGGTAACTTACCGCTCTCATTGAGGATTTCAACAAAATCGTCGCTGCCGGTGCTGTTGCCGAAGCTTAGTGCATATCCCGCTACACTCGCTGCTTGTACGGTATGAGGGCTGATCCAAGGGGCGCTCACAAGTATGCTACTCAGTATTAAGAGCATCACCAGAGGCAGCAGGACTACGCGGTGTCGTGGGTAAGCAACCGCGCCTAGGCGCGAGAAGTGAGTAGGCATGACGATGCTCCTTGTTTTTGGATGCTTGGCATGCGCGGGCTGTACCTACTTTACCGAGGGAGCGTCATGAAAATGGCTGTTATTGGCTGAACCTATGCGCAGAAATAATGGTCGAGGCCACAGCAAGGAGATCGACTGAGCGCTACGAAGATTCTTGCTGCTGGCCGACGGTTCGTCGCGTCTCAATAACCACCCCGGCGCTGCGTAACTCTCGCAGGTCTTGCGTGATGGTACGAATGCCGCATGCCAGTACATCAGCAAGGGATTTGACCGTGGCGATTGCTCCTTGAGCCGTGGCTTCGCTTGCCAGGCGTTGTAATTGTCGTTGGCGACGTGGTACACCATGCGGTGGATCATCAGATGTCTCTACCATCCACACAACTGGTACCAGTTCATCTTCATAGAGCGAACGGCCAGTGGGAGTGTCCCGTGATGGGAGAAAGACGAGGCGGCGCGCACCTTTTTGGGCGAATGCAGCCATTTCCCGATGGGCTGGACTGGCATTGATGAAAGCCCGGCGAAGATACGGCTCAGAGAACATGACTACATCGTCAAGGAAGCGTTCACTGGCACGTTCTCGAAGTGACTGACCTACTTCTTGCCCTTCCACTACTGCAAGCACCGAGGCGGCTGTCCAGAGCGCCTTGCTTGCGCTCAGATCGATTACGCCCTTCCCCTCCACCTGGGCTACCGCTGCGTATGCGGCATGGCGAGCACGCTCAGGTTGACCAAGCGCCAGCCAAACTTGTGCCGCAATATGGGCGATGTTGACCGCCCGTGCGTTACTCAGTAGTGGTGTGGCTTGCTCAATTGCCTCTTGTGCTTCGCCCAAGCGATCCGATGCCAAGGCGATCGCCGCGACGAGGCCCAGACTGCCAGTTGCATACTCTGGCAGTGGTAATCCCGCGACGCTATCGGCGGCCTCTTTGGCAAGCGACCACGCCTGTACTACCTCACCCGTTGCGAGATGTGCTTTGGCAAGGCTTGCCAGCAACACGCACAGTTGCCGAGCATCCTTGAGTTGATGCGCAAGTGGGATTGTTGTTTCAGCCAGCGCACGAGCTTCCTCATAGAGACCAATATTTGCAAGCGTAAAGCACAGCATACTCTGGTGCAGGAGCATGCTCAACTGATCCCCAATTGCTTGTGGCCGACGAACACTCTCGCGTAAGTAAGCCAGTCCTGTGGTGTAGTCGCGCGCAGCAACACGAGTAATACCGAGCGCACACATCGCCCGTGGAGTGGAGAGGGGGTATCGCTGAGCATCCACGCTTTCCACTACATTCGTGAGGCCCATGTTCGCTTCCTCAAGGAGCCCGGCGCGCATCTGTCGGTAGGCCAAGTCAAAGCGCATATAGAAGTGAAGTGCGTCATCGGCACTGACGGTGCTGGCTTGCAATCCCGCGGCAGATTCAGCCAGGGCCTCACCCACCTCGCCTTGGTCATCGAGGGAGGAGGCAAGCAAGAGTCGAGCTTTTGCTTCCAGCGCGTGCAGACGCGCTTGGCTAGCGATTATAATAGCTTGGCGGAATATCCGTTCCGCAGCATGCGGCTGCACCTGATCATGAAGCACATTCCCACGCCGGATGAGGACATCGACCCGCCATTCAGGTCGTCGACTTGCCTCAGCAAACGTCGTGAGTGCATCCCGCGCCGCAGTCCACGTCGGACCACGGTCGGCGAAAGAAGCGTAGCGTTCACGCAGGTCAAGTAGAAACCAACGTCGCTCATCATAAGGTGCGACGCTGAGCGTGTCGATCGCCTCTTCAGCTACGGTCAAGAAATGGCGAAGAGCGACCACACGTCCCTCACTCAGTGCCTGTCGCGCAGCGTTGAACGCATTATCAAGTGCTTTCGCCCACTCCCCTGCGCCAGCATGATGGTACATCCGCTCGGCTGGATCACCATCCATTTGCGTTTCCAATGCAGCGGCAATCTGCCGATGGAGCTGAACGCGCATGGTGTCATCAAGGGAGTCAAGCAATGTCTCCCGCAGCCAATCGTGGTCAAATTGAAGCCGATTGTTGCGCTCGAGAAGGACCCCGTGTTCGAGCAGTTCGACCTGTGCCGCTCGCCGTGTCTCCTCATCTGGCCAGAGCAAGCGAAGCAAATCCTGCTCGGCTGGACGCCCTACTACCGCAATTAGGTGGGCCAGTTCGCGGGCCAGTGATGAGAGTGGTGATAGCCGCTGTGTGAGCAGGTTAGTCAGCGGGTCAGGAAGCGACAGTTGATCGCGGACGAGATACCATCCACGTTGAGGTTGCCAGTGGAGCGCGCTGCACGCTATCAAAGTACGCAACAGCTCACGGACAAAAAGCGGATTGCCACCGCTTTGGCGTACCAGTCGGTCCAGAAGCCATTCATCAACATCACTGCAAAGTGCCGCTTGGATGAGATCCTTCGTCGCTATCTCACCAAGTGAAGCTAGTGGCATGGTTTCAAAGGGAGCATGTGTGGATTGTTCAACCTGAGCGGTTTGGTCAGGTGAGAGCGATCGCCTGCTTTGGTTGCCCGTTGGTGTTTCTGGACGGCGGGTGATGAGCAACAGTGTCCGCTGTCCCCCACGCACGATATCTTCGACCAGTGTCAGCGTCGCCTCATCCGCCTGATGACCATTTTCAAGCACCATGAACAGGGGCCTCTTCCCTGCCAAGCTGTCGATGAAATGTATAAGAGCGGAGCGCCAACGTGCGGCTTCGGAAATGCTTTCCAGGGTCGGTAGGGAAAGCGGTGTGCGTTCGGGTGTGAGTTGTTGGAGTTCAGGGATATACTGACACAGAATCCCCCATGTCTTGTCATCGAGCTTCGCGCACACCGTTCCGACAAAGGAACGCAGCGGCTCAGAGAGCCGCACAAAGGTATCCCTGAGCAATCCGAGAGAGCGCTGTGCGGTATGCTCGTCAGCAACACCCCAGAGAACAATGCTATCAGCATTCCGTCGTATAGCCGATGCGAATTCACTTACCAGCCGGGTTTTGCCAACACCAGCAACTCCCTCGATGATAAGAACGCGCGCTGCTGTGTACCGTGCTTGTGCCCATGCCGTGTGCAGCCGGGCCAGTTCATTCCCACGGTCAATGAGCGGCAGACGATCAAAATCGGCAAGGTTGCTTGGCAGAATTGGAGATCTGGTTTTTGGTGTTCGACTTGGAGACTGTCCCTGCCTGCGCTTTGTAGGGGGTAGTTTAGAGCGCTGGGTCACCTCGCGTATTTGTGCCTCGAATGACACGCTTGGTGTCTTGTTCCACTCGGCACGTAGCATACTATGCGCGCGGGCAATGTGTGCTGTGGCAGCCTCGATATGGCCATGTGCTGCCAACGCCTGTATCAGCGCGACATGAGCTGCTTCTTCCCACGGCTCTTCCATAACCCAACGACGTGCCGCATCCAGAGCAACCTCTGGCGTTCCGGTAGCTTGAGCGAGCGCCACCAGGCTGCGGAGTGCGTCCACATAACGGTTATGGAGCCGGTCAGCTTCTTGGGTTGGCCAGCCCTCACCTGGAGTTTCGAGAAAGGAGCTGCGATACAGGCTAATCGCTGCTTCCAAGGCACCCTGCGATGCGCCTGGTTGACTTAACGTCTCAAAGCGGCCAACATCGTGCTCAACATGCAATACTGTATCAAGACCGATTTGGTCGCCCTCTGTGTTCAGGTAGTCGCCCAATACCTGCCGGAGAAGATATAGCGTGGTACGGAAACGGTGGGCGGCGCGGGCGCGTGGGACATGGGGAAAGAGGTCGGTAGATAACTGCTCACGAGAGATGGGCCGCGGATGCGCCAGCGCCAGCCGCGCTATGAGTGCACGGGCGTGGCGAGTTCGCAGGCTTGGAAGCGGTACGCCATTAAGCTGCGCCTGCCAGGGGCCAAGCAGCCAGAGACGCAACGTCGCAGGCCGAGGTGGTTGCGTGGAAGTCAACGCGGTAGTCCACGATGAGACTCATAATAGGGCTGAGATCAGTATAACAGTCGTGTCAATTCTGAATATCTGCATCATCCTGACGACCCCGAAGTACTCCCGCTATAACTTGACAACGCCATCGGACTCCTCTATAGAAGAGTGTGAAGGGCGTGACTGGCACGTTCTTGTTATCCCATTTCGCGGGATAATAGTGAGGCCCCCGTACTGCCAATACGGAGGCCCCAAGTTCATGGAAAGGAGAAGTCTCTCACATGAACGGCACCCAGATCATACTACCTCTGTCAAGGGGTAGCTCACCCATCCCGCCAGCAGGCGGTGATCGGGAAGAACGTCTGCTCACGTTGGCGGATGAGTTGTCAGAACGGGAGGACATTCCCATCGAGGTGGCCTACAGCATTGCCAGCCGGCACCACACAACGCATATGGAGAGCGCGCATGAGCGATCAGCATGAGCTGGCACGCCGTACTCCAAAGTTTGATCCCGGCCAGATCCTGGCTACTCCTGGCGCAATTGTTGCCATTGAATTTGCCAGGGCAAGCGCGGTTGAACTGCTGCGCCGACATCTGAGTGGCGACTGGGGCGACCTCGACGACGCTGACAAACGTCTCAACGATGAGGCATTGACGACTGACGGTCGTATTCTATCCGCTTATACGTTGGCGGATGGCCAGAAGGTGTGGATTATCACGGAGGCCGACAGGTCGGCAACCACCATCCTCACCCCTGATGAGTACTGATCGTCTTATAGCGGGGCTGTTTACACCGACGTAAGCAGCCTCTTTTTCGGAGTAAAGACTGCGACCGTCTCTTCGCAATGCCGCTTTCACCAGAGAAATGAAAAAACGGTGTTATCTCGCGCAAGCTCGTTTGAGTTTTTCCGTTTCCTATGGCAAGATCTACTTAGGGATAAAAACGAGCGTTACTTGGTTATTTTTAATCGTCAGTGTATTACTATTCTCAGCAGGTACCACCTCCCAATCTCCTTCAAGCTTAGGCACTATAGTGCCAAGCTGAATAGAGAGATCTTTTTCCTGCTCCAAATTAATGCTTAATTTGGTACCATCAAAACTATAGGTACCACTCGCATCCCTAATAACATTTCCTGTAGTAACCCTATATTCATAGTGTGCCTGTATCTTGCCATTATCAGTGAAAGTTATAAATGCATCTTCCCAGGATGGTATGAGTTGGTTCGTTCCATTCGGGAGCGTATAGCTGCTTAGTTTCCACTGCCCCGACACCGCAATGCTGCCCCGCTGCACTGATGAGGAGCCATCACTTGCTCGCTTGAACTCTACTATTTGTCCGCTTTGCGAAATTAGTTGGAGGAGGTCATTTGAGACCTTAACCCCCCAGGTATAGCTGCTATAGTGTAGACTCTGAATATCGATGTGCAACCGGGTGTCATCGAGAAATTCATACTTCCCCATCTCGCCATTAATCGATACTGCTCCATCGGACGTGAATGTGTAGGTGTCACCTCCATCGACTTGCCCCCAGGTCCCAATAATCGCCTCACGCGGGCCTTGCGTACCACCACACCCTGTTACAGCAAGAAGTACCAACAGCGCGACAACCACCACAAGTCCGTGCTGTCGTTTCATCCCCGGTACCTCCTTCCATTCCAGAGTGCTCAAGTGATAGGGTCAGTCTTCAGTCGGCAGAGGGCAGTGCCCTGCGTCGTGCTGCCGTGATTTGGGCAGGATTATACCACAAATTCGTAGTTGAACTACGGAGTAGTCGTAGACAAAATCAGTGTAACTCTTATCCTGTCTACGGTATTCTTATTCTAAGGCTTTCTGAAGACACATTCTCATGAGCGACCTAAAGATCAGGTTCGGAAAACGGCTGCGAAAGTTCCGCAGGAATAAGGACCTCACCCAGGAACAGCTAGCAGAGCTTGTTGGTATCTCCGTGGACTTTGTGAGCAACATGGAGCGGGGTATCAACGGCCCTTCGTTTGAGACGCTCCAGAAATTAGCTGAGGCGCTAGAGGTTCCGGCAGTAGAGTTTTTTCGCTTCCCAGAGCAGTAGTAGAATCAGAACACCCGCTGCATCAGCGTGCGGGTGTTTGTGATTGGTGATTGGCGAGAGTTCTATTTGTGTAGGCGCTTAGACAAGGTGACGATAATGGGGATTCTGGGAACAAGTAGAACTCATGAGACGGCCTACAGTAATCCTTCGTCTCTCAGCACCTGCAAAAAGTCGGCGGGTCTGATGATTGCCACCTGCTCATACTTTTCGAGTATGAGCAGATCCTCATCGCCAGTAACCAAATAATCTGCTGTTCCTGCCTTTGCGGTAACACCACAGGATGGCGTGGAGTCGGATTTGACAGAACCGGGCACATCGGTGTTTACTGGGAGGTATGACCAAATACACCCCAACACCTATGCGCCCGGAGTTGCTAGTATGCCCCAA
>Ga0075423_10007077_pt1 | contig 10571 bp, 7 predicted proteins | sample SoiMethybrSBSTD2_FD_80114 | JGI IMG/M metagenome (GOLD analysis project Ga0075423, IMG submission 80114) | Bulk soil microbial communities from a Populus tree surrounding site in Tennessee, USA - Soil MetaG P. TD hybrid SBSTD2 | ecosystem: Environmental > Terrestrial > Soil > Tree plantation...
CCGTGCGTGTCCCTTGCGCTTGTTGAGGAAAATCGGTTGCACGCGAGTGCGGAAGAAGTCGAAGTCCAGCGTGGGTGCTGGCGCAGAAGAGGCCGCTTCCTGGGACTGCGACAACACCGCTGCAAACCGACGTACAGCCGAGTCGTCAACCAAAACACCCATCATGAGGATGAGGAACGCCGTTGGTGCCATAAGGATACTCCTTCCTCGGGCCAGGCTCGGTTTTCAGTTTTGGACCCTCTATCAGGTTGTGCACGCTTATAGCGCGGCACGGGGGTTTCCGTCAATCCAGGTTTCGGATGCTGAAAACACGAAACTATGGGCGCGTTCCCTTCTGTGCGGCAAGCCCGACTCTGGCGATTGCGAGAACCGTCTGGAGCCTGGCTCGTGTTTTTGCTCGACGATTCCATTCGAAAAAAACTGCAAGCTTCTGACGGGGACTCGTCTTGAACATAGATTGAATCCTAGTTCGAGAGGAGCCTTCCGCTAATGAAGATCATTTTAAGCTTCACCTTATTGATTCTATTGGTTTGCGCCGCTGCCCAGTGCCATGAACAATCAGGCTTTCAAATGGAAGTTCTGGTAAATGGAACCCCGGCCCCGAAATATCCCTATGCCGGGAAAGTCTATGTTGAAGCGATGAAAGATCAGGAATACTCCATTCGACTGACGAATCCGTTGGGCATTCGTGTCGCGGTGGCATTAGCGGTGGACGGGCTCAATAGCATTGACGCTCGCACTAGCGACGCTTTCAGCGCGAAGAAGTGGGTTTTGGCACCTTACGAAACCATCACGATTGGAGGCTGGCAGGTGAATCAACAGCAGGCCAGGAAGTTCTTCTTTACGACGGAGGCGAAGTCTTACGGACAGTGGCTTGGTAAGACGCAGAACCTTGGAATCATCACCGCAGTTTTCTATCGCGAACGTTTGCGGTGGAACGAGTATCCAACGATGAGCAGGGAGACTTCCAAGGACGAATCCAGGGAACGCAGCTCCTCAAATCAAGATGCCCGGCGTGAATTGCCACAGAGCTCCGCGGGAGCCGCTTCGCAAGTGCCACCCAGCGCTGAGCCCTCGCAGAAGCAGGCTGAGGAGTATGCGGCCACAGGTATTGGTCGAAGGACGCAGCACGAAGTTCACTGGGTAAGCATGGAATTGGAACCGACACCCGCCGCAACTGTCAATCTGCGTTACGAATTTAGGCCGGTGCTGGTGAGCATGGGAATCCTGCCGCCCTTCCCTGGGCTGGACGTGTTATCGAGACGTGAGCAGGCGCACGGATTCACGAACTATTGTCCTGAACCGAAATAGTTGCGCCTGTAGGGCCTGGAGTTGCTGATCCGCCTGAAGGCGTTACGTTCCAGCGTCGTTCCCGCGGAAGCGGGAACCCAGAGCGCGTTTGAAGTTGTGGCGTGTTGGAAACAGGACTGGATTCCCGCTTTCGCGGGAATGAAAAAATGTGACTTTGAAGCGTGAAGCGGAGAAGAGTGCCCTGACTTTCGCTTCCAATTCCTAAAGCGACCAATGGACCGTTTGATGAAGAATTTGGGCAACATTCCTTTGGCTATCCTCCTCACGACCGCTGGGTTATTTGCCGCGCCGGGAGACGTAGAGCGCCAGCCAATCAAAGCCGAGCTCCAGTTGATCTACCTGTTCGACGAGCCAAAAACTGAGTTCATCTTCGTCATTGGAAACTCTGGATTCAGGTCAGTCAACTCCCTCAAACGTTACCTTGAGACGTGGCCTCCTGGCTCTGAACTGAAGTGGGCTCCAGGCTGCATTCGGCTGGGCGGCGAGCCGCTGCTTTCGTCAGATCAACAAATGAAAGCTTTTCAAGCCTTCCTACGAAAGCAGTGCATCAAGTTCATTCTCGTGCCCTCGGGATGACCTGCGGACGAGCCAGTCTGTGACACGAGACCGTTTAATCCTCTTTTTACCCGATTTTCAGAACGCCAAAACGGTGAGCCGAAGGCCCAGCTATTGAACCGCCAAGAACGCCAAGGCATGAGACAAAGCCCGAAGGCGTCCTCTGACCCACTGAAGGGCCCCCGTTCTAGATCACTCAATTCTCTTGGCGCTCTTTGCGTTCTTTGCGGTTTTCGCGACCGGATCTGTGCCGTGCCTGCAACAGGCGGGTACCTGCGTTTATCTGTGTTCATCTGCGTCCCAAACTATGCTTCGCGTCTCCCCGGCAGGTTTGGTTGCGGCCACAGCATTCGCCCTAGTTAAGGTTTGTCCCCCGAACCGCTATGACTGAAATCTGCTCCTCGGTCTGTGTTTCCGTGTCGCGGTTCTGTTGAATGGTCGTTCGGGAAGGGAAATCGGTCTTGAAGAATGTCCTGTAGAGTTGATTCATCGCGTCGTAATCTTTCATGTCTTTGAGGTACACGACCGTTGAGACTACATTGGAGAAGTTCATATCTGCTTCCTCCAAGCCGTCCAGCAGGTTTCGCATGGTCTGCCTCAGCTGCAGCTCGAATTCTTTCGTGACGATGCCCTGGCCTGGGATGAAGCCCGACTTGGCTGATAGGTAAAGCGTGTCGTCGTAGAGGATTCCTGGACTCGCCGTGGAACTGGCAGGCATGTTGCGAGGTTTTACAGCCTTCCGTTTGGCGAGGTCTTGCCCGGCAATTCCACTAAACAGAATGTGCTCCTTTGCGGGCAGAACATTCACGTGAATTGTTCCCCGACCTGGAGTATTCCCGAACTCAAAATACGTCTCATAGACTTTATTCATCGCACCGTACTGCTTGATGTCGTCCAGATACGGGTTCATCCAGATTACATTCTTGTGCGACATGCCTGCGGCGGCAAGCACCTTGCCTACATTTTCCAAAGCGGGCTTTACCTGTTCCGGAAACAAGCTGGGCTTGCCTTCTCCGCTTGTGTTGCTTGATCCCAAACCTGAAAGATAGAGAAGTTCGCCAGCCTGGATTCCGGGTGGATCTGCCTGAGGTGTTCGTGCCCATCCGCTCGGCCAGATCGCTCGTTTCGAACTTGCATCGGCAACCGCGATAGCGTTGATTTCAATCGTATTCCCAGCGGGCAAAGATGCGACCCCAAGGACCGTGCGGGCCGGAGGGTTATCGCCAATGGTTTGCCAATAGATCTTGTCCATCAGATCGATCGTCCCCAGATCCGTCAAGTAGACGTGAATGGAGACGAGGTTTGCGAAGTCCATACCACCGCCTTGAAGAATGGCGCGCACGTTCGAAAGACATTGACGTACTCGCTCCTCAAAACTGTCAGAAAGCTTGCCCTCAGCATTCTGACTTCCTTGCCCTGAAACATAGAGTGTCTTCCCAGCTCTGATCGCAGAACTGTAGGGCCGCCCATGTGGCTTGAAGTCTTTGGGATTGACCACCTGTCGATCTGCCGCCGACAAACGGCCTCCTAGGGTGGCAAGAAGAACCATGGCGAAACCCAACACTCGATGTAGATTCATAGCCCCTCTCTCGCGTCCTGGGAGCGCGGACGTCTCGTCCGCATCGCTGCAATCACAGAAAACTAGGTTCAGCGGACGGGACGTCCGCGCTCCCAGGGGATTTATATGACTATTTTTGCAGTGCCTGATCGAAGTCCTCAATGAGGTCGTCGGTCGATTCGATGCCGATGGACAGCCGGATCAGACTATCGGCAATGCCCGCTCTGCGGCGTTCTTCTGGCGACAGCCCGGCGTGCGTCGTTATGGCTGGCCGCGTAGCCAGGGTATCCACGCCCCCGAGGCTGATCGCAATGATCGGCAACCGCACAGCACCGAGGAATCTGTCGGCTGCTTCGACGCCCCCCCGCGGCTCGAAACTCAAAACGCCGCCGAAGCCCGTGAACAGGCGCCGCGCACGGTCGTGGCCCGGGTGAGACTCAAGCCCAGCGTAGTTAACTCGCGCTACTGCCGGATGGTCGACGAGGAATCGCGAGATTCTCAAGGCGCTTTCATTTTGATATCTGACGCGAAGAACCAGGGTCTTCAGCCCGCGATGTAACAAGTAGGCTGCATGCGGATCGAGCGTGCCTCCCAGATGATTTAACCGATGAGTGATCTTCTGGACCCACGCAGCAGGTCCGACCACAACCCCGCAAACGATATCAGAATGTCCGTTGAGATATTTGGTGCCGCTGTGCAGGGACAGGTCGAAACCCCATTCCACGGGACGAAAATTGACGGGACTGGCGAAGGTACTATCGATGAGTGAAATCAGTCCATGCGTTCTGGCGAACTGGACGACTGCCTCGAGATCGGCCACCTGCAGGAGCGGATTGGTCATCGCTTCAACGTAAATTGCCTTTGTGTTGGGTTTCAGCAGCGCCTTCCAGGATTCCGGGCGCTCCGCTTCTATGAAATCGCTGGAGAGTCCAAAGGCTGGGAAGTCCCGCGTCACGAGGTCGTGGGTTCCACCATAAAGAGAACTCTGAATCAGGAGGTGATCCCCGGTCCTCAGCACCGTGAGAAGACTTGTCGAGATGGCTGCCATGCCGCTGCCCGTGACTAGGGCTGCTTCGGCGTTCTCCAATGCTGCCAACTTTTTGTGAAGGGCGATGTGGTTCGGAGTATTGTTGAGGCGAATGTACTTCAGATCGTGATAGCTGGTCTCGCCCCCGTATTGAAACGTAGCCGATTGAAAAATCGGCATCGCAACGGCGCCGTGAATGCGCGGCTCGGGTTCTCCGGCATGGATCACTTTGGTTTCAAGACTTTTGAACGGCGAGTTCACGGCGGCGTCCTCCCTTGTTCGTCAGCAGTTCCGTTGCAATGACGAAGCTTTCAGATCAGGGCTCACGAAGTCCTGCCCCCATGTTGCGTGGACAAACTTACTCAATCGAAACAACACTCTCAACAAATGATTGTGTTCATTGGAAAGATTTTCTCATGAATCGGTGAGGGAACGATTTGCCACGCATAGGTGCTAAGCGCAGAAACGCTGCAATTCTCTTCACTGGGGCTGTAGCATTCGCCCAAGTAGGTCAGGCTTTCGAGCCTGACTCTTCGATTTTTTGTGCCAACAGTGTCAGGCTCGAATTCCTCAGTGCGTCAGCCCTTTCAGGCCGACTTCCGCAGGCTGGAATGCCTGCGCTTCACGGGCTTCCAGATTGTGTCAAATGCGCGCGGAGCGCCGTTGTCAGGCTGGAAAGCCTGACGTACTTGGGTATCGGGCCGCACTAAACTACACTTGGGCTTTAGTGCGGTATGGAAACTCTGATCCATCACTTTCGGGAACACTTCTCCCACAGCGATGATATCGCGTATGTGGACCGGCGCGGTTTGAGGACGGTGCGTCGCTCTTACAGGGAACTTGGTCAACTCGCCGAGCAGTGGGCCGAGCGTTTGAGCGAACGAAACATAGCCAAAGGTGACCGTGTCCTGCTCTGGGCAGAAAATTCCGCTCAATGGGTTGCGGCGTTCTATGGCTGCGTGTTGCGCGGTGCGATCGTTGTACCGTTGGATGCCGGTTCGGAGTCAGGGTTCGTTGCCCGTGTGCAGAAGCAGGTAGATGCGAAAGTATTGCTCGCCGGCAACGTGAGGGAACCCGAGAGAGTATTTGACGGACTGATCATGCCGCTCGAGACTCCTTCCCATTCGCAGGCAGCCACTACCTTGTCCGTGCAGGCGGAACACGTTGAACGAGATGATCTTGTTGAGATCATTTTCACTTCTGGAACAACAGCAGAACCGCGTGGCGTTTGTCTAACCCATGGCAACCTCCTGACGAATTTGGCACCTCTCGAGAAGGAAATTCGGAACTACCTGCGGTTGGAAAGATGGTTTCACCCCGTTCGACTCCTAAACCTGGTTCCTTTGAGTCATATCTTCGGTCAATTCATGGCTCTACTCGTGCCACCCGTACTCAAAGGTGAGGTTCACTTTCAGAACGTCCTTAACCCCGGAGAAGTCATTGAGACGATCAAAGCGGAACGGATTTCGGTCGTAGTCCTTGTGCCCAGGTTTCTTGAAAGCCTAATGGAGAAAGTTGAGCGTGAGCTGGGAAACGACCTCAACGGCCGGTCAGAGGTGGCGTTCTTCAGGCGCGTGTGGCGTGCCCGCAGGCTGCATCGCAGACTAGGTTGGAAGTTTTGGGCATTCGTGTCGGGTGGCGCTACATTACCGACTGGCACTGAAACCTTTTGGCACACTCAGGGGTATGCAGTCGTGCAGGGTTACGGCATGACCGAAACGGCCGCGTTGGTCAGCGTTGTCCATCCTTTCAAGCCAAAAAAAGGCTCAATCGGGAAGCATTTGCCGGGAATGGAAATGAAAGTTGGAGCCAATGGAGAAATCCTCGTGAGAGGTGAAAATATCGCGACGGGCGTGTGGGATGGAACAGTGAAGCCGCTGACGGATGCCGAGGGATGGCTGCACACGGGCGACCTGGCGCGCGCTGATGAGAGCGGTCACCTCTATTTTCAAGGGCGTCAAAAGGATGTGATTGTGACATCGGCAGGCGTTAACATCCATCCTGAGGACTTGGAAGCAGCGTTGAACCGACAGGACGAGATTCGCAGCAGCGCTGTCATCGGCATGGAAGGTCGTCAAGGCCCCGAGGCGGTCGCAATTCTGCTGCTACGGGACCCGGCGTCAGAGGCGGCGACCGCCGTTGCGAAGGCAAACCAGGAGCTGTCGTCCCATCAGCACATCCGTCGCTGGCTGATTTGGCCGGAGGCCGACTTTCCACGAACGCCGACACAGAAAGTTCGAAAGCCAGCCTTGGCGGAGTGGGCTCGATCTCGCGTAAGGAACCAGGATGACGGAACTTCTGTCATTGCCATGCGAGAGGATATTTCTCCCGCTTCCACGTTGCGCACGCTACTCAGCAAGGTCAGCGGCGAAGTGCCGTCTACTCTGGACAAGTCGCTCCGCCTCGATTCGGACTTGAAACTGGATTCCCTCGGTCGCGTGGAGTTGCTCAGCTTGTTGGAGGATCACTACCAGGTCGAGTTGGATGAAGCCGGCATCAGCACCGCAACGACTCTCGGAGAAGTGGAGGACCAGCTAAGGGCCCAATGGGCTGAGGCTCGAACCGACGCGCCCGTCGATGCGATTGTAGAGCGACAGAAAAGCTCAAAGGGCGAGAGGTCGGTAGGCGCAGGGTCTGAATCTCTTGTTCAGGTCGCCAAGGCGCCGCCTTACCCCTACCCGCGTTGGCCTTTGAACCGCGCGGTGAGCTGGACTCGCGCTGTACTCTGGCGATGCTGCATTCTGCCACTTGCACAGTGTCTGAGCCGCATTCAAGTTTCTGGCATTGAGAACTTGCAGTCTTTGAACGAGCCGGCACTGTTCGTTTCCAATCATGTGACCTATGCAGACCCAGGTGTCGTTCTTGCAGCGCTCCCAGGCGTGTTGCGAAACCATATGGCAGTCGCCATGGATGGAGAACGTCTTCGCAGCTGGCGATATCCTGCCACAAACGAAAATCCAATCCGTCGTTTAGGTCTGGTAGCTTTTTACTATCTCGCACTCTTGACCTTCAACGTTTTTCCACTTCCACAGCGCAGCGGATTTCGAAAGAGCTTCGCGTTTGCCGGACGTGCCATGGACCGGGGTTATAACGTACTGGTGTTTCCAGAGGGCCAGCTAACGGAGGACGGCAAACTGCAACCGTTTCGAAGAGGCATCGGACTTCTGGCTGATGGCCTACGCGCTCCTGTAGTTCCGATACGGCTGGATGGCCTCTTTGAACTTCGGCAGCGCCGCAGAAAAGGCTTCTGGGCTTTGCTGCTTCGACCCGGAAGGGTATCAGTAATATGCGGAACTCCACTGCGACTGGCCATCGACGAAGATCCGAACGTGATTACAAGAACGTTGGAACAGGCAATTGCCAATTTGGAGAAGGGGAGATGAGACTGTAGCAATGCGTGGAAAGAACGCGCTGGGGCCGGTTGGGTCTCTTCCTGATGCGAGCATGGTTGAGAAGATCGGTTCCCCTCGCCCCAACGCGGGAGAGGGGCTAGGGGTGAGGGGGACATCTTTGAGGGTGAACTGATCCGCGTATCCCGTTCCAGATCAAGGTTTGGGAACAGGCGATCAGAACATTTAACAGAGCTACCGTCATCTCTTCGCGCAGCCTCTCAGTTCGTAATCTTCTTGACCTCTAATAGATCTCGCGCTTGTCGGGTCAGCTCGATGAATTCGGCTCGATATCCTTGTTTGTCGTCACCTTTGCCTGCTTCCGCCAGTTCGAGCACGCTGCCTAGAGTCGCATTTCCCTTGTAGGGTGAGTCTCTCAGAATCATGCCCAAGGCAGCCACCGCCGACGCGAACTTGAAGTCTCGCGATGCCTGAGCAAGACTTGTTCCGCGATCGGTAACTGGAAACTGAAGTAGTTTGCTGGTGTCGGCGTCCGGCTCCTTGTAGCGCAGCTTCAGGTTCAGCAGTTCTCCACTCTTGGACTGCCGCGTTGTGTCTACAGGCTTTTGGTACTTCAGAGCATCGACTCCCGGGAGAGCACCTTCTTTGCCGGCGGGCACAACTTCGTACAAGGCTGTCACGGTGTGTCCAGCACCAATCTCGCCGGCATCTTTCGTGTCGTCGTTGAAATCCTCAGCACGCAGAATTCTGTTCTCATAGCCGATCAGTCGGTAAGCGCCGACGAGAGCTGGATTGAACTCCACCTGAATCTTGACGTCCTTGGCGATGGTGATCAGCGTGCCACCCATTTGCTCCACTAGCACCTTGCGGGCTTCCTGCAGGGAGTCCACGTAGGCATAGTTCCCGTTCCCCTTGTCGGCAAGCTTCTCCAGCGTCGAATCCTTATAGTTGCCCATCCCAAACCCCAGCACGCTCAGGAAAACTCCACTACGCGCCTTTTCTTCGATAAGCCGAATCAAGTCACCTTGATTGGTCACGCCAACATTAAAATCCCCGTCCGTTGCCAGGATGACGCGGTTGGTGCCGCCTTTGATGAAATTTGCAATGGCCGTGTCGTATGCCAACTGAATACCAGAGGCTCCGTTCGTCGAGCCGCCAGCTTCGAGATTCTCGAGGGCAGCGAGGATCTTTGCTTTCTGATTGCAAGTCGTCGAAGGCAGAACCAAGCCAGAAGCCCCCGCGTAAACGACGACTGCCACGCGATCGTTCTCAGATAACTTTTCCACCAGCAGTGGCAACGCACGCTTGATCAGAGGCAGCTTGTTCGGTGGCTGCATCGACCCGGAGACATCAATCAAAAACACCAAGTTGCTTGGCGGCCGCTTGTCCTGAGCGATCTCGCGACCCTTGAGGCCGATCCGGACAAGCCGGTGCTCAGGCTTCCACGCTGCCGGACCGATCTCTACCTGAGCCGAAAACGGGTCGCTGCTCCTGGAACTCGCGTAGTCGTAACTAAAGTAGTTGACCATCTCTTCGATGCGTACCGAGTCTTTCGGAGGTAGCGACCCACTGGATAGGAACCGTCGCAAGTTCGCGTAGGCAGCCGTATCTACATCGATGGAGAAGGTCGAAAGTGGATTCTGCGTTGGGCGCAGGAATGGGTTGTCGACGACTCGGTCGTAGGCTTCAGTGTTGAAGTCCTGTCGGTAGCGGCCTTTGTCACCTGACCTTCTCAGGTGTTCGGAATCGTCGCTCTCCTGCTCTGAAATCTTGTTGAGTGCCACGAATCTTTGGACTGAAGCGCCTGGAGCGCCGCCTGCGAAGCCTCGTGTTCTGGCGTTCCTTTCCAACGCAGAAGAGAAGCCTTTCGCCGGGAGGGTAGTCCACCCAAGGGCTGCCGGAGATTTGGAGGAAGGAGAAGGAGTCGCCGGAGCGTTGCTCGCTTGCACCATAATCGTCTCAGCTGTCTCCCCGATGTCCAGTCTCGTCTGCAGACGCAGTTCATCCTTCGCTTTGATGAGTACCTGCTGCGAAAGCGTCTTGAACCCAGGTGAAGAGACCGAAACACTGAGTGGACCACTCGGCAGATTTTTGACCTGAAACTCGCCCGAGGGAGTTGTCAGGAGCCGGATCTCCCGAGAAGTTCCGGCGAGGCGGATAACGACTTCGGCACCCGCTATGGCTGCTCCCGAAGGGTCTCGAACGGTCCCACTGACGCGGTTCTCAGTCGACGGCACGCTCCTGCTGTTGGAATCATGCGTTGCCCGCTGATCTCGACTTGGATCAGTGGCTTTCTGTGGTAGTTCTTGACCTGTCGGGATTGCAATCGGGCCAATCGGACCTCCGCGTCCGATGATCCTGCCGTTGCGATCCGTGTCAAACGCCCCTTGCAAACTGGTCCGTCGGTGGGACCAACCAAGGTAAATCGCAACGCAGAGGCTGGCGGCGGCCAACAAGGTGCCGGTCACGTACAACCCTCTTGAAGCAATTCGCGACCTGGAATCCGTTCTCGTTCGCAATTGCCGTTCAATCATTGATTTCTGTAATTCATGGAGCAGCGGCTGTGGCTCGCTCTTGAGTTCTTCTCTCAAAATTCCAGCCATCTGCCGGATCTCTTCCACAGCTAGCCGTGCGCTCTCAGAATGCAGCAACTCGCGCTCAACGGTTGCAAACTCGTACTCGTCCAGTTCTCCGAGCGCATAAGCAGTTAATCTTGGGTCGTTCAAATCGAGTGTCATTTGACCCTCCTCAAAACCTGAGAGTTCTCGCG
>Ga0075423_10007078_pt1 | contig 10570 bp, 9 predicted proteins | sample SoiMethybrSBSTD2_FD_80114 | JGI IMG/M metagenome (GOLD analysis project Ga0075423, IMG submission 80114) | Bulk soil microbial communities from a Populus tree surrounding site in Tennessee, USA - Soil MetaG P. TD hybrid SBSTD2 | ecosystem: Environmental > Terrestrial > Soil > Tree plantation...
CATGAGCGTTGCCATCCGTTCGAGACCGAGGCCGGTGTCGATGTTCTTCGCCGGCAGCTCGCCGAGGATCTCGTAGTCGCCCTTGTTGGGCCCGGTCGCGGCGCCGCGTTCGTACTGCATGAAGACGAGGTTCCAGTACTCGAGATAGCGGTCCTCGTCGACCGAGGGGCCGCCGTCCGGGCCGTATTCGGATCCCCGGTCGTAGAACAGCTCGCTGCACGTGCCCGCGGGACCCGGGATACCCATGTCCCACGTGTTGTCCGCCCGGCCGCGCCGCACGATCCGCTCGCCCGGCACGCCGATCTGATCGCGCCAGATCGCTACGGCCTCGTCGTCGTCGAGGTACACGGTCGGCCAGATTCGCTCAGGGTCGAGTCCGTACCCACCGTCCTCGAGCGAGTTCGTCGACAGGTCCCACGCGAGCTGAATCGCGCCGGACTTGAAATAGTCGCCGAAGCTGAAGTTCCCGCACATCTGGAAGAACGTTCCGTGCCGGGTGGTTTTGCCGACTTCCTCGATGTCCTGCGTGCGAATGCATTTCTGGACGCTCGTCGCGCGGCGCCAGGGCGGCTGCAGCTGCCCGACGAAGTACGGGACGAACTGCACCATGCCGGCATTGACGAACAGCAGGTTCGGGTCCTCATACGGCAGCGGAACGCTCGGCACGACGACGTGCCCGGCAGCCTCGAAGTGCGCGAGAAACCGTCGGCGGATCTCAGCGGATCTCATGCCGGTTCCCGTGACCCCAGGTCGCCGTCGAGCCCGGCGCCCGCTCGCAACATGGCCTCGCGTTGCTGCGTCGCGGTCCGGACATCGGCCGCGAAATCGCTCAGCGAATCGGCCATATCCGCCATGCCCGCGGCGAAGCTGGCCGCGATACCGGATGGCCGCATTCGTTCTGCGAACCGGCTGAGCTTGCGAACCACCAGAGCGCCGATGGTCACTCCCATGCTCAGCCAGAACAAACGCCGAATCATCGCGCGCTCCTTGGCGCACGGTGGCGCCGCCGGACCTCACGCATGATCTCGGCATCACGCCGGTCCCGGACGGTCTTGCGCACGCCATAGGAAAACGCCGCGACCTTGATGAGCGGGCTGCCGACCGCGCTGGTGACGATCGACGTCAGCGCCGCCGCGTTGCTGGTCATGTTGTTCACACCCTTGGTAATGCCGCCGACCTCTTCCAGTTGCTCGTTCACTCCGTTAAGGGTGATCTGCGCTCCCGCGAGGAGCGGACCGGTGCCCTCGCGGGTCTGGCGGATCGTCAAAGTCGCCTCGTCAAGGGTGTGCCCGAGCTTGAACAACGGGATGGCCAGGAGGAGGACGAGCAGCACGAACGCACCGGCCGCGATGAGCGCCGCGATTTCCCCACCGGACACCGGTGATCCTCCTTCGGATGCTTGTGCTCGGCCACCGAGCGGGCAACGCTGCGACCCTACTCGCTGATTAACCGGGCTTCTCGGCCTGATTCGTCTCGGTGGCACTGCCGCGAACAGCGGCTCGGAGCGCGGCGACGCGCTCGACCAACTCACTCTCGGCACCCCGTCGCGCCGGGTGGTAATAGTCGCGTCCGACAAGGAGGTCGGGCGGGTATTGCTGGCTGACGACGCCTTCCGGCACGTCGTGCGGGTAGCGGTAGCGCTGGGCGTGACCGAGCCGGGCGGCACCGCGATAACTGCCATCACGCAACGGGGGTGGCACGGGGCCCGCTTGTCCGGCCCGGACGTCCTCCTGCGCTGCGTTGATGGCCGTCACTACCGCGTTCGACTTCGGCGCGAGAGCGAGATGGATCGTTGCTTGCGCCAGGTTGATGCGCGCCTCCGGCAGCCCGATGAGCGCGACCGCCTGCGCGGCGGCCGATGCCGCGAGTAGGGCGGTCGGGTCGGCCAGCCCGACGTCCTCGCTGGCGTGCACGACGAGGCGCCGCGCGATGAAGCGCGGATCTTCGCCGGCCTCGATCATCCGGGCCAGGTAGTGCAGCGCGGCGTCGACATCCGATCCGCGAATCGACTTGATGAATGCGCTGATCACGTCGTAGTGCTGGTCACCGTCGCGGTCGTACCGGACCGCGGCCACGTCGACGGCCTCCTCGAGGGTGGCCAAGTCGACGTGGTCCTCGCCGGCCGCAAGCGCACTCCCGGCCGCGGCCTCCAGCGCGTTCAGTGCTCGGCGGGCGTCACCGTCGGACGTGCGCACGAGGTGGGATCTGGCATCGGCATCGAGGGTGACCGCGCCACCCAGCCCACGCTCGCCCGACAGCGCTCGATCGATCACCTGCTCGATCTCGCTGTCGGACAGCGGCTGCAAAGTGAGCAGCAAGCTGCGTGACATGAGCGGCGAGACGATCGAGAAGAACGGATTCTCGGTCGTGGCGGCGACCAGAGTGATCGTGCGGGCCTCGACCGCGCCCAGCAATGAATCCTGTTGCGTCTTGGAGAAGCGGTGGATCTCATCGATGAACAGCACGGTCAGCCGCCCGGAGGTCCGCAGCTCAACCTTCGCCTGCTCGATGACCGCGCGCACATCGCGCACGCCGGAGTTCAGCGCGGACATCTGCACAAACCGACGATTCGTAGCCGACGACACGATTCGGGCAAGCGTCGTCTTGCCGCTGCCAGGCGGCCCGAACAGGATCAGCGACATCGGTGAGTCGCCCTCGACCAGGCGGCGCAGCGGCGAACCTGCCCCGAGCAGATGTCTCTGGCCGATCACCTCGTCCAGGGACCGTGGACGCATCCGAGCGGCCAAGGGCGCGTTCGCTTCTTCGACATCCGGGGCACTCGCCGCGACACCCGCCGGCGGGTCGAAGAGGGTCGGGCCTGACACACCGTCAGCCTATGCCGACCTCCCGACCGGCCGGCCGAGCGACGGCGCAGCCCCATCACCCGGGCGCCCGGTGATCAAACAGCGGTGGGGGGCTCGCGCGGGGATAATGAGTGCATGATCTCGCTCGAGCTGGCCCGGCGGCTGCGCGACAACGGGGTGAAGTGGAGTCCGACGAGCGGTGACCGGTTCGTCGTGGTTGACCGGGAAATGGACAACGACGTCTTCGTGCTGTCGGACATGACCGTCGAGGTCCATCGGTTTCCGTACGGCGAGGTTATCGGCTTCAACGGGACCACCGAATGGGCGCTGGATTCGATTGACCAGAAGCACTCGGTCTGGCTGCCGAGCGAGACCCAGCTGCGCCGCCTGCTCGGCCGGACCTTCCAGAGCTTGGAACAGGTCGCGGACGAGTGGCGGGTCACGATCAAGGTTGGCGGCCGGACGAGCAGCGTGCAGGACGCCGACGCGGACGAGGCCTATGGTCTCGCGCTCCTGCACCTCGTCACCGGCGAGCCGGTTGCTGCTGCCTAAGGTCCGGGCGCCGCACGTCTCGGCGCCGACCAACCGTAGGGATCGGGGCCGGGCAAGCCCCTCGAGGAGCGAGCCGACCACGCCGCCACCACCGAGTCCGCTAGCCCAGGTGCCCTCCGATCGTGGTGTAGCCGCGCAGCAGGTCGCGCGAGATGATCAATCTCTGCATCTCGTCGGTGCCCTCGAAAATGCGCCAGAGCCGGGTCTCGCGATACCAGCGCTCGATCGGTAGTTCCCGGGTATAGCCCATGCCGCCGTGAATCTGCAGGACCCGATCCACCACCTCGTTGGCCATCGCCGCGCCAAACAGCTTGGCGATGGAGGAAGCATGGCGGGCGTCCCGGCCCTGATCGACGGTCCAGGCGGCGTGCAGGACCAGCCATCGGGCCGCTTCCAGTTCGACTTCCGAGTCGGCGATCATCCACTGGATCGCCTGGTTGGCGCCGATCTTCCGGCCAAATGTCTCGCGGGTGTTGGCATAGTCGATCGCCATCTGGAGTAGCCGCTCAGCGGCGCCGAGCGCCCGAGCCGGAATCAGGTACCGTCCGCGGCCGATCCATTCCATGCCCAGCGCGAAGCCCTGCCCGACCTCGCCGAGCACATAACGATTCGGCACGCGGACGTCTTCGAAGACGAGTGATGCGGGGCCACCTTCGCCCATCGTCGGAATGAAATGGGACGTCCAGCCCATGGCGCGGTCGACGAGGAACGCGGTTGATCCCTCGCGGGCCCCCTTGTCGGCGTCGGTCACGGCGATCACGATGGCGAAGTCGGCGTCGTTGCCACCCGTGATGAACGTCTTCTCGCCGTTGATCAGCCAGTCATCGCCGTCCGGGCGGGCGCTGGTCTTGATGTTCGCCGCATCCGACCCGGCGTCGGGCTCGGTGATCGCAAAGCACGACAGCCGGTCGCCTTCGATCGTCGGGACGAGGTACTCCGCCTTCTGCTCGTCATTGGCGTGGTAGAGGATGTTGTCCGCTTCACCGCCGAAGCGGAACGGGATGAACGACCGGCCGGTCTCAGCCCAGAGCAGGGCCTCGATGACCGCCGGGAGCTCCATCCCTCCGTACTCCTGGGGCGTCGACAGTCCCCAGAAGCCGAACTTCCGGGCCGCGTGCTGTAGCTCGCGCAGCTCGGCCCGGGTGATCGCCGACTCTCCTTGACGTTCCCGGCGCAACGCCTCCGCCTCACGGGTAATGATCTCATCGGCGATGAAGGCCCGGGCCGTGTTGCGGATCGCGATCTGCTCGTCGGAAAAGGCGAAATCCACGGTGCGCACCATCCCCGGTTGAGAACACTGCCGATGGCCGACGGTAACGCGCTCACCTCGATCAGGCGATTCGGTTGCGCGCGGCAGTAGGTAGCACATGAGCGCCGGTGAGCGGTGAGCTTGACAGATGGTCGGTCGGGCCGCGCTCAGGTCGGCTTCGCGTCGACGCCGGTCTCCCGGCGCTGCTCGGGAGTGATCGGTGCCGGAGCGGCCGTCAGGGGGTCGTACCCGCCGCCCGTCTTGGGGAAGGCGATGACGTCGCGAATCGACGCGGCGCCGGACAACAGCGCATTGATCCGGTCCCACCCGAAGGCGATGCCGCCGTGCGGTGGCGCGCCGTACTTGAACGCCTCGAGCAGGAAGCCGAACTTCTCCTCGGCCTGCGCCTTGTCCAGCCCCATCACGGCGAAGACCCGTTCCTGAATATCCCGGCGATGGATACGAATCGACCCGCCACCGATCTCATTGCCGTTGCACACGATGTCGTACGCGGAGGCCAGCGCCGAACCCGGATCGGCGTCGAACGTCTGCATCGAGTCCGGCTTGGGCGATGTGAACGCGTGATGCACGGCCGTCCATGCACCCGACCCGACCGCCACGTCATCCGTCTCAGCCACCAGCTCGAACAACGGCGCGTCGACCACCCACACGAACGACCACGCGTTGGGATCGATGAGCCCGAGTCGTCGGGCGATCTCGACGCGAGCCGCACCGAGCACCGTTCGGGCCGACGCCGGCGACCCGGCCGCGAAGAAGATCGCGTCGCCGGCTTGAGCCCCGGTCGCGGCAGCGAGACCGCCCCGTTCGGACTCGGAGAGGTTCTTCGCGACAGGCCCGGAGAGCTCCTCCTCCGCATCAACGACGATGTACGCCAGTCCCCGGGCGCCCCGTTGCTTCGCCCAGTCCTGCCACGCGTCGAACTGACGGCGGGACTGTGCTCCGCCGCCCGGCATGACTACCGCCCCGACGTACGGTGCCTGGAACACCCGGAAGGCGGTGTCTTTGAAGTACCGGGTGAGCTCGGTCAGTTCGAGGCCGAAGCGCAGATCGGGCTTGTCCGTCCCGTAGCGGGACATCGCTTCCGCGTACGTCATTCGCGGAATGGGCCGGCTGATGTGATGGCCGATCAGCCGCCACACCTCGACCAGCACATCTTCGGCAATCGCGATGACGTCGTCCTCGCTGACGAAGCTCATTTCGAGATCCAGCTGGGTGAATTCCGGCTGTCGATCCGCGCGAAAGTCCTCGTCTCGATAGCAGCGGGCGATCTGGTAATACCGTTCGAGCCCCCCGACCATCAACAATTGCTTGAACAGCTGGGGCGACTGCGGCAACGCGTACCAGGATCCCGGACGCAGGCGGGCCGGAACGAGGAAGTCGCGTGCCCCCTCCGGCGTCGATCGGGTCAGCGTGGGTGTCTCGACCTCAACGAAGCCGTGCCGGTCAAGCACATCGCGAGCCGCGCGATTCACCCGGCTGCGCAGTCGCAGCGCTTTCGCCGGTCCCGGCCGGCGCAGATCGAGATACCGGTACTTCAATCTCGCTTCCTCGCCGACATCGACGTGCTCGTCGATCTGGAACGGCAGGGGGGCGGATTCGTTGAGCACCGCGACGCTAGAGGCGACTACCTCGATCTCGCCGGTGGCAATGCGCGGATTGACATTGCCTTCAACTCGCCGGCGCACCTCGCCCGTCACCGCGATACACCACTCGTTACGCAGGTCGTGCGCGATCTCGTCGTCGCGGACGACGACCTGCACGATTCCCGATGCGTCCCGCAGATCGATGAACGCCACACCACCGTGATCCCGGCGACTGGCCACCCAACCGGCGAGCGTCACCGGGTGGCCAGCGTCCGACGCGCGCAGTGTGCCGGCCTCGTGCGTACGGATCACTGATCGTCCTCCCCGGTCCGGGCGATCACCTGCGGCCGCAGGTCGACAGTCGGCGGCTGCCAGGTGGCGAGGTCGGCGGGCACCTGCTCCCCTTGGCGAATGTCCTTGACTTCATGGCCGTTCTCCCGGCCCATCGGGAACCATACGAACGGGATTCCGCGCCGCTCGGCGTATCTGATCTGCCGCCCGTACTTCGCCGCCGACTCGGACACCTCGGCCGCGATCCCGCGCGCCCGCAACGCGTCGGCAATCGCCTCGGACGAGGGGCGGCTGGCCTCGTCCGGCAGCGCAACCAGCACCACGCTCGGCACTGATCGGGACCCGTCCAGGAACCCGCGAGACAGGAGCGGCACGAGCATGCGGGTGATGCCGAGCGAGATGCCGACGCCGGGATAGGTGTTCCGGCCGTCGCTCGCCAATTGGTCGTAGCGGCCACCGGAGCAGATCGACCCGACCTGGTCCAGACCCGACATCCGGGTTTCGAATACCGTGCCGGTGTAATAGTCCAAGCCCCGGGCTATGCGCAGATCGGCTTCCACGATCACCCGGTGCGAGGAGAAGCGCGCGCAGCCTTCGACCACCTCGGTCAATTCCGCGACGCCCTCGTCCAGCATGGGATCGCGTACGCCCAGCGCGGCTACCTGGTCAGCGAACGACCGATCCGGGCAGCGAATGGCTGCGAGCGCCAAGCACCGCTCGACCTGATCGGGAGTAAGCCCGGCGTCGTCGGCGAGCATCTTGGCCAGGACATCCGTCGACACCTTGTCAACCTTGTCGATGATGCGCATTACCGCGGCGACGTCCGGCGCGCCGATGCCGCGATAAAAGCCTTCGATCAGCTTTCGATTGTTGATCTGCATGCGTAGCGGCGGCAGGAATGGCAGAGCCGTGAACGCCTCGGCCATCACTCGGGCGACCTCGACGTCATGATGAAAGGCCAGGTGATCGCGTCCGATGACGTCGATGTCGGCTTGGGTGAACTCCCGATAGCGCCCTTCCTGGGGCCGCTCACCCCGCCACGCCTTCTGTATCTGGAATCGCCGGAACGGGAAGTCGAGCTTGCCGGCGTGCTCGAGCACGTAGCGGGCCAGGGGCACGGTGAGGTCGTAGTGCAGGCCGAGGCCGGTGTCGCCGGGATCGTCGCCGGCCTGCAGGCGGCGCAGGACGTAGACCTCCTTGTCGATCTCGCCCTTGCGCAGTAACTGGTCGAGCGGCTCGGCGGCTCGGGTCTCGATCGAGGCGAAGCCGTGCAACTCGAACGTCGACCGAAGCTGATCGATGACGGCGAGTTCGACGACGCGTTGCGACGGCAGCAGTTCGGGGAAGCCACTAAGCGGCGTGACCCGGCTCATCAGCTAACCTCTTCGCGCGAGCGCACAGGCATCCGCAAAACCACCCGGATTTCTGCACGATTTCGCAGGGACCCCGCACCTCGGCGCCGACGCGCCTGCGATGCTCGCTCACTCATGCCAGCTCCCGAAGAAACGGGTTGGTCGAGCGTTCCATCCCGACTGTGGTCGTCTCACCGTGTCCCGGATAGATCACCGTCTCGTCGGCCATAGGCAGGATGACGGCCTTCAACGAATGCAACATCTCATCCATCGAGCCACCGGGCAGATCGACCCGGCCGATCGAACCGGCGAAGACGAGGTCACCGGCGAAGACAAGCGCGTGCTCGTCATCGTCGGATAACTCGAAGATCACCGATCCGGCCGTGTGTCCCGGCGTGTGACGGATCGCGACCGGCAGACCGGCGAGCGTGATCGTGCTGGCGTCGGCCAGCTCGCGGACGTCGTCAGGCTCGGCGAAGGTGAGCTGCGGCAACCCGGGCAGGGCCGCACCGGGCACGATCCCCAGCCACGACCACGGGTCGGTCAGCTGGGGTCGATCGGCCGGATGGATGTACGCCGGCACGTCGTGTGCCTCGCACACCGGCACGACCGAGTAGGTGTGGTCGATATGGCCGTGGGTCAGCATGACCGCGACCGGGTGGAGTCGGTGCTCGGTCAGGATGTCTTCGAGCCTCGATCCGACGTCGGCACCGGGATCGACGATCAGGCAATGTTCACCGTCGCCGGACGCTACGACCCAGCAATTCGTTCCCCAGATCGCCGACGGGATCCCCGCGATGAACACAGCGGAACTCCCGAGGGTCGTGACGACTGGACAGTTAACTCTAGAGCCTGCGCCGACCTGGGCGCCGCAGCGCAGCGTCCTCGTGGGTGGTAGCCAACCGGGGTGGCAGCCATGTGGGACGCACAGCCCATCGGCGGTCCGGCCCTCAGACGCAGTCCTTACACTGACCCGGGCTGGCAAGGGCGCCAGGATCGGAAAGGACTGCTTTCGTGCCGACCAACAAGCAACGTCGAGAGGCCGCGCGACGCCATCTGGAACGCCAGCTGCAACGTCGACAAGAGCAGGAAGCGACCCAGAAACGACGGATGCTGATCGCGACGATCGCCGGATCGCTCATCCTGGTCGTCGTGGTCGTCGTGGTTGTCATCGCGGTTACCAACGACAACGGAACGAAGCCCGCCGCTGCTGGATCCTCGTCGGCGTCCTCCTCCCCTTCGGCCTTCGTCTCCAGCAAGACGACAGGACCGTGCGGGTATACGAGCGCCGATCTGGCCCAGAACCCGAACTTGAAGAACACCGGATTTCCGCCGGACCCGAAGCCGGCGCCAACCAAGACGGTCGTGGCCGACTTCGCCACCAATCGCGGCACGATCCAGGTGACGTTCGACGGCAAGGCGGCGCCGTGCAATGTACAGAGCATCGCCTACCTCATCGGGAAGAAGTTCTACAACAACACCCCCTGTCCGCGAGCCGTGGACAGCGGCATCTTCGTCGTCCAGTGCGGGGATCCCACCGGCACCGGCGCCGGCGGACCGTCGTACACGGTGAAGGACGAGAACCTGGCGGCGGCCAAGTACACCGCTGGCGCGGTAGCCATGGCCAACGGTGGCCCCAACACGAACGGCAGCCAGTTCTTCTTCATCACGAAAGACAGCAGCAAGGGGTTGCAGAAGAATTACACCGTTATCGGGCATGTGACCAAGGGCCTGGACATCCTGCAGAAGGTCGTCAACGGCGGCAACGACGGCTCCAACCAGGCCGGCGGTGGCAAACCCAAGTTGCCGTTGAGCTTCGGTACCGTCAAGATCACTTCGGTAGTAGGCGGAGGCCCGACGCCAGGCACCGGCCCATCGCCCACCGTCGTGACGCCGAGTCCGACCGCGACGCCGGCACAGCCGACACCAACCGCCTCCTGACGCGCCCTGCCTGGTCGATGATCTTGGACTTGTCGACGACCGGCTATGCCTCGCGGCGCTAGGTCACCGAGTGGATCCGGTAGACGTCGTACACGCCTTCGACATTGCGAATGGCACGCAGCAGGTGCCCGAGATGCTTCGCTTCGGCGAGCTCGAAGGTGAACTTGCTGACCGCCACCCGGTCGCGGTTCGTGCTCACAACTGCCGAGAGGATGTTGACCCGCTCGTCGGACAGCACCCGGCTCACGTCCGAGAGCAAGCGGTGCCGGTCGAGCGCCTCGACCTGGATGGAGACGACGAACACCGAGTCCGCGGACGGAGCCCATTCCACGTCGACGAGCCGATCTTGTTGACCGAGCAGCGCCGCGGCGTTCGTGCAGGCTCGGCGGTGCACAGAGACGCCGCCGCCCCGGGTCACGAAGCCCAGGATGTCGTCGCCGGGCACCGGCGTGCAGCATCGAGCGAGCTTCACCCAGACATCGGTGGCCCCCTTGACGACGACGCCGGCGTCGCCGGACGCCCGCCGGCCGGTCGGTATCGCCTGAATGGACGGGCGGGCCGTCTCGGCCATGTCCTCGGTGGCACCCTCGAGACCGCCGAGCTGCGCCACGAGCTTCTGCACGACGGACTGGGCGGAGACGTGGCCCTCGCCCACCGCGGCGTACAGGGCGGCGACGTCGGTCAGATGGAGGTCGCGGGCGATGGTCAACAGTGCATCGCCGGACAGCAGTCGCTGCATCGGCAAAGCCGCCTTGCGCATCGCGCGGGTGAGCGCGG
>Ga0075423_10007080_pt1 | contig 10568 bp, 15 predicted proteins | sample SoiMethybrSBSTD2_FD_80114 | JGI IMG/M metagenome (GOLD analysis project Ga0075423, IMG submission 80114) | Bulk soil microbial communities from a Populus tree surrounding site in Tennessee, USA - Soil MetaG P. TD hybrid SBSTD2 | ecosystem: Environmental > Terrestrial > Soil > Tree plantation...
CGGTGTACAGCGCATCCAGATCCGCCTCCGTCGTCTGCTCGATGCTGTTGTGGTACGAGGTGCCTGCGTTGTTGATCAGGAAGTCGAAGCGGTCGCGCCCCCATGAGTCCCGCAGGGCAGTCTTGAGCGCGTCGGCGAAACGATCGAAGGTCCCCGTCGCGGCGGTGTCGAGTTGCAGAGCAATCCCCTTGCGTCCCTGCGCCTCGACGGCCGCCACGGCTGCGCGGCCTTCATCGGCGCGCGAATGATACGTAATCACGACGTCAACGCCCCTGCGGGCCAGGCTTTCCGCGGTGTTGCGGCCGAGGCCCCGGCTGCCGCCGGTGATCAAAGCAATCTTCTGAGCTTGGGTGTTCATGCTCACGCTCCAACCTCGAAGTACCGTACAGCGCTCCGCCGCTCCGTAGTAGGGGGGATCTTGCGAATGTCGATGGGATTCTTGCGATTGTTTGCAAGAGGCCCAAAGTGACAGTTGGTCCTACGATTGTCTGAAGTGTCGACGATACTGCGCAGGCGTCAGTCCAGTTCGTTTACGGAACTGCGAAGCGAACTGCCCTGGATCCACGTACCCGACTCGCGACGCAACCTGCGCGAGAGACATCGTCTCATCCCCGAGCAGCGTCCTCGCTTTGTCCATCCGAGCCTGCACCACGTACTGATGCGGCGGCAGCCCCATTGCCTGATGGAATGACTTGGCAAAATGGAACTTGCTCATGCCAGCGATCATCGCCAGCCGATCGAGCGGCAGTGGTCCATCGATGTTCGCGTGAATGTGCTCAATGGAGCGGCGAAGCTTTGTCCAATGCGCGCCGAGGCGGCGCATCTGCCGGTACACGGGGGTGGAATAGTTCACAAAGATATGTGCCGCCAATGTCGACGCGAGCCGTTCGACGTAGAAGGCAGGCTTCGGGTTGTTGGAGCGCATCTCCCGGTCGAGCGTCATGCCCAGGGAACGGATCAACGGGTCGGCGATGCCGAACTGCGGCATGATCTCGGGATAGCCGTGCCCCGTTTCACAGCGCGCGACGTCGCTGAAGAAGAGCGGGGCGAGAAAGATCGCCGTCAGCTCGTGTGGCCGTGCAATGGACGCTCGACGAGGCAACGAGGCGGGCGCGATCGTCACCGCATGCTGAGGGACGTCCTTGACCATTGTGTGATCGCCGACGTCTTGCCGCACGCGACACGGACGACCGAGGTGAGGAAGAAAGACCGCAAGCTGGGGAAGACTGAAGGCTTTTGTGTCAGAAGGCCCAGACACCCGATATCGGTGAACTTCGACTCCCGTCCAGTTTCGCCCGATGCTGGTCGCGTAGGGCAGCGTTCCGGTGATGCCCACGATCTGCTCTTCCGACATCACTCGCACTAAACGGCTTTGGTGCGCAGGCATGACGGCCTCCAAGAGCAGCAATATAGATCAGTGAGATATCTCCTGGCCCGCCAGCGACTCTCGGAGTTCGACCCACGTGAGCAGCGCGTCGAGCGCCGGGCAGAGCGCTTGTCCCCACGCGGTCAGGCTGTACTCCACCTTCGGCGGAACCTGATGGTGAACGAACCGACGCACGATGCCGTCCCCCTCCATCTGCCGCAGCTGCTGAATGAGCATCTTTTCCGAGACGGCGGGAATGGCGCGCGGCAGTTCTGAAAAGCGCCGCACCGTGCCGCCGAACAGGTGAAACAGAATCACCAGCTTCCAGCGGCCCTCCAGGATGCGTAGCACTTCTTCGACGCCTTTCGCTGCGGACGCTTCGGTGTGTTTCTGCTTACCTTTCGGTAAGAACCTCACTTTTGTGTGCGTTCTTGCCATCCGGTCAGTGTAGTGCCTATCCTCGGGATCGAGGAGCGATCGTGATGTCGATCAGCTTGCCGAAGCCCATTGCGTCCTACTTCGCGGCAGAAAAGGCCGAGGACGCGAGCGCCCTTGCCCGGTGTTTTACAGACGACGGCGTGGTGCGTGATGAAGGCGGCACGTTCACCGGCAGGACGGCGATCGAGCGATGGAACGCCGATGCTCGCGCGAAATATCACCATACCGTGGTCCCGTTGAGCGTCGCCGAGAGCGGCGGCGCCACCGTGGTCCTCGCAAGAGTGGCGGGCGATTTTCCTGGAAGCCCTGTCGAACTCCGACACGCATTCAAACTTGACGGCGGCCAGATCGCGTCCCTGGAGATCCAGTAATGAGCGGCGAGTTGCGCGGACTGCGCGCGCTGGTCACCGGCGCCAGCAAAGGCATCGGGTACGCGGTCGCGACGCGTCTGCGCGATGAAGGCGCGACGGTCTTGGGCACGGCCAGAACTGCCCCGCCTGGCCTTCCGAACGATGTGCACTTCGTTGCCGCGGACGTCACCTCTGTTGACGGCTGCGCCGCGCTCGCCGATGCAGCACGCGCTCGGCTCGGAGGGATTGACATCGTGGTGCACGTCGTCGGTGGATCGTCGGCGCCGGCCGGCGGCTTCGCGATGCTTGACGAGAAGGAATGGCAGCGCGCGCTCGACCTGAACCTGTTTCCAGCCGTCCGTCTGGATCGGGCGCTGTTGCCGATGATGCTCGCGCAGGGCTCCGGCGTCATCGTCCATATCACGTCGATTCAGTCGCGCTTGCCGCTGCCCGACGCGACGATCGCGTACGCCGCGGCCAAGGCGGCGCTGGCGAATTACAGCAAGGCCCTCTCGAAAGAGGTCAGCCCGAAGGGCGTGCGGGTGGTGCGCGTATCGCCCGGCTGGGTGGAAACGGATGGCGCGGTTGGACTCGTCAACGAACTGGCCGCAAAGCAAGGCACCGACTACGACGGCGCCAGAACGATGCTGATGGCCTCGCTCGGCGGCATTCCGATCGGACGCCCCCGCGAAACCGGCGGAGGTGGCAGACCTCGTCGCGTTCCTCGCGTCGCCGCGTGCAGGGTCCATCACTGGAACCGAATACATCATCGATGGCGGCACGGTGCCGACCGTATAGGTCATCAGAGAAGGAGACGTCGTGAAGTATTTGCAAGTGATGATCAGCAGTGAGCTGCGTACTCAAGCACTTCGCTTGCTCGATCACCTGATTCGAAAACGTCTCATCTTTGGTGGGCCGGTGTTCAGCGGACCCGCGCGATTTCTCTGGAAGAACGAGGTGGTCGAGCACGACTATTGCTGGACCATCACCTTCACGCGCGACGACTTGCGAGACGAGTTGATCCGGGAGGCGGAGGCGGAGTCCGCCGAGGCGGTCTGCATGATCACATTCACGCCGTTTGATGGAAGCCCCGCGATGCACGCCCTTCTCGAGCAAGCCTTCCGCGATCGCGAGAAAGAAACGACACCGGTGGCGTACAAAGACGCTGTGGCTGCACTGACCTTCATTCCATTCACGGACATTCCCAAACGAACCGTCAGTTCGTGGGGCGACCTCAGCAAAGTGCAGCCTGATGATACGACTCGATGATTAGCGAATCGCGCGCTGCAATCCCGCTCCTCGTCGTCGGCTCCTAGCTCTTAGGCGGGGGCCAATTCCTCAGGATGGAGTGGGCGACTCGCTCGAGGTCTCTTCGCGTCGCCCCTGTGGTTGCCTGCACCGTCAAGCCGTAGTTCACCGTCAGGACGAAATGCGCGAGGGCGTCGGTGTCAGATCCTATCGGGAGATCTCCATCTGCCACAGCACTGTCGAAACGCTTGCGGAGGAGCACGTGGCCCTCGGCGCGCTGGGCTGCGAATTCGCCGCGCAGCCGACCGTCGCCGGACGAGAGCGCGCAGCGGACCCACATGCAGGTCGCCGGCGAACCGGGCCCCGTCAGCATGTTGATCGCGCCGTAGAGGATCTTCTCCACCACTGCCCGCGCCGTTGGCGCGCGGAGCGACTCGTGCGCGTAGGATGACGGTCCCTCGAAGTACCGCTCAAGGGCCCTCCGGAACAGTTGCTCCTTGTCACCAAATGCGGCGTAGAGGCTCGGCCGGCTGACTGTGCCTACCGAGAACGCCGTACTCGTTGTCGGCGTTGATGTTGTCGTAACTCCTCGCTACGCTTCGAGCCATGGCGGCCGTCCTCCTCTTGCTCGTCCGGATCTTCCACGATTCGCTGCGATCACAGGCCACCCTGCACATCGAGCTGCTCGCGCTACGACATCAGCTGCAGGTGTTGGAGCGCTCGAGTCGGTCGCGAGTGCGCCTCACGCGGCTGGACCGCCTCCTGTGGGTGTGGCTGTCGCGCTGGTGGCCGAATTGGCGAACTGTGCTTGTCATCGTGAAGCCAGAGACGGTCATCGCCTGGCATCGGCAAGGCTTTCGTCTGTTCTGGAGGTGGAAGAGTCGTCACCGCACGGGTCGACCCGGAGTGCCAGCCGACGTCCGCGCGCTGATCCGCACAATGTCGGCCGCGAATCCCTTGTGGGGCGCGCCGCGGATCCACGGCGAACTCCTGAAACTGGGAATTGACGTCGGGCAGACCAGCGTGGCGAAGTACATGGTCGGTCGTCGTCAGCCGCCATCGCAGACCTGGAAGACGTTCCTGGCGAATCACATCGCGCAGATCCAGGCCGCGGATTTCTTCGTCGTGCCCACCGCCACGTACCGCTTACTCTTCGTCCTGGTGATTCTCGCGCATGAGCGTCGCCGTATCGTGCACGTCGCAGTCACAGAGCATCCCACGGCGGCTTGGACGACTCAGCAGGTCCGGGAGGCGTTTCCGTGGGATGACGCACCGAAATATCTAATCCACGATCGCGATCACGCCTTCGCGGCGATCGCGGCAGCCATAGATTTTCAGGAGTTGGTACCGGCGCCTCGATCGCCGTGGCAGAACGCGTATGTCGAACGACTGATCGGCTCGATTCGACGCGAGTGCCTCGACCACGTCGTCATCTTCAACGCAGCCGGCCTCCGTCGTGTGTTGACCGAGTACGTCGCCTACTACTTGCGATCCCGAACGCACCTCGCCCTCAACAAAGACGCGCCGGTCTCGCGGGCCGTCGAACCGCCGACGCGCGGCATCATCGCGGCGACTCCGGAAGTCGGTGGCTTGCATCACCGCTACGAACGGCGCGCTGCGTAACGCGTGTCTCCATCACAGCGTTGCAGAACCGAACGTCCCTTCACAGACGCAGAACACATTCAGGTGTCGCGTCATTGGAGACCCGACCGGCTTACGACCCGTTCGCGCTGAACAACGTCAGCGCCGACTCGAGGTACCGTTTTTGGCACCTCCGCATCTCGATTTCGACGATCAGCTAAATGGCCACGGCGCCCACGCAATTTACGATAGGGACAACATCAGTCGCCGGAACACCAAGCCACCATCGCAAACGTGGCGAACGTTTCTCGCGAACCATCTTCAGCAACTCGCCGCGGCCGATTTCTTCGTCGTCCCGACGGCTACCTGCCGGCTGTTGTTCGTCCTCATCATCCTGGCGCACGAGCGGTGGCGGGTCGTGCACGTCGCGGTCACGGACCATCCGACGGCGGCGTGGACGGCGCAACAACTCCGCGAAGCCGTTTCCCTGGAACGACGCACCTCGTTATCTGATCCACGATCGAGATTCGGCGTTCCATGCCTGGACCACGACCGCCGCGGCGCTCGGCATCGAGGAAGTCCTCACCGCGCCTCGCTCGCCATGGCAGAACGCGTACGCCGAGCGGCTGATTGAATCCATTCGCCGCGAGTGCCTCGATCACATCGTCGTGGCCAACGCGCGCGGATTGCGCCGCGTGTTGGGTGCCTACGTTGAGTATTACCGACAATCACGAACACATCTTTCGCTCTCGAAGGACGCGCCGATTCCTCGCCCGGTCGCAACACGTGGCGACGGACGCGTCGTCGCTATCCCGCAGGTCGGTGGCCTTCACTATCGCTACGAACGGCGCGCGGCGTAACACCGGCGCAGGTGCCGAGCGCTTGGTGACGGTCGATCTCTGTACTGGCTGGCCTTGGATGATGGTTCTGGAACCGGTTCTCTCAGGCCCGACTGCCTCCAGGCGCGATCTCAACGCACGTGAAACCGCAGCGCCGCAGTACTTGGACGACCGATCGCCTTTTTGGCAGGGACAGCGGCGGTAGCTCCAACTGAGCTCTAAGAGCGCGAGAACTTGTGTTTTCTTCGGCATCTTCAGGTAGTTGGACATCAGCCTCCTCAAGAGAACAAACCCTCAAGGATGCCGGATCACCCCTACCTGCAGTGGCCGGTTTTCAGACGTTCGGTCGTGGCCGCATTTGAACGTTCGTTAACAACTTAACCTTAAGCCGATCATGGGATGCCTCCATCGAGGGATCAACTCAAACAACTTTACTGCTGCTTCTTGAACGTGCTAGTGATTCCTGAGGGCTTACCCCGAAACAGTTCCTCAACTCGCATCTCTTCAAGTGTCTGCGAAAGCATTTGATACTCGTGGGTAGACAAGGATGTTCCATGCCATTGCGGCCACGTAGACTCGCACGATTTGCGCTCCCGCACTCTCGCCTCAATGATCTTGATGGGATTTGTGCCCAGTAAAACAGTAACCGTGCCTTCTATGTGAACGTCGAAACTTTGTTGGATTCGTCCGTGCTCGTCTTGTCCAGTGCACCCCCAAGGACTCCCGTCCGTGTTAACCATGACAAAGCCTTCGGACATGTCGCCCTTAAGCGCACCATCTGTCGGTGAAGCGGTACGCGGTATCGTCCAGGTCTTGCTCTGGGTCCACTTGTGAAGCTGTCCCCCCACTCCACCGTGAGCCGTATTTTCCTGCCAAATCCCCTGAAACGACCGCATACGTTTGCCAACGGAGTACACAATCTGCGGCCTCAGTTCGTCGGCCTTCATTTGTTCCGCTTCCGGGAGACCAAGCGCAATCGCTTTGTCGAGAAAGTCTGATGCCTCCTGAGGAGATCGATCGACGAGTGTAACGGCCAGATTAAACACGAGCACCGGATTGGTGGGGTCGAACGTCATCGCCAGTCGGAGCTCGGCCTCTGCGCCCTCCATGTCATTGTTTTGGAGGGCGATCCGCCCCGCTTTGAAATGAAGCTCCGCCTGTGTCTTGTCGGTCTGTGCGGAGGCGACACCACACACCGCCGTAGAAATCACGGCGCACGTGATCAATCGCCCTGCAAGGCTGTATGCGATCTGCACGGTGAGTCTCCGTTGTTTTAGGGGCGTTTTGAGGCCGGCTTCAGGATTCGTTGGGTTTCAGCAATCTTCGCGTCGATCGCGCGATTCGTTTGCTGGCGTTGAGCCTCGATGCGAGCTTTGGCTTGCAGCAATAATGCTTCTGGTCCTTGCGTCCCGGCAGAAACAGCTTTCGACAACCGCGACGGATCCCACCAGGCGGCCGAGTCGTTCAACCAAGTTGTCGCAAACGTATCCCAGAAGGATGGACTGTTCATGTCGGACCAGGACTTGACGGCGGTCAGAACGACGGCCGTGGCGAGCCCGTCGCCGGCTTGGGCCTTCTCGGCTCGTACCTTGCTGGCCATCTCTGCCGGCGTTCTAGAGGCAAATTCCAGCGTTTCCTTCGTAGCCTCGCGATTTAGCTCGTCGAGCGCTTTGCCTTTCAGCTTGAGGCTTTCGAAGCCCTTTTTCGCGATCCCTTGCAGGTCGTACAGGATCAGGGCTACTTCTGCAGCGGTGTCCGCATTGTTTGCAGCATTCACAACGCTTCGGTGCCCCTTTTCGAGCTCGGCCACTAATCCATCAAACGTCGCGTCACTATCGGTTCTCAGCTGACTGAGTGCATTCACGCGCTTCTGGAGCGATTGCACGACCGGGGCGGCGGGCGCCTTTGAGGGCACAGGGGCATTCTTCGGGTAGGGATCGCTCAGCTCGATCTTCGCTCGGGTCGTGCTGGATCGCTTCTTCCCATCGCCGTACGGGTCGGCAATCATGGCGCGGGCGGCCTCAGCCTGTTTAGCTTCGGCGGTCTTGGTAATCTCGTTTTGCTTGGCTCGCGCCGCGTCTTCCTTGGTGCGTTCGGCGTCAGCCTTCTGGGCCTCTTGAGCCAAACGAGCGGCCGCATCATGTGCGAGCGCCGCCCGCTCTTTCGACTGTGCCGCCTGTCGTCGCGCGTCCTCGGCCTGTTGTTTCCACCTTGCGTTCTGAGCGGCATCTGGCGCTTGGGCTGCTTTGGCTTCGGCGTCCCTTTGGCGCTGCTCTGCCTCATGAGCGGCCTTTTCGAGTTCGGCTGCTTTGGCTTCGGCGTCCCTTTGGCGCTGCTCTGCCTCGTGAGCGGCCTTTTTGAGTTCGACGCGCCTGGCTTCGGCATCGCGGCGCTCCTGCTCAAGCTTCAGCCGATCTTGTTCACGTTTCAGCCGGTCAGCCTCTCGTTTCGCCGTAGCGGCCTTCTCCTGTTGCTCATGTTCGAGCTTCCGCTCAGCTTCGCGCCTGTTGTACGCGGCAACTTCCTGGTAACAGCTCTGAACCTCCTCCTTCATCCGTCGCCTTTCACGAAAGCCCTCGTCGCCATACACCTTGTCGTGCAACCTCTGACATCCCGGTACGGAGCATCGTGACGTCTCGTCCTTCCCACTTGATCGTTGGGTGTCGTTTCGGTTCTGCGCGAGACATTCCTCGTGATCGCGGCTGTAGCGTGCGAAATAATCGTCCCAACTCGCCTGGAATCTGACGCATTCCTTCACGTCGCGGGGTAGCAAGGGACTGCCTGGCGGGAACCAGATCTGCGCGCCGGCCTTCACAGATGGTCCAAGCGCCATAACGAATAGCAAGGCAATCGTGCGCCCGACGCGCGCTGAATGCAGATGCACTCCAAGCCTCCTGGGTGGTTCGGCCGTCCAGTTGTGCTGCCAGGGGATGCGAAGTCTCACAGAGCCTTGCATATGCCGCGACAGAAACTGTCGCTTGAAGTGTAGAGCGAATGTCGGGTTCTCTCTCGAGAAGCCCCGCCGACTGTCGATATCGTGACGGTTTGTCGTGCCCGAGCCGTCAGTTTGATGACCTACGGTTGTTTTGCCCGAGCTGTCCGTTCGATCACCCGAAAAACAGCGGGCCGACACTCAAAGGAGATGGGTCGGACGATAGGAAACATTAAGGGCTGTCTCGCGGTTAGAGATAACGCCGGTTCTCGGTCCCTGATGAACGCGTTCGAGTCTAGCAGCTCATCCATTAGCGCTGCAATGGCATTTTCGTGACCGGAACGACAGGTTGGAGAAGTGGCTGCGCCCGGCCGCATCCAGGCAGACGATCTCGCCATCGACCACCGTGTGCCTGCCAGAAAGTCCGTCTGCCCATCAATCCGCGCCTCCGACCGATGATCCGAACGCCCTGAACTGTACCGGGTTTGTCGGAGGGCCCAGGGAGAGGATGGAGCTCATGGCCCGAAGTACTCCCCGGAGTTGCGTGACGGGCAACCTGACGCGCGACGAATGGTCGGAGTACGTCGCGGGTCGTACCGCGAGACTTGCCCCAGCCTTGGCGTGCTCGTCACCGGCAAGGCCCACGCCCACTCGGTGCACTACGCGAGCGAAAAACCATGAGCGCGGTCGGTCCACTCGATCGGCTCAGCCCCCGTCGCTTGGCGAGCAGTTTCTATTCAGTTCGCCGTCGATCAGAACCATCGCGTTCGTCCACGAGACAGCAGAGTGCGTCCGCCGTGCGAACCGCGCCGTCCGGCACGGCGTAAACAGGAAACGGTCTGGCGAGCGATCGCCAGCGAGAGCCGGGGAAAATTGCGTCATCGGTCACAAATCGTTCTTGAATGTACGGATGGGTTACGGGGACACGGTCGAAAAAATCGTTTTCCCAGCGTACCAGGTTCTCAACAACTTCTGTGTTGCGTGTGACCCATGACGCTGGGTACATGGTCATCGATGCGCTGCGGCGATGGTGGTGCTGGCCATCGTCGCCCTTGGCGACGACGTGGCGCCGTCCTGGCCGCACTGCGCCCCCAAGCGAGATGGCGCCGGTGAAGCCAGCCGCCGGAAAGTCGCAGGGTCGTGTCGTCAGTCGAAGTAGTTCAGCGCGGGCTCGCGTCACGTTCAACGCGAACCGACCGTACATAAACCTTCTTCAGAGTTTGAGCTGGATGGTCTCACACCGGTGAAAGACGACACTGTTTTGGCGAACGACAGGCGCAGGTCACATCAGGAAGCCGGCTGACGACGCGCTGAACTTTTCCACCACTTGACAGACACGACCCCGACAATCCCGGTACGGTTTACCATGCACAGGTTCCACAAAATTTCCGTGTACGCAAAAAAGCCAGCCCGTAGGCTGGCTTGTCTGTCAGTGAATAATCAGTCGTCAGTTAAGAACTCTCATTAGCCCAGCTACGGCGAGACAGATTGAGCCGCATTTGAACGTCCAATCACCGAAAGCCTCGTCGTTCTTCAACCCTCTGATCTTGCCGGCAAAAATCATGTTATTGCCAATGCACATAAATATGATCCCGATGATGCCGAGTGGTACCACGTGGGCTCCGGAATTTCATAATCATGTGAGCGGATTATATCACGAAAATCGTCGCACTGGATTGACCTGTCGGTGGTGAACCGTACCGGGTTTGTCGGAGGGCCCATTCAGAGAGAGGATGGACCCCATGGGACGACCGAGTAAACATGCTCCGGAAGTACGTGAACGAGCCGTCCGAATGGTCTTCGATCAGACCCCC
>Ga0075423_10007084_pt1 | contig 10566 bp, 8 predicted proteins | sample SoiMethybrSBSTD2_FD_80114 | JGI IMG/M metagenome (GOLD analysis project Ga0075423, IMG submission 80114) | Bulk soil microbial communities from a Populus tree surrounding site in Tennessee, USA - Soil MetaG P. TD hybrid SBSTD2 | ecosystem: Environmental > Terrestrial > Soil > Tree plantation...
CTGGCGATGCTGGAGGCGCGACGGCAGCAGATCGCGCAGGGTCTCGCGAACACCGAAAAGATCAACGCCGCGCTCGCGGCGATCGACGCGCAGCGCCAGGAGGTGCTCGGGGCTGCGCGCGACGAAGCGAACCGGCTGATGGCGGAGGCGCGCGGCGCTGCACGACGGCTGGAAGAACGTGAGGCGCAGCGCGCGGTCGCCGCGGCCGAGCAGATCGTGCTCAAGGCGCGCGACGCCGCCGCCCTCGAACACGCGCGGATGATGAACGAGCTGCGCGGCGAGGTCGGACGTCTCGTCGTGCAGACGACGGCGGCAGTGACCGGAAAGATTCTGACGACCGACGATCAGCGGCGCCTGGCAGAAGAGACCGCGAGGCGGTTGAATACATCGTGACATTGCGGATTGAGGATTGCGGATTGCGGATTGATTGCTGATTGCGGATTGGGGCCATGAAGACAGCGCGGCAGGTGAAACGCGACGCACAGGAATTGTGGCGCGCGTGTCTCGCGGACGGGGTGCTCGACGAAGCGCGGGCGCGACTCGTGATCGATCGGATCGTTCAATCGCAGCACGCGGGAGCGCTCCCGGTGCTGAAGCAGTTCATCCGGCTGTTGCGGCTCGATGACGCAGGCCGCACGGCAATCGTCTCGAGCGCGGCGCCGCTCGACGCCAACGTCCGCGCCGAGATCGAACGCGGGCTGGCGCGCCTCCGCGCTCGGCCGCCCGTGACGACGTTCGTCGTCGATCCGAGCCTCATCGGCGGGTTGCGCGTGCAGGTCGGGAGCGATGTGTACGACGGCAGCGTCCGCGCCGGGCTGGCGGCGCTCGAGGCGAGTTTCTGATCGGTTGTCATTCGGGTCTGGAGTGAGCGCATGAGCAGTCTGCTGCAGGAGATCGAAGCACGGATCGCGGGCGTCAGGGCGACCGCGATCAGGACGAACGTCGGCGTCATCCGCGAAGTCGGCGACGGCGTCGCGCGCGTCGAAGGGCTGAGCGACGTGATGCTCAACGAGATGCTCGATCTCGGTCACGGCGTCACCGGCCTGGCATTGAGCCTCGAGGAAACGGACGTCGGCGTCATCATCCTCGGCGACGACACGCGCCTCGAAGAAGGGGGCGAGGTCCGCGCGACCGGCAAGCTGCTGCAGGTGCCGGTCGGCAAAGGGCTGCTCGGCCGCGTCGTGAACACACTCGGCGAACCGCTGGACGGCAAAGGTCCGGTCGCGAGCGACGCGTTCTATCCGGTCGAGAAGGTCGCGCCCGGCATCATGCGGCGCAAACAAATCAGTCAACCGGTTCAGACCGGCATCATGGCGATTGACGCGATGATCCCGATCGGCCGCGGTCAGCGCGAGCTGATCATCGGCGACCGATCCACCGGCAAGACGACGATCTGCGTCGACACGATCATCAGCCAGGCGCGCCTGAACCGTGCGGCGGAACGGGCCGGCGACAAGAACCACCGTCCCCTCTACTGCATCTACGTCGCAATCGGCCAGAAGCAATCGACGATCGCCCAGCTCGTGTCGGTTCTCGAGGAGCACGACGCGATGCCGTACACGATCGTGATGGCCGCGCCGGCGGCGGATTCGGCGACGAGCCAGTACCTCGCGCCGTTCGCCGGCGCCGCGATGGGCGAATGGTTCATGGACCACGGCATGGACGCGCTGATCGTGTATGACGATCTGTCGAAGCATGCGGTCGCCTACCGGCAGGTCTCGCTGGTCCTCAAGCGCCCATCCGGCCGCGAAGCGTATCCGGGCGACGTCTTCTACCTGCACAGCCGGCTGCTCGAGCGATCCGCGCGCGTCGGCGAAAAATTCGGAAACGGCTCGCTCACCGCGCTGCCGATTATCGAAACGCAGGCGGGCGACGTCTCCGCGTACATCCCGACCAACGTCATCTCGATCACCGACGGTCAGATCTTCCTCGAGACGGACCTGTTCTATCAGGGCACGCGGCCCGCGATCTCGGTCGGCATCTCGGTCTCGCGCGTCGGCTCGGCCGCGCAGTTGAAAGCGATGAAGCAGGTCGCCGGACGGCTGAAGGGCGAGCTGGCGCAGTTCCGTGAGCTCGCCGCCTTCGCGCAGTTCGGCTCCGAGCTCGACGCCGCGACGCAGGCCAAGATCGATCGCGGCAAGCGGATCATCGAGCTGTTCAACCAGCCGCAGTACAACCCTGTCCCGGTCGAACTTCAGGTCGCGGTGCTGTGGGCCGTTCAGAACGGATGCCTCGACGACGTGCCGGTGGAGCGCGTGAAGGATTTCCAGGCTCGCTTCACCGAGTACCTGACGACGTCGAAGAGCGACCTGCTCGCGAAGATCGCCGCGGAAAAAACGCTCAGCGACGCGCTCGTCGCCGAGCTCGACGCCTCCGCACAGCAATTCAAACAGAGCTGGACCTGACCTCATGGCGAGCGGTCGCGACATCCGTCGGCGGATCAGGTCCATCGGCAGCACTTCGCAAATCACGCGCGCCATGCAGATGGTCGCCGCGTCGAAGATGCGGAAGGCGCAGCAGGCGGCGATCGACGTGCGTCCGTTCGTGCGGATGCTCTACCGCATCCAACGCGTCGCGACGACGCACACGGCGCTCGTCGACGAGGAGTTCACGCACCCGCTGATCGAAGTGCGCGAGATCCGGAAGCGCGCGATCATCCTCGTCGGATCCGACAAGGGGTTGTGCGGCGCCCTCAACAGCAACCTGTTTCGTCTCGCCGGCCGCTACGATCCGCACAAGACGCTGTTCATCGCCGCAGGACGCAAGGCGGCGCAGTTCGTCGCGCGCACGCGGCGTCAACTCGTCGCCGAGTTCCCTTACGGCGACACGCCGCGCTTCGCTGAATCGAGGGCGATCGCCGCCATGGCGCGCGATCTGTTCCTGAAGGGCGAAGTCGACGCCGTCGACCTCGTGGCAACCCGTTTCGTCAACACGCTGGTCCAGCAGCCGGTCAAGTTCGAACTGCTTCCGGTCGGCGACATCAGAGGTGTCGAAGTTCCCGGCGTGCCGCGACCGGGCGAGATGTCAGCGGATACGACCGAGTATCTCTTCGAGCCGAGCGTCGACAACGTCATCGAGTTTCTGCTCGGGCACTACCTCAACGTCATGGTCCATCTGGTGCTGCTGAACGCGAAAGCGAGCGAGCAGAGCGCGCGCATGGTGTCGATGAAGGCCGCCACCGACAACGCCGCCGAGATGATCAGGGCCCTGACGCTCGAATACAACAAGCTGCGCCAGGGTCGCATCACGCAGGAACTGCTGGAGATTGCCGGCGGTCAGGCCCAATGACGCGGAAAGCAGGAGTATGAACACCGGCACAATCGTTCAAGTCAACGGTCCGGTCGTGGACGTCGAATTTCCAAGCAGGCTTCCCGCGATCTACAACGCGTTGTCGGTCGACTACCGCGTGCAGAACGAGCCGGTGACGCTGACGCTCGAGGTCCAGCAGCATCTCGGCGATCGGCGCGTGCGAACCATCTCGATGTCCGGCACGGAGGGGCTCAAACGCGGGTACGACGTCCGAGACAGCGGCGGGCCGATCGCCATGCCGGTCGGCGAGGCGGTGATGGGACGGGTGTTCGACGTGACGGGCCGGCCCGTCGACGAGCGCGGCCCCGTCGAGACCGCGAAGACCTATCCGATCCATCGACCGCCGCCGCGGCTCGAAGACCAGTCCACCTCGCCGCAGGTGTTGGCGACCGGCATCAAAGTGATCGATCTGATCTGCCCGTTTCTCAAGGGCGGCAAGATCGGCGCGTTCGGCGGCGCGGGCGTCGGCAAGACGGTCGTCATCACGGAGCTGATCAACAACATCGCGAAGCTGCACGGCGGCGTGTCGGTGTTCGCCGGCGTCGGCGAGCGGACGCGCGAAGGCAACGACCTGTACCACGAGATGGCCGCGGCCGGTGTGATCAACGAGAAGGACTTGAGCGCGTCGAAGATCGCGCTGGTGTACGGCCAGATGAACGAGCCTCCTGGCGCGCGTCTTCGCGTCGCGCTGGCGGGCCTGGCCATCACCGAGTACTTCCGGGACGAGAAGAACCAGGACGTGCTGCTCTTCATCGACAACATCTTTCGCTTCTCGCAGGCAGGCTCGGAGGTGTCGGCACTGCTCGGACGCACGGCGAGCGCGGTGGGCTATCAACCGACGCTCGCCGCCGAAATGGGCGTATTGCAGGAACGCATCACGTCGACGAAGAAGGGATCGATCACGTCGTTCCAGGCGGTGTACGTGCCGGCCGACGATCTGACCGATCCGGCGCCGGCCACGACATTCGCGCACCTCGACGCGACGCTCGTGCTCGAGCGGTCGATCGCGGAGCTCGGCATCTACCCTGCCGTCGACCCGCTCGCGTCGACGTCGCGCGCGCTCATGCCGGCGGTCGTCGGCCAGGATCACTACGACGTCGCGCGCAGCGTGCAGAAAGTGCTGCAGCGCTTCAAGGACCTTCAGGACATCATCGCGATTCTCGGGATGGACGAACTCTCGCCCGAGGACAAGGTGACGGTGCTCCGCGCCCGCAAGATTCAGCGTTTTCTCAGCCAGCCGTTCAGCACGGCGCAGGCGTTCACGGGACGCGAAGGCAAGCAGGTCCCGGTCGCCGAGACCGTCCGCGGGTTCAAGGAGATCCTCGACGGCAAGCACGACAACGTACCCGAGGACAACTTCTACATGAAGGGCGGCATCGACGAGGTGACCGCGCCCGCGGCGTGACCTATGGCCGACACGATGAAGCTCGAGATCGTCACGCCGGCGGCGGTCGTGTACTCCCAGGATGTGGAGATGGTCACGCTGCCGGCCGTCGAGGAGCAGCTCGGCATCTACCCGCATCACGTCCCGCTGCTGACGCGCGTCACGCCGGGCGAGATGATCGTCCGGCGCAACGGCGCCGATGAATTCCTCGCCGTCGGCGGCGGGCTGGTCGAGATCACCGGCGATCACGTCGCCATCGTCACCGACATGGCGGTGTCGGTGAAGGACATCGACGAAGCCAAAGCCGAAGAGGCGCGACAGCGTGCGGCCGCGCGGCTGCGCGACAAGATCTCCGACGAGGAAGTCGCGACCGTGAACGCGTCGCTGGCACACGCGCTCGCGCAGCTGAACGTCAAGCGTCGACGCCGCGTATAACGATGACCATCCGCATTCGCAATCTGTGCGTCGGTGCTCTGATCGCGATCGCCGCGAGTGTCGCCGCATCGGAACCGAAGTTCCTCGACGTGTGGAGATCGCCGGAGATCTCGCGGCTGAACTTCGCCGGCAGGAAAATCGCCGCGCTCGTCATCGCCGACGATCAATCGCTGCAGATGTCTGGCGAGGAGGCGTTGACCCGAGAGTTGACCGCGCGCAACACGAACGGCGTCGCGTCTTATCGCCTCGTGCCGCGCGAAGAGCTGAAGAACGCCGACACGGCGCGAGGCTGGTTCGAGCGCGCGGGCGTCCAGGGCGTCGTCGCGCTTCGGCCGGTGAGCCGCGAGACGGAGAAATCGTACTCGCCAGTCGTCTGGTCGTCCGGATACTACCAGTCGTTCTGGGGTTATTACGGTTATGGCTGGAGCAGCGTGTACGTCGCCCGCTCCTCGTCGGACACGACGACTGTCGTAGTCGAAACATTGATCTACGACCTGACGCGCGACCGGCTGGTGTGGGCGGCAACCAGCGAGACGAAAAACCCGAAACAGCTTCAGGACTTCATCGCCGACCTCGTGAATGCCGCGGTCGGCGAGATGAAGAAGATGAAGCTGATCGGGTAAATGCCGCTCGTCCTTCGACAAGCTCAGGACGAGCGGCAGCGCACTTCAGGCTCCCATCGATCTCACACGCCAACGGTCTTGCGGGCCGGCGCCGCCGCCGCTTCCGCGACTGCCGCCCGCTTGCCGAGCTCGAGCAGTTGTTTGGGCGTCCTCGTCGCGAACAAGTGCATGAGCCTCGCTACGATTCCGGTCCATCCGGTCTGATGGCTCGCGCCGAGGCCCGCCCCGTTGTCGCCGTGGAAGTACTCGTAGAACAGGATGCAATCGCGCCAGTACTGATCGTCCTGGAATTTTGCGGTTCCGCCGTAGACCGGCCGCCGCCCGCTGCTGTCGCGCAGGAAGATGCCGGCGAGGCGCCGGGTGATCTCTTCGGCAACCTGGTACAACGTCATCTGCCGTCCGGATCCCGTAGGACATTCGATCGTGAAATCGTCTCCGTAGTACGCGTAGAACTGCAGCAGCGCCCGGACGATCAGGCCGTTGACCGGCATCCAGATCGGGCCGCGCCAGTTCGAGTTGCCGCCGAACATGCCCGTGTCGGACTCGGCCGGCAGGTAGCCGACGTCGTATCTCTGATCGCCCACGTAGAACACGAACGGATGGTCGGCGTGGTACCGCGAGAGCGCTCGAATCCCATGCGGGCTGAAAAATTCGTTTTCGTCGAGCATCTTCGAGAGCACCCGCCGAAGCTTGTTTTCGTCGAGGATGGCGGCGAGCTTCCGGCCGGCATAGCCTTCGCGGACCGGGTCGTGAATGTTCGCCCGCAGTTCCGGACGTTGTTCGAGGAACCTGGCGAATCGTCGTTTGGTCTCGGAGTCCTGCCACGTGCTGTTCGGCTCGAACACGGTCGTCGCGCACAGCGGCAGCAGTCCGACCATCGAACGCACTTTCAGACGGTGCGATGAGCCGTCCGGCAGCCGCAGGACGTCGTAGAAGAAGCCGTCCTCGTCGTCCCACATGCCGACGCTCTCGCCGGCGTGAACCATCGAGGATGCGATCCACAGGAAGTGCTCGATGAACTTGCGCACCATCGCCAGATACGACGGACTGTGTTCGGCGAGTTGACCGGCAATCTCTAGCAGGTTCTGGCAGAAGAGCGCCATCCACGCGGTGCCATCGGCCTGCTCGAGATACCCGCCGGTCGGCAGCGGCGAGCTGCGATCGAACACGCCGATGTTGTCGAGCCCCAGGAATCCGCCTTCGAAGACGTTCCGACCCGAGCGGTCCTTGCGGTTGACCCACCACGTGAAGTTCAGCAACAGCTTGAGGAAGGAGCGCTCGAGCCACTGGATGTCGCCCTGGCCGCGTTTCATTTGCTCGAGCCGGTACGTGAAGATCGTCGCCCATGCGTGGACCGGCGGGTTGACGTCGCCGAAGTTCCATTCGTATGCGGGAAGCTGTCCGTTCGGGTGCAGGTACTGGCCCTGCAGCATCAGATCCAGCTGGCTCTTGCCGAAGTCGGGATCGACCATCGTGAGGGCGATGACGTGGAACGCCAGATCCCATGCGGCGTACCACGGGTATTCCCACTTGTCCGGCATCGAGATGATGTCGGCGTTGTACATGTGATGCCAGTGCTCGTTGCGAGGCGCGTGGCGTTGGGCCTTGAACGGATCGGCGCCGCGCTCTCCCAGCCATCGGTCGACGTCGTAGTAATAGAACTGTTTCGACCACAGCATGCCGGCCAGCGCCTGCCGCATGACGTTCGCCTGATCCGCATTCACCGAGGACGGGATGACACCCGCATAGAACTCGTCGGCCTCGCGCCGCCGCGCGTTCATCACCGCCTCGAAATCGTCGAAGGGTCCGCCCCTCCCTTTCAATGTCGCTGCGTTGGGGCTCGCGTCGGTCAGTCGCAGGCGAATCACCTGCGATTTCCCGGCCGGCACCGTCACGGCGTAATGAGCTGCGGCCTTCGTCCCTTTGCGATCGGGATTCACCCGATCGCCACGGCCGTTGACGATGTAGTCGTTGATGCCGTCCTTGACGTACGGCGTCGGATTCTGCGCCGCGAACAGACGCTCATTGTTGGTTTCGTTGTCGGTGAACAGCAGCTCGTTCGCGCCGTCAGCATGGAGGAATCGCCGCCCCAGCTCCGCATGCGAGAGAGCGATCACTTTCGTGCCGCGGTGCGTTTCCTCGTGCAGCTCCGGACGAAGCGCGCCGGTCCACGCCCAGTTGTTGCGGAACCACACCGTCGGCAGCACGTGAATGGCCGCGGCATCCTGACCACGGTTGCTGACCGTGATCTGGACGAGAATGTCGTCCGCGGACGCCTTGGCATATTCGACGAACACGTCGAAGTAGCGGTTGTCGTCGAAGACCCCGGTGTCGAGCAGCTCGTACTCGAAGTCGCCGCGGCTGCGTCCTCGATTCGTCGTCACGAGGTTCTCGTACGGATATGCCGCCTGCGGATACTTGTAGAGGTACTTCATGTACGAGTGGGTCGGCGTCGAGTCGAGATAGAAGTAGTACTCCTTTACATCCTCGCCGTGGTTCGCTTCGCTGTTCGTCAGGCCGAACAATCGCTCCTTGATGATCGGGTCCTTGCCGTTCCACAACGCCAGCGCGAAGCAGATCTGCTGCTGGTCGTCGGAGATACCGGCGAGGCCGTCCTCGCCCCATCGATAGGCGCGCGAGCGCGCCTGGTCGTGGCTGAAATAATCCCAGGCGTCGCCGCTCTCGCTGTAGTCCTCGCGAACCGTGCCCCATTGCCGTTCGCTCAGATAAGGTCCCCATTTCTTCCACGGCGTCCGCAGCTCTCGATCTTCCTGCAGTCGTAATTCTTCGGCGTTCATGGCTCTACCTCGCTCGTGGATTGACTGCGGCAGTGGCGGCTCCGCCCGTGACCGGCGCGAACGGATTCGCATCCGCGAAGTACAACGTCTGTGATGGAAATGCGATGACGGCGCCGGCCCGTTCGACGATCTCCATGACGTCGAGGAGCAGCGCCTCCTGGATCTCCAGGAACTTCACCCAATCGTCCGCAAAGAGGTACGCAAAGAGCTCGATGTCGAGCGACGAGGGACCGACGCGTACGAATCGCGCACGCGCGGATGCGTGCTCGACGGACCGGTGCGACCCCAGCCGCTGTTGAATGCCGTCGAGGACCGCGCTCATTTGCAGCGCGGTGGTGCCGTACCGGAGACCGAAGAAGTGATGAAACCAGAACTTGTCGCGCGACGACAGAGTCTCGATTGTGGCGTTCGCAATCTGCCCGTTCGGGACGCTGAGCACCGTGCGATCGAGCGTCCGGATGCGCGTCGAGCGCAGGCCGACGTAATCGACGGTGCCGGAGAGATCGCCGAGCTTCAGGAAATCGCCGACTCTCACGGCCTTGTCGAAGATGATCGACAGCCCGCCGATGACGTTCTCGAGCGTCTTCTGTGCCGCGAGCGCGACCGCGATGCCGCCGATGCCGAGGCCCGCCAGTGCCGCCGTCGGATCGAAGCCGTAGAACTTCAGCGTGACGATTCCGCCGGCCGCCAGGACGAGCACGTCGGCCACGCGGCGGACGAGCCGCAGCGGCGTGGCGATCTGATCGTGGCCCGCGGCCCCCAGTCGCCGGCGCAGATAGCGCTCGAGCTGCGAGTTCGCAAGCAGCCCCATCCAGACGACAGCAACCATCACGAACATGGCCGCGACGTTCGACCAGAGCTGACGTTCGAGCAACGGCAGATCGAGGGTTGCGAGCAGCCAGCGGATCGCGACGGCGAGCAGCAGGAGGCGGACGAACCCGGGCACCGATCCGGGAGAGGCGGTCCCCGTGCTTGGGTATCGACGACGCCAGCGGGCGACGATCGGATTGGCGAGCCGGCCGACTGGGCCAATCAGTCGATACAGCAACGGAACGACGAGAAAGAACAGCGCCCAGTGGAACAGGCCGATGCCTCCGATATGGATCTTCAGAGACCTCGGCACATATCCCTCGACGCGCACGCGATTGACTTCGTCGTACACGTCGGGGATGACGTCGAGGGTCTGCCGCGAGAACAGCCAGAGTCGAGGCGACGGCGCGCGCCCCACGCGTTCGACCACGATTGACAGCGGTCCTGACGCAGTGTTGATGCTGCCGACGACGTCGATGTCGGGCTTCAGCGGGTTCGCCAGCCCGCCCTCGGCTCGATCGCTCACCTCGTTGAGCCGCGCCGGCAGACGGCTGTCGAGAACGATGTAGAGCTGACGCGCGAGGTTCTCGGCGGCGTGACCGCGCAGGCTCGTATTCAAGTACGCGGCAGCGGCTTCGTCGTTCCCGTCACGCGCCGTGCGCATGAAACCGAGTAGCGTTCCTCGGGGCGTGTCGCGGCCGAGCGCGTCCTTTGACACCTCGGCCGGCGCCGCGGCCGGCGTTTTCGCGCCGGGCGCGCCCGCATCACTCTGTGCACGGAGGGCAGAAGGAGACAGCAGAGCGACGGCGAGCGCGCCGGCAAGGGCAAGTCGGAACGGATGCATACAGCGGCGATCCTTTCGGTCAGGACCGCGATCTGCGCCGGTCAGTGCGACACCGGACGGGAGCCGCCCGTCGCGAAGGGATTCCCGTTCAGCGCGTTCGAAATGTCCGCAATCGCCTTCTGCGCGCGAACGCTGTTTCCCGCGTCATCGAGCGGCGGGGAGACGACGGCGATCCCGAACTTGCCCGGCGAGACGGCGATGATGCCGCCGCCGACGCCGCTCTTCGCGGGCAGTCCGGTGTGGAACAGCCACTTGCCGGAGTCGTCGTAGAGCCCGGCGGTCGCCATCACGGCCAGAACGCCCGGCACGTGCTTCGCGTCGATCACCTGTTTACCGGTCACCGGATTCTTTCCCGCCGCCGCC
>Ga0075423_10007085_pt1 | contig 10566 bp, 4 predicted proteins | sample SoiMethybrSBSTD2_FD_80114 | JGI IMG/M metagenome (GOLD analysis project Ga0075423, IMG submission 80114) | Bulk soil microbial communities from a Populus tree surrounding site in Tennessee, USA - Soil MetaG P. TD hybrid SBSTD2 | ecosystem: Environmental > Terrestrial > Soil > Tree plantation...
AGCCGCATCACAAGCATGTTGACAAAGAAGCCGATCAACCCTTCGATCTCGCTGCGGTTACGATTCGCAACGTCGGCTCCCACTACGATATCCTCCTGCCCACTATAGCGATTCAGCACGATCTGAAACGCCGCCAGCAACGTCATGAATACAGTCACACCTTCGCGACGGCTGAATCCTTTCACCTCTTTCGACAGCTCCGAAGGCAAGGCGAATGTGTAGATGGTGCCCCTGTAAGTCTGTATCGGCGGTCGCGGCCGGTCTGTCGGCATTGGGAAAGGTGGAAGATTGCTGCCGAGTTGTTTGCGCCAGTATGAAAGCTGTGCTTCTAAAGCCCCGCCCTCTAACCACTCTCTTTGCCAGACGGCAAAATCGGCGTATTGAATGGCGAGCTCCGGCAGTGGCGACGGTCTTCCCGCACAATAGGCGGCGTACAAGACTTCAAGCTCTCCGACCAGAACACTGGTGCTCCATCCGTCTGAGACTATGTGATGTAGAGAGAACAGCGCTAAGTGATCTTCTTCACCGAGCTTCAGCAAAGCCACCCTGAGCAGAGGCCCTTTGGTTAGATCGAAGGGACGAGCGCCCTCCTCAACGGCCATCAGTTTTGCCTTTTCTTCTTTCTCGTGTTCTTCAAGATGGCTTAAGTCTATTGGGGGAAGCCGGACTTGGTAGGGCGGCATGATGCTCTGGTAGGGCTTTCCTTTTATAGCTCCAAACGTTGTTCGTAGTATCTCGTGCCTTCTCACGATCTCGCTGAGGCTTCGTTCCAGGGCCTCGACGTTCAACTTCCCTAAGAGCCTCATCGCAGTCGTCAAGTTGTAGAAAGGATTACCGGGACTCAAGCGGTCGAGGAACCAGAGCCGTTGTTGCGCGAAAGAGAGCGGCAAATTCATGTCTCGCGGCGCGCGCCGCATTTCCGGCGCCCGCATCTCGCCGTATGTCTCTCGAGCTTTTTCGATACTCTCGGCCAGTTCCGCGATGGTGGGCTTTTCAAAAAAGTCGCGCAGTTGCAACTCTATTTTGAACGTATCTCGAATACGCGATACTACCTGAGTGGCAAGAAGCGAATGCCCTCCGAGATCGAAGAAATTATCGTCCGGCCCGACCTCTTCGATTCTGAGGACCTGGATCCAGATCCCTGCCAGCATCTCTACGATTGGAGATCTTGATTTGAAAGCCGACGACTCAGACTTTTCTTTCAACACCGGCTCTGGAAGCCTGTTACGATCCACTTTGCCGCTCGGAGTGCGCGGCAACTCGTCGAGCGACATCAATGCGGAGGGCACCATGTGGTCCGGCAACTTTACCTTTAGGTACTCTCTTATTTTTGCGGCGTCAGGGTCGCTTCCCTCAGCCGGGACGAAATAACTGACGAGCTGCTTCTCGCCTGTACTGTCTTCACCTATGGTGACAACGGCATCGCTTACGGCCGGGTGCTGGACCAGCACAGATTCGATCTCTTCCAACTCAATTCTGAAGCCCCTCACTTTGACCTGGCGATCTATTCGACCGAGAAACATAATGTTGTGGTCAGGCAACCACCTGCCCAGGTCGCCGGTCTTGTAGATTGTGTTTCCGTTTGCGCCGGGGAATGGGTTCAGCACGAATGCACTCTTAGTCTTTTCTTCGTTCTTCCAGTAGCCGTCGCCAACGCCTATGCCGGCCACGCAAATTTCTCCAGGCACACCGGGAGGCACTAAACGCATTTTTTCGTCAAGGATGTAAATGTTGAGATTCGCGAATGAAGTGCCGATTGGGACCGACTTTGAATTGGCGGGCAAAAGCTCCTCGACAATAAACTGCGAGATGTCGTCCGAAGCTTCGGTTGGACCATAGCAATTGACGAGCTTGATCTGAGGATAGATCGTAAGCCACCTGTTAGCGAGCTCCACCGTCAGAGACTCGCCGGTCGCCATCATCCATTTCAGATCGCTTAGCTCTCTTTCAGAAACGGACAACGTGGAAACGTAGTCGAGCAGGTTCCTCAGCGCCGCCGGCACAAGTTCTACAACCGAAATTCGCTGCTGCTTTATCACGCCGAAAAGTTTTTTAGCATCGGCGACTGTTTCGTTATCAACAACAACGCTCCTGCCGCCCACCAATATCGGAGCCAGGAATTGCCACACGGAAATGTCCGATGAGGAAGGCGCGCTCTGAAGAAAGCTAAACTCTTCGTGAAGGTTGAGGGCTTCGAATTGTGCGTAGATGTGATTGATCGCGCCGTCGTGTCTTATGATCGCGCCCTTCGGAAGCCCTGTCGAGCCGGACGTGTAAATCATGTAAGCCGGATCGCTTGACGTGCTCGCGGCTCGTAGATTGGCAGAGGATAAGTTTTCAAAATCCGCGCTGCCGAACACGTTGAACTGCTGAGCACCAGATTTATCCGCGCCGTAAAAGCAAATGATGTTCTTTAACCTCGGGCATCCGGCCAAAATATCGTGGAATTCTTTCACCAACGGCGCTTGTGTCAGCACAGTAGACACCTCGCTATTCGACAGCATGTACTGCACTCTCTCGTGAGGATAAGCAGGATCTACAGGTACATAACCGCCCCCTGCTTTAAAGATGGCCAGCATCCCGGTGAGAAAGTCGATCCCCCGGTGATCAAGAATACCCACGAAATCGCGCCGGGCAGTACCCGTCTTTTGGAGCAGCCTTGCGACACGGTTCGCCTTTTCATTTAACTGCGAGTAACTCAAGGCCGCGTCTGCGCAGACGACAGCTGTGTTTTGCGGAGTTGTTTCCGCCTGGCGTTCGAACAGGTCCTGGAAAGTTTTATCGAGTGGGTAATCTCTCGCGTTGTTATTGAACTCGGAGAGAATTTGGCAAGCCTCTGATTCTCGCAGCAAATTGATTTCATCTATCTTGAGGTTTACGTCTTCGAGTATCTGTCCCAGGACGTGCAGGTAAAGCGACACTGCGTTTTCGATACTTGCGTGGCTAAACAGCGCCTGGTTATAAGCAGCTCTGCCTTCGATGCTGCCGGGACTGATGCGAAATGAAAATGTAATGTCGTTCGCAAGATCACGTGCGTGCTCGCTGTTATGGATATTCTCCAGAAGTATCAACACATCAAACAATGGGCAACGATTACTGTTTCGAGGCAGCCTTAACAATTGGACCAACTCATCAAAAGGAAAGTCCTGGTTTGCGTAGGCTTCGATTACGGTCTTCTTAACCTGTAACAGAAGCCCTTTAAAGCTGCTGTCTTTTGAGACGTCGGATCGCAATGCCACTACTTTGTTGGTCGTGTGATCCGGTCTGCCTGTTCTATAAACAGGCGAGCCGACGATCACATCTCGGCTGCGGGTGTAGTTGCTCAACATGACCTTTGCGACCGCGACCAGCAGCACGTACACAGACAAATAAGAGTTATTCGTGAACCTCAAGATCCGTCGAGAATCCTTTTCAGGGATCACAAACTCAATCTCGCCGTAATTATTTTCGCGCTCAACTGGCCGCAAGAAGTCGGTAATCAGGTTGGACTCGGGAATTTCGCCCGCAAGCTTATTCAGCCAGTAAATCTTTTGAGAAAAAAGCTCCCCGCCCGACGGCGCGTAGCGCGTGGCGCTTTCTCGGTGAGGCTCAACTGTTTGTATGGACACTGGAGACCTGGAGATTTTTGTAGCAGTTATTGTTTTTAGTTTTGATCAATTGATGCATTCGAGAATTGCTTGTCTGAGTATCGCGCAACCTCTCTCCAACAAATCCATCTCAATCGTAAGCGGAGGTATAATCTTGATGACAGCGCCTTGTCTGCCGGCTCTCTCGATTATTAGTCCAAGCTCGTAGCAACGCGACGACACAGACTGGACCAATCCCTGATAGCCAGAAAGATCAACTCCCCAGATCATCCCAAGCCCACGTATAACAATCTCATCGCTGATCGGAGCGATCTGGTTATTTAAGAATTGCTCAACGAAGGCGCTCTTCTTTTTCACCTCTGTATCCAGGTCGCCGCTTGCCACCAAGTCAAGCGCGGCGGTCGCACCTACACATGCCAGTTGGTAGCCTCTGAAAGTCCCGGTGTGCTCTCCCGGCTTCCAAACATCGTGCTCCGGCTTCATTAATAAGATCGCCATCGGGGCGCCATACCCGCTGATGGATTTCGACAGGGTGACGAGATCGGGGACGATGCCCGCTCTTTCAAAGGAGAAGAATGGACCTGTGCGACCGCAGCCCACCTGAATGTCGTCGCAGATAAGCAAAATGTCATGCTCGTCACATAGCTTCCTCAACCCCTGCATCCATTCGACCGGAGCGACTATGACTCCACCTTCAGCCTGCACAGTTTCAACAATTATTGCGGCGGGCTTTTCTGTTCCTGAGTGGCTGTCTTTCAGAACCGTGTCGATGAATTGAATCGAATCAAACGTCGACATAAACCCGTGGGGGTAAGGCATGAAGGTTGTGTTGTTCAAAGGGAGACCCGCGGCAGCGCGGTTGTTCAGGTTCGCAGTGACGGCAAGGCTGCCGAGAGAATGGCCGTGATAGCTGCCCATAAAGGAGAACACGCCGTGCCTCTTTTTAACTTTTCTTGCGACCTTCAACGCAGCCTCAACGGCGTTTGTGCCGGTCGGGCCGCAAAACTGGACTTTGTAATCAAGACCTCTCGGCTCCAGGATTAATTCAGAAAATCTTTTCAGAAAAGCTTGCTTGGCCCCCGTGTACATGTCGAGGCTGTGTACGAGACCATCCGACTGCAAGTACGAGATCACTTTTTCCAGGATGTAATCGTTATTATGGCCGTAGTTCAAAGCGCCTGCGCCAGCGAAGAAATCTATGAACTCGGCCCCTGATTCGGAGTACACGATCGAGCCCTTGGCCCTGACGAATACGTCTGTGAAGACTCGACAATAACTCCTTACGTTGGATTCCAATTCTTCAAAAATATTCATGGTGTCATCCTGCTTGCAGCGCGAAATCGAAGTCGAATGTCGCTTCTTCTTCTAAAGCAAGCGCGGCACACTTCTGCTCGGATGTCAAAATCGATAATGCGGAGATTGATCGATCGGGACTCTCAGCGATGCTTTCAAGCAGCGCCTCAAAGTGAATTGACATCTGGGCCACAGTCGTCGCGTCAAACAAGTCCGTGTTGTACTCGAACAGGCCCTTCAGTCCCTCCGTCTCCTCCCACATATCGAGCGAGAGAGGAAATTTTGCCGTGCTACCTTCGACTCCCATTACGCCCACCGTTAAGCCCGCAAGCTCGAAGCCTGTCATTGAAATGTTCTGCATGCCGAACAACACCTGGAACAAAGGCGAACGCGACAAATCGCGCTCGGGCTGCAACATTTCGACGACCTTTTCAAACGGCACGTCCTGGTTCGCGTATGCGCCGAGCGCGACTTCGCGCGTGCGGCGCAGAACTTCTCGGAAGGTCGGATTACCCCGCAGTGAGGTACGTAACACAAGAGTATTTGCGAAGAATCCGATGAGACTTTCGAGCTGCGAGAGATGGCGCCCCGCAATGGGAGTGCCCACTGTTATCTCTTGCTGCATCGTGTAGCGATGAAGCAATACGTTGAATGCTGCCAGCAAAGTCATAAAAGGCGTCGCGCTCTCTTGCTGCCCCAAGCCCTTGATCGCATTGCTCAGCTCGAGGGATAAAGAGAATGCGTAAGTTGCGCCCGCATAAGTTTGCAGTGGCGGGTACGGGCGATCAGAGGGCAAATCCAAGACAGGGATCTTTCCGCCGAGTTGCTTCTTCCAGTAAGCAATCTGCAAGTCGAGAGCCTCTGCCTGCGACTTGTCTCTTTGCCACACCGCATAATCCGCATATTGGATCGGCAACTCAGGCAAAGGAGAGGGCAGCCCGGCGAGGCGCGCTTTGTATAAGGCCGCTACCTCTTTCATGAACAAAGTGGTGGACCACCCATCGGTCACGATGTGATGCAGCGTGAAAAGCAACAAGTGTTCGTTTGCGTCGAGCAGCAACAGTTGCACACGCATAAGCGGTCCTGTTGCCAGATCGAACGGTCTCTGCTCTTCTTCAATAGCATGGCGGCGAGCTTCAATTTCTTTCACGCCCTGATCGAGCGCCCGCAAATCAACGAGCGGCAATTTGAACGGCGTTGTCTGGGAAATGACCTGCACAGGCGCTCCGTCCATCACCAGGATTGTTGTTCGCAAGACTTCGTGCCGCCTGATAATTTCGCCGATGCTAAATTCCAGGGCGTGCACATCGAGTTTGCCCTTTAACCTTAAGGCAGACGCAACATTGTAGAAGGGGCTGCCCGGCTCAAGCTGGTCGAGGAACCAGAGCCGCTCTTGAGCGAAAGAGAGCGGGCAATTGTTTTCCTGCTCCCGCTTTGCGATCACCTGCGTTGCGGGAATGCGAGACTGCCTGGATTCGAGAAGCAGTTCGAGAAGCGCCCGCCTTTCAGGCGAAAGCTTTTCTGCGCGCCGCTTGAAATCACTCATTGCAACTTTTGCTTGAGAACAGCCTGTACTTCTTCGTCCGAGAGGTTTTCGAGCATATCGAGGAGTCGTTCATTTTCAAGGTCAGCGTTTTGGTCTTGAATGCGCGCGATCTGTTCGGCTAGTTGGGCGACCGAGGGGTTCTCGAACAGAGTGCGCAAAGGCAATTCCAGTTCGAAGTGCTCCGATAATCTCGAAATTATTTGAGTCGCCACAAGTGAATGGCCCCCAAGCTCGAAAAAATTATCGTGAATGCCCACCTGAAATATGCCGAGAGCTTCCCCCCAGATGCTCGCAACCGCCTCCTCAAATCTGTTGCGTGGCGGCGTGAATTCCTGGGCCAGCTCTGGCCTTGGCGCATCGGAAGTGTGGGTCGGCGCCGCATTGCCGTTGGAGGTATGCGGCAGATGTTCCATGAACACAAACGTTGATGTAATCGTGTACCCGGGCGTCTTATCACTCAGGAAACGCCTCAGTTTTTTGGAAAGCTGGCACTTGAGAGAGAGCGCAGCATAAGTTCCGGGATCGCCAAGCACTTGGTCCGGATCTTTCGCCATCGCCTCAAGCAGAGTTCGAAAGTGATTCAGCATGTTCGTCATCGCCTCTCGCTCGAACTGTCGAGTATCGTAGGCAATGCTAATGCGCCATTGCGCACCGGGAAACACAGTAACTGTTATGGGATAGTGCGTACGCGCGGAATAGGTAAGCTGATGTGCTTCGAGAAATTGTTCCTGACCCTGAAGACTTGTAACCAGCGGCTGACTCGCGAAAAACAGAACCGTATCAAACAGGCGCTGCTCTTGCGAGATATCACTCCATGATTGCACCTGCGCAAGCGAACTGTACTCATACTGGCGCTGCTCGACCTGCTCGGATTGCAACTGTCTGAGCCAGGACGTGAGATCGGGTCCAGGAGCTACTCTCACCCGCACAGGCAAAATGTGGGCAAGCGGGCCGAGTACGGTTTCTATGCCGCCAAGTTCGGCGTCGCGACCCGAAACTGCCGACCCAAAGACCACGTCACCCTCGCCGCTATAGTGACCGAGGAGCTGAGCCCACGCCCCTTGCGCGATTGTGTTAAGCGTTACTTGACGCCCCCGTGAAAGAGCTCGCAGCGCTGCCGTTGCTTGCGTCGATAAACTTATTTGCTGCTCGGCGTAATGACTTTCTTGTTCGGCTGTTGCCTCCGTTTCACGCTCGATGCGAAGAGGAGTTGGCCCAGTGAATCCGCGCAAGGTTTTTCGCCAGAATGTTTCAGCAGCAGCCGCTGAATCCGGCTTTCGCAACCACGCCACGTAATCGCGATACGGGCGGCTCTGCTCTAAATTTAAGTCCCTGCCTCTTCGAAAAGCTTCATAAAAGCTGAAGACTTCATCAATGACCAATAACCCGGACCAGCCATCGAGCAGCAAATTATGACTGGTCCATATGAACTCAAACTGGTGATCGGATGTCTGTATAAGAGCGAATCGCATCAACGGCGGCTCCGCGAGGTCAAAGCCGCGCGCCTTATCCGTCTTAAGAAACCTCTCGAGCCATTCCTGCTGAGCCTGAGCCGAAAGGCCTCTCCAATCTTCTTTAATTAATGAGAAGCCCACCTTCCGGTGCACTATTTGAATCGGCTCGTTGACGCCTTCCCAGAAGCTTGAGCGCAATAGCGCATGCCGGTTAATCACCCTCTGCCACGCCCGCTCGAACGCAATGACGTCAAGCTCTGTGAGCAATGTCCAATGGGACTGCCCTATACAGACCTCCGATGCCGGCGCGTCGCGTGTGTGAAGGAGCATACCTTGCTGCACGGGAGACAGAGGGTGAAAAGTCTCTATGTTTTTCATGAGCGAGGCTTCATTCTTTTCGCTGCTTGCCCGGACTCGCAGGCTCGGTCTCCGGTCGCCGTTGCTTGAGATAGTCAAGAATGAGCCGCAAGCCCAGCAGGTAATCCTGAATGGTTACAGCAGGGAGCCACGGGAACAACCTGCGGCTTATGCGAGCGTATTTCCCATGATTGGTCCACCTGAGGCATCTGAAAATGTATTTGGTGATGAAGTCGTCAGCCTTACGGTTTCTAACCATAAAAGACGGGTGTTGGAGGGGAAACTTCATCTCGAAGACGGGGAGGTTGTCCCCTGTCTTCTCGCTCTGCTTTAGATTCGTAGCATCGGCTCCATAGCCTATGTTCGATACCAGATTCACGGCGGGCGTGACGGAGAGTCCATTTTGCGCCCAGCAGGCCACCAGCCATTGATAGGACCACATATTGATATAGCCCATAGCCACATTGTCGAGCGTGTAGCGCCAGTACCCCGCTGCGGTCTTATTTCCGAGCATGTCGAGAATCATGGAGGTATCGCGAAGCTTGGACCAACCCTTCATCTCGACATCGTAATGCTGCCAGGCTCTTCGCCATGATGCCCAGCCCCAGATATGAATGTACCGGGAAAAGAAATAACTTTGGGGAGACTCGCCCTCGCCCGGCAGGAAATTATTGCCGCTGATCATCATTATTCTCGGATCGTGGCGGTACTTTGCCAGCAACTCCTCGCAGAATTGGAAAAAGCTCGGATGCGGGAGACAGTCGTCTTCAAGAACGATTGCCTCTTCAACGGTTTCAAAGACCCAGTTGAGCCCGCTCGAGATTCGCTTCTTCAGGCCGAGATTATGATCCGAATAATTGGTGAGCACTTCGCAATCCCAGTCTACTTGCTCGATGATAGCTCTTGCCGCGCGACATTTTTCCGCTTCGCCTGGACGATTCGATCGCGACCCGTCAGCGATTACCAACAGCTTCCGAGGCTGCGCGCCGGCTATTTCTTTGAAAACCCTTTGAGTGGTTTCCGGCCGATTGAAGATTATGAAAACGACAGGAGTGTTTAAAGGGATCTTCATTCACATTCCCTCATTCGCGTGAGTGGCTCGCCATTAGCTCTCGCATGAGACCGATGACTTCATCGCTGTCGAGTCTCTGTTCGACGCCTTCCACGCCCAGTATGCGATCCACGATCAGGTGCTGCTTGCGGCTGACTCGGAGCGCCTCTGTGTAAGGCATGCACGTGAAGGTGATCATCGAGTAGAGGTCCCTATACTGCTCCGGGTAGAAGAGGTTGAGTCTCCGCTCGACCTCTTTGCGCAGCAGAAAGCCCGCATCGCCGACCAGGTCACGCAGTTCGAAGAAGTGGTCGACGCACAGGTCGGCGATCGCGTCTGTGTTGGGCCGCCGCCTCCTCTCGTACTCCTCCAGGAGCGCCACCCAATCCTCGCCGTACTCCGGGATGCACTCAGTCAGCGTGGCGCAGTCTTCGAAGCCGGCGTTCGCTCCCTGCCCGTACGACGGGAATATCGAATGTGCAGCATCACCGATCAGCGCGACCTTGCCACGGTACGACCATGGAGAGCACTTGACCGTGACCATCGAGTTCGTCGGGTGCTTAAAGAAATCATCCGCCAGTCGAGGCATGAGCGGAATTGTGTCTGGGAAGGAGCCCTCGAAGAGCTTGAACAAGTCACACTCCGACCGTATCGAGGCGAAAGAGAGCGGCCCCTCGAATGGGATATGCAGCGAACAGGTGAAACTTTTGTCGGTGTTCGGGAAGCCGATGAGCATGTAGCTGCCCTGCGGCCAGATATGTATGACGTTCTTCTCCGCGGCCCAGCCCTCGGTCGAGGGCGGGACGCCCAACTCCTTGTAACCCTGCTCCCAATACTGCTGCGAGTAGCAAAGGCGCATCTTCCTCTGCATTTGTAAGCGCACCGCGGAGTAGGCCCCGTCGGAGCCGAAGATCCTCTCCGCGTCGTGCCGCACCCTCTCGCCGGTGGCGACGTTCTGCATCTCGACTGCCGGAGCGTCAAGATCAACATCCACACACTTCTCGCCGAAGTTGAAAGGGATATCGAAGTTGCGCTCAGCGAATTCGAGCAGGATTTTATTCAGCTCGCCGCGCTCTATCGAGTAGATGGCCTCGCCGTTGTTACCGTAGGGCTGGAATGTCAAATCACCCTTGGTGTTATGAATTAAACGCCCGTAGATGGGCACGGAAGCCGCGCGCACGGTGTCGCCAACCCCTATGAAGTCCATCACCCTCAGCCCTCTTTCGCAGAGCGTCAGGTTGATGGAGCGACCCGAACTCGGACCGACGTTGTTGTGAG
>Ga0075423_10007086_pt1 | contig 10565 bp, 6 predicted proteins | sample SoiMethybrSBSTD2_FD_80114 | JGI IMG/M metagenome (GOLD analysis project Ga0075423, IMG submission 80114) | Bulk soil microbial communities from a Populus tree surrounding site in Tennessee, USA - Soil MetaG P. TD hybrid SBSTD2 | ecosystem: Environmental > Terrestrial > Soil > Tree plantation...
AACTGCAGGGGGATGGCCAGGACCACCGCCAGAATGTCGAACTGACTCTGGTGATTGGCAAGGAACAGGTAGGGCCCCGGCGGGGAAATCCTCTCTCCGCCTCGCACCTCCAGCCTGACCCGACACAAGGAGAGGAGGATTCGGGCCCACAGGCGCGCCAGGGAGAGAACTGCGCTGCCGCTGGGGACCGCCAGGCAGGAGAGCATCCCCACCGTTCCCAGGATCGCGGTGATCAGGGCGATGGCCAGGAGTCTGAGGAAGTTCATGATGGATGCCGAAAAGGGAGCATCCCCGGGGAGCTCCAGCCGGTCAGCGGCCAACCGCGGGGCGTGGAATTCCTCGCGACAACAGCGTCGCCACGCCACCCGCCGTGATCAGGGCCACCAGGTAGGCTCCCACACCGGTCCAGTAGGTCGTAGTGAATCCCAGATTCATGCTGAGGCACGCGGCCAGGATGGATCCCAGGACGGAAGCAGAGCCGTTGATTCCCCACATCCAGGGGACGGCCGAAGCGGAATCCCTTCCCACCAGACGCACCGCCAGGGCGAAGGGCATCCCCATGAAGAAGCCGGCGGGTGCCACCAGAGCCAGGGCCACCAGGATCCGCGCGGGCAGGCTGGCGTGAAAGAAGGACAGGGTCACGGGAGGCAGAATCAGGAGGGTGGCGAGCAGGACCGCCACCACCAGCGCCAGGACCTGCGGCAGCCGTTGCGGCATCGACTCGATCGGCAGCCGTCCCGAGACCAGGCTCCCGATTCCCGAGAACGAGAGCATGGTGAAGATCACCACCGTCACGGCGTAGGTGGGGTGACCCAGGAAGAGAATGAACCGCTGGACCATCACGAGCTCCACCAGGATATAGCCCAGCCCGAGGCAGGCGAAGTAGAGAAGCCAGAGCCTCCGCCCGGTACCGATGGTTTTCAAATCCTGGCGCTTGAGGATGAAGAGGGGGCCGTACATGAACAGGATCACCAGAAACAGGATGAGGTAGAGGAGGCGGGAAAGCATGGTGGTGGCGATCTGACTCGCGAGCTGCGCCGGCGCCAACCGGAAAAAATCCGCCGCGGGTGTCGTGTAAAAGAAGAATGGCCGGTCGTCGTTCACCGCCGAGATGTCGCGTTTCAGGGATCCCGCAAGGTTCCGCCGATAGCCGTCGCCGTTGCGAATGAACGCCGTTACGTCCGGGAAGCCGGGCTCTCCCGGAGCGTAGACGATGTCGAACTGCAGCTCCCGCGCCTTTGCCAGGAGAGCCTGCACCGCTTCATCGGACAAGGGCTTCCGGCTGGCGATCATGTTGACGACGCGCCCCTGGTCCTGGCGGCCCCTGATGGGTCCCCGGAGGACAATCAGGTTCCTGGCGGGATCCTCACCCAGATTTTGAAGCGAGGCTGTCACCATGTTCAGCATCCGGTAGAGGAGGATCGGGGGATCTTCCCACCAGCGCGTGAAGGCCAGGACCCCCGGGTCGCTGAGGTGCGAGAAGTAGTCATCGAACGCTTCCTGGGTGTAGAGGGTGTTCTCGGAAATGGAAAGCGCTCCGCGGGAGATCGCGGCCCACGTGTCGATTAGCGAAACTTGAATGATGTCATACCGGTCCGGCGATCGCTTGAGAAAGCTCCGTCCCTCACCCAGCACGAATCTGACGTTGGGCTGACGGTAGAGCCGGCCGGTGTAATCGCCGAACACGTTGTTGACCACGTCCAGAATCGCCGGGTTCAGCTCGACTCCGAGGACGCTGCGGGCGGAAAAAACGAGGCTCGTCAGGATGTCCCGGCCGCCGCCGGGGCCGATGATGAGGCTGGAAGGATGCGACGTGAGGTAGAAACCCATCGAGGAGACGTCGTATTTGAGATGTTGCGCCTCGGGTGCGCTCAAATCCCCCGCGAAGTGAATCATGGGCATCGCAGCCGTGGAATCGATGTCCATCCTGAGCTGATCGATCTCAGGCCCGGAGTAGGTTTTGGACAGCCCCCAGGCGAAGATCCGCGAGCTTTCCCATCCGTGCTGGGGCGTGACCTTGATGCGGGAGATCGAATTCCACTTCTCATAGAGGACCGGGGGTTCCACGACCCCCTGCGCGAACCGGACCCTGATCCCGTCCGTCGCAAGCTGGAGCCCGAGGACAAGCGTCATGACTCCGGCCACCCAGGCCGGGAAGAGCAGATGCGAGCGCCGATCGGCGAGCTGCGGCGCCGGGTCGTTTCGCGCCATCCGCCTCCCGGCCACCAGGGCCGCGATCGCCAGCAGGAGGCCGCCTACGCAAAGGCTGGTGACGAAGGTGGTGACGCGATCCAGCTCGGCCCCCAGGTAGTGGTCCACATACCATTGAAACGTGTTGGGAAGTCCGTACGCGGGTGCAATCCGCTGGAACCAATTCTCTCCAATCCGCAGGGCGATGCCTCGCAGGAACCGGCTGGCGATACCTCCCAGCACACACAGACACCCAGTCAGGATTCCGAGACGGACCATCCCTCGGGCGTTCCGGGTGCGCTCCGTCGGGGAGGCCGCGTGTCCCCACCCCAGGAGCATCGCACCGAACTGCGAGAGAAGTCCGATGAGGAGGACGGTGGTGGGCCCTCCGAGCCGATTGAGGAGGAGGGTGAGCAGCAGACACCCGCAGGCGGCCCCCATGAGGTCGGCTGAGTACAGCCGGCTGATCCATTGGTGCCGGTGGGTATAGGCCAGGGCAAGGCAAAGCCCTCCGAAGAAATAAGGAACCGCCGAGACCAGGTAGATGGTTGTCAGCGCGATAACGCTTTCGGGAGAGAAGGGAAAATCCAGCAGGAGGAGCAGGGTCAGGACCAGCGAAACTCCCAGGAGCATCGCACTGCGCGAGAGCTGAAGGGCGAGGCGATCTTCGGGAAACCACTCCTTCTTGACGTAAACGAGAATTCCGGAGACTCCAAGCCCGAACAGGGCAATCGAGATTGCCATGAACGCAAAATGGTACCCCAGGGTGACGGAGTAGATCCGGGTGAGGGTGAGTTCGGATACCAGGAGGCAGAAGCTGGTGAGAAAAATTCCCCAGGTCAAAGTGCGCTCATTCGCCATGCGCGACATGCTCTTATCGCCCCTCTCGGCACTGCGTTTCTGAAGGTGGTGTCAGGAAAAGTCCTCGCATTATCGTGAGCCTCGGGGAAGGCTGTCAAGGCGCAGGCTGTAGAAGGGATGCGTGAAGGGCGCCGACGCCCTGAGCGGCGGCCGCTCCTCGCCTCGACATTTCTGGCGGCAGCCGGAATAGAATGCGCTCCTGCCTCGGCACCGAGGGGGCCGGGGGGGTGCGTGAATCTGGAGTGCGGTGGCAACGTCGGTTCGCGATCGATCCAGAGGCTCCTGAGCGTGCCTCTCATGGCCGGGTTCCCCCGGCGCGTCGCCGGAAAGGTCCGGGAGATCGGGTGGGGAAAAACATGGAGGGCCGCAGGAAAGCGCCCATGAGGGTCGGCGTGGATACCGGGGGGACCTTTACCGATCTGGTGGTGACGGGTGGCCCCGGTGGATTCCGCGTTCTGAAGATCCGTTCCACCCCTTCGGATCCTTCCAGGGCGGTGGTCGAGGGTTTGAGGATGCTGGGCGTGCTGAGAGGCAAGGACGTGATCATCCACGGCACCACGGTGGCCACCAACGCCTTCCTTCAACGGCGACTCGGCAGGGCGGCGTTGCTGACGACCTGCGGTTTCGAGGACGTCCTGGTGCTGGGGCGCCAGGCCCGAGCGGAGCTGTACCGGCTCGACGCGCCTGCCAAGGCCGAATGGATCACACGCGGGCTCCGGCTGGGTGCTCCGGAGAGGGTGGGCCCGAGGGGGGAGGTCATTCAAGCCCTGGACCCACGCTGGATTCTGAAAACAATTCGGCGGCTTCGAAAGTTGCGGATCGATGCCGTCGCCATCTGTCTGATTCATTCCTACGCCAATCCCGTTCATGAGCGAGCTCTGGCATCGGCCCTGCGGGGGGAAGGGTGGCATATCTCCCAATCCCACCGGATCGCGCGCGAATTCCGCGAGTTTGAAAGGACCTTCACGACGGCGGCCAATGCCGCGCTTGCAGAGCCGATGCGAAACTACCTTGGGAAGCTGCGTCGGAGAATCGGAGCGCAAAGGCTGAGGGTGATGGGAAGCAGCGGTGGGTGGATGTCGTCCCGCCACGCCCAGGAGTTGCCGGTGCGGACTCTCCTATCGGGGCCCGCGGGGGGTGTCACCGCCGCGGCCAGGCTCGGGGGCGCCGCCGGCTCGCCGAATCTCATCACGCTGGACATGGGAGGCACTTCGACGGACCTCGCGGTGTGCCAGGGCGAAGTTCCGAGGGCCGCTCGGACCCACCTGGCCGGGATGCCGCTCTTGATTCCAGCCTTGGAGGTGCACAGCATCGGCGCGGGCGGGGGATCCATCGCCCGTTGCGATGCGGGGGGTGCGTTGCGCGTGGGACCCGAGAGCGCGGGAGCCGACCCCGGTCCTGCCTGCTACGCTCGTGGCGGCAAGCTTCCCACCGTCACCGATGCGAACCTGATCCTGGGACGATTGCCGCCCGGTGGACTGCTGGGCGGCTCCATGCCGCTCGACATCCGGGAGGCGCGATCGGCTCTGGGGCGACTTGGCTCGGAGCTGGGATGGGGTGCGGAAGCGACCGCTCTGGGAATCGTCCGCGTGGTGGAGTCCGGAGTCGAGAATGCCATTCGTTCCCTGGTTGCCGGCAAGGGGCTCACCTTCCCGGCTTTTTCGCTCCTGGTTTTCGGCGGCGCGGGAGGGCTGCACGCCTGTGGGTTGGCGCGCCGCCTGGGCATCCGGAGAATCCTGGTTCCTCCGGACCCGGGCACTTTTTCGGCCCTCGGCCTGGCCATCTCGCCCTGCGCCTGGGAAGCCTCGAGGACGGTGTTAAGGCGCTCCAGGGTCTTCGGAAGCCGGGAGATGGATCGTCTGACCCGGGAATTGATCCAGAAGGGAAGATCGGCGGTTGGACGATCCGGAGCCCGTCGGGCCAGGCTGCGCATCGTCCGGGAGGCGGATCTGCGCTATGAAGGGCAATCCCACGAGCTCACGCTCGGCATCGAGCCGGACCTTGTAGAGCGCTTCCACCGGGCCCACGAGTCCGCGTTTGGTTACGCGCGCAGGGGTGATGCGGTGGAGCTGGTCACCGTCCGGGTCAGAGTAGAGTCTGCCGCACCGCACTTTGATTGGAAGCTGGACATCCCCCGGGCTCAAAGCTCGGGACTCGGAAGGGGAAAACCGATGGAGGTGGCGCGATCGGGGGGTCGGGGCGTTGCCTGCATTCCCAGGCAGTCCCTTCGTCCCGGGGCGCAGCTCCGGGGACCGATCCTGGTGGAAGAGTACAGCGCCACGACCTATGTCGCAGCGGGATTCGAGATGTCGGTCGGCAGATGCGGAGAGCTGGTTCTACAGTCGCTCCCGGGTGCGCGCGGATGAGTCGCGCGCCACGGCGGTTCCAGGGTGTGGAGCTCGAGCTGGCGCGACAGCTCTTCGGATCGGTGGTGGAGGGGATGGGCCGGGTGCTGATGCGGGCGGCTTTCTCACCGAACATCAAGGAGCGTCGAGATTACTCGTGTGCCCTGTTTGACGCCGACGGGCGGGCTGTCGCCATGGGGGATCATATGCCCGTTCATCTGGGCTCCATGCCGGCAGCGGTGCAGAGCGTGCTCGGGACTCTCCCTCCACGCGCCGGAGAGATGGTGGCGGTCAACGACCCGTTCTCGGGCGGCACCCACCTTCCGGATCTGACGCTGGTGACCGCCTATCCCGCCTCCACAGCAGCGCGGCCGCGCTTCTATGTGGCGAACCGAGCGCATCACAGCGACATCGGCGGTGCGCACGCGGCGTCCATGGCGCCGGGGCCGGAAGAGATTTTTGCGGAGGGGCTGGTGATTCCGCCGGTCCGCCTGGTACGCGACGGGAATCTCGATCCGGACCTGATGGCGCTGATCCTCGGTAACGTGCGCACGCCGCGCGAGAGGGAGGCCGATTTGAGAGCTCAGATAGCCGCCAACCTGGAGGGTTTCCGCCGGCTCGAGGAAGTGGAGCGTCGCGTGGGCCGGAAGCGGCTTTCGGAATGGGCCGGTGCCCAGATCGACTATGCCGGTCGAATTGTCCGGAAGTTTCTGAAGGAGATTCCGGATGGGAGTTACCCGGCAAGCGAGTTTTTGGAAGGGGCGCACCGAGGGGATCGGCTGATCCGGCTGCAGGTCAAAGTGAGGGTCCGTGGTGGACGCGTCGAAGTCGATTTCAGTGGCACCGATCCGCAGGTTCCCGGCAACTTGAACGCCGTTGAGGCCATCACCCGCTCTGCGACCTATTTCGTCTTCCGGTGCCTGGTGCGGGAGGCGATTCCCTTCAACGCGGGATGCTTCGACGCGATCCAGGTGCGGATCCCACCGGGAACGGTACTTTCGGCCCGTCGCCCCGCGGCCGTGGCAGGGGGCAATGTGGAAACCTCCCAGCGGGTGGTGGACCTGGTACTCAAGGCATTACGGAGTGCTCTTCCCGACCGCATCCCGGCCCAGAGCTGCGGGACGATGACCAACCTCACGCTGGGAGGGAGGGACCCGAGAACCGGCGCCGCGTTCACCTACTACGAGACGATTGCGGGGGGAATGGGCGCCTCCTCGGCGGGCTCAGGTCAAAGCGCGGTGCACACTTCCATGACCAATTCGCTGAATACCCCAGTGGAAGCCCTGGAGCAAGCCTACCCCCTGCGGGTTTTGACGTACGCCCTGCGCAGGGGATCGGGCGGGGATGGAAAACACCGTGGGGGAGACGGGGTGGTGCGTGAAATCCAGGCCCTCTCCTCCTCCGAAGCCTCGTTGCTGACTGATCGATACCTGCGCTCCCCAGCCGGGGCCAGGGGAGGACGGCCAGCGCGCTCCGGATGCTCGTGGATTGTCGGCCGGGGTCACGCCAAAAGTCTGGGCTCCAAGGTGCGGCTGAAGCTTCACCCGGGCGAATCCCTGCGAATCGCTACGCCCGGGGGTGGAGGCTGGGGTAAAAAGCAGCGATGAGAATACCGGAGGGAGGTTCTTGGGGGGCTTTAGCATGCGGCCGAAGGGGAGCGTGCCGCGAAGAGCGCCTTGACTGGGGAGGCGGCGGTTGTTTACACTAACGCGGCTTATAAGTTGTTGCCCTAAAACCACCTAGGGCCGCCGCCGGGGGGCGGATGGTCGAATACCTGAATAATGCCCTGGAGCACCTGGGTGGCCTCGGGCTGCTGCTGAGGGACACTATCCGCCACGGGTTTCGCCGCCCCAGGGAATGGGGGATCCTGGTTGGGCAGTTGCATCACCTCGGCGTCGGATCCGCCCCCATCGTCCTGACCACAGCTTTGTTCACGGGCATGGTCCTGGCGCTGCAGACGGCGGCTTCCTGGGCCGCGTTCGGGAAGCTGCTCATCGGCGATGTGGTTTCCCTCTCCATCGTCAGGGAGCTGGGGCCGGTCCTCTCGGCGCTCATGATCGGAGGGCGGGTGGGGGCGGGAATCACCGCTGAAATCGGCTCGATGAAAGTGACCGAGCAAGTGGATGCGATCCGCGCGCTGGCGGCGGACCCTGTAAAGAAGCTGGTCTTTCCCAAGGTGCTGGCCACGACGCTGATGCTGCCGATGCTGACGATCCTCGCCAATTTCGTGGGAATCCTGGGGGGCTGGCTGATTGCCTGTTCGGAGCTGAATCAGACTTCGGAGTTCTATCTTAAGCACGTCCGCTCCGCCCTGGCGGTGCACGACATTTTCAGCGGGATCGGGAAGACCGTGTTCTTCGCCCTGTTCATCTCCATCATCGCCTGCTACAACGGACTGCGGGCCACCGGAGGTGCCGACGGCGTGGGCCGGGCCACGACTCAGACGGTGGTGGCAGCTTCCATCGCGGTGCTGATCTCCGACTTCTTCCTGACGAAGCTCTTCTTGATGTTTTAGCCCATGGATGAGCGCTTCATCCTCTATGAGGACCTGCACAAGAGCTTCGGCGCGAACCGCGTGCTGCGAGGGGTCAACCTGCAGGTGGTACGGGGCGAAACGCTGGTCATTCTGGGAGGAAGCGGCAGCGGGAAGTCGGTGCTTCTTCGCCACACCATCGGCCTCATGGTGCCGGACAGTGGTCGCGTGGTAGTGGACGGGACCGATCTCAGCGGACTCTCCGAGGAGAGCTTGGTGCCCGTGCGCAAGAAAGTGGGGATGCTCTTCCAGGGGAGCGCCTTGTTCGATTCCATGGACGTATTCGAGAACGTGGCGTATGCCCTGCGTGAGCATACCGCTCTGGGCGAGGAAGAAATCGTCTCCCGGGTGCGCCAGAAGCTGGCCCTGGTGGAGCTGGACGAATCGGTGGAGAGGCGGATGCCGTCGGACCTTTCCGGAGGCATGCGCAAACGGGTGGCGCTGGCACGGGCCATCGTCCTGGAGCCGGCGGGGATTCTGTACGACGAGCCCACGACGGGGCTGGATCCGATCACCGCCCGGACCATCAACCTGATGATCCGGAATCTGCAGCGCACCTTGAACGTTACGTCGGTGGTCGTGACCCACGACATCGCCAGCGCCTTCATGGTGGGAGATCGGATCGCTTTTCTTTACCAGGGTGAAATGGCTTTCGCGGGCTCGGTGGGCGAGGCTCGGGTCGATCCCGACCCGCGCCTGAGGGCGTTTCTCGCGGATTACCAGGGAGGCGAAAGTGCTTAGATCCCGGGAAGCGAGCGTGGGTTTCCTGATTTTTGCGGCCGGACTGGTGCTCATGATCGGAATCCTGGCCGTGGGAAAGGAGTCGCGCCTGTTCTCACGCAAGGTGGAATACTGGACCTCGTTCCCCAACGTCTCGGGGCTGGCGGAAGGCTCGCCCGTCAAGCTGGTGGGTGTGCAGGTTGGAACGGTGAGCGACGTGTCGTTTCCATCCAACCTGGGGGAGAGGGAAATCCGGGTTGTCCTGCAGGTGGACCGGGCGTACGTCATCCGAATTCGCGAAGGAACCCAGGCGCAGCTGAAGTCGCTTTCCTACGTCTCCCAGGAGCGCTATATCGAGCTGACGCCGGGTGATCCGGAGCGCCCGCAGCTCACCCCGGGAAGTCGAATCGAGCCGGGAGTATCCGGGTTCGCGGAGCTGACGGAGATGGGCCGGGGTATCGCCGACGACGTCAAGGACATCACCAGCCAGCTGCGGGAGTTGTTGATTGCCCTGAACCAGGGAGGAGGGCTGCTCTCAGAGATGATCAAAAACCCGGAGTTCGGGAGAGAGAGTCTGGAGGGGGTCCAGAAAACCCTCTCGTCCGTGCAGCGGATCGCCGAGCACGTCGAGAGAGGAGACGGGCTGGCCGGGGCGCTGATCACGGACAAGGAGTACGGGCAGCGCCAGCTCGCGGCGATTCAGGATTCCCTGAACTCCCTCAAGACGCTTCTCGAAAAACTGAATTCCGGCGAGGGGGCCGCCGGCGCCTTGCTCGCGCCCGGCGGAAAAGGGGAGCTGCTGATCGACAATCTGCTGGAGGCCACGGGAGACCTGAAAAAGGTGGCCGCGCAGCTCAAGTCGGGGAAGGGCCTCGCCGGACGCATGCTGGGCGACGACGCAGCCGCCCAGAGAATCCTGTCCAACCTCGACAAGACCACCAAGCATCTGGAATCGATCACCGGCAAAATGGATCGGGGGGAGGGGACCGTAGGGGCGCTGATCAACGATCCGGAGGTCTACGAGGGGCTCCGGGATGTGGTGGCCGGGGTGCAAAAAAGCAAGATGGGAAAGGGAATCATCCATCATTACCAGAAGAAGGGGAGCAAAATCCCCGGCGAAACCCCTGAAGAGGCTCCCCAGGACAATCCGTAGCTTGGAGAAAAGTGTGGCGTTGAAACAGAAGATCGAGTCGCGTCAGGCCCGAGTGGGAATCATCGGCCTGGGATATGTCGGGCTTCCGCTCGCTTGCGAGTTCGTCCGGGCAGGCTTCGCGGTGACCGGGGTGGACACGGACGCGGCGAAGGTAGAGGGGGTGAACCGGGGAAGCTCGCACGTCCAGGACGTGACGGACGAGGTGCTCGCCTCGCGCATCGGGCAGCAGGGTCTCACGGCAACCACCCGGGTGGAGGCCCTGGGAGCTTGCGACGCCGTCATCATCTGTGTCCCGACGCCTCTCAGGAAGACGCGGGATCCGGACATCTCCTACATCGTCTCGGCGGTGGACGGGATCGCCTCCGCGCTTCACCGGGACATGCTGGTCATTCTGGAGAGCACCACCTATCCGGGGACCACGGAGGAAGTGATCCGCCCGAAGCTGGAGTCCACGGGGCTGGTTGCCGGCGTGGACTTCTATCTGGCGTTCTCCCCGGAGCGCGTCGATCCGGGCAACGCCAGCTTCAATACCCGCAACACTCCGAAAATCGTCGGCGGGATTACACCGCAATGCACCGCGATGGCCGCGTTGCTCTACGGCCAGGCGGTGGAGAAAGTCATCTCGGTCTCCTCCACCCAGTGCGCCGAGATGATCAAGCTGCTGGAGAACACGTTTCGGAGCGTGAACATCGGCCTGGTGAATGAAATCGCCCTCATGTGCGCCCGCCTCGAACTGGACGTGTGGGAGGTGATCGACGCCGCA
>Ga0075423_10007088_pt1 | contig 10563 bp, 7 predicted proteins | sample SoiMethybrSBSTD2_FD_80114 | JGI IMG/M metagenome (GOLD analysis project Ga0075423, IMG submission 80114) | Bulk soil microbial communities from a Populus tree surrounding site in Tennessee, USA - Soil MetaG P. TD hybrid SBSTD2 | ecosystem: Environmental > Terrestrial > Soil > Tree plantation...
TCGGCGGCCGGAGCTTCCGGTGCTCCTCCTCGACGGCGCGAAAAAGCCGGGGGCCAAGATCCTGGTGAGCGGCGGGGGTCGGTGCAACGTCACGAACTCGGTCGTCACGGACGGAGATTTCCAGGGAGGAAGCCGCGCCGTCGTGCGACGGATCCTGCGCGAGTTTGACGCGACGAAGGCGGCGGAGTTCTTCCGCGAGATCGGCGTCCCGCTCCACGAGGAGCCCGGCGGCAAGCTCTTTCCCGACTCCAACCAGGCGCGCACGGTGCTCGATGCCCTGCTCGCGGAGGCGGAGCGGCGGGGCGTCCGACTCCAGGCGGGACGGCGCGTGACGGGTGTCCGGCGCGCGGGCAACGCCTTCGAGGTCGTCACGGAGGAGGAGATATTTCCAGCGCGTCGCGTCGTCCTCGCCACGGGGGGCATGTCGATCCCGAAGACGGGCAGCGACGGCCTTGGCTACGAGCTGGCGAAGTCACTGGGCCACTCGATCGTTCCGCCGACCGCGGCCCTCGTGCCGCTGATTCTCGAGGGAGGCTTCCATCGCGAGCTCACGGGGATCTCGCACGACGTGGAGGTCTCCGTCCGCGTGGCGTCCGGAAAACCGGGGCGCATTTCCGGCGCGATGCTCTGGACCCACTTCGGCGTGAGCGGCCCCGCGATCCTCGACGCCTCCAGGATCTGGCTCCGGGCTCGCCTCGAGGGAAAGCCGGTGGAAGTGCGCGTACGTTTGCTCCCGGGAGAAACGCCGGAATCGATCGACGCATGGCTTCGAGCGGCCGCCGCGGAGCGTCCGACGTCGGCGCTTCCGACGATTCTCGCGACCCGGCTTCCGTCGCGACTTGCGGAGCAGGTCGTCCTCGCGTCGGGCGTCGATCCCGCCGTACGCATGGCGCACCTGGCGCGCGAGGATCGGCGCAAGATCGTCGAATCCCTGGGCGCGCTGCCGCTCGGCGTGACCGGAAGCCGGGGATACAACTACGCCGAGGTGACGGCGGGTGGCGTGCCGCTCGAGGAGATCGACCCGCGCACCCTGGAGTCGCGGAAATGCCCGGGCCTGCACTTGGTGGGGGAGATCCTCGACGTCGACGGGCGCATCGGCGGCTTCAACTTCCAATGGGCGTGGGCGACGGGGTGGGTGTGTGGGGGTGGTTTGGCGTAGCTTCCAGCTCCCGGCTACCAGACTCCAGCTTCAGAAGCTTCGAGCCTCGAGCCGAAGAACGGATTCAAGGAAACGCTGTCGTGGTACCGGCACGAATAGTTGGCCTCGCGATGTTTCTGCTGACAGGTCTCGTCGGATGCGCGTCCGGTGGAGGCCGCGATCCCTCATCCGGCGGCGTTGATGAACCCATTGAGATCGCGATGCGGGTACACGAGGCCCTCAAGACCGGTCAAACATCGAATCTGGTCCCGCTGATCGTCTCTGTCGATGACGTCATGAGCATCTCGATTACCGACCCGCCTCGGCGGACGCCGGAGGTGCCGGATCCGATGGTGGCCGCCACCCTTCGGAATTTCAATGCGGCTCTTGAGGCGGCGAGAAGGGAATTCGACTTCAAGGACTCCCGAATCACCGGTCTCCGCCTGATGAACAAATTGATACGGACCACCTATGGTGACATGGTGAAGACTCAACCCACGGAGTGCATCGACGGAATTAACTTGGAAGTGACGCTGGCGCGCCATGGGACGCGTGTCATCGTGACCATCGGCGACTTGCTTCGAATCAACGGCCGCTGGAAGCTAGATGGATGGTTCACGTTCCGCGAAGGCGACTGAATCCCGGTGCTTCCCTTCCCCTCAAAGGTCCCGCTTTCGCGGGTGTCTCGTCAGAAAGCGTGCCCAGAGATTTCGAAGTCAGCTCCATCCAGTCGTCTGAGTCGGCGTGGTGGGTGTGCGCCGGGGGATCGGTCTAGCCATCAGCGATCAGCGGTCAGCTTCAGAAGCTCTCAGCTTTCAGACTTCCCGAAGCGATCAGCGATCAGGCAAAGCGGGCATCAAGGCGCTCTCGCATTACCGGCTGAAAGCTGACCGCTGAGCGCTTCCGAATAGCTGTCGGCTGTGGGCTTCAGGAACTGTCCGCTGTCAGCTGAGTGCTAAAAGTCAGATCCACCCCTTGCGCCGCAGGAACAAGGCGAATCCGGCGGTGACCGCGACGAACAGGCCGAGCATGGCCAGTTCCGGATAGCGCCAGTCGAGCCCCGCCAGGTTCCGGAAGTTCATCCCGAACCAGCCGGTGATGAGCGTCAGCGGGAGGATGAGGCACGCGATGATCGTGAGGACTTTCATGATCTCGTTCGTGCGGTTCGCCACCAGGTTCAAGTGCGTCTCCACCGCCGAGTGGGCGATGTCGCGCAGCAGGTCGGTCATCTCGGCCGCGCGGTAAAGGTCGTCGTACACGTCGCGGTAGCTCATGAGGAGTTTCTTCGGGACGACGGTGAAATCGCCGCGCCCGATCCGGTGCACGACCTCGCGTTGCGCTCCAAGGATGAGGCGCAGGCGCGCCAGGTCGGCCTTGATCCGGAAGACGCGCCGGGCGGCGCCGCGCTCGCGCGGGCCGGTCTCGAGCAATTCCTCCTCGATGACCGCGAGATCCCTCTGGAGTCCCTCGACCTCGTCCACGTGGTGCGAGGCCTGGGTCGCGAGGATCGACTGGAGCGTCTCGGCGGCCGACCCTCCCGGCAGGCTCTTCGACTTCAACGCGCGTTCCCACGATTCATTGATGCTTCGCATCCCCGGGGCGCCGTGGGTGATCAGCCACCGGTTCCCAAGGACCACGTCGAGCTCGCATGTCTTGATGTCGCCGCGCTCCGAGCCCGGCCGGACGCCGTGGACCGACAGGTAGATGTAGTCGCCGTAGTCGTCGACTTTCGGGTGATGGATTTCATCGACGATGTCCTCGACCGCGAGCGGGTCGAGCTTGAAGGCCGACTTCAGCACCTCGACTTCGTCGGGTGAGGGATCGGTCATGTCGAGCCACAGGACCCCCTGGGCCGAGGCGGCGGCCTGGAGGATCTCCTCCTTCTTGTCGAGGGCCCGCAGTGGCTTGCCGGGCTCCGAAAACAATGCGCGGAACATCGCAAGAGACTTATCGGCGCGTACGCCGCGAACCTTGCATCCGCGGCCTTCACCCCCCCTTGACCCCGCCTTCAACCAATCCTCATGGGTCCGGGCCATACTTCGGGCGAGACACAGGAGGTTGTATATGTTCGTCCGACGTTGGATGTCCTCTCCGGCCGTCGTGCTTCCGGCGGCCACGCCGATCGCCGACGCCATCGAATACATGGCGGTGAAGAAGATCCGGCGCGTCCCTGTCATCCAGGACGGCACGCTCGTGGGGATCGTGACCGACAGCGACCTGCAGGCCGTGGCGGCGCGCCACCCCGGCTCCGCGCGCGGCGCGCGGATTCTCCTCGGCGACGTCATGGCGAAGCCCGTCCTGACCGTCGCCCCCGACGACACGCTCGAACACGCCGCGAAGATCATGCTCGAGAACCAGGTGTCGGGTCTCCCCGTGCTCGACGGCGGCCGGCTCCTCGGGATGATCACCGAGTCCGACGTCTTCGAGGCCTTCAACGAGATCATGGGGACCGAGGAGGCGGGGGCCCGCATCATGCTGACGGTGCCGGCCGACGACGACCTGCTCGACACCCTGCGGAAGCGCCTCAAGGGACTCGCGATCCGCAGCCTCGCCACCTACCGGTCCGAAGAGGGGCGCGACTGGGAGGTCGTGGTCCGCGTCTGCGGACGCACCCCCGCGGTCATCCCCCAGCTCTGAAGAGGACTCCCATTCAGGAGCATCCGATGGCACTGGAAATCGCGCAGGAACAGGCGGTCGAGGATCGGAACCGGATGCTCGCGACGCTCATGGAAGAGTGGAGCCCGCTCCAGCGCGACCTCATGGCCTGGCTCCTCTCGGCGGAGGAGGACCCCACCGACATCGCCCTCGCGATCCGGTACGACATCGATCCCTCGGAACTGCGGCGCCAGCGGAGTCTGGCCCGGGCGCGCCTGCACGAGGCGTTCCACCTCCAGGCGTCGGCACGATTGCCGATGACCGATGACCGATGACTCGGACTTAAGTCGGAAGTCTGACCCCTGCACTTTCTCTCCAGGGCCAGGCGGTTTGCCCCGTCTGGCTCTTTTTGTTGGGAGGGTGGTTATCAGACCCCAGGCTTCAGAAGTTCCCAGGACGGGCTCCTTCTGAAGTCTGCCTCATAACCCATCCTTAACCCGCGGTTCACGCAAGGTTCACACATCTCCGACAAAGTGCGCGCGACAGAAGGCGCTTGAAAGCGGCCCCCGTCGGGGCGGCGGCGCCGGGCGAAGGCGAACGATAGAGAGGACGCAACGATGCGGATTCCAGCGGCGGTGCTGGGGGTTCTCGCCGTGATGGGTTGGGCCAACACTACGTGGGCCCAGGAGGACGAGAAGGCGAAGCGGATCCGGGAGGAGTCGATCGAGGAGCGGCTCAAGGCCCTCGAGCAGAAGACGCAGTCCGTCCCGCTCGACTCGAAGGATCCGATCGTCACCTGGACGGCGAACAACGGCCTGAAGTTCAAGTCGGGCGACGGCAACTTCGAGGGCGCGATCGGCGGCCGGTTCTACTGGATCTACCGGAACGTCTTCGAGCGCGTCGACGGCGGCGGCACGGCCCCGAACAGCTTCGCCGTGGACACCGCGCGCATCCAGCTCGACGGCACCTTCTACAAGGACTTCTTCTATCGGATCGAGACCGAGTTCTCGAAGAACGGCAGCTTCTTCCTCAAGGACGGCTGGATCGGATGGAAGGGCCTCGAGGACGTTTCCTTCCAATTCGGCCAGATGAAGGAGCCCTTCAGCCAGGAGGAGACCTGCTCCAGCCGGTTCATCGATTTCGCGGAGCGGTCGATCCTGAACCGCATCGTTCCCGCCCACGACATCGGTTTCATGGCCAAAGGCACCCTCGCCGAGAAGATCGTCGAGTGGGAAGTGGGCATCTTCAACGGCGCGAGCCGCAACGGCGCCGCCCGCAACGTGAACGACGTCAATGACGAGAAGGACATCGTCCTCCGCGTCCGCGCGACCCCGTTCAAGGGCGGGACCAACGACTGGATCAAGAACCTCCGATTCGGCCTGGCCTACGGCATGGGCGACGTGGACACGACCGGCATCGGCGACATCACCACCGGCGACCTCGGCGGGCTCACGGTCCTCGATTTCACCGGCAACGAAGACGGCCTCCGCACGCGCATGGGCATCGAGTTCTCGTGGATCATGGGTCCCTGGAGCGTCCGGGCGGAATACGTGACCCAGAACACGGAGGTCATCTCCGGCACGGGCACCGACGATTTCGACATCAACGGCTACTACCTCCAGGCGACGTACCTGCTCACGGGCGAGGACAAGCCGCTCGAGAACCGGGTGAAGCCGAAGAAGAACTTCAGCATCAAGGAAGGCGGTTGGGGCGCGTGGGAGCTCGCGGCCCGCATCGCTTCCCTGGACGCCTCCGACGGGGAGGGCCCCGGCGTCATCGCCGCCACGGCCAACCAGAAGGTGACCGAAATCACCATCGGCGTGAACTGGTGGATGACCCCGAACGTGCGGTTGATGGTGGATTACGAGCGGTTCCAGTTCGACGAGGACATCCCGCAGGCGGGCGCGAGCCCGATCGGCGACCAGAGCATCTTCTACACGAGGCTCCAGATCGACTTCTAAGGATCGGTTAACCCTGAACGCGTTCTTAACGTAATCCTAGCGGAAGGCTGACATCCGTGGATTACAAGACGGGTGAATTGAGAGGAGATTACGCATGCTGAAAACGATCCTGGCGCTCCTGGTCCTCGCGGCGCCTTTCGCGCCCCGGCAGGAGGCGATCATCGCCGACCTGAAGCCCTACCAGAAAGTGGACGGGGTTTCCGGGAACCTGTCGAGCGTCGGCTCCGACACGATGAACAACATGATGACGCTCTGGGCCGAGGGGTTCCGCAAGATGTACCCCAACGTCAACATCCAGATCGAGGGGAAGGGCTCGTCCACCGCCTTCCCGGCGCTCATCGAGGGCACGGCGCAGCTGGGCCCGATGTCGCGCGAAGCGAAGCCCACCGAGCAGGACAAGTTCGAGAGCCGCTACGGCTACAAGGCGACCCAGCTCCGGACCTCGCTGGACGCCCTGGCGGTCTACGTCAACAAGGACAACCCGCTCGAGGAAATCACCCTGGAGCAGCTCGACGCGATCTTCTCCAAGTCCCGCAAGCGCGGGTACAAGGGGGACATCAACACGTGGGGCCAGGTCAAGCTCACGGGCGACTGGGCCGACCGGCCGATCAGCGTGTACGGCCGCAATTCCGCCTCCGGCACCTATGGGTTCTACAAGGAAGTCACCCTCAAGGGGGGCGACTACAAGGACACGGTGAAGGAGATGCCGGGTTCCGCCTCGGTCGTGCAGGCGGTCACCAAGGACCGGTACGGAATCGGATACAGCGGCATCGGCTACGCCACCTCGGGCGTGAAGAAGCTCAAGATCGCCGAGAAGGCGGGCTCGCCCTTCATCGCCGCGGACGCGGAGAACGTCTACAACGACACCTATCCGCTCCGCCGGTTCCTCTTCGTGTACGTCAACAAGGCCCCGGGCAAGCCCCTGTCGCCGCTGCTCCGCGAGTTCTGCAACTTCATGTTCTCCAAGGAAGGCCAGCAGGCCGTGGACAAGGACGGGTACTTCCCCGTGCCGACGGCCGTGATCGAGCAGGAGCTGGTGAAGGTCAAATAAGCCATCAGCATTCAGCTTTCAGCAATCAGCCCGATCGGGCGGGTTGCTGATCGCTGACGGCTGATCGCTGACAGCTGCCCAGGAAGACAAAAATGGAAACCGGGCAGATCCAGGCACCCGAAGCTCCCAACCCCGCGCCGAGCTGGGCGCCGTCCGGCGAGACGACGGGCTCGTTGCGCCGCCGGAATCTCGCCGACCGCCTCGCCCGCTGGGTTGTCAGCGCCGGCGGCATCGCCATCATCGCGAGCGTGCTCGGGATCTTCTTCTTCATCGTCTTCGAGGTGCTCCCGCTTCTTGGAGGCGCGTCCGCGCGGCCCCGGCCGCCCATCCCCTTCGGGACGCAGGCGCGCGCCGTGGGCGCGGGAGTCGACGAACACGAAACCGTGGGGTTCGTCGTCGGCTCCGCCGGCCGGCTCGAGTATTTCGCCCTGGAGAAGGACGCCGTGCCCGTCGCCGTCCCGCTCGTGGGAGCGGCCGGTCGCGAAATTCGCAGCGCCTTCTTTCCGCTGGGCCGGACCGAAATGGCGCTCGGGACCTCCGACGGATTCGTCCTCCCCCTGAGCCTGAAGTTCGACATCACCTTCGACGAGGGCGCCGCCGCCGCGAAACGAAAGGTCACCCCCCGGCTCGCCGAAGAGCCCCCGGTGGGCCTCGATCCCCAGGGCGCGGCGATCATCTCCCTCGCCCGCCATTCCGGCGCGCAGGGAACCATCACGGTCGGCGCGACCGCCGACGGGCGACTCCTCTACTTGGCCGTCATCGAGAAGAAGTCGTTGTTGAAGGGCGTGGAGCGCTCCGAGGAACGGCGCGACCTGACGAGCCTCCTCCCCGGCCCCGCGACCGTCCTGACGATGGACCACGCTCTCGAGAACCTGTACGTCGGAACCCGCACCGGCCACGTCACCCACTTCGATCTGCGCAATCCTCGAGAGCCCCGCTTCCTCGCGGCTCCGGCGGCGGTCGTTCCGACTCCCGCCCCGGTGACGGCCCTCGGCCTGCTCATCGGCGATCAGTCGCTCGTCGTCGGAGACGCGAAGGGCGGCGTGCGGGTCTGGTTCCAGGTGGAGGACTCGACTGCGGAACTTGGCCGGTCGCTCCGGCCCATCCACGCGTTCGCCTCGCAGGGAGCGGCGATCACGGCGATCACGGCCTCCGGCCGGGACAAGGGCTTCGCCACGGCCGACGCCTCCGGCGCCGTCGCCTTGCGCCACGCGACTTCGGAGCAGACTTTGTTGACGGTCCGCGGTCCCGCGTCGCCCGTGACATGTGTCGTCCTGTCGCCGCGGGCCATGGGACTCTACGCGACCCACGAGAACGGGACGATGAGCCGGTGGGCGGTCTCCAATCCTCACCCGGACGTGAACCTGCGGACCTTGTTCGGGCCGGTCTGGTACGAGGGGTACGCGAGACCCGACTACGTGTGGCAGTCCACCGGCGCCACGGACGACTTCGAGCCCAAGTTGAGCTTGGTTCCGCTCATCTTCGGCACGCTGAAGGGGACGATGTACGCGCTGCTCATCGCGGTTCCGCTGGCGATCCTGGGCGCGCTGTACACCGCGCTCTTCATGCATCCGATGCTGCGGTCCTACGTCAAGCCGACCGTGGAAGTCATGGCGGCGCTCCCCAGCGTGGTGCTCGGATTCCTCGCCTTCATGTGGCTCGCTCCCGCGATGGAGCGGATCATGCCCGGCATCGGCCTCATGTTCCTCGTCCTTCCCGCGTCGTGCCTCGGGGCGATGGGGCTCTACCGCCTCCTTCCCGAGGGGATCCGCCACCGCCACGGCGAGAAGATGGAGCTCTTCTTTCTCATCCCCGCGCTTCTCGTCGCGGGATGGATCTGCCTCCAGCTCAACGCGCCGGTGGAAAAGCTCCTCTTCGGCGGCGACTTCCGCCAGTGGTGGTACACGACGACCGGCCTGAAGTTCGACCAGCGGAACGCGCTCGTCGTGGGCTTCGCGATGGGCTTCGCGGTGATCCCGATCATCTTCACGATTTCCGAGGACGCCCTGTCGAACGTCCCGCGCCACCTGAGTTCCGGTTCGCTCGCGCTCGGGGCGACGCGCTGGCAGACGGCGGTCCGGGTCGTCCTTCCCGCGGCAAGCCCGGGGATCTTCTCCGCCGTCATGATCGGCTTCGGCCGCGTGGTGGGGGAGACCATGATCGTGCTCATGGCGACGGGAAATACGGCGATCATGGAGTGGAACATCTTCAACGGCTTCCGGACGCTCTCCGCGAACATCGCGGTCGAAATCCCGGAGGCGCCGCACGGCGGGAGCCTCTACCGGACCCTCTTCCTGGGCGCGCTCCTCCTGTTCATCGCCACGTTCATCGTCAATACCGCCGCCGAGCTGGTCCGCCAGCGCATGCGGCGGAGGTACGCCCAGCTGTGAAGAATCTCTCGCGCCGGGGCGAGCCGTACATCTGGATCACGGGGGGCGCCCTCGCCGTGAGCCTGGTGATGACGCTGGGCCTCATCCTGCTCATCCTCGTGAACGGCATGGGTGTCTTCTGGCCTTCGGAGATGGTGAAGGTCGCCCTGAAGGACGGCACGGTCGCGCTGGGAATGGTCCGGAACGAGGAGACGATCCCGACGCCGGGCGAGGCCGACGCGCCGGTCAAGCGCCGCATCCAGCTCCAGGTGGGAAACCGGGATCTCTACGGCCAGGATTTCCGGTGGATCGACGAGGACGCGATCCAGGGACGCGAGATTCCCGCCGAGGCCGTCCTCCTCGAGCGGCGCGAGTGGGGCCACTTCTGCGGATTCCTCAAGGAGCTGAGGGTGGACGGCGCGGCGATCGCCACCGGGGCCGAGGACGTGTGGCGCGAGCTGGCGCCCAAGCTCTCCCTCGCCCGAAAGCTCTGGGACCAGCTCCGGGAGATCGAGAAGGATGACATGGGCGAGATCAGCCGCCGGCAGGAGGCGCTCCGCCTCCAGGTCCGGCGCCGCGAGCTCGACGGGCGCCCCGCGGACGATCTCCAGGTGAAAATCGCGGCCCTCCGCGACGATTTCAACCGCAAGTCCGAGGAGATCAAGAAGCTCCGCGCCGAAATGGACCGGAGCCGCATCGTCCTGACGACCGTCGACGGCAGGGAGAAGGACCTCCTGCTCGCCGATGTCGTGCGCGGCATCCGGCCGAACACGCTCGGGATTTTCGGGAAGACCGGGATCTATCTCGGCCGCGTCTGGGAGTTCCTGTGGGACGAGCCGCGCGAGTCGAACACCGAGGGAGGCGTCTTCCCCGCGATCTTCGGCACCGTGATGATGGTCTTCATCATGACGCTCGCCGTCGTGCCCCTCGGAGTCCTGGCGGCGCTCTATCTCCGGGAGTACGCGCGGCAGGGTCCGCTCGTGCGGGCCGTGCGGATCGCCGTGAACAATCTCGCGGGCGTGCCGTCGATCGTCTTCGGGGTTTTCGGCCTCGGGTTCTTCGTCTACTTCGTCGGGGGCGGCATCGATCGGATCTTCTTCCCCGAGGCGCTCCCCTCGCCGACGTACGGCACGGGCGGCATCCTCTGGGCCTCCCTGACGCTGGCGCTCCTCACGGTCCCGGTCGTGATCGTGGCGACGGAGGAAGGGCTGTCGGCGGTCCCGCGCGACTACCGCAACGGCTCGCTCGCGCTCGGCGCGAACAAGTTCGAGACGACGTGGCGGATCGTCCTGCCGAACGCCATGCCGGGCATCCTGACCGGCGTCATCCTCGCGATGGCGCGCGCGGCGGGCGAAGTCGCGCCGCTCATGATCACGGGCGTCGTCAAACTGGCGCCGTCGCTGCCCGTCGACGGCGCGTTCCCGTACGCGCACCTCGAGCGGAAGTTCA
>Ga0075423_10007089_pt1 | contig 10562 bp, 8 predicted proteins | sample SoiMethybrSBSTD2_FD_80114 | JGI IMG/M metagenome (GOLD analysis project Ga0075423, IMG submission 80114) | Bulk soil microbial communities from a Populus tree surrounding site in Tennessee, USA - Soil MetaG P. TD hybrid SBSTD2 | ecosystem: Environmental > Terrestrial > Soil > Tree plantation...
CGCGCCGTCGCGGTCGATCACGAAGTGCGAGCAGATGCCCGGCAGCTCGTGCAGCTCCTGGTCCGGCTCGTTGCGCGAGAACAGGCTGAACACGGGCGCGAACGTGGACGTGACGGTGTAGTGCTCGACGATCACCCTGGGGTCGCGCAGGCGCCAGTCGTGGATTCCGTAGTGCCGCTGCGCGTAGTCGGCCATATCGGCGCGGCGCCCGGCGCCGTACGGGATCGGCTTGGCGACCTCTCTCGGCGGGGCCACCGCGCGGGCGAGCGACAGAACGGCGTTCGCGTGGCGGCGGACGCCGGCCGCCGGGAGCGCTCCGCCCGGCAGCTCCACGACGAACGCGGTGTCGCCCGGGAAGGAGTGGTTCTGCCAGGAGATGACGGTGCCGTGGTAGCGCGGCAGGGCCTTGCGCGGCAGGCCGCTGCGGGCGGAGTAGAGCTTCTCGAGCTTGGCGTCGCCCGTGCTCTTCACCACGATCTGGAGCGCCTGGTGGTACCAGATGGTGATGCGCGGGTGCTCGCGTTCGATGAAGCGCTGCATCACCTGCGTCTCCGGCTCGGAGGCCGGCCCGGGACCGGACTCGTACACGCCGTCCTGTGGCTGCCAGCGGTAGGGGAAGTTGCGGTTCAGGTCCACGCCGTGCGCGTTCCAGCGGGTGCCCGCGGCCATGCCGTCGGGGTTGGCGCTGTCCACGAGCCAGAGCGCGGTGCCGCGCGGCGGTCGCGCGTGCCTGAGGCGGGCGACCACGGCGCGGCCCGCCTGCTCGTTCCCGTGGATGAGCCCCACCACGAGCACCTTCACACGCGCGCGAGGGCTGCCCACGAGGAGCGCGCGGATCGGACGGCCCTGCTCAGAGTGCCCGATGGTCTCCCAGCCGGGCGCCTGGGCGGGGGCGGTGCCCGGGCCCGCCGCGACCGCCGCGGCGGCCGCGAGGCCGGCTACGAAAGCTGACAGCGCCACCCGGCCGAGTATGGCGACCGCGCTAGGGTCCGCCCCCTGTGATCGCTGAGCTGGCGGACCGCGCCGCCGAGGGCGGGCGCATTGCAATCGACACGGAGTTCGTGTCCGAGCGCCGCTACCAGGCGCTGCTCTGCCTCGTGCAGGTCGCGGTGCCGGACCCGTCGGCCGAGGGCGGGGTGCGCACCGAGGTGCTCGATCCGCTCGAGGGCGACCCGGACTTCTCGCCGCTCGCGCGCGTGCTCGCCGACCCGGACGTGGAGGTGGTCATGCACGCCGGGCGCCAGGACGTGGCGATCCTGCGCCGCACGCTCGACACCGAGGTGCACAACATCTTCGACACGCAGGTGGCCGCCGGCTTTCTCGGATTCGGGAACCAGGAGGGCTACGAGTCGCTGGTGCGGAAGGTGCTCAAGGTGAAGCTGAAGGGAAGCGAGGGCTTCACGCGCTGGGACCGGCGGCCGCTCACGCCCCAGCAGCTCGAGTACGCGGCCGACGACGCGCGCCTGCTCCTGACAGTCGGCGAGGAGCTCGAGCGCCGCCTGGACGAGCTCGGCCGGCTGGAATGGGCGCGCGAGGAGTCGCGCACGCTGGAGGGGGTGTCGGACGAGCGCGACGCGCAGCGCTCCTACGAGCGGCTGCCGCGCCTGGGGCGGCTGAACGAAGGCGCGCGCGGCGTGGCGCTGGAGCTGGCGGAGTGGCGCGAGGACGAGGCGCGGAGCGCCGACCGCGCCCCCGGCTCGGTGCTTCCGGATCAGGCGCTCGTGGAGCTCGCACGGCGGACGCCGCGCGACAAGCACGGCCTCGAGCAGATCCGCGGCCTCCCGCCGCAGACACTCCACCGGCGCGCCGACGCGCTCTTGGCCGCGATCGACCGCGGCCGCTCGCGCTCCGCTCCTCCCCCGCCCTCCGAGCCGCCGGCGCGCGACCCCGGCGACGCCCCCCTCGTCTCACTCGCGCAGGCGCTGGTGCGCCACCGCTCGATGGAGTCCGGCGTGGCCGTGGAGCTGATCGCGACCCAGTCCGAGCTGTCAGCCCTGATCGGCTCCCTGCGCCGAGGCGACCACGGCGACCAACTCCGCGTGGCCACCGGCTGGCGCCGCGAGCTGGTGGGCGACGAGCTCCGCGAGCTCGTGGAGGGCCGCCGCGCGCTGAGCGTGGACCCCGAGGGCGGCCTGCGCGTCACCCCGGCGTAGGCGGCAGCACGAGCCCCGTAGGGAGCCCGCCCTCGTCGATCAGGCGGCGGATGTCACCGCTGCGGCGCGGGCTCAGGTACACGTGGCGCTGGCCGACGCTCGGCTTCTCCTCCAGGAGGCCAGCGGCCAGGAGCGACTCGCCGACCTCGTAGGCGAGCGCGCGCTCGTTGCCGGCGAAGCCGCGGGCGAGGTGATCGAAGGCCGTGTGGTAGCTGCCCCACTTCCCCATGCCGTCGAGCCGCTGGAGGATCCGGCGCGCCACGCGGCGGACCGGGTCCGGGTCCTCGTGGGCGCGCGAGACCGCGCCGGCGGGCTCGAGGAGGTGGAGGAGCTGCTGCTCGAGCGCCTCGACGGTGTCCTCGTCGAGCGGCGACCCGCCCAGCCGGGTGACCGCCTCGGCCACCCGCAGCGGATGCGTGGCCCCGATCGGCGGGCGCAGGTCGGACACGTCATCGAGCACGTGGCCCGGCATGAGGTGTGAGCGCGCGCGCAGCCGGTCGATCCGGCGCTCCTCGAACTCGGCCGTGAGCGCCTCGTGCGCGTACTCGGCGGCCTCGGCCGGCTCGGCCGCCGGGTAGGCGAAGGCCAGCATCCCGCCCAGGTCGCCGATCCGGAGCGACAGATCCTCGCCCGAGCGGGGCGGCCCCGGCGACGCGCCCTCCACCACGTGCTCCACGGTCGCGGACGCGAGCGCGCCCGACCGCTCCCCGACCGCGCCGGGATCGGCGCGCAGCTCGGGCGAGATCGGCAGCGCAGCGATGACCCCGCTCTCCGTCGCTCCGACCGCCACCGCGATCGGCATGTCGTAGCCGGTGCGCGACTCGCCGAGCTCGACCATCCCGCGGCGCAGCTCGGCCGCCAGCAGGTTCCGCAGCCGCGCGGACACCTCGCGCGGCGCGCCCGCGCCGCCGGCGTCCGCGAGGACCGTCTCGAGCTCGCTGGGCGGTCCGGCCATCCGGCAAGCCTATGTCGGGCCACTCCGGGTACGGTCGCCTCCTGATGAACGAGAAGTACCTACGCATCTACATGCAGGACCATCTCGCCGGATCGACCGCCGGGCTGGAGCTCGCGCGGCGCACGAGCGGGAGCAACGAGGGCACCGAGTACGGCCCGCCGCTGGCGCGGATCGCCGACGAGATCGAGTCGGACCGGCGGATGCTCCAGGGCATCATGCAGGACCTCGGCTTCGGCGGCGACCGGCTGAAGAACGCGGGCGCGTGGGCGCTCGAGAAGGCCGGCCGGCTGAAGATGAACGGCGAGCTGACGAGCTACTCGCCGCTCAGCCGGGTCGTGGAGCTGGAGGGCCTCCTCACCGGGATCACCGGCAAGTGGGGCCTCTGGGCCGCGCTGCTCGAGGTCGCGCCGCACGAGCCGCGCCTCGACGCGGACCTGCTGACGCGGCTGCGCGACCGCGCCGAGGAGCAGCGGGCGACGGTGGAGGAGCTGCGCGAGAAGGCCGCCAGGGAGGCATTCGCGGCGTAGGCTCCCAGCCGTGTCGTGGGAGCCCGAGCTCGAGGAGCTGCGCCGGCGCGAGGAGCTCGCCCGCCGCATGGGCGGCGAGGAGCGGGTCGCCCGCCAGCACGCGTCGGGCCGGCTGACGGTCCGTGAGCGGATCGAGCGGCTGGTCGACGACGGCACCTTCCACGAGACCGGCGCGCTTGCGGGCCGCGGCACGTACGGCGACGACGGCGAGCTCACCGACTTCATGCCGGCGAACACCGTCGTCGGCCGGGGACGCATCGACGGCCGCCGCGCCGTCGTCGAGGCCGACGACTTCACGATCCGCGGTGGGGCGGCCGACGCCGCCATCTGGGAGAAGACGATCTACGCCGAGCGGATGGCGCACGACCTGCGGCTCCCGCTCGTCCGGCTCGTGGACGGCACCGGCGGCGGGGGCAGCGTCAAGTCGCTCGAGGACATGGGCTTCTCGTACGTGCCGCCGCTGCCCGGCTTCGACCTCGTCGTGAAGAACCTCTCCGTCGTGCCGGTCGCCGCGGCGGCGCTCGGGCCGGTCGCCGGGCTCGGCGCCGCCCGGGTGGTGTGCTCGCACTTCTCGGTGATCGTCAAGGACACGGACCAGATGTTCGTGGCCGGACCGCCGGTCGTGGCGATGGCGGGAATGGGCGAGACGCCCGACAAGGAGGAGCTCGGCGGGGCGCGGATGCAGGCGCGCGCCGGCGCGGTGGACAACGTGGCCGCGGACGAGGACGACGCACTCGCTCAGCTCAAGCGGTTCCTCTCCTTCCTCCCGCAGAACGTGTGGGAGGCGCCGCCGGTCGAGGACTCGAGCGACCCGGCCGACCGGCGCGAGGAGGAGCTCATCTCCATCGTCCCGCGGGACCACCGGCGCGCCTACAAGATGCGGCGCGTGCTCGAGGCCGTGCTCGACCGCGGCTCGGTCTTCGAGCTCGGTGCGGCCTTCGGCCGCCCCACGATCACGTACCTCGCACGGCTCGGCGGTCGTCCGGTCGGGGTGCTCGCGTCCGATCCCGAGCACTACGGCGGCGGGGTGACCGCGGACGCCGCCGAGAAGACCGCCCGGTTCGTGGACATCTGCGACCAGTTCCACCTGCCGGTCGTGAACTTCGTGGACATCCCGGGCTTCGTGATCGGCACCGCGGCCGAGCGCGCAGGCACGATCAGGCGGGGCGCGCGCGGGCTGTTCGCGATTGCCCAGGCAAGCGTGCCGTGGGTCTCGATCCTGGTGCGGAAGGTGTACGGCGTCGCGGGCGCGGGCCACGGCGACGGCTCGCGGCTGAACATGCGGTTCGCCTGGCCGTCCGGCAACTGGGGCTCGCTTCCGATGGCGGGCGGGCTCGAGGCGGCCTACCGGCGCGAGCTCGAGGCCGCCGAGGACCCGGCGGCGCTGCGCGCGGAGATAGCGGCCCGGCTGGAGGCGGTGACCTCCCCCTTCAGGACGGCCGAGCGGTTCAGCGTCGAGGAGATCATCGACCCGCGCGACACGCGCCCGATCCTGTGCGACTGGGCCGAACGGGCGCACGAGCTGGTCCGGCACGAGCTGCCCACCGGGCCGAAGACGCGAGGCCCTCGTCCGTGATATAGTTGCGCGTGCAATGAAACTTAACGGGATCCACCACATCACGGCCATCACAGGCGACGCCCAGCGCAACGTGGACTTCTATGTCGGCGTGCTCGGCCTTCGTCTGGTGAAGAAGTCCGTCAACCAGGACGACCCGACCGTCTACCACCTCTTCTACGGCGACGAGCACGCCAAGCCGGGTCTCGACCTGACCTTCTTCGAGTACCCGGGCGCCGCCCCCGGTCGCGCCGGCGAGGGCATGATCCACCGCATCGTGTGGCGCGTGGGCTCGCCTGAAGCGCTCGGCTTCTGGAGCGATCGGCTCGCCGCCAACGGGGTCGAGCCCAGGCGCGAGGGCGACACGCTCGTGTTCTCCGACCCCGAGGGCCTCGAGCACCAGCTGCTGGTCGCCGACGTCTCCGACGAGCCGCTGATCGCCGAGCACCCCGAGGTGCCGGCCGAGCACGCGCTGCAGGGCTTCCACGCCGCGCGCGCATACGCGTCGGATCCCGAGCGCAGCCGCGAGCTGCTGGAGCAGGGCCTCGGCTTCGAGCAGTCCGGCGACGCCTTCGAGGCGCGCGGCGAGGAGCGCGGCGGCCTCTACCTCTATGACGAGCCGCCCGCCGAGCGCGGCATCCAGGGCGGCGGGACGGTTCACCACATCGCCTGGAACTCGGCCGACGAGGACCACGAGAAGTGGCAGCAGCGGGTGGCCGAGCACGGCGCGCACCCGACCCAGGTGATCGACCGCCACTACTTCAAGTCGATCTACTTCCGTGAGCCGAGTGGCGTGCTGTTCGAGCTGGCCACCCCAAGCCCGGGCTTCACGATCGACGAGCCGCTCGAGACGCTCGGCGAGAAGCTGTCGATCCCGCCGCGGCTCGAGGAGCTCCGGCCGCAGATCGAGGCGACCGTGAAGCCGCTCACGAACCCGCGGACCGCTCAGCGGGCGAACGCCTAGCCTCTCCGCCGGTGCTCTTCACCGGCGGAACGATCCGAACGCTGGACCCGGCTGCCCCCACGGTGGGGCAGCTGGCCGTTCGGGGCCCGTGGGTCGTGGACGAAGACAAGGCCGGCCAGGGCGTGATCGACCTCGGGGAGCGTTGCCTCCTCCCCGGGTTCACCGACTCGCACGTGCACTTCCCCACCTGGTCGCTCGGCCTGCGGCAGGCACGGCTCGAGGGCGCACGGTCGCTGGAGGAGGCGCTCGACCGCGTGGTTGCCGCGCGCGAGCACGTGCGCGACGGCGGCTGGCTGCGCGGGCTCGGGTGGCGCGAGGGCGACTGGACCGAGCCGCCCACGCGTGAGGCGCTCGACAGCGCGGTGCCTGACGTGCCGGTCGCGCTGATGTCGAAGGACTACCACTCGCTGTGGCTGAACAGCGCGGCGCTGGAGTGCGCCGACGGGCCGCTGGAGGTGCCCGGCGGCGTGGTCGAGGAGAGCGGCATCCTGCGCGAGAACGCGGCGTGGGCGTTCCGCGACCGCTACGTGCGCCCCACGCTCGACGAGATGATCGAGGCGTCGCGCGAGGGCATGCGGGTGGCGGCGTCGCGCGGCGTCGTCGCGATCCATGACAAGGACGGCTGGCTCGGCTCGTTCGAGGTGCACGAGCGGCTGCTGCGCGACAGCGACCTGCTCGTGCGCGTCTGGCAATCGTTTCCGTGGGACCGGCTCGCCGACCTGGCGAGCCTCGGCATCAGGTCCGGGTTCGGCGACCCGATGCTCCGCTTCGGCTACCTGAAGGGCTTCATGGACGGGACGCTCGGCTCGGCCACGGCCCGGCTGCTTGACGGGTCGGGCGTCGAGATCAGCTCCCGCGAGGTGCTCGAGGACGTGGTGCGGCGCGCGGCCGCCGCCGGCTGGCCGGTCGCCGTGCACGCGATCGGCGACGCCGCGAACCGCGCCGCGCTCGACGCGTTCGAGGCCACCCGCGAGGAGTGGGCGCCGCGCGGCCTGCGCCAGCGGATCGAGCACGCGCAGCTGCTCGACGACGCCGACGTGGCGCGCTTCGCCGAGATCGGGGTCGCGGGGTCCGTTCAGTTCAGCCACGCGCCCTCGGACCGCGACCTGGCTGAGCGGCTGTGGGAGGGACGGCAGGGCGCCTACGCGTACCGATCGCTGCTCGATGCGGGCGCCACGCTCGCGAACGGCTCGGACGCGCCCGTGGAGGAGCTCGACCCGCTCGCGGGAATCGTCGCCGGCGTGCTGCGCACCATCGACGAGCGACCGGCATGGCGCCCCGAGCAGGCGGTGACCGTGGACGAGGCGCTCCACGCGACCTGCGTGGCCCCGGCGTGGCTGGAGCACGCCGAGAACCGCCGCGGCCGGCTCCGCCCCGGGATGGCGGCCGACCTCGTGATCCTGAATCGCGACCCGGTCAGCTGCCCGCCGGACCAGCTGCCGTCGCTTCGGGTGGAGGCGACGATGGTGGCGGGGCGCTGGACCTACCGGGACGGCTAGCCAGCCAGAACGCCGGCGCGCACACCAGCGCGGCCGCGCCCAGCGCGAGCGCGCCCACGCCCAGCGACTCGAGCGCCGCTCCACCCAGCAGTGCGAGGCCCGCTCCGGTCAGGCCGCTCAGCAGGTCGTTGAAGCCCATCAGGCGGCCGCGTTCGGACGGCAGCGTGCTGTCAGCCAGCTCCGCGGTGGCCGCCACGAACGAGAAGTTCCAGCCCAGGCCGAGCCCGAACAGCGCGACGGCGGTGGCCGGCACGCTCTCGACCCACAGGAGCGAGATCACCGACAGCGCCATCAGGATCAGCCCACCGAACAGCGCCACCTGCCGGCCGATCCGGTCGATGATCCCGCCCACCACGATCACGAGCGCGTACATGCCGATCACGTGCGCCCCGATGATCGGGAACACGGTGTGCGCCGCGTGGTGCATGTGGTCGACCACCACCGAGCCGGTCAGCGTCATCACGCCGACCATCACGCCGAAGCTCGCCTGAGCGGCGAGCAGGGCGGGGATCACGCCCGGTCTGCGCACGATCTGGCTGAGCGGGACGCCGGTGTCCGACGGCGGCTCGGATGGTGGGGACAGGTCTTGACCTGTCCCCATCGCGTCTTGACCTGTCCCCATCAGGTCGGCGATTCGGCGCGGGTCCGGCCGCACGAACAGCACGAGCACCAGCGCCACGACCATGAAGCCCGAGCCCGCGAGCCACAGCGGCGCGAGCGCGTCGCCGTCGAGCTGCTTGCCGGACAGCATCGGGCTGAACACGGCCGGGCCGAGGATCGCGCCGAACACCGCCCCGAAGAGGACCAGCGCGATGCCGTGCGCGCGCCGCTCGGGCGGGTACATGTCGCCGGCGGCCGTGCGCGCGAGCAGAGCGACGCCGCTCGCGATCCCGATCAGCACGAACGCGGTGAAGACGAGGACCGCGCTCTCCGATGCCGAGCCGGCGGCCGCGACCACACCGCCCACCGCCCCGGTGGCGAAGCCCGCGGCCAGCACGGGCACGCGGCCCACGCGGTCCATCGCCCGGCCGGCGAACGGCGCGGCGAGCGCCCCGCACGCCAGCACAACTGCCGGCCCGAGGCCGAGCAGCCCGTCGATCCCGAGCACCTGGACGAGCGTGATCGAGGCCACGGCGGCCTGCAGCTGGAGCATGCCCGAGTTCGCCGCGAGGGCGGCTGACAGGAGCGCCGTGTTTCGGCCGATCGGCAGGTTGTCCATGGCGGCGGCCCAGCGTACCCGGCGCCGGTCAGGTAGTCGTTCGGCCGGTGAGGGAGCGGCTGCACGTACTCCGCCACCGGGACTTCCGGTACCTCTGGCTCGGCCAGAGCGCCAGCGCGATCGGCGACGCGGTCGTGATCGTGGCCATCGCCCTCTATGTCACTCAGCTCACGGACGACCCCACGAAGGTGGGCATCGTCCTCGCCGCGTACCTCGGGCCGCTGATCGCCTTCCTCCTGATCGGCGGCGTCTGGGCGGACCGGCTCCCGCGCGAGCGGGTGATGATCGCGGCGGACGTGGCGCGGGCATGCCTCCACACGCTGCTCGCCGCCCTCATCTTCACGGGCGCCGTCGAGATCTGGCAGATCGTCGTGATCGAGGCGTGCTACGGCACCGCGCAGGCGTTCTTCCAGCCCGCCTACACCGGCATCGTCCCGCGCACCGTCCCGCCGGCCGAGGTCCAGCAGGCCCAGGCGCTCTCGAGCCTCACGCTGAACCTCGCCGAGCTCACCGGCCCCGCCATCGCCACCGCGCTCGTGCTGGGCGCGGGCGCCGGCTGGGCGTTCCTCCTCGACGCGGCCACCTTCGTGGTGAGCGCCACGCTGCTGCTGCACGTGCGCACCGTGGCCACCGCGCCCGCCGCCGAGGAGCGCGGGACCGTCCTCGGCGAGCTGAAGGAGGGCTTCCGCGAGGTGAGCTCGCGGCCGTGGCTCTGGGTCACGGTGATCGTGTTCTCCCTGGCCGTCCCGGTCGGCTACGCGCCGCTGTTCGTGCTCGGCCCCACGATCGCCGAGGAGACCTACGACTCCGCCGCCGTGTTCGGGATCGTCACGGCCGCCTACGGGGCGGGCGCCCTCGCCGGCGCCCTGATCGGCCTCCGCTGGCGCCCGCGCCACCCGATGCGGACGGCGTTCCTCGTGGTCGCGGTGTGGCCGCTGATGCTGGTGGCGTTCGCCGCGGGCGCACCGGTGGCGCTCGTGCTCCTCCTCTCCGTGGGGACCGGGATGGGCTTCGCATTGTTCGAGGTGCTCTGGGACACCACGATGGCGGAGCGGATCCCGCCGCACGCGCTGTCCCGCGCGAGCGCCTGGGAGTGGATGGGCTCGCTCGCGCTCCTGCCGTTCGGCTACATCCTGGCCGGTCCGGCCGCCGAGGCCACCAGCCCCGAGACCGTGATGGTCACCGGCGCGATCCTCACCGCGATCGCGCTGGCGACCGGGCTTGTGCCGCGCGACACGCGCACGCTCCGGCGCGCGGAGCACGGTGCCCACGTGTAACTCGATTCGAACACGGGAATACCCCAAATGTCATGAGGCAGGCATGGCTACCCGCAACGCCCGAGGGCGCGCCAATGGCTCGCGCGATCGTGCGCGAGGCGACGGAGGCGCTCGGGCTGGACCGCTCGACCGAGTGGGAGCTCACGCTCGCCACCACCGAGGCGTTCGCGAACGCCGTCGAGCACGGCGCCCCGTGCGACCCGCGCGGCATCCACCTGGGCATCGAGATCGAGGACGGACGCCTCCACGTGGAGATCGCCGACTGCGGCTGCTTCCGGTCCGACCGGACATCGAAGCCCGAGGGCCACGGTGGACGCGGAATGCCGATCATCGCCGCGATCATGGACGACCTGCAGGTGGTGCCGGACCGCGGCACGACCAGAGTGCGCTTCGAGAAGCGGGTCGCCCTGGTC
>Ga0075423_10007091_pt1 | contig 10560 bp, 8 predicted proteins | sample SoiMethybrSBSTD2_FD_80114 | JGI IMG/M metagenome (GOLD analysis project Ga0075423, IMG submission 80114) | Bulk soil microbial communities from a Populus tree surrounding site in Tennessee, USA - Soil MetaG P. TD hybrid SBSTD2 | ecosystem: Environmental > Terrestrial > Soil > Tree plantation...
GATTTCTTGCGGAGGCGGAGGGACTTCGGGGTGATCTCGAGGAGCTCGTCCTCGCGGATCCACTCGATCGACTGCTCGAGGTTCATCAGGTGCGGGGGAGTGAGGCGCACCGCCTCGTCCGAGGTGGACGAGCGCACGTTGGTGAGCTTCTTCTCCTTGGTGATGTTGACGTCGAGGTCGTTGTCCCGCGCGTTCTCGCCCACCACCTGGCCCTCGTAGACCGGCTCGCCGGGGCCCAGGAAGAGGATGCCGCGCGGCTGGAGGTGGTCGATCGCGTATGCGGTGGTCTTCCCGGCGCGGTCCGCCACCATCGCGCCGCTGGCCCGGTGGGGAATGTCGCCTTGCCAGTCGGCGTAGCCGTCGAACAGATGGTTGAGGAGCCCGGTGCCGCGGGTGTCGGTGAGGAACTCCGAGCGGTAGCCGATCAACCCGCGAGACGGGATGCGGTACTCGAGCCGCACCCGACCGGTGCCGTGATTGACCATCTTCACCATCTGGCCCTTGCGGGGCCCGAGCTTCTGGGTGATCGCGCCGATGAACTCGTCGGGAACGTCGACCACCAGGTGCTCCATCGGCTCGAGGGTCTTGCCGTTCTCCTCGTGGGTGATGATCTGGGGCTTGGAGACCTCCATCTCGTAGCCCTCGCGCCGCATCATCTCGATGAGGATCGCGAGCTGCAGCTCACCGCGCCCGGAGACCTTGAAGGTGTCGGGCGAATCGGTCTCCTCGACCCGCAGGGCCACGTTGCTGCGCCTCTCCCGCCAGAGCCGCTCGCGCAGCTGGGTGGAGGTGACGAACTTGCCCTCCTTGCCCGCGAACGGCGAGACGTTGGAGGAGAAGAGCATCGCCACGGTGGGCTCGTCGATGTGCATGACCGGCAGCGCGATCGGCTTCTCGGGATCCGCGATGGTCTCGCCGATCTCCATGGCCTCGATGCCCGCCACCGCCACGATGTCCCCCGCGGAGGCCTCGGGCACCTCCACCCGCTTGAGGCCCTCGTAGCCGTAGAGCACGGTGATCTTGGCGTTCTCGACGCTACCGTCGCGGTGGACCACCGCGACCCGGTCGTACTGACGCACCCGGCCGTTGACGATGCGGCCGATGATCAGCCGTCCCACGTAGTCGTCCCAGTCGAGCGAGGCGGCCCGGAGCTGGAGGCCGTGCCCCTCGTCGAACTGGGGCGCCGGGATCGTCTCGAGCAGGGTCTCGAAGAGCGGGGCCAGGGTCTTGGACTCGTCGGTGAGCGACCGCTTGGCGATACCCTTGCGCGCGTCGGTGTAGAGCACCGGGAACTCGAGCTGCTCCACCGCCGCGTCCAGGTCGATGAAGAGGTCGTAGACCTCGTCGAGCACCTCGGCGGCCCGGGCGTCCTGCCGGTCGATCTTGTTGATGACCACCACCGGGGTGAGCCCGGCCTCGAGCGCCTTCTTCAGCACGAAGCGGGTCTGGGGCAGGGGGCCTTCGGCCGCGTCCACCAGCAGCAGCACGCCGTCCACCAGGGTCAGGGTCCGCTCGACCTCGCCCCCGAAGTCGGCGTGGCCGGGCGTGTCCACGATGTTGATCTTCACGCCCTGGTAGTGGATGGCCGTGTTCTTGGCCATGATCGTGATGCCCTTCTCGCGCTCCAGGTCGATCGAGTCCATCACCCGCTCGGCCACGTGCTCGTTGGCCCGGAAGATGCCGGACTGCCACAGCATGGCGTCCACGAGGGTGGTCTTGCCGTGGTCGACGTGGGCGATGATCGCGACGTTACGGATATCGGGGCGCTGCGGCATGCCTTTCACTCTACCACGGATGCAGTGGCGGACCAGCGCGACGCTGGGGCATAATGACGCGTCCACTCGCTTCTCCACGTCAAGGAGGACTCATCGGTGAAGGCTCGCATGGTCACCATCGCGCTCGTCGCGCTGCTCGCCGCGCTCCTGCTGCCCGCGCCCGGCTCGATCAGGCCGGCCGGCGCGCAGCAGCCCACGACTCCCGCTGCTCCCACGACACCCGCTACCAAGGACGCGCCGGCCAAGGACGCGCCCACAGGAGGGAAGAAGGTGAAACAGACCGCGGTCATCACCATGGAGAAGGGCGGGGAGATCAACATCGAGTTCTTCCCGGAGGACGCGCCCAAGACGGTGGAGAACTTCGTGACGCTGGCCAAGAAGGGCTTCTACGACGGCGTCACCTTCCACCGGGTCGAGCCGAACTTCGTGGTGCAGGGCGGCGATCCCAAGGGCAACGGCACCGGCGGCCCGGGTTACACCATCAAGGACGAGTTCAACAAGCAGAAGCACGTGCGCGGCGTGGTGGCGATGGCCCGCACCCAGGCCCCGAACTCGGCGGGCAGCCAGTTCTACATCACGCTGGCCCCCGCCCATTTCCTCGACGGCCAGTACACCGTGTTCGGCCGGGTCACCTCCGGCATGGACGTGGTCGACAAGATCAAGGTCGGCGACAAGATGAAGTCGGTGAAGATCCTCGAGGCCGCCCAGTAGCGCCATGGCCTGGTCGCTCCTGATCCGGAACGGGACGGTGGTGGACGGCAGCGGCGCCCCCGCGCGGGCCGCCGACGTGGCGGTCGAGGGCGATCGCATCGCTGCGGTGGGCCCGGCCCTGGCCGGCGAGGCGGCGCGGGTGATCGACGCCCGGGGCCTGATGGTGGCCCCCGGCTTCATCGACGCGCACTCGCACTCGGACCTGGTCTACGACAAGTGCCCGTCCGCCGAGTCGAAGGTACGGCAGGGCGTGACCACCGAGGTGGTGGGCATGTGCAGCTTCTCGCCCGCGCCGGTCGCTCCGGGCCGGGCGGAGCTGGTGCAGGAGTGGGCCGGCGGCATCGGGGGCAAGATCCCCATCACCTGGAACAGCTTCGGCGAGTACCTCGACCACCTGCGCGGCCTCGGGCCCACCGTGAACATCGCCCAGTTCGTGGGCCACGGCGCCCTCCGCCTCGCCGCGGTCGGGCCGGCCGCGCGGCCGGTCACGCCCGACGAGCAGAAGGGCATGGAGCGCCTGCTCGCGGAGGCGCTCGACGCGGGGGCCTTCGGATTCTCGACCGGCCTCGTCTACGCACCCAGCGTCTACGGCAACACCGAAGAGCTGGTGTCGCTCGCGCGCAGCATGGCCAGCCGGCGCGGCCTCTACTTCTCCCACATCCGTGGGGAGGCGGCCACCCTCGAGCAGGCCGCGGAGGAGGCGATCAAGATCGGCGAGCAGGGCGGGGTGCCGGTGCAGATCGCCCACGTGAAGGCCTCCGGGCGCGAGAACTGGGGCAAGATGGACCGCGTCCTGCGCATGATCGACACGGCTCGGGCGCGCGGCGTGGACGTGACCGGCGATGTCTACCCGTACCCGGCCGGCAGCACCAAGATGGACAATCTCCTGCCCGCCTGGATGCACGACGGCGGCATCTCGAAGCTGCTCGAGCGTCTGACCGATCCCAAGCTGCGCCAGCGGGCCATCGCCGACTGCCTGGTCGACGGCGAGCGCTGGCGCACCGGCTCGGGCGGCATGGGCTGGGACGAGATCATGATCGCCACCTGCTCGAAGCCCGAGCTGGCCGGCATCCACATCGCGGAGCTGGCCCGTCGCACGGGCAAGGAGCCGGCCCAGGCCATGATGGACCTGGTGATGGAGGAGCGCGCCGGGGTCTCGATGGTGGTGTTCTCCCAGAGCGAGGACAACGTGGGTACCGCGCTGGCGTACGCCCACACCATGGTGGGCTCCGACTCGCTCACGCTCCACGCCGGCGCCGGCCCGCATCCGGGCAAGCCCCACCCGCGCAGCTACGGGACGTTTCCCCGGGTTCTCGGCGTCTACTGCCGCGAGAAGCGACTCTTCTCGTGGGAGACCGCGGTGCACAAGATGACCGGGATGGCCGCGACCAAGATCGGGCTGAAGGACCGGGGCATTTTACAGCCCGGCCGCGCGGCGGACGTCACGGTCTTCGATCCGGCCACCGTGAGCGACGCGGCCACCTTCCCGGATCCGCACCGGTACCCGGTCGGCATCCCGTACGTGATCGTCAACGGCCGGGTCGTGGTGGACGGCGCGCAGTACCACGCGCTGCCGGCCGGCCGGGTGCTCACCCCCGCCTGAGGATCTCCGCGGCGCGCCGGATCGCCTAGTAGCTCACGCAGGGGCTGCCGTCGGAGAGGAACTCCACGAGCTTGGCCCCGCCCGTGATGGCCGCGCCCGCGACCAGGGCGTTCTCGTCGAGCTTGCGCTTCTTGAAGCAGGGCGAGCAGACGTACATGGTGCCGCCCGCCTTGGCGAAGTTCTCCATCAGCTCCTTCAGGGGCGCGAACCCCTCCTCTCTGATGTCGTCGGCATATCCCCTCTGAGCGAGGCGCACCGCCTCCACGCTCAGGAACATCAGGGTCTCCTTGCCGGAGCCCACCGCGGCGTTGGCGATCACGAAGGCGACGGTGGCCTTGTCGGGGTTGTCCTTGGCGCAGGAGAGACTCACGCAGAACTTGTTGGCCATGGCTCATCGCTCCTTTCGGCGAATGAGGTAGATCGGATGCTGCGCCGACACCAGCGCGTGGCCGGTCATCCGGCACCACGCCGGGATGTCCGCGGGAGCGCCGGGGTCACGCGCGGTGAGCCTCAGCACGCGTCCAGGGACGAGCATCTCGACACGGGCGCGCAACTCGAGCACCAGGTCGCCGCAGCCCATGTCCCCCGCGTCCCACTCCGCGTCGCTCACGCCGCGTGGCGGTGGCAACCCTGGACGGGCCCCGGTCAGGCGGCCCAGGCGCCGTCGCGCAGGTACTGGATCGCGGCGAGGGCCGCGGTGGCCCCGTCGCCCGCCGAAGTCACGAGCTGGCGCGCCGACTCCGCGCGCACGTCTCCGGCGGCGAGGACGCCGGGGACGCGCGTGCGCATACGCAGATCGGTCACGATCTGCCCACGCGCGTCGAGCGGCACGAGGCCGCCGAGGAACTCGGTGTTGGGGGTGAGGCCCGCATAGATGAACACCCCGCTCGCCGGCATGGCGGCGGTCTTGCCGGAGACGACGTCCTCGACCTGCACCCGCTCGACCCCGTCGGCGCCCTCGATCGCGCGCAGCACCGTGTTCCAGCGGAACGAGATCTTGCGCTCGCTGCGGCCGCGCTCCTGGAGGCTCGCGCACGCCCGCAGGGCGTCGCGCCGATGGAGCACCGTGACCGAGGAGGCGTACTGGGTGAGGTGGAGCGCCTCGTCCACCGCCGCGTCGCCCCCGCCCACCACGATCACCGGCTTCTGCATGAAGAACGAGCCGTCGCACGCCGCGCAGTGGGAGATGCCGCGCCCCACGAACTCCTCCTCGCCCGGGACGCCGAGCGTGGTGAAGCGGGAGCCGCTCGCCACGATCAGCGTGCGGGCGGCGTGAGTGCCGCCGTCGGTCTCGACCAGCAGCAGGTCACCGTCGCGGCGGACGCCGGTGACCTCGGTCATCGCCACCTCCAGGCCGGCCGCGGTCGCCTGCTCCTGCAGCAGCGGGCCCAGGGTGTAGCCGGCAACGCCTTGCGGGAAGCCGGGGAAATTCGTGATGTGCTCGCAGTTGAGCACCTGGCCGCCCGCGGAGAACTTCTCGAGCAGCAGCGACCGGCGGCGATCGCGGGCGGCGAAGAGGCCGGCAGTGTAGCCGGCGGCTCCGCCGCCCACGATCAGGACGTCCTGGACGTCCGCCATGCCAGGGGCCTCCGGCTACAGCGCCTTCAGCATCGAGTCGGCGTCGCTCACCTCGAACTTGCCGGGGGCCTCGACGTTCAGGGCCTTCACCACCCCGTTGTCCACCAGCATCGAGTAGCGCTGCGAGCGCACGCCCATGCCGCGCGCGGTGAGGTCCATCTCGAGCCCGAGCGCCTTGGTGAGCGCGGCGCTGCCGTCGGCCATCATGCGCACCTTGCCGGTGCTCTTCTGATCCTTGGCCCACGCCCCCATGACGAAGGCGTCGTTGACCGAGATGCACCACACCTCGTCGACACCCTTGCTCTTGAGCTTGTCGATATTGGCCACGTAGCTCGGCACGTGCTTGGCCGAGCAGGTGGGGGTGAACGCACCCGGCAGGCCGAACACCACGATCTTCTTGCCCTTGGTCAGGTCCGACACCTGGAACGCGTTGGGGCCGACGGTGCAGCCCGGGGTCTCCTGTTCGATGAACTCCGTGAGCGTGCCGTCCGGAAGACGGTCACCGACCTTGATCGGCATGGATCTCCTCCTCGAAGAATGGTTGTGGAACGTGCCCTGGTCCGCCCGTGAATCAGCGAGCGGCGGCTAGGGTACCACAGCGGGCCGGGCGCCGCCCGGCCGGGAGCTCGGATCACGTAAATACTTGTTTAAACTGGCGAAGTTGTGTTTCCGCCGGCCACCAGACCCGCCGTGGTTGGCTCGGGTGGCCGCGCGAGCTGGAGCGTCGAACGCAGCGGAGAAGAATCGCAGAAGTTCTTGACTGGCGCAGTGCGGCAATTCGAGGATGCCCGGTCTATTCGTTGACTATGCCGGGCGGCCTCTATATATATGTCAATCACAGCATAGGTTCCGGATCGGCGTCAGCGTCGACGAATCGATCCTCGTGGTCGGAAAGGTCCCATGGAACCAGAGTCGGCCTCTGAGACGTCCCGGCAGGCCGCCGCGATCCCACATTCGGTGCTGAAGGTTCGCGGCGCCGATGCGATCGAGACGCTGGATCATCTCGCGGTCGAGGAGCCGCTCGAGATCCGTCTGGGCGGGCTCGCCTTCACGGTCACGATGCGCACCCCCGGAGACGACGAGGACCTCGTGGCCGGGCTCCTCCACGCCGAGGGTCTCATCCGCGACGCCGACAACCTCGACGTGATCGCGCGCTACCGCGGCCCGGACCGCGAGACCGATCCGGGCAACGTGATCAACGTGCTGCTGAAGGGCGACGTGCAGGCCGCGCGCGAGCGGCTCCGGCGCAGCGTGGTGGCGTCGTCCGCCTGCGGGGTCTGCGGCAAGGTCACCATCGACTCCATCCGGACCGAATGCGCACCGGTGACCTCCGAGATGGCGGTGCCCGCCGAGCTGTTCCCGCGCCTCGCCGCCGCGATGTCGACGGCCCAGGCCACATTCGAGCGCACCGGCGGCCTGCACGCGGCCGGGCTCTTCGACGCGGACGGGCGGCTGGTGGTGCTGCGCGAGGACGTCGGACGCCACAATGCGGTCGACAAGGTCGTCGGCCACACGCTGCGGACGCGCCGGCTCCCGCTCGATCGCCACATCCTGATGGTGAGCGGCCGGGCCAGCTTCGAGATCATGCAGAAGGCGTGGATGGCCCGCGTGCCGATCGTGGCCGCGGTGTCCGCGCCGTCCAGTCTCGCCGTGGAGATGGCGATCGCGGCCAACATCACCCTGGTGGGCTTCCTGCGTCACCGCGGTTTCAACGTCTACTCGGGAGCCCAGCGGGTGACGACGGTGACGGAGCTCGTGTGATGGATATCCAGGATCAACCGCGCAAGGAGGCGTGACTCATGCAACAGGTCACCCGCCGCGATTTCCTCAAGGTCGGGGTCACCGGAGCCGGCGCCGCCGGCGTCACCGCGCTGGGCTTCGACGTGGCCGCCGCCATCGAGGTCAAGCAGAAGTTCCGCATCGGGGGGGCGAAGGAAGCCCACTCGCTCTGCCCGTACTGCGCGGTGGGCTGCTCGCTCGTGGCCTACACCAAGCAGGACGCCAAGGGGCACACCCAGCTCCTGCAGATCGAGGGCGACCCCGACAGCCCGGTGAACGAAGGCCGGCTCTGCCCGAAGGGCGCCACCTCGATGCAGCTCGCGATGAGCAGCCGGCGGGTCGCGAAGCCGCTCTATCGCGCGCCCGGCAGCGACAAGTGGCAGGAGATCACGTGGGACCAGATGCTGGACCGGCTGGCCCAGCGCGTCAAGGAGTCGCGGGACGCGACGTTCGTCACCCAGGACTCGGAGGGCCGCACCGTGAACCGGTGCGAGGGCGTCGCCTTCGCGGGCGGCGCGGCCTTCAGCAGCGAGGAGGGCTACTTCGCCACCAAGCTGATGCGCACCCTCGGGGTGGTGCACTTAGAGCAGCAGGCCCGAGTCTGACACGGCCCCACGGTCGTCAGTCTGGCGGCCACATTCGGGCGGGGCGCGATGACGAATCACTGGCGGGACATCCGTCTCGCCGACGTCATCATCATCAACGGAGCCAATCCGGCCGAGGCGCATCCGGTCGGCTTCCAGTGGTTCATGAAGGCGAAGCTCGACCCCAAGCGCGGAATCGGCTCGGGCGGCGGCGCCAAGATGATCCACATCGACCCCCGGTTCACGCGGACGTCCGCGGTCTGTGACATCCACGCCCGCGTCCGGACCGGCACCGACGCCGCCTTCTTCGGCGGCCTCATCAACTACGTGCTGGAGAAGAACCTCATCCATCACGAGTACGTGCGCAACTACACCAACGCCTCCTTCCTGGTGAAGGAGGGCTTCGACTTCCACGACGGGTTGTTCAGCGGTTACGATCCGGCCAAGCGCACCTACGACACGTCGAGCTGGGCCTACGAGGGCGACCCTGCCGCGCAGGCCGCGTTCGAGCGCACCCAGCAGGAGATCGCCGCCCACGGGCAGGGTCCGGCCCAGCCCGGGCAGGCCCAGAGCCAGGCCAAGCCCGCCAGCCCGAAGGTCGGCGCGGGCGTGGCCATCGCCAAGCGGGACATGCAGCTCGAGCATCCGCGCTCGGTGTTCCAGCTCCTGCGCAAGCACTACTCGCGCTATACCCCCGAGATGGTGACCGCGGTCACCGGTATCCCCACCGCTCAGTTCCTCGAGATCGCCAAGATCGTGGGCGAGACCGGCCGGCCCGACAAGGTGATGACCATCGTCTACGCGGTGGGGCTCACCCATCACACCACCGGCGGGCAGATGATCCGCAGCGCGGCCCTGCTCCAGCTCCTGCTCGGCAACATGGGCCGGCCGGGTGGCGGCATGAACGCGGAGCGCGGCCACGCCAACATCCAGGGCAACACCGACCACGCCATCTCCTGGGAGATCCTGCCGGGCTACCTGCGCATTCCCGCGCCCGGGCAGAAGAACCTGAACGACTACGTCGCCCAGAGCGCGCCCAAGAAGTTCGACACGAACTCCTGGAACTTCTTCGGCACCAACTACCGCAACTTCATGGTGAGCCTGCTCAAGGGCTGGTACGGCGACGCGGCCAAGCCGGAGAACGAGTTCGCCTTCGACTTCATCCCCAAGCCGTTCTCCAACTCGTCCTGGATTTCCATCTACGACCAGGCGCTGAAGGGCAAGATGCAGGGCGTCATGCTGTCCGGCATGACCGCCACCAGCATCGGGCCCGACGCCAACCAGGTGATGCAGGCGCTCGCCAACCTCAAGTGGCTGGCGGTCATGGACCCGCTGCCGACGACCAGCTCCGAGTTCTGGCGGCGGCCGGGCGCGGATCCCAAGTCGATCCAGACCGAAGTATTCATGGTGCCCACCACCCACTGGATCGAGAAGGACGGCTCCTTCGTGAACAGCGGGCGCTGGTCCCAGTGGAAGGAGCAGGTGATCCCGCCGCACCGCGGGGCGCGTCACGACCACTGGGTGCTCGCGGAGGTGTTCCAGCGGGTGAAGAAGCTCTACCAGCAGCAGGGCGGCAAGTTCCCCGACCCGCTCATGGCCCTGACGTTCGCGTACAAGGACCCGATCAAGCCGGAGCTGGAGGAGCTCGCCAGGGAGATCAACGGCTACGACCTGACCACCGGTCAGCGCCTCGACACCTTCGGCAAGCTGAAGGACGATGGGACGACGACCGCCGGCGACTGGATCTACACCGGGTCCTACCCGGAGGCCGGCAATCTGGCGCAGCGGCGAGACGGAGTCCAGGATCCGGGAAAGAACGATCCGACCGGCATGGGCTTCTACCCCGGCTGGGCCTGGAGCTGGCCGCTCAACCGACGCGTCATGTACAACCGGGCCTCCGCGGACCTCGACGGCAAGCCGTGGGATCCGGCTCGACCGGGCATCGCGTGGGACTCCGCGCAGAAGAAGTGGGTCGGTGACGTCCCCGACTACCCCGCCACGATGGAGCCTCGCAGCCCCAAGGCGTGGGGCCCGTTCATCATGAACAGCGAGGGCGTCGGGCGGCTCTTCTCGGCCTCGATGCTCGACGGCCCGTTTCCGGAGCACTACGAGCCGATGGAGTCGCCGATTCCCAATCCCCTGCACCCGAACCAGTCGGAGTCGCCGGTGGTCTTCCTGTACGACAAGGCGGCCGGACGAGAGAGCCGGTTCGGCACCGTCAAGGACTACCCGTACGTCGCGACGAGCTACCGGCTCACCGAGCACGAGCACTACGTCACCCAGCACGTGCCGTACCTGGACGCGCTCCAGCCGTTCCCCTTCGTGGAGGTGCCGGAGGACGTGGCGAACGAGAAGGGCATCAAGAGCGGTGACCGGGTCCGCGTCTCATCCAAGCGCGGCAAGCTGGAGGTCGCGGCCATCGTCACCAAGCGGCTGGGTCCGGTGATGGTGGGGGGCAAGAAGGTCTATCACATCGGGATCCCGATCCACTGGGGCTTCGTGGGCATCGCGGCCGACCGCGATCCGACCA
>Ga0075423_10007092_pt1 | contig 10558 bp, 7 predicted proteins | sample SoiMethybrSBSTD2_FD_80114 | JGI IMG/M metagenome (GOLD analysis project Ga0075423, IMG submission 80114) | Bulk soil microbial communities from a Populus tree surrounding site in Tennessee, USA - Soil MetaG P. TD hybrid SBSTD2 | ecosystem: Environmental > Terrestrial > Soil > Tree plantation...
GGGACCGAAGGTGGTGCGAATGTCCTCGACCGAGACGTCCGAGTCTTCGACGACATCGTGCAACAGGGCGGCGGCGATGGTGACCGAGTCCATCTGCTGCTCGGCGAGAATGGTCGCGACGGCAACCGAGTGCGAGACGTAGTCGTCGCCCGATTGGCGCTTCTGGCCCCGGTGGGCCTGGGCGCTCATCCGGTAGGCGCGCGTCAGGAGGTCGAGGTCGAGCCGGTCGCGCTGCAGCGCGACCGCCCGGGCCAGCTCCGGCGCGAGCAGCAGTGCCGCGGTCGTCACAACAGGCCAGCCTCAGCGAAGCTCACGTAACGATCGCCTCCGACGATCACGTGGTCGTACACGGGCACGTCCAGCAACCGACCGGCGTCCACGAGCTGCCGCGTCACCGCACGGTCGTCGGCCGACGGGGTCGCATCGCCGCTCGGGTGGTTGTGCACCACGATGATCCCCGCGGCGGCTTCGGCGATCGCGGCGCGGAACACCTCCCGCGGGTGTACCAGCGAGCTGTTCAAGATCCCTCGCGTGATGAGCAAATCGCCCAGCACCTGACTCTGGCTGCCGAGGGCCAGCACGTGAAATTCCTCCACCGCCAGATCCCGTAACCGCGAGGCATAAAACCGCTGCACATCCGCCGGCCCGCGGATCCGCTCGGGAGGCGGCTCTTGCTCCACCGCCACGCGGCGCCCCAGCTCGAGCGCCGCCGCCACCCGGGCGGCCTTGCCGCGGCCGACGCCCGGCACACGCGCCAGCTCCGCGGAGGGGCGGCCGGCTAGCCGGCGCAACGACCCCTCGACCCGGGCGAGCAGCTCACCCGCCACGGCGAGCGCGTCCCGACCGGCGTACCCTGTGCCTAAGAGAATGGCCAAGAGCTCCTGCCCCGTCAACGCGGCGGTGCCGACGCTCCACAAACGCTCGCGCGGACGGTCGCGTTCCGGGTGCTCGGACAAACGCAGCGGCATCCGGGCAAGCTAGCCCGGGTCAAGGGAATAGGCGGTACCGGAAAAAAACGAAGGGGGTCAGAGCCCCGCGCCGTGGCACTTCTTGAACTTCTTACCGCTGCCGCACGGGCACGGGTCGTTCCGACCGACCCCGGCGTACGGATTTGAGGCGGGGGCCGGCGGTGGACCGGGCGGCACCGGACCGCCGGTGGGACCGTCGCTGACGAGGCCATCAGCGGTAGGTTTGCTCGCGATCACCGGCGCGACCTTCTTCTTCGGCGCTGCGCCGAGCGGTGCCGGGGTCGCGCCGGCACGGGGTGGCCCGATCTCGATTTGGAGCTTCAGCCAGCGCTCGGCGAAGGTCGCGTGCACGTCGTGCATCAAGCCCACGAACATTTCGTAGCCTTCCCGCTTGTATTCGATCAGCGGGTCCTTCTGGCCCCACTGCCGGTAGTGGATCGCGGCCTTCAGCTGGTCCAGATCATAGAGATGATCCTTCCACTTCTCGTCGATCACGGTCAGCATGACGTGCGACAGCGCCTGCCCGCCGATGTTCACGGCACCCACTTTGGCTTCGATCTCTTTGAAGTGATCGAGCTTCGCCTGGAACGCCTCACGCGCCGCCTGCTGCGCCGCCCGCACCAGCTCGTCGCGACTGCGAATCTTGGCGGGGTCGGTGACTCCCGGCACGGAGACCAGGAACTTGAGCAGGAACTCGGTTTCCATCAGGGCGCGGTCCCACTCGTGGGCATCCTTCGCATCGCCGATCAGGCCGTCCGCCAGGTCGGCGACGGCCTGTTCCACCATGCGCAGCGACTCCGCCTTGAGTTCCTCGCCCCCCTCGAGCGCAAACAGGCGGAGGTCGTAGATGACCTCCCGCTGGTTGTTCATCACATCGTCGTATTCGAGCAGCTTCTTGCGCGATTGGAAGTTCTGCAGCTCGACACGCTTCTGCGCCTGCCCGATGGCGGCCGTCACCCACGGGTGGGTGATGACCTCGTTTTCCTCGGAGCCGGTGCGATCCATGATGCGCGCGATGCGATCCGAGCCGAACAGCCGCATCAGATCGTCCTCGAGCGACAGGAAGAACACGCTCTGCCCCGGATCGCCCTGGCGGCCGGCGCGGCCGCGCAGCTGCCGGTCGATGCGCCGCGCCTCGTGCCGCTCGGTGCCGATGATGACGAGGCCGCACGGGGGATCGTCGTTGCAGGCCAGCCGCTTGATCTCTTCCGCCGAGAGGTCGGGCCGCTCGATCTGCTGGCCGAAGGGGGCCTCGTGCGCCGTGATCCCGCACACCTGACACTTCTTCACCCCGGGCCCGAGTTTGATGTCGGTTCCCCGGCCGGCCATGTTGGTCGCGATGGTGATGGCCCCCGGCTGGCCCGCCTGCGCCACGATCTCCGCCTCCCGCTGGTGGTACTTGGCGTTCAGCACCTCGTGTCGGAAGCCGCGGCGCTTCAGCATGCGCGACAGCGTCTCGGAGACGTCCACGTTGACGGTGCCCACCAGGATCGGCAGGCCCCGCTCGTGCTGTCGCTCGACCTCGTCGAGGATCGCCTTGTACTTCTCGCTGCGTGTCTTGTAGATCAGGTCGTGCTTGTCCACCCGGCGCACTGGCCGGTTGGTCGGAATCACCACGACCTCGAGCTGGTAGATCTTGAAGAACTCGGTCTCCTCGGTCTCCGCCGTGCCCGTCATCCCCGCGAGCTTGTCGTACATGCGGAAGTAGTTTTGGATCGTAATGGTGGCCAGGGTCTGGCTCTCCTCCTGGACCGCCACGCCCTCCTTCGCTTCCACGGCCTGGTGCAAGCCCTCCGACCAGCGCCGCCCGTGCATGAGCCGCCCGGTGAACTCGTCGACGATCAGGACCTTGCCTTCCTGGACGACGTAGTCCACCTCCCGCTCGTACAGGGCGTGCGCCTGGAGCAGCTTGTGGATGATGTGGAGCGTCTCGCTCTTCATGGCGTAGTCCGCTTCCACCTGGCGCCGACGCTCGATCTTCTCCTTGGGTGAGAGGCTCTCGTCGCGCTCGATCTCGTGCACGGCGTGCGAGATGTCCGGGACGACGAACAGATTCGGGTCCTGCGGCGACATCGTCTCGACGCCCTGGTCGGTGAGGTGCACGGAGTGGCCCCGCTCGTCCAGCACGAAGTAGAGGTCATCCTCGACGTGACGCATCTTTTGCTCGCGCGCGGGGAGCTTGCGGTCGGCCAGCACGTCGAGCTCCACCCGCTGCACTTGGGTCTTCACGCCGGGCTCCTGGAGCAGCTTCAGGAGCTTCTTGTTCTTGGGCATGCCGAGCTGCGCCTGGTACAGGAGCACCGCGCCCTCGTATGCCGTTTTCTCGTCCCCCAGGAGCGGCTCCGCCTTGGCGATGAGATCGTTCACGACGGCGGTCTGCTTGCGCACCAGCTGCACCACCTGTGCATTGAACTGCGCGTACTTCTCGTCCGATTCGCTGCCCACGGCGCCCGAGATGATCAGCGGCGTGCGGGCCTCGTCGATGAGAATCGAGTCGACCTCGTCGATGATCGCATACGCGTGGCTCCGCTGCACGCGCTGCTCCAGCGTGAACACCATGTTGTCGCGCAGGTAGTCGAAGCCGAACTCGTTGTTCGTGCCGTAGGTGATGTCGCAGCGATAGGCGGCCCGGCGCTCGGGCGTGGACGGCTCCGTATCGTCGATACAGCCGACCGTGAGACCGAGCCACGTGAAGAGGTGGCCCATCCACTGCGAGTCACGACGGGCGAGGTAGTTGTTGACGGTGACGAGATGCGCGCCTCGCCCCGCGAGCGCGTTCAGGTACAGCGGCAGGGTTGCGACGAGCGTCTTCCCCTCACCCGTCGCCATCTCGGCGATCTTCCCCTGATGCAAGACGATGCCGCCGATGAGCTGGACGTCGTACGGCACCATGTCCCACTTGAGGGCGTGCCCGGTGACCACCACCTCGCTGCCGACCAGCCGGCGGCACGCCTCCCGCACGCTGGCAAACGCCTCCGGGAGGACGTCGTTCAGGGTCACCTGAAGCGCCTTGACGTAGGCCGTCTCCGCTTGCGTCAACCTCTGGCTGAGCTCCACCCGCTGTTCGGCGTCCGGGCAGTCGTGCTTCTCCCGCTTGAGGCGCTCCACCTCCGCGGCCAGCCCGCTGGTGCGCTCGGCGATGAGGCCGCGCAGCTTCTGCGTCTGGCCCTGCAGCTCCGCATCTGTTAGCCCCTTGAGCCGCGCTTCGTGGCGATGAATCGCGTCCACGATCGGGCGGATCCGCTTCAGCTCGCGCTGGAACTGGGTCCCGAAGATCTTGGTGAACCAACCCTTGTGCATCAGCCCTCTATTCGCGATACAGTCCGTGCGCCGCGATGTACTCGCGCACGGCATCGGGCACCAGATAGCGGATGGAGCGAGCCCGCCGCACGCGCTCCCGGATCATGGTGGCGGAAACGTCCACCGCCGGGACCTCGAGCACCCGGCGGATGGCCGGGTGCCGCGGGAGCGACGCTCCCGGACGCGCGAACACCACCACGTCGGCCAGCTCCGGCAGCGCGTCGGCTTGGTACCAAGCGTCGAGCTCGCCGGCGGCATCCGCTCCCAACAACAACGTGAAGCGGTTCCCCGGCTCCCGCTGGGCCAGCGCCTGGAGCGTGCGGACCGTGTATGACGGGGCGGGAAGCGTGAGCTCGATGCGCTCGACCGCGAGGCGCGGGTTGCCGGTGACCGCGAGCTCCAGCATGGCCGCCCGCTGCTCGGGCGTGGCGCCCAGCGCAGCCCGCTTGAACGGCTGGACGCGCGCCGGAACGAAGCGCACCCGGGCGTCGAGCGCCTCCCCCGCCGCCTCCGCGGCGATCAAATGCCCGACGTGCACGGGATCGAACGAGCCGCCGAACAGAGCCTCCACGCGAGGTCAGGACGGCGTGGCAGTGCTCGAGTCGGCCGGGCAGGACTTGTCGAGCCCTTCGAGTTGCGAGAAGTAGCGGCGCAGGTGCGCGCAGGTTTCCTTCAGCTCGTCGCCGTACCCGATGACGCGGTAACTGTCCACCAGCCGCATCAACGCGTCCGGGACGCGTGACGTCCCGGGATAGGTCGCAATCACGTCCTTAAAGTAGATGATCGCGGAATCGTAGGCGCGGCGCCGAAAGTAGAACATCCCATTCTTGTAGTCCTTCTGGGAAAACCACTCGCGCAGCTGCTCCACATGGATTTGCGCCCGGGCGGCCGCATCGGTGCCGGGATAGCGCCCCGCCAGCTCCTGGTAAATGGCCAGCGCCGTTTCACCGTACGAGGGATCCAGCTCCGGTTTCCGCCACAGCCGCAGATTGGCATCGCCCGCCCGCAGCAAGGCCATGGGCGCATAGTCGCTGGTCGCGAATTGGTCGGCGACCTCCCGAAACTCGTGCGCCGCCTGGACGCGGTCTCCCGTCTGGAAATAACACTCGGCGAGGAAGTATCGCACCTCGGCCATCTCGGGCTGGGTGGCGCCTACCTCGTAGGTGAGCCGGCGGAAGGTCACGAGCGCCTTGCCGAAGTCCCCACCCCGAAACTGCGCGCGCGCTCGGGCTAGCTCGGCGACCGGATCCGGAGCGGGTACGACCCGGGGGCCGTGGTGGCACGCCGCCAGCAAGGCGGCGCCAGCGATGAGCAGCGAGCGCAGCATAGACCTCACGGTTCGTTTTTCGGGGCCGACGACGGTGCATCGGCCTTGCCCAGGGCGTTGATTTTCTCGTGCGCCCGCTGGGTGATGGTATCGCCGGGCGTGCCGCCCACCAGGGCTTGCTGGTAGCTCTCCAGCGCCGCTGCCACGTCGCCCTGTGCCAGCTTCACGTCCCCGAGCCCCAGAAACGCTCCGCGCACCACGTCGGCGGGCGCCCCCGGCGCGGTGGCCCGCCGGAACCAGTCCTCCGCCTCGGTGGGCTTCCCGCTTTCCAGCAGCCGTTGGCCCTCCACCAGGGCGCACAACCCCAACCCTTCGCGCGCGCGATCCGTGACCGCGGGCTCCCGTTGCCGCCGGATCACGCCCTCGAACACCGGCACGGCCGTGGCGCAATCGCGCGCCCGCACCGCGGCCATGCCGTACACGAACAAGAGCGAATCGGCCAGGCGCGCGTCGCTGGCGGCCGCGACCGCGCCCGGCAGCAGCACCATCGCGCCGGCGGTATCACCGCGATCCGCCGCATCGAGCGCCGCCAGCCGGGCGTAGCGACCCAGCGGCCTGGTGGGAGCCACGGCCCGGAGCCCCGCCAGCCCTTTGGCGGCATCGCCCCGGTCGTTCGCGGCGAGCGCGGCCCGGGCCACCCGCTCGAGACCATCCGCGGCCTCCCCGGCCCGCGAGCCGTCGCGTTCCCCGAGCAGCCGGTAGGCGTCTACGGCGGTGGCGTAGTCGCCGACGTGCAGGGCCGCCGCCCCGGCCTTGGCATTCAGGTCCGCGCTGCCGGGATGGGCCGTGAGCCCGAGCTGGTATTCGGCGAGCGCATCGCGGTACGCCCCCGCCGCGTAGGCGCGGTCGCCCAGCTCCTCATGGTCGGCAGCGCTCGGCTGGCACGCGAGCCCCAGCGCGACGCCGAGCAGGGCCCAGCCTCTCACGACTTTTTCTTTCGCCCGGATCGGCCGGAGGCGTGCGTCGACGGCGGGTCGCCGTCTCCGCCCGAGGCCGGTACGGCCACCGAGGCGGCGGCGTCGTTGCGGAGCAGCATGGCGAGGTACGCTTCCACGCGCGGATCCTCCGGCCGGCGCTCGCGGCATTCCTCCCACACCGCCTTCGCCGCCAGCCCATCCCCGGCGAGGTAGCAGGCGAGGCCGAGCATGGCGGCCGCGTCGAGGTAGGTGGGACGCGCCCGCACGATGATCTCGAAGTGCTCGCGCGCGTCGAGGGCACGGCCGGCCTCGAGCAGCATGCGCCCCAGCTTGTACCGAAGATCGTGAAACGCCGGGCCCAGGGTGAGTGCTTGCTGGTACTCCGCGATCGCCTGCGGCAAGCCGCCGGCCCCGAGGTACGCGTCTCCCAACGCGGCGTGCTGATTGGCCAGCTTCGCGGCCACGTGGGCGGGAAAGCCCTCCCGCGGCTCCCCCCCGACCTGTGCGGCGCGCCGAAACGCGGCGTCCGCCTCGCCTTCCCGCCCGAGCTCGTTGAGCACGATGGCGCGATGCACCAACGCCTCGACGTAATGGGGGTTCAGGGCCAGGGCGCGGTCGAGCTGCGCGAGGGCCTGATCCTGCTGGCCCACCAGCGAGTAGGACAGGCCGAGCAGGTGGTGCGCATCGGCGAACGCGCGGCCCGCCTCCACCACTTCCTCGAGGAGGTGGATGGTCCCGTAGTAGTCCTGCAGCTGGAACCGCTCCCGGGCTTGCTCGACGAGATGTTCAGCGCTGACGTCCATGAATCGCCTCGTACCAGCGGACGAATTGCCGAATGCCTTGCTCGATCCCGACCGCGGGCCTGTATCCGAGCTCGCGCTCGGCGCGGCGCATGTCGGCCGCGGTGAGCCGGACGTCGCCCGGCTGGTCACCGCCGCGCTCGATCCGCACCTCGCGCCCCAGCGCCTGTCCGATGAGCTCGATCAGGCGGTCGAGCCGCACGCGCGCCCCGCCGCCGATGTTGATCGGCTCGGCGCGGCCCGCGGGCCGCGGCCGGGCGGTCCAGTCCACGGCGGCGAGGATGCCATCCACGCAATCCGTAATATAGGTATAGTCGCGCTCGCTCGACCCGTCTCCATGCATCCGGATCGGATGTCCGCCGGCAATGAGGTGCGTGAACCGATGGATCGCCAGGTCCGGCCGCTGACGCGGCCCGTACACCGTGAAGAACCGGAGGCAGGCGATCTGCATGCCGTACAGATGCGCGAACGCGTGCGCCATGAGCTCCCCCGCGCGCTTGCTGGCGGCGTAGGGCGAAATCGGCCAGACGGCCGCCGTGTCTTCGGCGAACGGGGCGGGCGTGGCGTCCCCGTACACCGAAGACGAGGAGGCGAACACGATTCGGCGAAGCCCGGCGCGCCGCGCCGCCTCGAACACACGCACCGTCCCGGTCACGTTGGTGTCGCCGTACGACGCGGGGTCCTCGAGTGAGGGACGCACCCCGGGGCGGGCCGCAAGGTGCAGCACGACCGAGACGTCCTCGAGCGGGAGCACATCACGGACGATATCCGCCTCGACCAAGCGGAAGCCCTTCGCCCCGCGCAGCCCCTCGAGGTTCCGCTGCTTTACGGCCCGGTCGTAGAACGGATCGAAGTTGTCGACGCCCACGACCTCGTCACCCCGGGCGAGGAGTGCTTCGCACACGTGCGAGCCGATGAACCCGGCCGCACCCGTGACGAGCAGGCGCGGGCTCACGCCGCCGTGAGCTCGCTGAAGTATTCGATGGTGCGGCGCAGCCCGTCTTCGAGCGAGACCTTCGGCTCCCAGCCAAGCGTCTCACGAGCCCGTTGGATGTCGGGCTGGCGAACCTTCGGATCATCGGTGGGGAGCGGGTGCTCCACGATACGGCTCCGGCTCCCCGTGAGGCGCAGCACCAGCTCGGCCAGCTGGCGCACGGTGAATTCGTTGGGGTTGCCGATGTTCGTCGGCTCGGCTCCCCCGCGCTCGAACAGCCTCACGATGCCCTCGACGAGGTCGTCCACGTAGCAGAAGGAGCGGGTCTGCGAGCCGTCACCGTAGACCGTCAGCGGCGCGCCCTTGAGGGCCTGCACGATGAAGTTCGACACCACGCGGCCGTCGTGGGGTCGCATGCGGGGGCCATAGGTATTGAAGATACGCACGATCCGGGTATCGAGCTGGTGATAGCGATGATAGGCCATCGTGATGGCTTCCGCGAACCGCTTGGCCTCGTCATATACGCCACGCGGGCCCACCGGGTTCACATTCCCCCAGTAGCTCTCCGGCTGGGGATGCACCAGGGGATCGCCGTACACCTCCGACGTCGAGGCGAGCAGAAAACGCGCACGCTTCGCCTTCGCGAGCCCGAGGGCCTTATGGGTGCCGAGCGATCCTACTTTGAGGGTCTGGATGGGTAGTTCCAGGTAATCGACCGGGCTGGCGGGGCTGGCAAAGTGAAGCACGCCCTCGAGTGGCCCCTCCACCTCGATGAAGTTGGCGACGTCGTGCAGGATCAGCTGAAAGTTGGGGTGGCTCTTCAAGTGGTCGAGGTTCGACCGGTTGCCGGTGATGAAGTTGTCCATCCCGATCACCCGGTGGTCCGACGCGAGCAGGCGGTCGCAGAGATGCGAGCCGAGAAACCCGGCGGCGCCGGTTACGAGGATGCGCATGCCACGGGGCGGCCGATGCTCTCATAGATGAACCCGAGCCGCGCCATGCGCTGCGGGTCGTACAGGTTCCGCCCATCCACGATCACGGGGCGCGTCAGGGCGCGCTTGATCCGGTCGAAGTCCGGATTGCGATACTCCAGCCACTCCGTGACAATGGCGAGCGCGGCCGCGCCGTCCACGGCGTCGTACACGCTCTTGGCATAGGTCACCCGATCCCCCAGATGGCGGCGCGCGGACGCCAGCGCCGCCGGGTCGTGCACGCGCACTTGGGCGCCGGCCGCGAGCAGCTGCTCCACCAGCACGAGCGCCGGGCTCTCGCGCACGTCGTCGGTCTCGGCCTTGAACGCGAGCCCCCAGACGGCGACCGTGGCTCCGCGCAGCCCGTCTCCGAGGCGGCGGGCGAGCTTCTCGAACAGCACGCGCTTCTGCCGCTCGTTCGCGGCCTCGACTGCTTCCAGGATGTGGAGGGGTACGTTGCGGTCCTCGCCCGTGTGGATCAGCGCCTTCACGTCCTTGGGAAAGCACGATCCCCCATAGCCCGGGCCCGGGAACAGGAACGCCGGCCCGATGCGCCGGTCCGTCCCGATGCCCTTGCGGACGAGGGTCACGTCCGCGCCCACGGCGTCGCACAACAGGGCGATCTGATTCATGAACGAGATGCGCGTCGCCAGCATGGCGTTGGCCGCGTACTTCGTCATCTCGGCCGAAGACGGGTCCATGAAGATGATGGGATTGCCGGTGCGGACGAACGGCGCGTACAGCTGGGCCATCACGTCCGCCGCCTCGGCCGAATCCACGCCCACGATGACCCGGTCCGGCTTCATGAAGTCTTCGACCGCGGCGCCCTCCTTGAGAAACTCGGGATTGGCGCAGACGTGAAACGCCGTCGTCGTGTGCTTGGCGATTTCGGCGCGCACCCGCTCCGCCGTCCCGACGGGAACCGTGCTCTTGGTGACGACCAGCTTGGAGCGGTCCATGTGCCGGCCGATGGTGCGTGCCACGTCGAGCACGTGCTGCAGGTCGGCCGAGCCGTCTTCGCCGGCCGGCGTGCCGACGGCGATGAAGATCAAGTCGGAGCGCTGGACCGCCGAGCCGACGTCGGTGGTGAACTCGAGTCGCCCGTCCCGCTGGTTGCGCACGACGAGGGGCTCGAGCCCGGGCTCGTGGATCGGGAGCCGGTTCTGGCGGAGGCTCTCGATCTTCGTGGGGTCCACATCGGCGCACACGACGTCGTTACCCGTCTCGGCCAGACACGCCCCGGCGACCAGGCCGACGTACCCTGTACCCACGACGGCGATTTTCACGGTGCCTGCCTCCGCCGCCGGGCCATCTCGAGGGCGTTCCGCGTATCGACGACCA
>Ga0075423_10007093_pt1 | contig 10556 bp, 10 predicted proteins | sample SoiMethybrSBSTD2_FD_80114 | JGI IMG/M metagenome (GOLD analysis project Ga0075423, IMG submission 80114) | Bulk soil microbial communities from a Populus tree surrounding site in Tennessee, USA - Soil MetaG P. TD hybrid SBSTD2 | ecosystem: Environmental > Terrestrial > Soil > Tree plantation...
CGATCCATCGATTGCAGCATTCGCGTGGCGGTCTTGGTCATGGGCGCGCGAGAGTGCGGTTACGATCCATCGATTGCAGCATTCGCGTGGCGGTCTTGGTCATGCGCGGGCCGGGATCCGCTCGCGCACGCCGTCGGGCAGGGGATAGCGCCGGTCCCACTTGCCGGCCTTCACGAGCTGACCCGGCAGCACGCGGCCCACGATCTCCTGCACCCGCCGCGAGACCGCGATCAGCGCGTCGAGGTCGACCCCGGTCTCCGCCCCCATCGCGTGCAGGCAGTGGATCAGGTCCTCGGTGCACACGTTGCCGGAGGCGCCCGGGGCGAAGGGACAGCCGCCGAGCCCGCCGATGGAGGCGTCGAAGTGGGTGACCCCGTGCTCCATGGCGGCCAGGATGTTGGGGATGGCCATCGCGCGGGTGTCGTGGGTGTGAAGCGTCCACTCCACGCCGGGGAAGCGTGGCACGAGGCGCTCGAGCACGCGGGCGACCTGGGCCGGGTTGGCCATGCCGGTGGTGTCGGCCAGGCCGATGCCGCGGGCTCCTATGTCGACGAGACGCGCCACCACCGACTCCAGGTGGTCGACCGGCACTGGGCCCTCGAAGGGGCAGCCGAACGAGCAGGAGATGCCGGAGACGACCGGGACGCCGGCGCGCCGCGCGACCTCGGCCACCGCGGCGAGCTTGCCGAGCGACTCCGCGATGGTCATGTTCACGTTGGCGAGGTTGTGGCTCTCGCTCGCGGAGACGACGGTGTGGATCTCGTCCACCCGCGCGTCCACCGCGCGCACCGCGCCCTTGTCGTTGGGCACCAGGGCGGAGTAGACGGTACCCGGGCGCCGCGCGATGGCGGCCATGACCTCGGCCGCGTCGCGCAGCTGGGGGATCGCCTTGGGGGACACGAACGAGGTCACCTCGATGCGCGGCATCCCGGCCTCGGCCAGACGGTTCACCACCTCGATCTTCAGCTCCGTCGGGATGAACTCGGGCTCGATCTGGAACCCGTCCCGGGTGCCCACCTCGCAGATCGTCACGTGCCGGGGCAGCTTCATGGTGTTCTCTCCTGGCTCGCTTCCCACTCGTCTCTCAGGATCTCGCCGATCCACGCGTCGTGCCAGCGCCCGTCCACGAAGTAGTGGTGGCGCAGCACGCCGGCCCGCCGGTAGCCCGCGCGCTCGAGTCCGCGTCGGCTCGCCTCGTTGGCGATCACCACGCGCGTGATGACGGTCTCGAGGCCCAGCTCGCGGAAAGCGTAGCGCGTGCGCAGGCGCATGGCCTCGCTGGCGTAGCCCTTGCCCCACTCGTCCTTTTCGCCCAGCACGGTGCCGCTCTCCGCGCGCCGGTTGCGCCAGTCGATGTGCTCGAGCGCGGCGTTACCGATGAGCCGCCCGTTGTGCTTGAGCACGATGGCCCAGATCACCTGGTGCGGGTCCTTGCCCACGTTCTCGAGCCACTCGCCTTCCGCCTTCGGGGTGAACGGAAAGCGGTAGAGCAGGTAACGCGTGACCTCCATGTCCGCGAACCACCGCTCGTAGGCCGGGAGGTACTCCGCCCGCGGCGGCTCGAGCCGGACGCGCTCGCCTTCGAGGATCGGTCCCAGCATTCTCGAGTCGGTCCGGTCAGTAGGACCGCGGCATCCCGAGGACGTGCTCGCCCACGAATGCCAGCACCAGGTTGTTGTTGATGGGGGCCGCGCGGTAGAGCCGCGACTCGCGGAACTTGCGCTCGATGTCGTACTCCTCCGCGAAGCCGTAGCCCCCGTGGGCGTCCATGCAGGCGTTGCCCGCCTCGATGGCCGCCTCGGAGGCGAGGTACTTGGCCATGTTGGCCTCGCCGCCGCAGGGGATGCCCGCGTCGAACATCCGCGCCGCCTTGGTGCGCATGAGGTCGGCGGCCTCGATGTTCACGTGGGCCTTGGCGATCGGGAACTGCACCCCCTGGTTGGCTCCGATCGGCTTGCCGAAGATCACCCGCTGGCTCGTGTAGGCCACCGCCTTCTCGATGAACCACCGCGCGTCGCCGAGGGAGTCTGAGGCGACCAGGATGCGCTCCGCGTTCATGCCGTCGAGGATGTAGGAGAAGCCCCGGCCCTCCTGGCCGATGAGGCTCGAGGCGGGGATCTCCATGTTGTCGAAGAAGAGGGCGTTGGTGGAGTGGTTCATCATCATCTTGAGCGGCCGGACGTCGAGGCCCTTGCCCTTCAGCTCGCGGATGTCGATGAGGAACACGCTGAGCCCGTCGGTCTTCTTCTTGACCTGGCCGACCGGGGTGGTGCGCGCGAGCAGCAGCATCAGGTCGGACTGCAGCACCCGCGAGATGAACATCTTCTGGCCGTTGACCACGTAGCGGTCGCCCTTGCGCAGAGCGGTGGTCTGGAGCTTGGTGGTGTCCGAGCCCGCGTTCGGCTCGGTCACCCCGAAGGCCTGCAGGCGCAGCTCGCCGGTGGCGATCTTGGGCAGGTACTGCTTCTTCTGCTCCGCCGAGCCGTGGCGGAGCACCGTGCCCATGATGTACATCTGGGCGTGGCAGGCCCCGCCGTTGCCGCCGGAGCGGTTGATCTCCTCCAGGATCAGCGCGGCCTCCATGATGCCGAGCCCGCCGCCGCCGTACTCCTCGGGAATCAGCACCGCGAGGTAGCCGGCCTTGGTCAGCTCGTTGACGAAGGCCTCGGGGTACTCTCGCCGGGTGTCGAGGTCGCGCCAGTAGTCCGCGGTGTACTGGAGGCAGAGATCGCGGACCGCCGCCTTCAGGGCTTTCTGCTCGTCGGTGAGTACGAAGGTCATGTCCGCTGTCATTCGTGGCCCCTCTTCATCTTCAACATGGCCAAAGCCATGTTGACCGTGGTCGAGATGGTCGCGGCGACCCGCTGCGCGGGCGCCCGGGTCTCGCTTCTCGTCGCTGTCATTGGCTACTTCCCCTGGAACCTGGGCTTGCGCTTCTCGTTGAAGGCACGGACGCCCTCGAGGCGGTCCTCGGTGGTGACGGTGTTGTTGTAGGCCTCGATGGCCAGCGCCATGCCGGTCTCCAGATCGGTCTCGGCGCCCCAGCTCACCGCCTTCTTCGCCTGGCGCACCGCGATGGGTCCATTGTCCGCGATGGTGGCCGCGATCTCCAGCGCCTTGGCCCGCGCCTGGCCGGCCGGCACGACGTGGTTGACCAGCCCGATGGCCCGGGCCTCGCGCGCGTCCACCCGGCGGCCGGTGAAGATCATCTCCTTGGCCATGGGCGCGCCCAGGATGCGCGGCAGGAGCTGGGTCCCGCCGACGCCCGGGAAGATCCCCCGCGTGACCTCCGGCACCGCGAAGACCGCGGTCTCCCCGCACACCACGAAGTCCGAGAGCACCGCCAGCTCGCAGCCGCCGCCCATCGCGAAGCCCTCGACCGCCGCGATGACCGGCACCGGGCAGTGGAGCACACCCGCGGCGGCCGCCTCGAAGATCACGTGCTGGGCGCGCCAGGCCTCGTCGCTCATGCCCTCGCGCTCCTTCAGGTCGCCGCCCACGCAGAAGGCCTTGGTTCCCGCGCCGGTGAAGACGACAGCGCGCACCGTCCTGTCCCAGCGCAGGCCGTCGAAGCAGCGCAGCAGGTCCTCGCCCATCGCGGTGTTCATCGCGTTGAGCGCCTCGGGGCGGTTCAGCTCCACCGTGACCACGTGGCCCTCGGCGGAGGCGGTGACGTTGAGGGTCCTATAGCTGGACGACATGGCGCTCCGCGAGGTCCTTGATGGTGGCGGCGTCGTAGCCGAGCTCGGCGAGCACCTCGGTCGAGTGCTCCCCGAGCAGCGGCGGCACCCGAGTCGGCGCGGGCCGCTCGCCGTCCCACTTGATCGGCAGCGCCACCGCGCGGAAGTCGGGCACCCGCGGGTGCTTCATCGCGGGGAGCATGCCGCTCGCCTCGGTCTGCGGCTCGGTGGCGACCTGGTCCATCGTCGACACGCGCGCCGACGGCACCCCCGCGCGCTGCAGCCGCTCCAGCACGTCGGCGGCGGTGAGGCCGCGGGTCACCCGCGCGAGCGTCTCCTGCAGCGCGACCCGATGCTCGACACGGTGCGGGTTGTCGACGAAGCGCGGGTCGTGGGCCAGCTCCGGCACCCCGAGCGCGCCGGTGGCCTTGACGAAGAGCGCGTCGGAGGCCGCCGCGATCATCACCCAGCCGTCGGCCACCGGGAAGGCTTCGTAGGGCACGATCATGGCGGTGCCGGAGCCCTGCGGCTGCGGGATGTCGCCGGTCGCGAAGTAGTGGCTCATCTGGAAGACCGACCACGCGAGCGCGGTGTCGAAGAGCGCGGTGGTCACCAGCGCGCCGCGCCCGGTGCGGTCGCGCTCGCGCAGCGCGGCCAGGATGCCCATGACGCCCCACATCCCGGTGCCCATGTCCACCACCGAGACGGGCACCCGCGCGGGCGGCTGGCCGGGGTGGCCGTTGATCGACATGATCCCGCCGTAGGCCTGCATGAGCGGGTCGTACCCGGGCTGATCCCGGAGCGGGCCCTCGGTGCCGTAGGCGGTGACCGAGCAGTACACGAGCCGCGGGTTGAGCGCGGAGAGGCGGGGCCAGCCGAGGTCGAGCTCCTCCGCCGCGCCCGACCGCAGCGACTGCACGAACACGTCCGCGCGGGACAGGAGCCGCTCCAGCACTGCGCGCCCGTCCGGGTTCTTGAGGTCCACCGCGCGGCTCCGCTTGTTGCGGTTGACGCCCATGAAGGTGGCGCTCTCGTGGCCCCAGAAGGGCGGGCCCCAGGCGCGGGCGTCGTCCCCGCGGCCGAGGCGCTCCACCTTGACGACCTCGGCCCCCATGTCGCCCAGGATCTGGGTGCAGTAGGGGCCGGCCACGTTCTGGGTCAGGTCGGCGACGAGAAGGCCGGCGAGGGCCGCGTTCATGGGGGACCGATTATAGCCCGACTGACCGGTCCCTCGGGGCCGGGGCCTCGGGCCCGCGCCTACAGGCTGGCCCGGCGGGCCTGGTGGTACTGCTCGAGCTCGTGGTTGGCGTGCAGCACGGTCTCGAGGCGCTCGACCACGTCGCCGATCCGGCCGCCCGAGATCGTGAAGTAGAGCTCATCGTCACCGAGGCCGGTGTAGACGCGGTTGCCGATGCAGCCGAGGCTGGTGACGGCGCCCGGGCCGTCGAGGACGGCGGGGATCATGGCGCACGCCGGGCGGCCCATGGCAGCCGCGTCGCCCGCGAGCCCGGCGGCGCGCGCCGCCTCGGCGAGCAGCATGATCTGGCGGGCGCGGCCACGCACCAGCACCACGTCCGGCGGCACCGGCGCCTCGGCGAGCGGGGCGTACACCGCGACCTTGAAGGGCTCCGTCCGGCGCGGCAGGGCGCCGACCTCCTCCATGCGGATGTACTGCAGGCCCACCATGGTGCCGACCACGCCCTCCAGCTCCTTCGCGCGCTCGGGGGGCAGACCGACCCCGTGGGTGTAGGAGCCCACCGGGCAGTTGAAGTGATCCGCGGCCTCGGTGTAGAAGACCGCTCCCTCCGCGGCCTGCTTCCAGTACGCGCACCCGGCGGGGCCCGCCTTCGCCACGCGCGGGACGCCGGCGGGCGCGGCGCCGGCGAAGGTCACCGCCACCGGAACGGCGCGCAGCCCCAGCAGCTCGGTCAGGCGTCGTCCCGCGGTGCGGGCCTCCATGGCGGCTCTCCTCAGGGAACGCGGGCGCGGAACGTGAACGCGACCCGCACCTCGTTGCCGATCGGGTTCAGGAACGAGTTGTAGTTCATCGCGTACTCGCCTCGATTGACGATGAACTCGCCGGAGGCGACCAGCGCGGTGTCGGTGATCTGCACGTCCACCGGTACCGCGATCTCACGGGTCACCCCGTGCAGGGTCAGGCGCCCGATCACGGTGGCCCGCCGCCCCGCCGATTCCACGCGCACGCTCTGGAACGCGATGGTCGGGAAGTGCTCGATGTCGAAGAAGTCGGCGCTGCGGAGGTGCTTGTCGCGCATCTCGATGCCGGTCTCGATCGAGGCCGCGTCGATGGTGAGGTTGATCCGCGCCCCCGCCGGCCCGCCCGGATCCGCCACCACGTCGCCGCTGAACCGCCCGAAGTGTCCGTCGGCGTTCATCAGGCGCGAGGTCGCGCGGAAGGTGATCTCGCTGGCCTCGGGCTGGATGCGGAAGCGGAGCGGATCGGCCTTGGCGGGCGCGATCCCGGCGAGCACCGCCAGCACGAGCGCGGCCAACCAGAGCCGGCGAGTGGCGGTCGATCGGAGCACGGCCCCAGTATCGCTCATCACCCCGTGCGCCGTAGCGTTTCCAGGCTCGGATCGCGACAATTCAGGACGGGCGGGCCGGGCCGCGGGTGTAGGCTCGCCGCGATGTCGGTCCCGAGCTGGCTGCTGCTGTCGCTGCTCGTGTCCATGGTCGCCCTGGTCGCCTCCGTCATCGCGCTGCTGGCGCGGACGCGCCCGGCAGGCGTGGGCGAGGACGGGCGCGTCGCCGCCCTCGAGGTCCAGGTCAGCGCCCTGCTCGACCGGGTGCGGGCCCTCGAGGGTGGCGGACATCGGCCACCCGGCCCGAGCGCCCCCGTCCCGAGCGCCGCGGCTCCTCCACCCACCGCACCGCCCCCGCCGCGGAGCGAGCCGGTCGTCGTCGAGGCCGCGCCGCCGCCCCCGCCAGGATTCTCCTCGTACGCCGCGCCGCCCGAGCCCCCGTCGACCCCCGCGCGTCCAACCCTGGGGCTCGAGCAGCGGATCGGGGCACGGTGGGCGACCTGGGTCGGGATCGTGGTGATCCTGGTGGCGGCCGCCCTCTTCCTCAAGTGGGCCTTCGACAACGAGTACCTCGGTCCGGCGGCGCGGGTGGGCGTCGGGATCGTGGGCGGTCTCCTGATGCTGCTCCTGGGGCTCTTGCTCCACCGCCGACAGGACGTGCCGTACCTGAGCGAGGGGCTGGCCGGCGGCGGGCTCGGGTGGCTCTACCTCTCGCTCTTCGCCGCGCACAGTCTCTACGATCTGATGGGGCCGGCGCCCGCCTTCGCCTCGATGTTCGCGGTGACCCTGCTGGGGACCCTCGTGGCCGTGCTCAGCGGACGGCTCAGCACGGCCGTCCTCGCGGTGCTGGGAGGGCTCCTCACCCCGGTGCTGCTGGCCGTGGAGCACCCCGACGAGCGCAACCTGCTCGCCTACCTGCTCGTTCTCGACGTCCTCGCGCTCCTGGTCGCACGATTCCGGACCTGGCAGATCCTCACCCGTCTCGCCTGGGTGGGCAGTGCGCTACTTCTGGCGCAGCCCCTTCTGGCCGCGTCGGCGGCCCCTCACTGGCTCACCCGCCTGCTGCTGCTCTCAGCCCTCTTCCTTGTCTTCCTCGCGGCTCCGCTGTTCCGTGAGCGGGCGACGGGGCGCCGGACCCAGCCCATCGACCTGCTGCTCGTGGTCGCCAATGCGGCCGGCTACTTCTGGGTGGTCTACCTCACCCTCGAAGGGGTCAGGCCCGGGCTCGAAGGGCCATGGGCGGTTGCGCTCGCCGTGCTCTACCGCGTGGTCTCCTCCGACTACGCCTCACGGGTGACCGACGATCCGGTCCCAGTCCTGCTGCACGAGGGCGTCTCCTGGACCTTTCTGACCCTGGCCATTCCCCTGGCGCTGGATGTCCAGTGGATCACCCTCGCGTGGGCGGTCGAGGGGGTGATGCTGCTCTGGCTCGCCGCGCGGGCACCCGCCGCCGTAGCGGGCTGGGGTGGGCTCGGCGCGCTCCTGCTGGCTGCTTCCCGGGCGGTGGCGTTCGACCGCTACTGGTCGGCCGCGGCCGTGCCGGTCTGGAACCTGACGTTCCTCATTCACCTGGTGGTCGTGCTGGCCCTGGTTGTCGGTGGGCGATTGGCGGGGCGATTGGCCGTGGAGGGGCAGTACGGGCCCAATCCCCGCATGGTGCAGGCGGTGCTGTGGGTGGCCTCGATCGCGACCCTGGCCGTGCTCTTCTGGCGCGAGCCGAGCGGGCTCTGGTCGGCCACACTGCTGACCCTGGAGCTGGTCGCGTTAGGCTGGCTCGGACGGACGTCCAGCTCACCGGCCTTCGTGGTGGCGGTCCCGCTCCTGGCCCTCGTGGTGAGCGCCCGGGTCCTGATCGCAGATGACGCGCTCGCGCGGGCTGCCGCCGGGTCGGCTCTCAGCCTGCCGCTGTTCTCGAGGGCCGGAGCCTGTCTCGCGATAGGTATCGCGGGAGGGTGCCTGGCCCGGTCGCCGGGCACCTCGGCGTCCCTCGTCGGGCGAATCGTCTCCGGTGGAGCCGGCTTCGTGCTGCTCTTCGTACTGAGCCTCGCGTGGACCCGCTATCAGGAGGCTGCCGAGACAGCGGCGCGACTGGCCGGGCGGACGGTCGCCGGTGATGCCGGCTGGCGCGTCCAGATCGGGCTCTCGGTGCTGTGGACGGTGTATGCCGCGCTGGCCTTGACGTGGGGCTTCATACGCCGGAACGCGGCGGTGCGGTATGCCGCGCTCGGCCTGCTCGGCCTGACCGTCTTGAAGGTGTTTGCCGTCGATTTCGCCGCGGCCAGGACGTCCCTTCGCATCCTGTCCTTCCTGGTCCTCGGGGTGGTCCTGCTCCTGGTCAGCCTCGTCTACCAGCGCTTGCTCGGTCGAAAAACTTAGTCCTTTCCCAAGCCGCTTAGATGGTTATATCCTCGGCCCCCATGGCCGAGGCCAGGGTCGCACCGGGCGAGCAGTTCGCGTTCAATGCCGGGCGACTCTGCCTCGACTTCGTGAATACCGTGCGCTCCCGTCCCACCAGCGATCGCCGCGATCTGATCGATACCTACGATGACCTGCTCGCCTGGGCGCGCCAGGCGACCATCCTGACGCCCGAGGAAGCGGCAGCCCTCGGGGTGACCGCTCGGCAGGGGACCCGAACCGCGGCGGACACGCTGGCCCAGACGCGCGCCCTCCGGGAATCGATGTATGCCGTGTTCTCGGCGCGGGCTGCCGGCCTGCCCGCGCCGGCCGCCGACCTTCAAACCCTCAACCGATCAATAGGCCGTGCGATGGCCCATGGCGGACTGACCTCGTCTGGGTCGCGCTTCGAGTGGGGGTGGCCGGAGGCGGCTCCGGGACTGGACCGCGTGGCATGGTGGGTGGCCCGGTCCGCGGCCGAGCTCTTGACCTCGCCGGACCTAACCTTCGTACGTGAGTGCGCCAGTTATGACTGTGGCTGGCTCTTCATGGACGCAACGAAGAATCGGAGCCGGCGGTGGTGCGATATGCGGACCTGCGGGAACCGGGCGAAGAGCCGGCGCCACTACGAGCGCCGTCGGGCCGCCGGCGGCCAGCCGGCGGCCCCCTGATATCTAACCGGCTATCTAGTCCGCTTTGAGAGCTGCCGCGACCTCTCGGAGCAGCTCGGTCGACGTGAACGGCTTGGCGACGACGAAGCGGACACCATGCCGCTCGATCTTGTCCGGCTCGAGCCGATCGCCGAAGCCGGTGATGAGTCCAATCGGGGTGCTCGGGAACTTCTCGCGGCAGGCGGTCGCGACCTCCCAGCCGGAGGCCCCGGGCATGGCCAGGTCAGTCAGAACCAGATCGACCCGCTCGGCCTCGAGCCCGGCGATGCCGGCCAGCCCGTCGGGAGCCTCGACCACCTGGCAGCCGCTCTCCCGGAGCAGGTCGCCCAGCGAGTGGAGGATCTCCGGGTTGTCCTCGACCACGAGGACGCGCTTGCCGACCGGGATGGTCGCCGGCCCCTGGGCAGCGGCATCGACGGGGAGCTCCGCCGGGACCGGGAGGCTCACCACGAAGGTGGTCCCGCGGCCGAGCGTGCTCTCGACCTGGATCTCACCGCTGTGCCGGGTGACGATGCCCCATACCACTGCCAGGCCGAGCCCGTTGCCCTGGGCGCCCTTGGTGGAGAAGAAAGGCTCGAAGACCCGCCGGCGGGTCTCCTCGGACATGCCGCAGCCGCCGTCCTCGGCCCGGACCACGACGCGGTCCCCCTCCGTGGCGGTCCGGAAGGTGAACCGGCCGCCCGCGGGCATCGCGTCGAGCGCGTTATTCAGCAGGTTCAGGAAGGCCTCGCGCAGCTCCTCCGCGGTGCCCGCCACCTTGGGGATCCGGCCCTCGTCGACCTGCACGTCATAGGTCACGCCGCAGCTCTGGGCCTGGTCCTTCCACCGCGGCCGGGCCAGGTCCACCACCTCGCGGATGACCTTGTTCATGTCCGCCGGGCTGAACGGACGGATGCTGCGAGTGCGGGTGAACTCCTGGATCCGGCGAACGGTCTGCGCCCCATCCCGGGCCGCCTGGCGAATGAAGCCGAGGCTCTCGGCCACCTCCTGGGGCTGGTTCCGGGCCAGCAGAAGCTCGGTCCGCAGCATCACGATGGCGAGCAGATTGTTGAAATCGTGAGCGACGCCGGCCGCCATCTCACCGAGGGCCCGGAGCCGCTCGACCTGGACCAGCTGGTCCTGGGACTTCTGGACTCCCTCCAGGGCCCGCTCGAGCTCGGCATACAAGCGAGAGTTCTCCACCGCGATGCCCGCCTGGGCCGCGAAGGTCGTGGCCACCGCCACGTCGTCCTCCGAGCAGGTGCTCGGCTGGCTGGTCACCGCGCTCA
>Ga0075423_10007094_pt1 | contig 10555 bp, 9 predicted proteins | sample SoiMethybrSBSTD2_FD_80114 | JGI IMG/M metagenome (GOLD analysis project Ga0075423, IMG submission 80114) | Bulk soil microbial communities from a Populus tree surrounding site in Tennessee, USA - Soil MetaG P. TD hybrid SBSTD2 | ecosystem: Environmental > Terrestrial > Soil > Tree plantation...
CCACGTGCGGTACTCCACGGCGGGCTCCTCGAGCATCCGCAACGCGCAGCCGATCACGGCCACGTTCGCCCGCGGACCGATCGCCATTGCCCACAACGGCAACCTGACCAACGCCGAGGCGCTGCGCAAGGACATGGAGCGCGAGGGCGCGATCTTCCAGTCGAACTCGGATACCGAGGTCATCCTGCACCTGCTGGCCCGGGCCCCGGCGGGGCCGCTGGAGGAGCAAATCCCGTGGGCGCTGGCCCAGGTCAAGGGCGCCTACTCGCTGCTCATCCTCACGCGCGACGGCATCTACGCCGTCCGCGACCCCTTCGGCTTCCGGCCGCTCACGCTCGGACGGCTGAACGACGCCTGGATCGTCGCCTCGGAGACCTGCGCGCTGGACCTCATGGAGGCGCGGCCGGAGCGCGACGTCGAGCCCGGCGAGCTGGTCGTGATCGGCGACGACGGCGTGCGTTCGTACCGGGCCGCCCCGGCGGGCGAACGTCTGCAATGCGTGTTCGAGTACGTCTATTTCGCCCGACCTGACTCGGTGCTGTGGGGCCGCAACGTCCACACCGTGCGCAAGGAGCTGGGGCGCCAGCTGGCCCGCGAGCACCCGGCCGAGGCCGATCTGGTGATCCCGGTGCCCGACTCGGGCACCAGCGCGGCGCTGGGCTATTCCGAGGAGGCGGGGACGCCGTTCGATCTGGGGCTGATCCGCAATCACTACGTCGGCCGGACGTTCATCGAGCCCAAGCAGGGCATTCGCCATTTCGGCGTCAAGGTCAAGCTGAATCCCATGCGCGAGATGCTGGAGGGCCGGCGCGTGGTCGTCGTCGACGACTCGATCGTGCGCGGCACCACCAGCCGCAAGATCGTGCGGATGATCCGTGGCGCCGGCGCCCGCGCCGTCCACGTGCGGATCTCGTCGCCGCCCATCCAGTGGCCCTGCTACTACGGCATCGACACCCCCACGCGCCGCGAGCTGATCGGGTCCAGCCACTCGGTGGAGGAGATCAGGCGCTACCTGGGGGCCGACTCGCTGGGGTACCTGTCGCTCGACGGCATGCTGAAGGCCACCGGCTCCGACCCGGGCCACTTCTGTCACGCCTGTTTCACCGGAGCGTACCGTGTCGGCATCGAGCCCGAGGCCACGCCCCAGCTCCGCCTCTTCGAGGTCTGACGGTTTCCTCGGAGGAGGCCATGAAGCCGCTCGACTATCGCTCGGCCGGCGTGGACATCGAGGCCGGCGACGAGGCGGTGCGCCGGATCGCTCCGCTGGCGCGCCGGACGTACCGGTCCGAGGTGCTCGGCGCCATCGGCGCGTTCGCGTCCTTCGTGCGGGTGCCGGCCGGCTACGCGGAGCCGGTGCTGGTGTCGTCGACCGACGGCGTCGGCAGCAAGCTCAAGGTCGCCTTCCTGGCCGATCGTCACGACACGGTCGGCATCGACCTGGTGGCGATGGGCGTCAACGACGTGCTGGTGCACGGCGCCGAGCCGCTCTACTTCCTCGACTACATCGGCACCGGGCGTGTCGATCCGGCTCGCATCGAGCGCGTGGTGGCCGGGGTCGCCGAGGGATGCCAGCGGGCCGGCTGCGCGCTGGTCGGCGGCGAGACGGCCGAGCTCCCCGATCTGTACGCGCCGGGTGAGTACGACCTGGCCGGCTTCGCGGTGGGCGTCGCGGAGCGCGCCCGGCTCGTCGACGGTGCCGGCGTCAAGCCGGGAGACGTGGTCCTCGGCCTGCCGTCGAGCGGATTGCACTCGAACGGCTACAGCCTGGCCCGCCGGATCGTGTTCGACGTGATGCGACTGACGATCGACTCGGTGATCCCCGGGCTCGGCCGCACGGTGGCCGACGAGCTGCTGGAACCCACGCGCATCTACGCGCGGCCGATACTCGATCTGCTCAAGCGAGGCGCCGCCGTCCGCGCGATGGCGCACGTCACGGGCGGGGGCATCACAGGCAATCTGCCGCGGGTGCTGCCCGAGGGCTGCCGTGCGCGCCTTCACCGGGACGCGTGGGACGTGCCCCCGATCTTCCGTGTGCTTCAGGACGCCGGCAGGGTGGGCGACGTCGAGATGTTCAGGGCGTTCAACATGGGGATCGGCTACCTGCTGGTCGTGCCGGCCGAGCAGGCCGAGGCCGTCATGCGCTGGGCGGGATCGGCCGACGGCGTCCCTGGTGGCCCGGTAGCCGCGCCGATCCGCCTGGGCCACATCGTGGCCGGCGAGCGCGGCGTGGAGCTGGTTTGATGATGCGCGTCGTCGTGCTGGGAGGTGGCTTCGGCGGCATCGAGGCTATGACCGGGCTGGAGCGCCGGCTGGGCCGGCGACCGGACGTCGAGCTGTTGCTCGTCAGCGACCACAACTTCCTGCTGTTCAGTCCGCTGTTGCCCCAGGTCGCCTCCTCGCTGGTGGAGCCCCGGCACATCATCCAGCCGATCCGCGACATCCGCGGCCGCCGGAAGTTCCGCTTTCGTCGCGACCGGGTCGAGCATGTCGACCTGCACGCCCGCCGCGTGCGCCTCGCGGAGGGCCAGCTCGAGTACGACCGGCTCGTGATCGCGCTCGGCGGCGTCACCCCGAGCTTCGGGATCCCCGGCGTCGAGGCGCACGCGCTGAACTACAAGTCGCTCGAGGACGCGATCCTCCTGCGCGACCACCTCATCGACCTCGCCGAGCATGCCGATCACGAGGCCGACGCCGGCGCGCGCCGGCGGATGCTCACCGTGTGCGTCGTGGGCGGCGGCTACACCGGCGTCGAGCTGATCACGGAGCTGCAGGACTTCTTCGAGTCGTACGTGGTGCCGCGCTATCGCGGGATCGAGCCGGGCGACTACCGGCTGCTGCTGCTCGAGGCGGGCCGCGAGATCCTGCGCGGCGTGCACCCCACGCTGGCCGAGCGCGCGCGCGAGCGTCTGCGACGCGAGGGCATCGAGGTGCGCACGGGCACTCGGGTGACGCGCGTGCTGCCGGGCTCGGTCGAGATCGGCGGCGCCGAGACGCTGGCGGTCGGCCTGACGGTCTGGGCCGCCGGCGTCAAGGGTCACCCCACCCTGGCCGACCTGCCGGTCGAGCGCGATCGCTTGGGCCGCATCGTGGTCGATGCCAACCTGCGGCTGCCCGGTCACCCCGAGGTTTACGGCGTGGGGGATGCGGTGACCGTCCAGGGTCACCCCGAGGCGTCCGTTCCCGTCATCCCGGTCGCGCTGGCCCACGGTCGGCTCGTGGCCGACAACATCGTGGCCGAGCTGGACGGCCGCCCGCTGGAGTCCATCGAGTACAAATCGCAGGGCATGCTGGTCTCGCTGGGGGAGCGCCATGCCGTGGTCGAGGTGATGGGACTGCGGTTCTCGGGGTACGCGGCGTGGCTGTTCTGGAACGCCCTGCACCTCTACAAGCTGGTGGGTCTGCGCAAGCAGGTCCAGGTCGCGCTCGACTGGAGCCTGACGCGCGTCTTCCCCCGCGACTCGGCCATCATGCGGCAACCTCCACGCTGTTCCATCTGCGCGCGCCTGCCCGGCTCCGACAAGCGGGACGCCGCCGCGTGACCCTGGCCGTCGGGGTGCTCGCCTCCGGCCGGGGCTCGAATCTGCAGGCGCTCCTCGAGGCCTGCGCGCGGCCGGAGTTCCCGGCCCGGATCGCGGTGGTGATCTCCGATCGGGAGCAGGCGGTCGCGCTGGAGCGCGCGCGGGGGGCGGGCGTCGAGGCCCTCTGGGTCAATCCCAAGGACTTCGGCGATCGCCAGGCGTTCGACCTGGCTCTCGTGGACGAGCTGCAACGGCGCGAGGTCGGCCTAGTCTGTCACGCCGGGTTCATGCGGATTCTCTCGCCCGCCTACGTGCGCGCCTTCGCCGGTCGCGCGCTCAACGTGCATCCCTCGCTGTTGCCGGCGTTCCCCGGCTTGCACGCCCAGCGCCAGGCGCTGGAGCACGGCGTCAAGGTCGCCGGCGCCACCGTGCACTTCATCGACGAGGGCGTGGACACCGGGCCCATCGTCCTGCAGGCGGCGGTGCCGGTCGAGCGTGGAGACACGGAGGAGACGCTCGCCGCGCGCATCCTCGTGCAGGAGCACCGGCTGTACCCGGAGGCTGTCGAGCTGTTCGCACAAGGACGCTTGCGGATCGAGGGAAGGCGAGTCATCGTGCTGCCGGAGGCTTTTGAATGAAGGTCCGTCGCGCGCTGATCTCGGTCCACGACAAGACGGGGGTCGTCGATCTCGCCCGGGGTCTGGTCGGCCTCGGCGTCGAGATCCTGTCCACGGGGGGCACCGCCCGGCTGCTGCGCGAGTCCGGCGTGCCGGTGCGCGACGTCGCCGACGTCACGGGATTTCCCGAGATGCTCGACGGGCGGGTCAAGACCCTGCACCCGCGGATCCACGGCGGCATCCTGGCCCGGCGGGACGTTCCCGCGCACCTGGACGCACTCGGGCGCCACGACATTCCGCCGATCGACCTGGTCGTCGCCTCCCTCTACCCCTTCGAGCAGACGGTCGCCCGGCCGGACGTGAGCCTGGCCGAGGCCATCGAGCAGATCGACGTCGGCGGGCCCACGATGATCCGGGCCGCCGCCAAGAATCACGGCAGCGTGGGTGTCGTGACCGATCCCGCGCAGTACCACGAGGTCCTCGACGAGCTGCGCGCCGGCGGCGAGCTGGGGGACGCGACGCGCTTCCGCCTCGCCCAGGAGGCCTTCCGGCGCACCGCCCAGTACGATGCGGCGATTGCGAGCTACCTGGGAGGCCGCCGCCTGCCGGAGGCCGCCGCGCGGGACGCTGACGTCGCCGACGCCGGGGCGCGAGCGGAGTTCCCCGTGGCGCTCGACCTGAGTCTCCATCGCTCGCTCTCCCTGCGGTACGGGGAGAACCCGCATCAGGCCGCCGCGTTCTACCAGGTTGTGGGGGAGCCTGCCGTGGGGCTCGCCGGCATGAAGCCACTGCACGGACCCGAGCTCGGCTACAACAACGTGCTCGATTTCTCGGCCGCGCTGGGCCTGCTCCTGGAGTTCGACGAGCCGGCCGCGGTCGTGATCAAGCACACCAACCCGTGCGGCGTCGCGCTGGCCCAGACGGTGGGCGAGGCGATGGCGCGGGCCAAGGCGTGCGACCCGGTGTCGATCTACGGCGGCATCGTGGGGGTCAACCGCACGCTGGACATGGCCGTCGTGCAGGCGCTGGCCGGGATCTTCGTGGAGATCCTGTTCGCGCCGGCCTTCGCGCCGGACGCCCTCGAGGAGCTGCGCCGCACCAAGAAGAAGTGTCGCGTGTTCGAGATGCCCGGCGATCGGGCGGCTCTGCCGGCGCGGCTGACCGAGTACCGCACCGTCCTGGGCGGCCTCCTCGCGCAGTCCACTGACCTGGCCGACCTCGATCCCTCCGAGCTGAAGACCGTCACCCGGCGGGCCCCGACCGCGGCCGAACTGGCGGCGCTGCGCTTCGCCTGGCGCGTGGGCAAGCATGCCAAGTCCAACGCGATCGTGCTGACGACCGCCGAGCAGGTGGTGGGCGTCGGGGCCGGCCAGATGAATCGGCTGGACTCGGCCCGGCTGGCGGTCATGCGGGCGCGCGAGGCCGGCCTCGCCACTGAGGGCGCCGTCTGCGCCTCCGATGCCTTCTTCCCGTTCCGCGACGGTCTCGACGTCGTCGCCAGCGCCGGCGTGACCGCGGTCATCCAGCCGGGCGGCTCGCTGCGCGACGCCGAGGTGATCGCCGCCGCCGACGAGCGGGGGATGGCCATGGTATTCACCGGCATTCGACACTTCCGCCACTAGACGCGCTCGCCCGCCATGAACCGCGCCCAGGCCGAGCGCATCTACGGCATGCGGGAGCTGACCCGCATCCTGACACTGACCCCGCGGCGCACCGCCCAGCTTCGGCGCCTCGGCCTGCTCCACGGCGTCAGTGGCTACACCTTCCGCGACCTGCTGGCGCTGCGGGCGGCCGGCTCGCTGCTCGAGGCCGGCGCCTCCGTGCGCCAGATCCGCCAGGCTCTCGACGCTCTGCGCTCACGCAATCCCGGGCTGGAGCAGCCGCTGGCCGAGGTGCGCCTGGTCCTGGAGGGAGGACGTGTGCTGGCCCAATCCGATCGCGTGAAGTTCGAGCCCCGCACCGGCCAGACCGTGCTCGACCTCGACACGCCCGGCCTCGAGGAGGTCGCCGCCGCCACGCTGGTCACCGGGCTCGTGCGTCCCCTGGCGCCCCCGGTGGAGCAGGCCGAGATGTGGTTCGAGCGTGCCAGCGAGTGGGACAGCGACCCGGCGCAGTGGGAGGACGCGATCGGCGCCTATCGGCGCGTGGTGGCGATCGACCCGACGTACGCGGCGGCCTGGAACAATCTCGGTCTGCTCCTGCATCGGATGGGTCGGCACGACGATGCGCACGAAGCCTACACGGCCGCCCTCAAGCAGGACGGGCGCTGCTGCGAGGCCGTCTACAACCTCGGCTCGCTGGCCGAGGATCGCGGGGATCTGGACGAGGCGGTGCGCTGCTATCGCCAGGCGCTGGACCTCTCGCCCGACTACGCCGATGCGCACTTCAACCTTGCCGGGGCGCTGGCGCGCCTGGGCCGCGCCGAGGATGCCGTCGTGCACTGGCAGCGCTACCTGGAGCTCGACGCCGCCAGCCCGTGGGCCCGCATCGCGCGCGCGCATCTCGAGGTCCTGGAGCCGCCCGGGGAGCCGCCCGAGTGAGGGTGCTGGTGGTCGGCGGCGGCGGCCGCGAGCACGCGCTCGCCTGGAAGATCGCCCGCAGCCCGCTCGTGGAGCACCTGTGGGCGGCGCCCGGCAATCCGGGTATCGCCCGCTGCGCCACCTGTCTCGACATCGCCGCCACCGACGCCGAGGGGCTGGGGGGATTCGCGACGGGCCATGGTATCGACCTGGTCGTGATCGGCCCCGAGCAACCCCTGGTGGCTGGCCTCGCCGATCGACTGCGCGCGCGGGGGCTGGCCGTGTTCGGCCCCGACGCGCGGGCGGCGGCCATCGAAGGCTCGAAGGTCTACGCCAAGCGCCTGATGGCGGCGCACGGCGTTCCCACGGCGCGCTTCGCGACGTTCAGCGATCCGGGGGCGGCGCGGCGCTACTGCCGGGAGCTGAGCGCGCCCTGCGTCGTGAAGACCGACGGCCTGGCCGCCGGCAAGGGCGCGATCGTGTGCCCGACGCTCGGGGAGGCCGACGCCGCCATCGCGCAGTGCATGGAGCGACGCGAGTTCGGCAGCGCCGGGACGACGGTGGTGGTCGAGGAGTTCATGCGCGGCGAGGAAGCGTCGTTCTTCGTGCTGGCCGGGGCGGGCGGGGTGGTGCCGCTAGCCGCGGCCCAGGACCACAAGACCGTGTTCGACGGCGACCGGGGAACGAACACCGGCGGGATGGGCGCGTTCGTGCCGGTGGCGGCCGTGGACGCCGCGATGCAGGCGCGGATCATGGGCGAGATCGTCCAGCCGACGCTGGCCGCCCTGTCGGCGGACGGTGCGCCGTACCATGGTGTGCTCTACGTCGGATTGATGCTCACTGCCGACGGCCCTCGCGTGGTGGAGTTCAACTGCCGCTTCGGGGACCCGGAGTGCCAGCCCCTCGTGATGCGGATGGACGAGGACCTCGTCCCGCTGCTGGCCGCGGTGGCGCGAGGGGACCGACTGTCGCCCCCGCGACCGTGGACGACCGACGGCCCGGCGGCCGTGTGTGTGACGCTGGCCTCCGGCGGCTATCCGGGACACTACTTGACGGGCCACCCGATCACCGGGATCGACGCGGCCGAGGACCGGGGCGCAGTGCAGGTCTTCCATGCCGGGACCGCGCGGCGCGACGGGCGACTCGTCACGGCCGGCGGTCGCGTGCTCGGCGTGACCGCCGTCGGCGGCGACCTGAGCGCGGCGATCGCCGCCGCCTACGAGGGCGTGCACCGCATCCATTTCGAGGGCGTGCATTACCGGACCGACATCGGGCGCCGGGCGCTGGAGGTGCGAGCGACGTGAGTCCCACGCTGGTGGGGATCGTGATCGGCAGCGACTCCGACCTCGACACCATGCTGGAGGCCGTCAAGGTCCTGGACGCGCTCGAGGTCGGCAGCGAGGTCGTCGTGGCGTCCGCGCATCGCACGCCGCATCGCACCGAGGAGTGGGCCAGCGGCGCCGCCGCCCGCGGCTTGCGGGTCCTCATCGCGGCCGCCGGCGGCGCCGCCGCCCTGCCGGGCGTCGTGGCCGCCTTCTCGTCGCTGCCCGTCATCGGCGTACCGATCGCGGCCACGCCGCTGAACGGCCTCGACGCGCTGCTGTCGATCGTGCAGATGCCGAAGGGCGTTCCGGTGGCCACGGTGGCCATCGGCGCCTGGGGCGCGGCCAACGCCGGGCTGCTGGCCGCGCAGATCCTGGCGCTCGGCGACCCGGCCCTGGCCGAACGGCTGGCCGCCTATCGCCGGCGCCTGGCCGCCGAGGTCGATGAGCGGGCTCGGCGCGTCGCCGACCAGCTACGAGCGCGGCCGAGCGCGCGCTGACGGGCGGCGGCCACCGCCGTACGCGTGAAGGTATGACGCGCGTCATCGCCGTCGAGCCCCTCGGGCCGGCGAGGTCCGCGCTGCACGAAGCCGCCGCCGTGCTCCGCGCGGGCGGGCTGGTCGCGTTTCCGACCGAGACGTTCTACGGCCTCGGCGCCGCCGCGCTCGACCCTGGCGCCGTCCGCCGCGTCTTCGAGATCAAGGGGCGGCCGGACGACAAGCCGGTGCTGGTGCTCGTCGACTCCGTGGCCATGCTCGATGCCGTCGCCCTGGAGGTTCCACCGCGGGCGCGCACGCTCATGGCCGCGCACTGGCCCGGGGCGCTCACCCTGGTGTTCCGCGCGCGTTCGGAAGTCCCGGCCGAGGTGACGGCAGGAACGGGCACCGTGGGCGTGCGTCTGTCCGCGCACGCGGTGGCGCGCGCGCTGGTGACCGCGCTCGGTCAGCCGATCACGGCGCCGAGCGCGAATCCTTCCGGCTCGACGCCACCCACCACCGGCGCGGCGGTGCTGGCTCACTTCGGCGGCCGCCTCGATCTGCTCCTCGATGGCGGTGCCACTACCGGCGGCGAGCCATCCACGGTGCTCGACGTCACGGTCGATCCCCCGCGCGTCGTGAGGGCCGGGGCCGTGCGACTCTGACGGAGCGATGCGGGTCACCGGGGTCATCCAGGCCGGCGGCAAGAGCACGCGGATGGGCGGCCAGCCCAAGGCGCTGCTCGAGCTGGGCGGCCGGCGCATCATCGAGCGCGTGCTGGACGCCGTCGCGCCCGTGGTGGACGATGTGCTGGTCGTGACGAACACGCCCGAGCTCTACCAGTTCCTGGGCCTGCCGATGGTCGCCGACGCCTATCCCGACCACGGCTCGCTCGGCGGCATCTACACCGGCCTGGCCGCCGCCGGCGGCGACGTGGCCTTCACCGTCGCCTGCGACATGCCGTTCGTGCACCCCGACGTCGTGCGCCTGGTCGTGGCGCGCGCCTCGGAGGGCGACGTCGTCGTCCCGCGGGTCGGCGAGCAGCTGCAGACGATGCACGCCGTGTACGGCAAGGGATGCCTGCCGCACATCGAGGGCCGCCTCCGGGCCGGCCAGCTCAAGATCGTCGGCTTCTTCGATCAGGTCCGGGTCGTCGAGATCGCCGACGCCGAGGTCGCGCGATACCGCGCGCCCGACGTCGCGTTCATGAACGTCAACACGCCCGAGGAGCTGGCCCGCGCGCGCGCGCTGGCCGCCGAGCTGGGCTGAGGCGGTGAGCCGGCTGCGTCCGGTCCTCGTCGTGCACTATCACGAGATCAGTCTCAAGCGCGGCAACCGACCGCTCTTCCTGCGCCACCTGGCGCGCAATCTCCAGGCCGCGATCGCCGATCTGGGCCCGGTGACGCTACGCCAGCGGCCGGGCCGGATCGTGCTCGACCTCGAGGGCCACCCGCACCCGGAGGACGTCCGCGACCGCGCGGCGCGCGTGTGCGGCGTGGCCAGCGTGCTGCTCGGCTACCGGACCGCCTCCACGCTGGACGCCATGCGCGCCGTCGTCGGCCAGCTCGTCGAGGGGCGCCAGGTCGGCTCGTTCCGGATCAGCGCCCGGCGCGCCTTCAAGACCTATCCGATGACGAGCGTCGAGCTCAACCGTGCCCTCGGCGCCTTCGTGCTGGAGCGGGTCGCCACCCGCGTGGACCTCGAGCATCCCGAGGTGGAGATCGTCGTGGAGGTGCTGCCCGACGAGGCGTTCGTGGCGCTCGATCGGCGGGCCGGTCCCGGCGGCCTGCCGGTCGGCGCCAGCGGCACCGTGGTGGCCCTGCTGTCGGGTGGGATCGACTCGCCGGTCGCGGCCTGGCGCATGATGAAGCGTGGCTGTCGCGTCGTGTTCGTCCACTTCCACAGCGTGCCGTACCTGCCGCCGACCTCGCAGGCGAAGGCGCGGGCGCTCGTGGAGCGACTCACCCAGTGGCAGTACGCCTCGCACCTGCACCTGGTGCCGTTCGGCGAGATCCAGCGCGAGGTCGTTCTCTCGGTACCACCGCCCGCGCGTGTCGTCGTCTATCGGCGGCTGATGATCCGCATCGCGGAGGTCATCGGGCG
>Ga0075423_10007095_pt1 | contig 10554 bp, 10 predicted proteins | sample SoiMethybrSBSTD2_FD_80114 | JGI IMG/M metagenome (GOLD analysis project Ga0075423, IMG submission 80114) | Bulk soil microbial communities from a Populus tree surrounding site in Tennessee, USA - Soil MetaG P. TD hybrid SBSTD2 | ecosystem: Environmental > Terrestrial > Soil > Tree plantation...
CCGCGCTGACCGGCGGCGCGCGCGGATCCGACATCATCCCGGGCGACGCCGAGCGGAGCCGCTTGTATCGCCGCGTCGCGGGACTCGAGCAACCGTCGATGCCTGCGCAGGGCGGGCCGCTCACGGCAGAACAGATCGCGGCACTCAAACAATGGATAGACGACGGCGCGAAATGGGACGAGGGGTCGGCGACGTCGACTGCGAAGTCCTCGGCGGCCGCTGCGCTCGCGGCGATGGAGAACCGTCCGATCACGCCGGAGGAACGGAATTACTGGGCGTTCAAGCTGCCGGTCCAGTCGCAGCCGCCGCGCAACGATGACGCGCGCTTCGCAAATCCAATCGATCGGTTCCTCGAAGCGGCGCGCCGGCAGCACGGCCTGAAGGCGGCGCCGCGCGCCGACGCGAACACGCTCGTGCGCCGCGCGTATCTCGACCTGCTCGGCCTGCCGCCCACGCCGGCGCAGGTGGACGCATTCGTCGACGATCGCTCGCCTGATGCCTGGGAGCATCTTGTCGACTCGCTGCTCGCGTCGCCGCATTACGGCGAACGCTACGGCCGCATGTGGCTCGACGTCGCGCGCTACGCCGACTCCGCCGGCTTCGAGTACGACATGCACCGGCCGAATGCCTGGCGCTATCGCGACTACGTGATCAAGTCGTTCAACGACGACAAGCCGTACGACAGGTTCCTGATCGAGCAGATCGCCGGCGACGAGATGGACGGCCGGACGAACGAGAGCCTCATCGCGACCGGCTTCCTCCGCATGGGTCCGCGCGTGCTGTTCCGCGAGAAAGACAACCCGGAGCGCCGCTACGACTACCTCGACGAGATCATCGGGACGATCGGAAAAGGCGCCCTCGGCCTGACGGTGAACTGCGCGCGCTGCCACAATCACAAGTTCGATCCGATCTCACAGAGGGATTACTACTCAATCGAAGCCTCCATCTTCGGCTACGTCGAAACCGAGGTGCCGCTCGCGCCGAAGGCCGAAGCCGACGCCTATCTCGCGAAGAACGAGGAAATCGACGCGAAGATCGCTCAGCTCAAGGCGTCGATTCAATCGATCGAGCGGCCGTATCGCGACACGCTGCAGCTCGAACAAATCAAGCGCAAGTTTCCCGACAACATCGTCCGCGTGATCGAGAAACCGGAGAAAGAACGGACTCCGGGCGAAACGCTTCTGGCGGCGCAGGTGCTGCGAGCCGCGAGCGTGTCGAGCGCTCAGGTCGACAAAGTCTTGTCCCCCGACGATGCGTCGAAGAAGAAAGAGTTGACCGCGCAGATCGCCGCGCTGACGGCCGAGCGGCCCAAGCCGCTGCCGACGGCCGAGATCGCCACCGACGGCGACTATCGATCGTCGCCGCTCGGCGAGGGTGACGACACGATCAGCTGTCCGAAGTGTCGCATCCCCGTTCCCGGCGCAGGTCCGTACCTGCACAAAGGACCCGGCTGGTACGACGTTCCGCCTTCATATTTTTTGATCCGCGGCGACGTCGAGAGCCACGGCTCGCAGATGAAGCCGGGCTTCATCGAGGTGATCACGTACGGCAACCCGCCGACGGAGATTCCACGTCCCGACGGCCACACGTCGGGCCGACGGCTGGCGCTCGCGCAGTGGATCGCGTCGCCGCAGAATCCGATGACGGCGCGCGTGATCGTGAATCGTTTGTGGCAGAAACATTTCGGCCGCGGCATCGTCGCCACCCTCGACAACTTCGGCAAAATGGGCGAGCCGCCCACGCATCAGGATCTGCTGGACTGGCTGGCCGTGGAGCTGACGAAGGACGGCTGGACGCTGAAGCGCATCAACAAGATGATGATGATGTCTGAGGCGTACCGGATGGCGTCGGCGTTCAGCGACGACACCGACGCGAAAAACGATCCCGACAATCTGTATCTCTGGCGCTTCCACCCGCAGCGCCTCGACGCTGAAATCGTCCGCGACTCGATGCTCGCCGTCGGCGGCAACATCAATCTCGAGATTGGCGGCGAGCCAATCTTTCCATACATCCCGAAGGAAATCCTCGCCGGCCAGTATCGGGGCAAATGGGTGAACACGCCGGAGGGCCCTGCAGCGTGGCGGCGTGGCGTGTACGTATATCAGCGCCGCTCGCTGCCATATCCGATGTTCGATACCTTCGATCACCCCGACATGAACGTCACCTCGGGCGCGCGTCACGTGTCGACCGTGCCGACGCAGGCGCTGACGCTCTTGAACAACCCGTTCGTGCTGAACGAAGCCGCGCTGTTCGCGGCGCGCGTGAAGCAGCAGGCCAGCGATCCGGCTTCGCAGGTCGATCTCGCGTATCGCATGGCGCTCGCGCGACCCGCAACGCCGGCCGAAGTGGCGATCGGTACCGATCTCATCGCCAGGCAATCGCTCGACGCGTTCGCACACGTCGTCCTGAACCTCGACGAATTCCTCTACATGAGGTGAGGTGATGTCGCATCGGTGCAGCAGATGTTTCTGGGATCGCCGCGAGTTCCTGTTCCGATCCGGCGGGGGCATCAGCGGGCTCGCGCTCGCGTATCTGCTCGATCGACACGGCCTGCTGGCAGCCGAGAAGACGGACGACGCCGATGCGTGCCGCGCCGCGGCGGTCGGGGCGAACCCGTACGCGCCGAAGCCGCCGCACTTCAAGCCGCGCGCGACGGCAATCATCTCGCTGTTCATGGGCGGCGGCTGGAGCCAGGTGGATACCTTCGATCCGAAGCCGGCGCTCTCGAAGTACGCGGGCGAGCCGATCGACGGCAAAGTGCGTGGCGACGTCATCGTGCGTCAGGGATTTCCCGGACCCCTCATGCCGAGTCCGTTCACGTTCAGGAAATGCGGTCAGAGCGGCATCGAGATCGCGGAGCTCTTTCCGCATCTCGGTCAGCACGTCGACGAGATCGCGTTCCTGCGATCGGTCTACGGACGATCGAACGATCACGTGCAGGGCACCTACGAGATGCAGACCGGCCAGATCAATCTCGGATTTCCGAGCGTCGGCTCGTGGGTGACCTACGGTCTCGGATCGGCGGCGTCGAGTCTTCCGGCCTACGTCGTCATGACCGATGCGCGCGGCGGGCCGCTTGGCGGCCCGAATGACTGGAGCGCAGGATTCATCCCGGCGGCGTATCAGGGGACGCTCTTTCGATCGACGGGCGATCCGATCGTCGATCTGAAACCGCCGGCCGGTTTGACCGCGGACGATCAGCGCGCGCGGCTCGACACGCTCGCAAAGCTGAACGAGATCGATATGCAGAAGTTTCCCGGCAACAGCGAGCTGGCGGCGCGCATCGCGTCCTACGAGCTCGCCTATCGCATGCAGGGATGCGCGCCGGGCGTCGTCGATGTGGCGAGCGAATCGGAAGCCACGAAAAAACTCTACGGGCTCGACGAGAAAATCACCGAGCCGTTCGGGCGTCAGTGCCTGATGGCGCGGCGGCTCGTCGAACGCGGCGTGCGTTTCGTTCAGATCTTCGCCGGCGGCGTGGGCAACCAGAACACCGACACGTGGGACGCGCACGACGACATCAAGACGAACCACACACAGCACGCCGCTGAAACCGATCGACCGATGGCCGGCCTGCTGACGGATCTCAAGGCGCGAGGATTGCTCGACACGACGCTCGTAATCATGCACTCGGAATTCGGCCGGATGCCGATCTCACAGCGCGGCGTCGGACGGGATCACAATCCGGGCGCGCAGACGGTATTGATGGCGGGCGCGGGGATCAAGGGCGGACAGGTGATCGGCGCGAGCGACGAGTTCGGTTACAAGGCGATGGAGCAGCCGATCTCGTATCACGATCTCCACGCGACGATGCTGCACCTGATGGGACTCGATCACACGAAGCTGACGTATCGATTCAACGGCCGCGACATGCGGCTCACCGACGTTTACGGAACGCTCATTCCGCAGATTGCGAATTCGTAGGCAAGGAGGCGGACATGGCCGAAGCGCAAAACACCAAGACCGTGCAGGACGCGTATGCCGCGTTCAGCCGCGGCGACATACAGGGAGTACTCGACACGCTCAGCGATGACATCACCTGGAAGCCGGTCACCGGCGCTGCGAGCTACGTGCCGATCGCCGGCGAACGGAAGGACAAGAAGGGTGTGGCCGACTTTTTCAAAAAGGTCGGAGAGAACATCAAGTTCTCGCAGTTCGAACCGCGCGAGTTCATCGCTCAGGGCGATCGCGTCGTCACGCTCGGCCACTACAAGGGGACGGCGCCGAGCGGCCGCACGTTCGACTCGGATTTCGTGATGGTGTTCAAGTTGAAGAACGGCAAGGTGACGCAGTTCCAGGAGTTCCTCGACGTCGCGCAGCTCAACGCGGCGTACCAGCCGGCGCGCGTGTAAAGCGCGCGTGAGTGGTGTCGGTTCTAACGAGGCGCTGATTCAGCCTTTGCGCGACGCGTGAATGGAATGATGTGCTCCCATTCCGTCGCGTCGGATCGCGCGACGACGGCGACGACGGGTTCGGTCTCGCTGAGATTGAACACTTCGTGCGGGACGCCCGGCTCGATGAAAATGAAGTCGCCGGCCTCGTTCTCGATCGCAAACTCGAGCGCGGGGCCGTATTCGTGGCGGACGCGACCCTGAAGGATGTATAGCATCACTTCGAAGTCGACGTGGATGTGCGCCGCCGCCACGCCGCCCGGCGGGATGGTGGCGACGTTCATCGACAGCTGCGTCGCGCGCACGTTCTTCTGTGACAGGCCGGCCTTGTATTGAATGCCGTTCCAGCCGCGGATGTTGCCGCCGCCGCGAACCGTATAGATGCCGTCGCCCCCGTCGGCAGACGGAACTTCGGCACGCATCTCGCCCATCGCACCCTCCGCGGGTATCTTAATCCCGAAGGGCAGGTGCGTTGCCGCTCCTCCCGCCGTAGCGCGAAGGCTGGTCGACAAGCTCAGGACGGCGGTACGCCAATTCAACTGCTCGCCAGGATTGGACCAGCGCGAGTGTCGATACATCCATGGCGAACACCACTCGATCGATTGCCGTCGACTCCTACGTCTTCGACGTGCTGATGCACGACCTGGTCGGCCACGATCGCTCGCCGGCGTCTTTCCTCGTGTTCCTGCATCTGTGGCGCGAGACGCACGGACGCAGGGTTGTGGACGTGCAATTGAGCCTGCAGCAGATCGCCGCAGCCACCGGGTTGTCGAAAAGCGCCGTGCAGGCGGCGATCAGGCTGCTGAAGCGGCGCAAGCTCATTCGATTGTCGCGAACGCACGCAACAGCGGCGCCGTCGTACGCGCTGAGGCGATCCTGGGCGTAGACGGACGTCGGCCGACCGGCGCTCGAAGCATTGTCTTTTATAGCTATAGTATTAACAACTATAACAATAAAGAAACGCTTGCACCGGCTGCCGCGACTCGTGGAGAATGCCGCGCTCGGAGGGCGCGATGATACGAGGCGTGAAGTTGGTCAGCATTCCTGTTCGAGATCAAAAGCGAGCCATCGAATTCTGGACGGAGAAGATCGGCCTCCGCGTCATGACGGACCAGCCCTTCGACGACAACCAGCGATGGGTGGAGCTCGGCGCGGCAGGCAACTCGGTCGGCGTCGTGCTCTTTCAGATGCCGGGATGGGACGAGCGCATCGGCAAGTTCATGAACATCACGTTCTACTCGGAGGACGTGCGAAAGACGTACGAAGAGCTGTCAGGGCGAGGCGTCGAGTTCGTCCAGCCGCCGAAGAAGGAAAGCTGGGGTACGTCGGCGGTCTTCAAGGATCAGGACGGCAGTCAGTACGTCGTGTCGTCGCGCTGACGGTTACACGCGCGTCGATCACCTGTGAGTCGCTCTACGCGCGTCGCCGTTCCGCTGCGACCCGCACGATCGCGTACGCCGCAACGGCGCCGACGGCAATCAGCCCGAGACGGGCGGCATGCGACCGCGCCGCGTGGGCGACCTCGGACCAGCGGTCGCCCGCGAAGTAGCCGAGGCTGAGGAACACCGCACACCAGAGAACGCCGCCGGGATATGCAAACACGACGAACCGGTGGTAATCGAGGCAACCGGAACCGGCGGCGATAGCGGTGACGTGCCGCACGCCCGGAATGAAATAGCCGAACGTCAGCAGCCAGCCGCCAAAACGACGGAACCAGTTCTGCGCGAGCTCGATGGCGTCGTGATGGCGCGCAAATCGCGCGCGCAGGACGGGCAGACCCACCCACCGACCGAGCGCATAACTCATCGTGATCCCGGTCAGACAGCCGGCGACAGCGGCGGCCGTCGTGCTGAACGGATTCAACCGGCCGGCCGCCACGAGCGCGCCGGCAACGGTGAGCAGCAGTTCGTCCGGGATCGGAAGGCCGAAGATGCCGAATACCTGCGCGAAGAACAGCAGCGGAGCACCGAATCGAATGAGCCAGCCAACGAGCTCTCGGTCCACGTCAATACAAGCATGGCAGGTCGCGTACGCGGGATCGAGCTGAACCGTGTCGTAAGGTGCTCGCGCTGCATGACGCTGCAACGTGCTCTGGTCTGACGCTGCAAGGTGCTTCGAACCGAGGCTGAAGAGTACTCATACGCTAAACGCCGCGTGGATTTCATGCGGTCAAACGGGCCACAATCAGCGTTGGAGCTCTTCATGAAGCGACTGTTCGCGTCCATCGTCGTCCTTGGCATGTCGACCGCACTGCCGTTCGCGCAGGAAAAGAAGCCGGTGCCGAAAGACTCCGTCCGCGTGGCCATTCCCGGATGCACGAAAGGATCGGTCTTCACCGTCGGCCCGCGCACATCCGATCAGCCCGGCAGCGCCGACCTTCCGGAAGGGATGCACCTGCGCATGGCGGGGCCGAAGGACGTGATGAAGGAGATCAAGGCGCACGAAGGATCGATGATCGAGATCACCGGTCTGATGCGAAAGGGGCAGTTCAACCCGGACGGTGTGCACATCGGCGGCGGCGTACGCGTGTCGCCCGGTGCGGCGCCGGTCGGCGGCAGCGTGTCGCCCGTGCCGGTCACGAGCCAGATGCTCGCCATCGACGTAGAAGGTTGGCGCACTGCCGTCGGTGAGTGTCCTTCGCGATAAGCGCACGATTCGCGGTACAGTCGTCGCGTGCTTGACGTCTCTCGTCTCGGATTGTTCGTCAGCGTCGCGATCGTTCTGCTTCTCACACCCGGTCCCGCCGTGTTGTACATCGTGACGCGCAGCGTCGAGCAGGGGCGCGTGGCGGGTCTCGTCTCGATGCTCGGCATCTGCACCGGCACGCTCGTGCACGTCGTCGCCGCGACGCTCGGTCTGTCGGCGCTGCTGGTGTCGTCGGCGTTCGCGTTCACGATCGTCAAGTACGCGGGCGCAGTCTATCTGATCGTGCTGGGCATTCAGACGTTGACGAGACACGATCCGCCGTCGATCGACGCCGTCAGCATCGCGCGTGCCGATCTGCGTCGCGCGTACACGCAAGGCGTGATCGTCAACGTGCTGAATCCGCACACGGCGCTGTTCTTCTTCGGCTTTCTGCCGCAGTTCATCAACCCATCGCGCGGACATATGCCCGCACAAATGTTGATGCTCGGTCTGCTGTTCGTCGGTCTGTCCGCGACGACTGATTCAGGCTGGGCGTTTGCAGCCGGGACGGCCGGCGACTGGATCAAACGAAATCCGCGCTTCACGCATCGGCAGCGCTATGTGACCGGCGGTGTATTGATTGGACTCGGCGCGGCCGCAGCATTTGCCGGCACCGGCAAAAAGTGAACGGAGAATGGAGCCGATCCGCCGGAGACTGGAGCGAATACGGTGTCGTTCGCCTTCGCGGCAAGATGAAGAATCGAACTATCGCGTTTTTCAGATGTGTGCAGATCACTCGACGCGCAGAGCCAACACAAAGGACACTGGGGTGTCTACGATGCGTCGCTAACCGCAATCGCAAAGCGTTTTAGGTACGTACGTCAGCGAACGCGCATGCCGTTCGCAATCCGCTCGGCTTCGGCCTTGGTGTAATCGCCGGTGATCACCGCCGACGCGCTGATCGGCGATCGAAGTCGTGGAGCGAGAACGACCTCGCCGTCGATGAGCACCGCGATGAGCCCGCTAACATGACCGGCCGTTGCTTGCCGCATCTTCTCAGCGCCGGCCGTGGTGAACGTGACGGCGATGCCGAAGCGCGACGGCGTGTCGCCGGCAATGACCTGGCTGTCGGAGATGTCATCGTTCGTCACGATGATCTCCGGACGCAGGTACACGAGAGTGCCTGATCCCTGGACTCGTGCTTCGCGCAGCCCTGGAGAGAAGGCTTCGTCCGCGAGCCGCACTTCGAAACGAACCGCTGCGGCGTGCAGCGTTGCGCTTCCTCCGGACCACATCTTCGAGCCAGCCACTGCGACGACGCACAAGACGATCACGGCAATGCCGGCAAGGAGCGCCGCCCGGCTCGTCCCCAGCGGCATGGACGAAAGCGCACCGGCGTCGGATGCCGCGCCGAGAACCGCTCGACGGACGCGCTCCCGCTCGTCGTCGGATTGCGGCGCTTCATGGCGCAGCGGATCGGCGTCGCGCAACACGTCGCTAACACTTTCCATGGCTCTCGCCTCCGTGAGATCGAAGAACCCGGCTCAGTTCGCTGCGTCCCTTCGACAGATGCCATCGGACGGTAATGGCGCTGACGCCAAGAAGCGAAGCGATTGCCGGGATCGTGAGGCCTTCGAGTTCGTACATGACGAGGACGGCGCGGCGGCGAGGCGTCAGCCTGTCGAGCGCATGCCACACGGTGGCTCGAGCGACGAAGGCGGCTTCATGATCGGTACGGACGGGAGTGGAATGGCGCACCTCGTCCTGATGGTGCTTTCGAACCACCATTTTTCTCCAGTCATCGCGCCTGAGATTGATCAGCACGCGCACCAGCCACGCCTCCTCGCCGGCCGGATCGGTTGGAACGGATGAGGGCGCGCGCGCGATCCTGAAGAAGGTCTCCTGAACGAGATCCCGCGCAGCATCGGCCGTGGGCACGAGACGCCGAGCCAGGCGGTACAAGCGATCGTAGTGGGTATCGAACAACGCCGCGAGCCTATCGGCCGACTGACGGGACAAGCCGACAGTCAGGAGGTCGACCATTGGCAGCCCGCTCATAACATGAGTAAACGTCTCAGCGCTCGATTATGTTGGACCTCACTCCTCCCGCAGGAGCATCAACGGATTCAGGGTCAGCGCGCGCTGCGCGGGAATCCACGTGCCGAGCAGGCCCAGCAGCGCCATGGCGACGACGGCGCCGGCCAATACAACCGGATCGCGCGGACTCGCTTGATAGACGATCGCGGCGAGCACCCGGCTTGCGAGAATGCCCAGAAGCAGTCCCGCCGCCGAACCGACCGCTAACAACCTGAGCGCGCGACCTAATGCCGCCCACAGGACGTCTTTGCGCTGCGCACCGAGCGCCATGCGAATGCCGAGCTCCCGCTTGCGCTTGCTGAGAGAGTACGCCGCCAATCCAAAGATGCCGGTGACCGACAGCATCGCGCCCATCGCCCCGAGCACGCCGAGCGACGCCGTCGCCATCCGTGGCCCGAACAGCACCACTCCGGTCTCCAGCTCGTGATTCCAGGTGTCGATCGAAAACGGCACGCCCGAATCCAATTCGCGCAGCGTGCTCCGTATCGTCGCGGCCAATTCCTGCGGTTCCCGATTCGAGCGCACGACCAGCCATGTCGAGTTGGTCGGCGACTGCAGGGTTGGATAGAACATCGCAAGGTGTGGACTCTCGGCGAAGCTGGTGTACTTTCCGTCTTCGACGACGCCTACCACTTGAATGCGTGCGCCTTCACGTACCTTGTAATAGCCGCCGATGGCGTTCGTGATCGATCCAAAGATTCGGCGCGCGAACTCCTGGTTGACGACCGCCACGCGCGGAGCATCCGCGTCGTCGTGCCACGTAAACAGTCTTCCTGACAGCAGCGCAGTGCCGGCCGCCTGGAAGTATCCGGGGGATATCCGGTAGACGACGGGTTGGGCCACGGCGTTCGCCGGCCTCAAGTCGGTCGTTTGATCGGTATAGATGCCTTCGGTGCTCCATCCCGCCCACAGCGGCGGCTGATCGATGACGCCCACCGCCTGCGCACCCGGAATCTTCTCGATTGCATCGATCATGCGTTTCTGCATACCAGCCGCGCTCTTCTCGTTGTAGCCGCCCGTGCTCAGATCGGTGTCGACGAGCAGCGCGTCCTGCGGTTCGAAGCCGAAGTGACTGTGCATCGACCGTATCAACCCTCGCACGGCCACGAACGAGGACGTGATCAGCACGGCACAAATCGCAATCTGCACGACGAGCAGCACGTCCCGGATCGCGACGCGGCGCACGAGCATGCCGGTCGATCCCGCCTTGATGATTTCGTAGGGATTCGTCCGGAGCGTCTGCCGCACCGGGACGGCGCCGAACAGGAATCCGCTCGCGAGCGTCACGAGCAGCGCAACGACATAGACCGTCGCGTCCGGCGTCACCGGAACGTGGATTGGAAAACGGGTGAACGGCTGCCACGTGCTCAGGCCGCGCAGCAGCACGATCCCGCCGGAGACGCCGACGGCGCCGCCGACGAGCGCGATCAGCACGGCCTCG
>Ga0075423_10007096_pt1 | contig 10552 bp, 7 predicted proteins | sample SoiMethybrSBSTD2_FD_80114 | JGI IMG/M metagenome (GOLD analysis project Ga0075423, IMG submission 80114) | Bulk soil microbial communities from a Populus tree surrounding site in Tennessee, USA - Soil MetaG P. TD hybrid SBSTD2 | ecosystem: Environmental > Terrestrial > Soil > Tree plantation...
ACAGGGCCGTTATCGCATCGCCAAACTCAACGTCGATGACAATCCGCACACAGCGTCACGTTTTCAAATTGCGAGCATACCTACCATGCTCATCTTCAAAAACGGCAAACTCATCGATCGACTCATCGGCGTGCAGCCGAAGCAAACGATCGCCGAACGACTTCAAGTCGCAGCCAGAGCAGCGGCATAGTCGGAACTTCGGAGGTAACTCATGCTGCTTAGTATCTTACTGATGTCAGCGTTTTGGACTGTCCCTTCACAATCCGCGCCGGGCAACTACGACGAAGCCGAAGCGTATGAGATTTATGCCCTCATTCTTTCTTCGGAGTACAGATTTAAGAATGCGAAACAGTTTGTCATACGGCGCGAAACCGACTCATATCAGATGTGTCTGAAACCCAACCCGGAGTTTGAGGAGAGACTTGGTCCAGCCATTGCCGCTTACGTTGAGTTGAACAAGAAAGAGTGGTTGCTGCAACCAAAACTACGAGTTGATCGGTTGTATCAACTGGTGGGAAAAGATCGGTTCAAAATGATCTTCGATCAAGGTAGTTGGGAAGCGTATTACGCTGAATATCCACAGTCACAAGGGTTCATTCAATTCTCGGCGGTGGGTTTTAATAAAGACCAAACCGTGGCCGTTGTTTACATGGGCTATGGCTGCGGTGGGCTTTGCGGCGCCGGCCAGTTTTACGTCTTCGAAAAAGTAAACGGCAAGTGGAAACCCTTCAAATGGGAGGGAGAGAGTTGCTCGTGGATATCGTGAGCGATCATCTCACTTCATCACCACCTACACACGAATGAACTATCGATCGCTAATCGTGGCTCTCGCGCTCGTCTCGGGATCCGAAGTTCCGCTCGTCGCGCAGACCGCGGAGATCAAGTTGGATGCGGCGCAAGCAAAGGTCACGACTGTCTCTGCTATGCGCGCGCGCAAAGCGCCACAAGTCAAAGCCGAGGAGGTCATGCGTTTGAAACTCGGCACGGTCGTAAACGCCGTCGCACGTTCAACAACTCAAGACGTTATCGGCGGTAAGACTGACTTTTGGTATCGCATAACACTTCCGAACGGCGAAACCGGATGGGTATTTGGCGGTCTATTACTTAACTACGATCCTCGTCAACGCTCCGAGCTGTTGCGACAAATTATCGAAGCTCGACTCAAAGCAGAGAACACAGACTTTCAAGACCGCGGCGACATCTATGACCTGGCTGGGAGTGCGTTTGGTGAGGCGAAAGACGTAAACATCCGCGCGGAGTTTGAGCTGCTGAAACTCCTCGCACTCGCGAACTGGGCCGCTGCGTTTCCCGATAATCTACGAGACAAGTCGCCGTATCGCGAATGGCTCAAGGCGTACGGTGCCGAGGTTATTCAGGATGAGTTTGCCGGCGGTTACAGTTTGCGTAGCGAAGTGCTCTGGAATCTGGAACGTAAGTATCATGCCGTCCCGATTGCGGAGCGCATCGCCTGGGAAGCCGCGCAAAATCCGCAGCCCTCCGACTGTGAAGGCGATGAGGTCTGTCACTTCTTTGGCGCCGCACCGACGATCAAGTATCTCGGCCTTTATCCAAACGGAGCGCACGCCTCGGAAGCCCTCAAGAACATTAACGACGTACTAACCGATCAAGTAATCAGCGAAGCAAATGCGAAGGGCGGCGACAAGTACGTGATCCAAGCCCGAACTGATCTGACAAAAGAGCTGACTTCTCTTCGCCTCGCGCTCGCAAAGGTGTCCGCTCCGGAAAAGTCCGGATTGCTTGAGAAGCTAAAGAAAATAAAGTAGCCGCAGATGAACGCAAATCAGATCTGCCTTCATCTGCGGCTTAAATCTAGAACCCGAACTTCAACTGGTAACGGATAACACGACCGCCACCATCGGAGAACTCCGGATGCAGGAATTGACCCGCTGCTGAAGTGAACACGTTCGCCGGCACGCCAGTGCTTCCGGGTGAGAAAGGACTGACGCTGGCCGTTCCGTATTGCGGGTGATTGAAGATGTTGTAAAACTCCGCCCGCAGTTCGAAGAACTTCCCTTCACCAACGATGACTTTCTTGAGCAGGTTAACGTTCCAGTTGTTCTGACCTGGAGTTCGCAGTGTATTGCGGCCGAGATTGCCGCGACGGCCGGTGCCCGCCAGCAATCCAATGTACTGCGCCGTCGCCGGATTAATACACGCGCCCCCATTATCTGGATTGGTGTAGAAGGTTGCGCCCACTGCGACGCCGCACGGATTAGAGGTCGCGGTTGCAAGTGCCGGTACGGCACGCACGCCTTCTTGTCCGTTCGGATTGAAATCCGGACGATCGAGGTTGCCACCGATCGAATCAGCGTCCTGACCATTCACGACCGTGAGCGGCACTCCGGTTTCAAATGTCGTCACACCTGAGAGTTGAAAACCACCCAGAAGATGACCGACAAATCCGCGTTGGTCTCTCATGAACGGAAGCTCGTAGACGTAAGTCAACGAGAATCGGTGTGTGCGATCGAAGAACGACACACCTCGCTCCGCTGCTTGTCCGCCGAAGATCGACGGGAAGGAAGCCTGCTGCGGCAGATTAGTGTCGGCCACAGTGAAGACCTCGCTCGCATTGTCGATGAGTTTGGACCACGTGTACGCGGTGCTGAGTGAGAAACCGTTTGCGAAGCGACGCGTCACCAGCGCCTGGCCGGAATGATAGGTGGACGAACCACCGTTCGTACGGATCAGACGCGAGCCTTGCAGGTTATCGAGACGGCCAGAGATGAAACACCCGGTCGTGTTCGGTGTGCAGGTGGTTGAGCCGGTGAAGCCCGGAGGCGTGATGCGTTGAATGCCTGGATTGAACGCGTTGGCGACTGCCGGCACGCTCGGATTCAGGTCCTCATTCAAGTAGAGCTTCGTTCCCTTTGACCCGACGTAAGAAATATCTACGACCAGGTTTCCGGGCAGTGCACGCTGAAATCCCGCTGACCAGCGCTGGTAGTAAGGATTAACCAGATTCCCCACGACGAGCGTCTGCGAATCCAACGGCGACAGTGGCCGCGGAGATAACGGCAACGCACCGGTAACGTTTGACAACCCACGCGGTGCGGTAACGTTGACCACCGACGGCACGGCTGTGGCAACGACGTTTGGCGACGAAGTAGCCGCATTCGAGGCGATGTTGTTGAAGAAGGAATCGTATCCAAGTTGATAGCCCATGCGAATCACGAGGTCACGATTGCCAAAGATTCGATTGAGCAGACCGGTTTCGAACTGAGGCGCCCAGGCAAGACCGAACGTTGGCGCGAAATTGTTGTTGTCGTTCTTGACTTCGTTTGGCTGGCTGTACGGACCAGCAAACGTTACCGGATCGACGTTGAATAATCCGGTGAACGCCGCGGTTCGCAGGGTGTTGATGGCGTTGCCGAAGTTCTCGTATCGCAGGCCCAGCGTGACTGTCAACGAGTCGGAAGCGCGCCAACGATCCTGCGCGAAATACGCCTGCCGGAACAGGAACGGGTAATACCTCGGGCTACCAAAGTCTCTCTGTGTGCCACCCCCCGAACCGGCGAAGTTGTCGATGTAATTACCAAGCGCGGTGAAACCACCAGCCGACCGGTAAGTCAACAGACCACGCTCGACGATGGGCGCAAACTGGCGCGACCGTTGCTCGAGCAGGTCGAGACCAAAACGGAAGGTGTGATTGCCGTGCAGGTGTGTGAGTGTGTCCTGGAAAACGTAATTATTCGCGACACGTCCCTGCGGCAGGTTCGTCGCTACACCAAACTGGGCGAGCGTTGAGATATCGAATCGCGGCAACACCAATCCCAGCGGATCAGCCGGATTCAATGGAAAATTGATCAGGATGCGGTTGTAGGCGAGACGTCCCTCGTTGGTCCAACTCGATGAAAAGATGTGCGTCTCACTCAGCAGCAGATTCTGGTAAGTGTTGTTGTTCGCAGTTCCGAAACCCGGGAACGTAATTCCGCCTCCGAGTGGATCTTTCTGATCGTCAAACAGGTACCGCGCCGAAAACTGATCGTTGTCGCCGATCTTATGATCGATGCGAAACTGAGCTTGACGTTCGCGGTAGGTTTGGGGAACAAAGAGTGAGCCCGTTCCAAACTGAATATTGCACGGCGCGGGACAACCCGGACGGGTGCCAATGTCAATGTTCTGGAACGACGATTCGCCAATAACCTGGCTGGTCACATTCATCAGAAGATCGACTCGTGGGTTAGCACCCGCCGGGAAGAGGTTCCTCAACTGGTTGCGGCCAGTCTGGGTTAGAACTGTCCTGGAAGCTTGGGTGGAAGCACTACGAAACTGCTCCTGCCACGCGGCGAAGAAGAAAGTTCGTTGTTTACCGTCGTAACGCCACATCGGGCTGCCCTCGCCGAAGTGCGGGAACAGAACTGGACCACCAAGCGTGCCGGCGTAGTACTGTTCCGTGCCTCGCGGCGGATGCCCACGTTGGCGAATCGCGGCGGACAGCGATTGCGTGTTGGTGATCGCGTCGTCGCGAGTAACGTCGAAGAGATACGCGAGGGTGCCGTGAAAATCATCGGAGCCCGACTTCGTCACCGTATTCACCACCGCGCCGCCGGCACGTCCAAACTCCGCATCGTAATTTGAAGTTTGCACTGAAACTTCCTGCACGGCGTCAGGGTTGGTGATTTGAAATGCCTGACCAGCGACCGAGATATCGTTGTTCTCCGTGCCATCGATCAGGAAGTTGTTCGAACGTCCGCGCGAACCATTCACCGAGAATGTGCCCACGCCGAAGCCGAAGCGGTTAGTTGACACTCCCGGGAGTGTGAGTGCCAGCGCCACCGGGTTGCGTCCCGAAAACGGCAGTTCAGTAATTCGCACTTTATCGATATTGCCGCCGCGCACCGGTGCTTCATTTTGAAGTAGTTGACCGGCATCAGCAGCAACGTTGACTGTTTCTATTTGTCCTGCGGGCGCCATTTGCGCCGGAACATCCGACGTTTGATTCGCTCGCACTTCGACTCCCGTGCTCACCGCTTCACCAAAACCCGTAGCGGTAACTTTTACGGAATAAGTTCCTGGATCGACGGCTTCAAAACGATAAAGCCCTTCACTGTTAGTGGTGGTGATGCGGTTAAGCTTGGTGGCGGCGCTGGTCAGTGTAACTTCAGCTCCAGCGATCACCGCACCGTTTGGGTCGGTCACTGTTCCGGTTACAGTGCCTCGACTAGTTTGACCTAAAGCTAAGGTCGATGTGGTAACTAACACGGCCACGATAAGGAGCATTCGAACAACGTTCATGACTTCCTCCTTGGAAGTGAGTTTGAGCGGCGCGTTACGAGATTTCGTATGACGTACGGACTGACGCTTGATTCCAGGCGAAAAGGGTATTGCGTGCCTGTTCCGGTTTATGCAAGCGTTATTCCGATTTTCGGTTGACCGAATGATCGCACCGATTTGTACTTTTGTTAAGTGAATTGCAGCAGACTACGAAAGAGATTTATTCCGGTTTCAGAATCTTGGACAGAAATCTTTCTAATCTCGGATGGATCGCCAAGAGTTCGTCTGCGTGACGGTGCGAGTGAGGCGGTGGTAGGGAATACAATGTTCCAAAATTTTGGACACTTCAGAACTTAGCCACAAATAAATGCGGATGACGCAGATCAGATTTCTGATCTGCGTCAACGGTTTAGAAACTCTCGACGCCGCGGAATCCGCCCTTCGCCGTCTTCATGATCCACCTCAACACGCGAGCAGTGTCGTAACAGTATCCGAGGATGTAGTTGCACGTCGAAAGACAATGCTTCGTGCACTCGGTCTTCATCTCGTCGAGTTGCTTAACGTCAAACTTGTGATCGCCGACGACGCCCCAATCGTGGGTGGCGGAATACATCGGGAAACAAGGCGCAAGGGAGCCGTCAGTGCGGATAATGAGTGAATTCTGACCGGCCCGACATTGCCACTCCGGCACCTGGCCGCGCATCAACAGCTTCATGTCTTCCATGTGCTGGATCGGATTCACCATCTTATAACCCTCGTTGCGTCGCTTATCGTTTAGATAGTCGAGCAACGCGTCGACCTTGGGCCAATCGTCGGGCGTGAGATAAGTCTCATTCTCCGAAAGATGCTTGAAGTGGTCCTGCTCGGTCATTGGCGTCTCGTTGATGTGATAGTCAGTGGCGATGCCGTTGTCGTGCGCAATCTCGGTCAGTTCCTTCACATCGTCGAGATTGTTGTGACAGATGTTGATATTGAACATCACGGTGTAGCCGTAGACCTTCTGCTTTTTGATCAGGTAATCAAAGTAAGGCCGAATGGGCTCGAGTGCTTTCGGTAACGACTTCCGGTCCTTCACTGAATCGACAGCAAGATTCACTGTCGCCAGACCCGCGTCGCCGAGACGATCGATGACGTCAGGTTTCATCAAGCGTCCATTCGTCGGGAGATAGACAAAGATGTCTTTCTGCGCGCTGTAGTAAACGATCTTGTGAATGAAGTTTGGTCGCAACAAAGGCTCGCCGCCCATCAACGCCAAAACGCGAGCGCCGATCGAATGCAACCAATCAATCGAACGCTTGGCGACGTCCTCAGTCATTCCCTTCACCTTGTTGTCGTACGACCAGCAATAGTGACAATCAAGATTACACTTCCAATCGGTGAAGAGATACGGAATGATCGGACGCAATTCCTTTCGATGCTTCAGCGTTCGCGATCTGAAATAAGGCGCGCCCCAGGTCTTCCACAGGCGAACGCCGTTCAACTTCAAATACTGGTTGTGCGTCATTGCGGCGGCATTAGGCCGCTGCGGATAGGGCGGCTCGGGCAACACTTCCTCAGGTTTCGGTTCGAGCTGTTCCCTTCCCGGTCGTTTGTAAAGTATTTGGTGTAACTGTGGAGCGATGCGAAATGGCGGTGCGCTGGTTCCGTGTTCAGATTGTCCAGAAGTGCTCATCACGGTGGTCCTTTATGTATTGGTATTAGATGGCCCTAGTTTAGTCGTTTGGCGAGAAGTGTCAAATTTCTCGCAGATTCGGCGAATCGATTTGTGGAATCGTCTAATCTGTGGTTAAGTGTTTTTCTCCTCCAAATCAGATCGTAAAAAGAAGGTTGCTCAATGTTTTTTCCGAGAATTAGCTTGTGCCTCATCATGATCAGCGCGGCGCTGGTACTGTCGAGCGCGCCGGTGAAAACGGTGGAGGCTCAGACGCGAAAACGGCCGCAGCCGCAAAAAGTAACAACTTACTCATGCCCGATGCATCCGGACTATAAATCGAAAAAGCCGGGTGCGTGCCCCAAATGCGGAATGACGCTGCGTCCCGTCGAGACTCCGAGTCCAACCCCAACTCCAAGTCCTGCCACTGAAAAGCCGGCGACGGAAAAGTTAAACATTCCCGACGTGGAAGTGGTAAATCAAGAAGGACAGAAAATAAAGTTCTACACTGACCTGGTAAAAGATCGCGTCGTCGCGATCAACTTCATCTTCACCACTTGCACCACGATCTGCCCGCCACTCGGAGCGACTTTCGCGCGCGTGCAGAAGGATCTCGGTGAACGCGCCGGGCGCGACGTGCAAATGATTTCGATCTCCGTCGATCCGGTAACAGACACACCCGAGCGACTGAAGGCATGGGGCGACAAGTTTCACGCCGCCCGCGGCTGGACTCTTGTTACCGGCGCAAAGCCGCAAATGGACCAACTGCTGCGCGCCCTGGGTGCCGCGACTGCGAGTCCACAGGATCACTCGCCGATGGTGCTGATCGGCAACGACGCTCGTGGTGAATGGACGCGTACATACGGTTTAGCCCCTTCCCGCCAACTCGTCGAACTTATCGATAAAGCCGCAGCCGGCGGCTCCGAGCACTGAGCATGCAATTATTAAGGAACATCGCGTGTACTCTCGTCGCCGCACTGTGTCTCGTCGTAATTGCGTCCGCACAAGTCGCGCCGAAAAAGACTGAAACCGAAGCTCAGCAACCGGCTGGTCCTTTAACACCAGCCGAGCGCCGTGGCCGCGCTATCTATCTGCGAGGCGAGACGACAAACAAACGAGAGATTTCGGCTCTTGTCGGTGATGTCGAGGTGCCGGCTACCACGATCAATTGCGCCGGTTGTCACGGCCGCCGCGGTGAAGGCAAAACCGAAGGCGGTGTGACCGCCGGAAATCTCACCTGGTCCAACCTCATCAAGACCTACGGCCACACTCATCCGAACGGACGCAAGCATGGGCCATTCACTGAATCGTCCTTCGCAATGGCAGTCGTGCGCGGTGTCGATCCGGCCGGAAACGATCTCGCCGTCGCGATGCCGCGTTATCGCATTTCGATCGAGGACATGAACGACCTCGTCGCTTACATCAAGCGACTCGAGTTTGATCGCGATCCTGGTCTGGCCGCTGACAGTATCGATGTCGGCGTGCCACTTCCCATGGGCGCCGGGCTGGCTGACATTGGCCAGAGTATTCGCCAGGCCATCACCGCGTACTTTGACGATTTGAACTCTCGCGGTGGTATTTACAACCGCAAGATCAAGGCTCATTTCACAGAAGCGGGCGCCGCTGACGTGTTGAGTGGCCTGCGCGCCCTGAACAATCAGAATCACGTCTTTGCGTTTATCGGTGGCGTGAGCGCAGGCGCCGACAAACAGATCGGGTCGCTCGCACGCGAAGAAGAGATTCCGTTTATTGGTCCAGCGACGCTGTTGCCGCAAGCTGAACAACCGCCGAATCGTTACGTCTTCTATTTACTGCCGGGTGTGAGTGAGCAAGCGATGGCGCTGGTGAACTTCGCGGATCAGCAGTTGGACGCGAAGAAAGTACGGGCCGCGGTTGTTTATCCGAACACGGAATTGCCGGCGGCGGCGGCCGAGGCGACGTTGGCGCGCGCAGAGCAAGTCGGCTGGAAAGACGTCGTCAAGTTGCCGTATTCAGCCGCGAGCTTTGACGCCAACAAGTTGGCCCAACAGTTAAAGGCTGATGGCATCGGCGCTGTGTTTATCTTCGGCACTGGAACCGACGAAGAAAACTTTCTACGTGCCGCCAGTGCGCTGGATTGGACGCCGAATGTTTTGTCGATCGGAATTTTTACGCCCAGGACGCTGGCGGCAAACATTCCATCTGCATTCGCGAAGAAAGTCTTTCTCGCATTTCCCACGGTGCCCGGCGATGTGACCGCGGAGGGCGCCGCCGAATATCGCGCTCTCGCTGAGAAGTACAAGCTGCCGGCGCAACATACGGCAGCACAACTCGCGGCGCTCGCGGCCGCGAAAACATTCGTCGAAGCGCTCAAGCGTGCCGGCGCAGACCTGAGTCGCGAACAACTCGTCACGGCACTCGAAGGTCTTTATGATTACGACACCGGCTACACTCCAAAACTAATCTTCGGTCCAAACCGCCGAGTCGGCGCTTCCGGCGCGTACATCATCACCATCAACCCGGATACAAAGGAATTCGTCTCTACAGGTAGTTGGATCTCTGCGAACTAGGCACCTACCTTAGTGCGTCGAGCTGGGCGCGACACTGTTGCTGAACTCGTAACGTATTCGCGTTGCTCACCGTGCCATTGAAACCGTCATCCGGTAGGAGCCAATCGCCGTCCTCGCCCTGAATCAAGTGTCCGAGTTCATGCAGGAGAATCAATGCCCTGGCCTGACGGCTGCCGGGTGGGAAGTGTCCCACGTAAGAAGGAAACCGCCGTAACGGATCGTCTCTCCTTTGGTAAAAGGAACCATTGCTGTTCACCATCGCCCGATCGAACAATCGATACGACGCACCTGTCGAACGGCTATGAAAGATCCGCGGTCGTCCCATCTGTTGAAACGAAACTTCGCGGCCGAGCGACATAGTCTTAACCTGCGAGACAAAATCATTGAGCACGGTAGTCGCAGTTCGTGGTCCACCATAAAAGCTACTGCAGGTATTTTGATTGCTCAGAATATTGAAAACGTCTGCATATGCCTGCGTCAGGTTCCAGTCTTTCTTCAACAACACCGGACGCGGACGCTCCTCTGAAGGCGCGGCACCCTGTAACAACAGGAGACCAAGTACGCTGCTGGTCCAAAGAGACATCTCTCACCCCCCTCAAACCAATTCGGCAACGCAGAATTGATAACTGAGTGGCGGTCCTGACGTATTGGATCCGCTTAGCAGTCGTTGTACGTAATTGACTTTTTAACCGGCGCCGTTCGAGAAAGCTCTGAATTCCGCCGGACTAAACCCGGTATGCTGCTTGAACAAATGACTAAAATGACTCTGGTCGTAAAAACCTGCCGCCGCGGCAACCTCAGCAATCGAAGTTTCAGTTTCGGATAACTGGCGCGTCGCCCAATCAAGTCGCAACGCGCGCAGGTATTCACCAACCGTTGTGCGATAGTGTTTCTTGAACGTGCGCGCGAGATGAGTCGGATGCACGCCGACAGCGTTTGCGACTTCGAGGAGATTGAGCGAGTCGTTAAAACGCTCGTGCAGAAGATCTCGTGCCTGCGTCAGCCAATATGGCGGTCGCACCGGCGTCTTGATCAATGATCGTGACGCGACTCCCAACATCTCCAACATCAATCCTTCGACGATCACCGGCGCCATCGTGTCTTTGACTCTCGACTC
>Ga0075423_10007099_pt1 | contig 10549 bp, 10 predicted proteins | sample SoiMethybrSBSTD2_FD_80114 | JGI IMG/M metagenome (GOLD analysis project Ga0075423, IMG submission 80114) | Bulk soil microbial communities from a Populus tree surrounding site in Tennessee, USA - Soil MetaG P. TD hybrid SBSTD2 | ecosystem: Environmental > Terrestrial > Soil > Tree plantation...
CCGGCGTCTATCACATCATGGCGACGCCGTTCACCGACGACGGCGCCCTCGACGTCGGCGGCCTGCCGCGCCTCGTCGAGCGGGCGCTCGAGACCGGCATCACCGGTTTCACCGTGCTGGGCATCGCTGGCGAGGCGCATCGCCTCACCGACGACGAGCGTCGCCAGGTCGTCGAGAGCGTGGTCAAGGAGACGCGCGGCCGCGTGCCGGTGGCGGTGGGCGTCTCCGCGTCGGGCACCCACCTCGCCGCCGCCCTCGCCCGCATGGCGCGCGATGCCGGCGCCCAGGCGCTGATGCTGGCGCCGCCCAACGGGGTGAAGAACCTGGACGCCGTCCGCGCCTACTACCACGAGGTCGCCGCCGCCACCGCCCTGCCCATCGTCCTGCAGGACGAGCCGGTGACCACGCAGGTGACGATGCCGGCGCCGTTCATCGCGTCCCTGGCCGACGAGCTGACCGCGATCGAGGCGGTGAAGCTCGAGGAGGCCCCAACCTTGCCCAAGATCACGCGGCTCCGCGCGCTCGGCGCCCGCCGCGTGGCGATCTTCGGCGGCCTCGGCGGATGCTACTTCTTCGAGGAGCTCTCGCGCGGCGCCGACGGCGCCATGACCGGCTTCCCCTACCCCGAGGCCCTGCGCGCGATCCGCGACGCGTTCATCGCGGGCCGCCGGGACACGGCGCGCGCCCTCTTCTACCGGTGGCTGCCCCTCATCCGCTACGAGAGCCAGCCCGGCTCCACCCCGGGCACGTCGATCGGCATCCGCAAGGAGATCCTGCGGCGCCGGGGCTGGATCGCCTCGGCGTGCGCGCGGCCACCCGCCCCCGCGCTCGACCCGGGCACGCTGGACGAGCTGACCGAGCTCCTCGCCGCCGTCGCCGGCTGAGCGGCTCGCCATGCCTCGCGCCACCGTCAACGGGATCGGGCTCTTCTACCAGGATCTGGGCGCGCCCGGCGGCGAGCCCGTGGTGCTGATCATGGGCTGGGGCGGCGATCACACGGCATGGGCCTTCCAGCTGCAGGCGCTCGCCGAGAGCTACCGGGTGATCGCGCCCGACAATCGCGGGGCGGGACAGAGCGATCAGCCGGACGCGCCCTACTCCATCGCGGGCATGGCCGACGACGTGGCCACCCTCCTCGTCCAGCTCGGAGTGGAGCGGGCGCACGTGTGCGGCGCCTCCATGGGCGGCATGATCGCGCAGGAGCTGGCGCTGCGGCATCCCGCGCGCGTGCGGACGCTGCAGCTGCACTGCACGCTCGCGCGCCCCGACGCCTACGGGAGCCACCTCGTCGAGACGCTGCTCGCGGTGCGCGCCCGGGAAAACCGCGAGGAGTGGGCCCGCGCGATGCTTCCCTGGATCATCTGCCGCAAGACCGTCCACGAGCGTCCGGAGTTCGTGGAGCTCATGCTGCAGCGTGCCCTCGACAATCCGTATCCGACCAGCTACACGGGGCTGCGCCGGCAGGCGGAGGCCATCGGCGGCCACGACACGCTCGAGCGATTGGGCGCGATCCGCGTGCCCACGCTGGTCACGGTGGGCGCCGAGGACATTCTCGTGCCGCCCGCCTTCTCGCGGGAGATCCAGGCCCGCATCCCCGGCGCCGCGTTCACGCTGATCGCGGACGCCGGCCATGTGCACTTTCTGGAGCAGCCGCAGGCCTTCAACGAGGCCATGCTGGGGTTCCTGGCGAAGCACCGCGACCGCTAGGTCAGCGGTTGGGCCGGCGGGGTGTCAGTCCCAGAGATAGGAGCGGGGATTGACGGGCTGCCCCTTCACCTGGATCTCATAGTGAAGATGTGGGCCCGAGGAGCGGCCGGTATTGCCGGTCTGGGCGACGACCTGGCCGCGCTCGACTTTCTGCTCGGCGGTCACGTCCACGCGCGTCAGGTGGCCGTACAGCGTCTTGATGTCGTTGCCATGATCGATGATCAGGGTGATGCCGTACTCGGGCTGGCTGCCCGCGAACACCACCGTGCCCGCCGCCGGCGCCAGGATCGGGGTCCCGCGGGGCGCCCCGATGTCCATCCCGCTGTGGGCCTCCAGCCTGTCCTCCGACCAGGGCGAGTTGCGCCGGCCGAATTCCGAGTTGACCGGCCCGCGCACGGGCCACCGCGACGGGAGGGCTCCCAGCACGCGGCCGGCCCTCTCCAGATAACGCTCGAGGGAACGGAGGCTCTGCGACTCCTCGCCCACCACGCTGGCCAGGCGGTCCAGCTCCTCGAGGGTGCCGCTGGCCGGCTCTTCGGCGATGCTCGCTGCCGACGCCGCCCGTCCCCCGATCGCCGTGCCCCGGTGCTCCTGCCCCGCTTCGGGCCCGAAGGGCGCCCAGATGCGTTCATGGAGCCCGCGCCAGGAGTCGACCTCGGCGCGGATCTGGCCGACTCGCGCCTGGAAGCCGTCGAAAGCCAGACGCTGCTCGGCGAGCCGGGACTCGAGCGCAGTAAACGCGGCCCGCTGGCCGCGGAGGGACGCATAGTCGCGGTACCAGGCGCCGCCGGCGATCAGGGTGAGTCCCACCGCACCGACGGCCACCGAGACCATCCAGCGGGGAGCCGAGACGCGGATCACGCGGGCGCCATCCCCGCGCTCGACGACCACCCTCACCCGCCCGAGGCCTCGTTGTTCGCTCACTGAGTAGGGCTCGTCGCGGGCAACTCCGCCCCGCGGCTACGCGTTTCTAGCATCGGCCCCCGGGGGTGTCAACCCTGAAACGCTCGCCGGCCGTGGGCGGGCGCGCGAAAGGATCTCGCCATCCGCTCGATTTGTTGACAGTTTTACGACATGCGGAGTATCATCCGCTGGCGAGGTTTTCATGGACGAGTTCTACCGGATCAAGCGCCTCCCGCCCTACGTCTTCGCGATCGTCAACGACCTCAAGGCGAAGGCCCGGGCGCGCGGCGAGGACGTGATCGACCTGGGGATGGGCAACCCCGACCAGGCCACCCCGAAGCACATCGTGGACAAGCTGGTCGAGGCCGCGCGGAACCCCCGGAACCACCGGTATTCGGCCTCGAAGGGCATCACCCGCCTCCGCAAGGCGATCACGACGTGGTATCGGGACCGCTACGACGTCGAGCTGGATCCGGAGACCGAGGCCATCGCCACCATCGGGGCGAAGGAGGGACTGGCCCATCTCGCCCTGGCCGTGCTCCAGCCGGGAGACGGCGCCCTTGTACCCAACCCCACCTACCCGATCCATTCCTACTCGGTGGTGATCGCGGACGGCGACCTTCGCTCCGTGCCCCTGGTGCCCGGCGAGGACTTCTTCGCGCGGCTCACGGAGACGGCGCGGCTGGCCTGGCCGAAGGCCAAGCTCCTGATCCTCTCGTTTCCCCACAACCCGACCACGCTCTGCGTGGACCGGGACTTCTTCGTCAAGGTCGTGGACTTCGCCAAGGAGCACCGCCTCATGGTGGTGCACGACTTCGCCTATGCGGACATCCACTTCGACGGCTACACGCCGCCGTCCTTTCTCCAGGTGCCCGGCGCCAAGGACGTGGGCGTGGAGTTCTTCTCGACCACGAAGTCCTACAACATGGCGGGCTGGCGCCTGGCCTTCTGTTGCGGCAACCGCCAGATGGTCAACGCCCTGGCGCGGATGAAGTCCTACCTCGACTACGGCGTGTTCCAGCCCATTCAGATCGCCGGCATCGTGGCCCTCGAGGGCGACCAGAAGGTCGTGGGCGAGATCAACGAGATGTACCGTAAGCGGCGCGACACGCTCGTCAACGGGCTCAACAAGATCGGCTGGCAGGTGGAGAAGCCCAAGGGGACCATGTTCGTGTGGGCGCCCATCCCCGAAGCCTTTCGCGCCATGGGCTCGCTCGAGTTCTCGAAGATGCTGATCCAGGACTGCAAGGTCGCGGTGTCGCCGGGCATCGGCTTCGGCGAGTACGGAGAGGGCTTCGTCCGCTTCGCCCTCGTGGAGAACGAGCAGCGCATCAAGCAGGCGCTCCGCGGCCTCAAGAGCCTCGCCGCGCGGTGACCGCGCGGGGGCCGAAGGGGACGCGATGAACGACATCAGGATCGGCCTGCTCGGCCTGGGCACCGTGGGGGCGGGGGTCGTCCGCATCCTCCAGAGCCACGGCGCCGAGCTCACCGAGCGCGCGGGCTGCCGCCTCGCCATCGCCGCCATCGCGGACCTCGACGTCACGCGGCCGCGCGAGGGGCTCGACATCAACCGGCTGCCCCTCCACGCCGACGCCGGCCGGGTCCTCGACGATCCCGAGATCCGCGTGGTGATCGAGTTGGTGGGTGGGCTCGAGCCCGCGCGCACCTTCATCCTGCGCGCCCTCGCCGCGGGCAAGCACGTCGTCACCGCCAACAAGGCGCTGCTCGCGCACCACGGCCCCGAGCTCTTCGAGGAGGCGCGGCGCAACCGCGTGATGCTGGGCTTCGAGGCGGCGGTGGCGGGTGGCATCCCGCTGATCCGCGCGGTGAAGGACGGGCTCCCCGCCAACCGCATCCTGTCCGCCTTCGGCATCGTCAACGGGACGTGCAACTACATCCTGTCCAAGATGACCGACGAGGGTCTCGACTTCTCGGTGGTGCTCAAGGAAGCGCAGGCGCGCGGCTACGCGGAGGCCGATCCGACCCTCGACATCGAGGGCCTGGACTCCGCGCACAAGCTCCAGATCCTCGCCATGCTCGCCTTCCGCACCGCGGTGGACCTCAAGGACATCTACACCGAGGGCATCACGGGGGTCGCGCAGGAGGACGTGGTGAACGCGCGCGAGCTGGGCTACCGGATCAAGCTCCTCGCCATCGCCAAGGCCGCCGAGGGCGCCTTGGAGGCGCGCGTGCACCCGACGATGATCCCGGCGGCGTCGCCGATGGCCGCGGTCTCGGGTGTGTTCAACGCGGTGTTCATGACGGGCGACAACGTGGGCGACCTCATGTTCTACGGGCGCGGTGCGGGCCAGCTGCCCACCGCCTCCGCGGTGTGGTCCGACGTGCTCGACATCGCCCGGCGCGTGGCCCACGGGCTCCCCGCGCTCGCGGTGGACCTCCCCGGCAACGGCGCCGCGGCCCTGCCCATCCGGCCGATGGACGACATCCGCACCGCCTACTACCTGCGCGTGATGGCGCTCGACCGGCCGGGGACGCTCGCTCAGGTCGCCGGCCATCTCGGCCAGCACGGGATCTCCATCGTCTCGGTGCTGCAGAAGCGGCGCGCGGAGCGCCACGAGGCCGTCCCGATCGTGATGATGACGCACGAGGCGCGGGAGCGGGACATGCGGGCCGCGCTCGCCGCCATCGACAAGCTGCCCGTGGTGGCGAGCCCGACCACCATGATCCGCGTCGAAGCCTGAGCGAGCCGGCGCGGTCTCCGTCGGGCGGGCGCCTCCTCAAGGTCGCCCTCGGTCTCGCCGTCAGCGGCGTCCTGCTCTACTACCTCTTCCGTTATGCCGACGTCCGCGCGATCACCGCGCGCCTGGCCGAGACGCGGTGGAGCTTCCTCGCCCTCAGCCTCGCCCTCAACCTCTTCTCGCTCTGGTGCCGCGCGCATCGCTGGGGGTTTCTCTTCCCGCCCGGCGCCCGGCCGTCCCACCTCTTCAACGCGGTGATGATCGGCTACATGGGTAACAATCTCCTCCCCCTGCGCGCGGGCGAGGTCCTGCGCGCGTACGTGGTGGCGCGGCGGGGTGAGAGCTTCTGGACCACCGTCACCACCATGGTCGTGGAGCGCGTGCTCGACGGCCTCGCCGTGGGGCTGATGCTCGCGGCGGTCTTCTTCCTGGTGCCGGTTCCGCGGGAGCTCGAATGGGCGGCCCTCGTCTTCCTCTCCGTCGACCTCGTTCTGATCGCGGGACTGGGCGCCCTCGCGCTCGCCCCCGGCCACGCGCGGCGGCTCGCTGCGGCGCTCACGCATCGGTGGCCCCCGTTGGCCGCGCGGGTCTCACGCCTGCTCGGCACCCTCGACACGGGTCTGGCAGGGATACGCGCGCCGAGCCACCTCCCCTCCACGATCTTCTGGTCGATCATGATCTGGGTCACGCTCGTCGCCACCACCTGGACCTGCATGCTCGCGGCCCACCTCGAATTGCCCATCCTGGCGGCCCTGACGACGCTGGCCTTCCTGGGCCTCGGTGTCAGCCTCCCTTCGAGCCCCGGCTTCGTGGGTGTGATCCAGGCCGCCTCCTGGGCCGCCCTGCGGCTCTTCGACGTGCCCCTGAACCACGCACTGTCGTTCTCGATCCTCCTCCACGTCTCCCAGTTCGTGCCGGTCACGCTCTGGGGCCTGGCCCTCCTCCTCGTCGAGCACGTCAGCCTGGCGGAAGCCCGGCGGCCGCACGACAGTCCTCCTTTGTCGACGGGGACTTAGGCGCGATCACTGCTGTAAACGCCCAGCCTCCGGGCTCCGTCGAATGCTCATGGAGGCACGCCAAGTGACGTCGGCCGTATGCGCGTGTGGGAAGATCGGGCCGGAACGATCCGGTGGAGCGAACTGATGAGGCGCTGTGTCGAGCGGTGGCGAATCGCGAGCCGGGAGCCTTCGACCTCCTGGTCGAGCGATACCAGGAGCGCGCCTACCGGATCGCGTGGTCCGTGGTGCGGGACCGCGAGGAAGCCAAGGACTGCGCCCAGGAGGCCTTCCTTCGCCTCCACGAGTCGGCGGGAACGTTCGCCGGGCAGTCCAAGTTCTCGACCTGGTTCTACCGCATTCTCGTCAATTGCTGCCTCGACAACCGCCGACGCGGGCGAGGCTGGCGCCGCCTCCTCGTCTGGCTCGACGCGGCCGATGACGAGCGCGACGAGGACCCGATCGAGCGCCATCCCGCTCCCGTGGAAGATCCCGGCGCGCACGTGGACGAGGAGCGACAATTGAGCCAGCTCTGGGACGCGGTGGACCGACTTTCGCCGCGGCAGCGGGCAGTCGTGCTGCTGCAATGCCGCGAAGGTCTCGCCACCAAGGAGATCGCCGAGGTGCTCGACATGTCGGAGGCCACGGTGCGCGTGCACTTGCATCGCGCGTTCGCGGCGCTCCGCCGGCGCGTGGGAGCCAGGAGATGAGCGTGAGCGGGCACCCGTCCGAGCGGCTCGTTCCCTATCTGCGGAACGAGCTGGCCGCCGCCGAGCGCGCGGCTGTCGAGGGGCATGTGGGGGGCTGCGCGGAGTGCCGGGCGGCCCTCGCCGACTTCGCGGCCCTCGCCGAGCGCCTCGCGCGCGCGCCGGAGCCCGCGCCGTCCATTCATTGGGGCGCGTTCCGCGCAGAGCTGCGTGAAGCCCTGGCGCGCCGCGCCGGCTCGCCCGGCCGCCCGCGCCGGTGGTCGCTGGGCCCCCTGCCGGCGGCCCTCGCGGCCGGCCTGGCGGCGATCGTGCTCTATCTCGCCATGCCCGGCCAGAATCTCCGCGCCCCCGGCGGCGATCAGGCGCTCGTCGAGGACGCGATGCTCGCGAGCCGGCTCGATCTGATCAAGGAGCTGGATCTCGTGCAGCGCCTGGATCTCCTCGAGGACTTCGACGTCATCGGCCGGCTGGACCGGCTCGAGCCCAGCAGCCAGGGCTGAGCATGCGGCCGGCGCGGGGGGTGGTGTCGCTCGCGCTCATCGGGCTGGCGGTGACTCCGACGCAGGCGGCCGATCCCGCGCCGCTCGACGCCGAGATGCTGCGCGACCTCGACGTGGTTGGCAGCCCGACCTACACGCGCGACCGCGAGCTCGCGCGCAGGCTCCGGCTCGTCGAGCGGATGCGCATGCTCGACGACCTGCGGAAGGTGGAGGCGGAGGCGCCCCCTCCGCCGGTGAATCCGACCACGACCCCCGCGGCGCCCGCCGCACCCAAGGAGGTGAAGTGACATGCCGACGCGGCCGCTCATCCTGATGCTCACGGCCTTGACGCTCACGCTGGCGCCGGCCGCGTGGGCGCAGCCCACGCCCCCGGGGGGCGAGCCGCCCATCGCCGGCATGGACAAGCTGTCACCCGAGGAGCAGGCGCGGGTCCGGCAGAACCTCGAGCGCTGGAAGAACATGACGCCCGAGCAGCGCGAGCGCGCGCTGGAGAACTACCGGCACTGGAAATCGCTCACGCCCGAAGAGCGGCAGCAGGCGCGGCAGAATCACGAGCGGCTGCAGCGGATGACGCCCGCGCAGCGCGCCCAGGTCCTGCAGGACTTCCAGCGCTGGAACGACCTGCCCGAGGAGCGGCGGCGCGAGCTCGAGCAGGCGCACGAGCGCTTCCAGAAGCTGCCGCCCGAGCGCCAGCAGCAGATCATGGACCGCCTGCGGCAGTACCAGAACATGTCGCCGGAGCAGCGGGCGCGCGTCGACCGGAATCTCGAGCGCTGGCGGAACATGACGCCCGAGGAGCGGCAGAAGGCCCGCGAGGCCTGGCGCGAGCGTCGGCGCGAGCGCGACGACGACGACGGGCACGGGCCGCGCGCCGGCGGCAGCCCCCGTCCGGCCCCGCCTCCGAGCCGCCAGGCGCGATAACAACCCCGTTCCCGAGGGGAGCGAGGGCTGCTAGATTAGCTCCCTCATGCTGATCGTCCAGAAGTACGGCGGCTCGTCGGTCGCCGATCCGGAGAAGATCAAGAACGTGGCCCGCCGGGTGGCGGAGTCCGCGCGCCAGGGTCATCGCATGGTCGTCGTCGTGTCCGCCATGGGCAAGACCACCGATTCCCTCGTCGCGCTGGCCGGCGCCGTCTCCCCCACTCCCGACCCGCGCGAGATGGACATGCTGCTCGCTACCGGCGAGCAGGTCACGATCGGCCTGCTCGCGATGGCGCTCCAGTCCTTCGGATTCGCCGCCTGCTCGTTCACCGGGCCGCAGGTGGGCATGGTCACCGACGCGGCGCACACGCGCGCGCGCATCAAGCGCATCACCGCCGAGCGTATCGGCGCCGCCCTCGCCGAGGGCAAGATCGCGGTCGTCGCGGGCTTCCAGGGCATGACGGAAGCGGGCGACATCACCACGCTCGGGCGCGGCGGCTCCGACCTCACCGGCGTGGCGCTGGCCGCCGCGCTGAAGGCCGATGTCTGCGAGATCTTCACCGACGTGGACGGCGTCTACACCGCCGATCCCAACGTGGTCCCCGACGCGCGCAAGCTCGCCCGCATCTCCTACGACGAGATGCTCGAGATGGCGGCGCTCGGGGCCAAGGTGCTCCAGGCCCGCTCGGTGGAATTCGCCAAGAAGTACGGGGTGCCCGTGCACGTCCGCTCCACGTTCAAGCCCGACCCGGGCACGCTCGTCACGAAGGAGGATCAGGGCATGGAAGACGTCGTGGTCACGGGCATCACCCACGATCGGGGGCAGGCCAAGCTCTCGATCCTGCGCGTGCCGGACCGGCCGGGTATCGCCTCGCGGGTGTTCGGCTCGCTGGGGACCCAGAACATCGTGGTGGACATGATCGTGCAGAACATCAGCCGGGACGGCTACACCGACATCTCGTTCACGCTGCCGCGCGCCGACCGGGCGCGGGCGGAGCAGGTGCTGGCCAACGCGGCCCGGGAAGTGGGGGCGGAGGGCGTGGCCACCGACGACCGCGTGGCCAAGGTCTCCATCGTGGGGGTGGGCATGCGCAGCCACGCCGGCGTGGCCGCGCGGATGTTCGACACCCTCTCGCGCGAGGGCGTGAACATCCAGATGATCTCCACCTCCGAGATCGCCGTCTCCTGCGTCATCGAGGACAAGTACACGGAGCTGGCCGTGCGCGCCCTTCACGACGCGTTCGAGCTCGGCCAGGAGCGAGGTGCCTGACATGGCGAGCATGGCCACCGCCGCCGTCTTCTTCGGTCCGGGCAAGCCCTTCGAGCTGGTGCAGGTTCCCATCCCCGAGGTGGAGCCCGAGGGCGTGCTGATCCGGGTGACCCGCGCCAACATCTGCGGGAGCGACCTCCACTTCTGGCGAGGCGACGCGCCCCTGCGGCTCCCCCCGGACGGCTGGATCTTCGGGCACGAGATGACCGGCACCGTCGCGCGACTGGGCGCGCGGGTGAAGACGGACTCGCTGGGCCGGCCGCTCGCCGAGGGGGATCGGGTCGCCTACACGTACTTCTATCCGTGCGGGCGCTGCTACGCCTGCCTGCACAAGGAGCCGGCGGCCTGCCCCAACAAGATCGGGCCCCCGCTGGGGCCCTCCGCGTTCCCGCACCTGCACGGGGCGTTCGCCGACCACTACTACCTCCGCCCCGGCGGCCTGCTCTTCAAGGTGCCGGACGCCCTCAGCGACGACGTGGTGGCGCCGGTGAACTGCGCGCTCGCCCAGGTCCTCTACGGCCTCTGGGTGGCGGGCGTGCGCATGGGCGACCGCGTGCTCATCCAGGGCGCGGGGGGGCTCGGCGTCCAGGCCGCCGCAGTGGCCAGGGACATGGGCGCGTCGCTGGTGATCGTGGCGGACCAGATCCCCGGCCGGCTCGAGCTGGCCCGCGCGTTCGGCGCCGATCACACGCTCAACGTGAAGGAGATCCCGGAGCGCCGCGACCGCGTGAAGCAGGTCCGCCAGTGGACGGACGGCGTCGGCGTGGACGTGGCCTGCGACTTCGTGGGCTTCCCCGCGGTGATCCCCGAGGGCATCGAGATGACGCGCTCGGGGGGCACCTATCTC
>Ga0075423_10007100_pt1 | contig 10548 bp, 9 predicted proteins | sample SoiMethybrSBSTD2_FD_80114 | JGI IMG/M metagenome (GOLD analysis project Ga0075423, IMG submission 80114) | Bulk soil microbial communities from a Populus tree surrounding site in Tennessee, USA - Soil MetaG P. TD hybrid SBSTD2 | ecosystem: Environmental > Terrestrial > Soil > Tree plantation...
ACTTTTGAGGATTTTGCAGATCTCAGAACACGACTATCTTGTTGCGCGTTGAGGGGAGATTGATAGAAAGGAGCAACACAAGCATGGCGCACGAAATCAACAATTCTAGTTTCAGCCCAACGCACGAAGCTGCTGCGTCTTTTCATGATGACGGCATAGTGATCCTGCATACCGGCAAAGGACGTTTGTTCAGCTCGAACCGAACCGGCGCGCAGATCTGGCGTGGCATCGAGCAGCAACTTCCAGTCGAGATGATAGTGCAGCAACTCAGTGGTGAGTATCAGATCGCACTGAACACTGCCCGCGAACATACGTTCGATTTTCTGGTCCAGTTGCAGCGGAATGAGTTGGTCCAAAGGGAGGCACGGCAATGACAAGCACCAAACGAATCTCGCTCGTGGTAAGAGCGCTCTATGAACTTGTGCGCTACGAAATGGCTCTGTCGCTACGCGGCTCCGGGCGCATCTTGGAGCAGTTACGCCGGCAATCAATTGCAACGCGTGCCGGTGATCACGAACAGACGATTTGCGATGCGGTGTTACTCGCAACGTGTTTCTACTTCAAACCAGTGCTTTGTCTGCAACGTGCAGTCTGCACAGTTCGCTTGCTTAGAAAGTACGGCATCAGGGCGCGGCTCGTGATTGGCTACCGCCCGTCGCCATTCTTCTCGCACGCCTGGGTAGAAGTAGACGGACGTGTTGTCTACGGCTCTTCAGCTTACCAGAAGCGGATGATACTGCTGCACGCTGTTTAGCGGAGGTAAAGAAGATGAATCGACGCAATACTCATAATCTGCGAATTGAAGTACTCCACTGGGATGGCCGTCTCGATAATCGCAACGATCTGCTGCTGCAGTTGCGAGACTCGCTGCAAAGCGACACCAGCGACGAGGCGATTGCGAGTGCTGTCTACGAACGTTGGGGAACGGACGGGTTGGTCCATCTGATCGGCGACTGGAGTCTCGTCCTTCACGATCGCGTGAACCACGCCACTGTGCTCGCGAGCGATTTCGCAGGCGTGCGCCCGCTTTACTACCACGTGCAAGCAGGACGCGTACTCTGGTCCAGCCATTTACAGTCAGTGGAGGAAGCTACTGGCATTTCCGATCTCGACGAGCAATACATTACCGGATTCCTGACTGTTGGCGGCTGTCCAAACCACACCCCGTACAAAGCTATCTACTCAGTTCCCCCCGGTCATGCAGTCTGCGTATCGTCCGATAAAACGAGTATCAAACGATTCTGGGAATTGCCGATCGGCAGTGTGATTCGCTACCGCAATGAGCGCCAGTATGAGGAGCAACTTCGCGCGCTGTTTCGTGAGGCCGTCGCGGTCCGTGTGCAAACCGAGTCACCCGTAATGGCCGAGCTTAGCGGCGGGCTCGACTCATCCTCGATAGTCTGCATGGCAAACCATCTGATGCGAACAGGCGCTACGCCGGCCTCGCGTCTTACCGGTCTAAGTTTCACCTGGCAGAACTCGCTCGATGAACCATTTATTCGCGAAGTCGAGTCGCATTGCGGGATCGATGGAGTCCATATCTCCACGCACGATGTTCCGCTCATCACGCAAACCCAGGCAGGCAACGCGATACCCGAGCCTTTCCAGCCATTGCACACCGTGATTGCACAAGCAGCGGGACGACTCGGCGCAAGGACTATTCTGACCGGACAGACTGGGGATCTCATGATGGGCAACTGGTTCGACGACAGTCTTCAACTGGCGGCTTCCCTGCGTGGTTTGCACCTCGGCCGCGCGTGTCAGGAAGCGCTTGCCTGGAGCAAGATTCTTCGAACTCCCATCCATCGAATCCTTTGGCGTGGGTTTCAGGCGGCGTTGCCACCAGCATTAACACGCACAGCGGTGTACGCAGGCGCTGACGGCTCGTACGTTCCGAGGAGTGTTGAGACATCTCTTGCATATCTCGGCGACGGGACGAGACTTCCCGAATCAGAGAGCCTTTTCTCAAATGCCTGGATGCAGGCGCCGCCTGAGAGAAGAAAGTACTTTCGCGCACTTTCAATGCTGTTGGAATCGCGCCAGCTACAACCGGCTGAAGCGGTTCAGAATTTGGCATACACACACCCGTTTGCGCATCGGCCGCTCGTCGAGTTTCTGATGGCTGTGCCAACAAACGTTCTCTGCCGGCCGGGTGAACCACGGCGATTGATGCGGTCGGCGTTGTCGGATCTATGGCCGACCAAGTTGCGCGAGCGGCGCTCGAAAGGCTTGTTCAATGTTCCGTGGCAGGAAGCGCTGCGTCCATTAGCTCGCACTCTGCTGAAGGAAAGGACGATGCAGGTAACGGAGCGTGGAATTGTCGACGAGGCCAGCTTTCGCTCACGTCTCGAGCGCCTCTCCGTTGGGCACGAGTGTAACGAGTCGCAGTTGCGGCAGATTATTTTGCTTGAATTGTGGCTCCGCAATCGCGCGCATGAGACGCAGGCGGGACAGGTTTTCAAGGCGGCGTGAACACATTGGAAGAGAGTTTTTTGAACTTTGAAAGAAAGGAGGATGGTCCAATGCAGAATAACTACGAAGCTCCTGAACTGACGTTGATCGGTCAGGCAGACGAGGTTGTCATGGGCGTTAGTGAAACCGGACTTGATTTCCCGAATCTGGCAGCCTGGGATTTCGAATTCGAACAGGACTAGTTTGTGATAGCAAAAATGAACAAAATAGGCCGGGTGGACTTCCGACGTACGCGTAACAGGAAACTCCACCCGCCTCACTATTACTGGCCCAGATGAATTGACACTGCTCAGGGCACAGCTTATAAAAGCCGTGTGGCTCGAAGACAATCCGCATTGTCTGATCTTCCTGAAATTGGGCGTGAGGAATTATGAACGCCGGCAGTCCGATTCGAATCCTCACAGTAGACGATCACCCGCTCTTGCGCGAAGGTATCGCCGCCATCCTTGGCAGCGAGAAGGACATGGATCTGGTGGCCCAGGCCAGCAATGGAAAGGAAGCGCTTGCGCAATTTCGCACCTATCATCCCGACATTACCCTGATGGATTTGCAGATGCCGGAGATGAACGGTATCGAAGCAATTCAGGCGATTCGCAAAGACTTTCCTGACGCTCGCATCATTGTTTTGACAACATACGCCGGCGACGCCCAGGCTGTCCGAGCGTTCAAGGCGGGCGCTTCCGGGTACTTACTTAAAAGCACACTGCGAAAAGAATTGGTGGAGACGATCCGGATCGTTCATGGCGGCAGGAAAAGAATTCCTACGGAAATCGCGATCGGAATTGCCGAGCATCACATAGATGATTCGTTAACAGAGCGCGAAATCGAAGTTTTGAAGCAAGTGGCGGCGGGAAATGCCAACAAGATCATCGCCACTCATCTAAATATTTCAGAAGAAACAGTCAAGGCCCACATGAAAAATATTCTCTCGAAGCTGGGAGCAAACGATCGCACTCACGCGGTCACCATTGCCTTGCGGCGTGGAATTATCGAAATCTGAACCACCCACGTTTCGTCTCATCATTAATTCTTCGATAGGCTGTGGCTGCTGGAACAAGCAATTCAACTTCAGTTCCAGTGTCGGCGCCACTCCACAATTTTAGTTGAGCATCAATTCGGTCTGCACGTTCTCGCATTCCCTTTAGCCCGAAGTGATCGGGGCGACCACCTACTTTAAGGATCCCCGGATCGATACCTCTTCCATCGTCGCGAATTCGCAATCGAAACTGTCGTCGATCGTAAGTGATCTCTGCCTCAACCTTGTGACCTTTGGAATGGGTAAGCGCATTAATGAGCGCCTCTCGACCGATCGCGTAGGATTCTTCCAGTACGATGGGATTCAATTCACGCAACCGGCCTTCGACTACAGTCTTGAAGGTCATCTTGCCATCCTCGGAGTATTCTCCGACGACACGCGTGAATGCCGCCGGCAGATCGCTGAGTGAGGCTGTCGCGTCCCGCAAATTTCTCACGCGGTCTCTACCTTCCGCCATCACTTCATCCGCACGGTCCAGCGCGTTTTCCATCGCCTGGCGAGCGGGCTCGTGAGGCGGAATTTGTTTGGCGGCGGCATCAAATTTCAGTATTAAGCCCTGGACACCTTGCAAAAAAGTATCGTGCAGATCTCGTGCAATTCGCTCACGCTCCGCCAGACGCTCTTCCATTCGTCCGCGCATTTGTCGCGCGACCTGTTGCAGCCGCAGTTGGTAAAGCACACCGAGCACAAACAGAAACGTGATTACGACCAGAACACGAAACGTGGTGGTTTGATAGTACGCAGGAGCAATGGAGAAATCGAAGTACGTGCCAGTCTCATTCCAGATACCGCTGTTGTTGCAAGCTATCACGCGAAAGCGGTAATGGCCGGGAGGAAGGTCGTTGTAGAACACCTCACGGCGCTTGCCTGCCTCTTGCCAATCGGTATCACGGCCCTCCAGCATGTAGCGAAACATTATTTTTTCCGGAGTGACAAGACTGAGTGCAGTGTATTCGATTTGCAGATCGCGGATCAGTGGGGGTAAGAGCAAGCTTCCGTTCGCATAAGAACTCACCGGATAGACTTTGCGGTCGGCAACAAATTGCTTGATGCTAACAGGCGGTGGAAGATCGTTGAAAGGGAGATGCTGCGGATCAATAACTTTAAGGCCGACGCTACCGGCAATCCACAGTTTTCCATCTGCAGCCTGAGTGACTGGGGGACTGTAATGAGTGCCGGTCGAAGTAATCCATGCCCCGTCAAAATTATCGAACAGCGTATAGCGTATCGTCGGCTTTGCTTCTTTATCTTTGGTTACGCTGGCGTCCCACGCATCCATTTCAGGCCGCGCAATACGCACCAACCCGCAAGACGTGTGCAGCCACAGCGAACCACTATTATCCGCCATCACCCAGTGAACCGTATCGCAAGGCAATCCATTCCGGCTCGTTAGTGTGGCAATATCGCCATCTCTCAAGCGACTCAATCCGCCGTCAGTGGCGGCCCACAACACACCATTTTGATCGAATCTCAGCTGGTTAATACGCCCGCCGCCCAGTCCATCAGCGGCAGTGTACGAAACTCGGATCTGCCCGTCCTTTAGATAAGCGATGCTACCCAGATGAAATCCCAGCCATAGTCCGCCCTGCGATCGATCGGCGATCAAAGCACTGGCGTAATCCTTGTGTCCCAGGTTGGACCAGGGAATTTGTTGTAGTGCTCTGCCCTGCGGTAAGTTGAGAAGGACGGAAGGTTCATTGGCAAACCAGAGGGTGCCCTGAGTATCTTCAGCAATGGAGAGTATGTTTCCGCCCGGAGCGCCTGTTACTGAAACGAATCTACCGTTTTCGAAATAGCCGAGGCCGCGCAACGTAGACACCCAGATTCGGCCGCGTGAATCCTGAAAAAGTGACGTCGCATTCTTGTCCAGTATTCCACCTGTATAAACCTCCGTTTGTCCGCTGTTCCATCTATTCAGTCCAGCATAAGTGCCCAGCCAAATGCTTCCATCCCTGGTCGCCAGAACGGATCCGACGATATCACTCGAGAGACCCTGATTGACCCCAAACGTAGCGATCGTAAAGTCGCGAAAACGGTCCAGACCATTGCGCGTAGCAACCCAGATATTGCCTTCACGATCCTCCAAGATAGCCGGAACATAATCGCCTGAGAGTCCTTCGGAGGGAGCAAACACATCAGTCTTTCCCTGGTGAACATGAATCAGGCCCCTCTCAAAAGTTCCGATCCATAAACCGCCATCGCGATCCCGAAGTAACTTCACGGCTCTGAACTGTGGCTTATTGGCGATATGTGGGTATGGTTGTGCCTTTTCATCGATGAGTCGTTGGATTCCGCCATTCCATCCGACCAACATTGTGCCGTCGCTATCCTCACCCAACGCACGAATTCCGTTTGCTTCGCCAGGCAGCGGATAGAATTTCGGCTGATCAGGTTTCCAACACCAAACCCCCTTCTCGACCCCTACCCAAAGCTTGCCCTTGCTGTCTTCAAACAAGCCAAGTACTCCGCGGCCAAAAGTGCCGTCTTGTCCATAGCATTTGACACCGCCATGCTGTCTTGAACAGAGTTTCCCAGTCGGAACGGCCATGGCGCCAATCCAGAGAATGCCTTCACGATCTTCAAGAAGGCTGAAAATATATTGACCCGTCAGTTCGGGGATCTCATTGAGCCGGCCATCCTTCCAACTGGCGAGTCCTTTTGTGGTACCAATCCAGAGGGTGCCGTCTCGCGTGACAAGTAGGGTAAAAATGTTTTCTGAAGGAAGGTGTTGATCCGGTGGCGGCTGCCACGGGGTGGTCTGAATGCCATCGAAGCGAACTAAGCCGAATTCCGTCCCTAGCCAGAGATAGCCGTCCGAGGTTTGGGCAATTGAACGGATCTCGCCCTTTGTGAATCCGTCGCGAATCTTCCACGACGTATGCGCGTACTGACTTACGTCCAGCGCCGGGTTCAACGCCAACACAGACCGGCAGCATGCTAATAGCATGCAAGTCAGCGTAACTCGAAGAACAATTACGTATGGTCCTGTTGAGCGCGTACGCATCCCGAGGGCAATCTTATCCCATTCTGATAACACACGGATTTACTTTGCGCACACGGTAGTAGACATCCCCCAATTGAGGGAGCGAAGCTTCACCGCATTGGGTGATTGACATATCAACAGGCATGGAAGTAGCCTCTTCCATTCCTGTTTAGTCCAGAGGTTCGGGCTTATGCGTCGCGGCTCCGCATTCGTTTTTCTGTTCCTCACCGCTTTTAGCTGTATTCGTGCGCAGTCAACCAGCGCATCGCTTAGTGGGCGCATAACCGATCCCGCGAAAGCACTGCTCGTCGACGCCAAAGTCGCCGCGATCAGCGCCAGCACCAACTTCGCCTATGAAACCACGACCAACGAGTCCGGCGAATACCACTTAGCGAATCTTCCTCCTGCTTCCTATCGCATCGAAATCGAAAAGGCCGGCTTCAAAAGAATAATCAGGCCGAATGTGATCCTTCATGTTCAGGATACGCTTCGGCTCGATTTCGAACTGACGCTTGGTGATTTATCCGAAGCCGTAACCGTGGACAGTAGTGCGCCAATTGTGAACACCGAATCGGCGACGGTAAGTACAGTGATCGATCGCAACTTCGTCGAGAATGCTCCTCTGAACGGCCGGAGTTTCCAAACCTTGATCGCGCTCACCCCAGGGGTGGTCCTGACTGCCACCCGTTTCGATGACCAGGGACAATTCAGTGTAAACGGCCAGCGCACGGACACGAACTACTTCACCATCGATGGCGCCAGTGCCAATTTCGGTGTCACCGGATTACTGCAATTGGTCCAAACTGCCGGCGGAGCCTTGCCCGCGCTTAGTCTTTCGGGTGGGACAAACAGTCTCGTGTCGGTTGACGCCCTGCAGGAGTTTCGGATCCAGACGTCTTCGTTTGCCCCTGAGTTCGGACGTACTCCCGGCGCCCAGGTCTCAATCGTCACACGTTCCGGAACCAACAGGTTTCATGGCACTGTCTTCGAATACTTCCGAAATGACGTGTTGGACGCCCGAGATTGGTTTGTGAACTTCAATGGCCTGGCGAAACCTCGAGAGCGACAGAACGACTTTGGCGGTGTGCTCGGTGGTCCAATTCGCAATGATCAAACGTTCTTCTTCTTTTCCTATGAAGGACTGCGCTTGCGGCAACCGTCAACCCAGCAAAGCGCTGTGCCGGACAATCAATCGCGACTGGCAGCTCCTCTTGCAATGCGTCCATTTCTAAACGCATTCCCGATTGCGAACAGCAGTAATCTTGGAAACGGGTTGGCCCAATTCAACGCCAGCTATTCGAATCCGTCCACGATGAACGCATACAGCATCCGCCTGGACGAGGTCGTGAACGCTAAAACGAGCTTGTTCGGCCGCTATAACTTCTCGCCTTCGCGATTGGACCAACGAAGTCCGCCCTTCGCTGGTCCAATCCTTAGTATGACCAATTCTCTCTCAGCGTCTATACACACGTTCACAGCCGGCATCACGCAACTGATCAGTCCGCGAATCAGCAACGAAGCGAGGGCAAATTACAGTAATCATAGAATCGGAGCCAGATTCTTTCTTGATGATTTCGGGGGCGCTGTGCCGCTTCCGGATTCATTACTGTTTCCCGCCGGATCGTCTTCCGCAAATAGTCTTTTCGGATTGTTCATTCCGGGAGCCGGTCAATACAACCAGGGAGACCAGGGGACTAGCGAGCAACGCCAGATCAATCTGACGGACGATCTTTCGCTGACGGCGCGTAACCATCAACTGAAGATTGGAATCGACTATCGCTGGCTCGCGCCTTTCAGCAGCCCTTTCGCCTATCGACAATTTGCCCAATTCTCCGGGATGACGGCGGCGCCCGGCGGCGCTCTTTCCGGAACAGCTTCCCTGGCGGCTACGTTCACGATGGAGAGTAGCGCCCTGCTAGCGCAAAACTTCTCGGCCTATGGTCAGGACACCTGGAAGATCACACCCCGATTCACGATCACATATGGTTTGCGCTGGGACGTCAATCCGCCGCTCAGAGGTAAGAACTCAGCCAACGATCCTTTCACCGTGATTGGTTTGGACCATCCGGCGACGGTTACTTTGGCGCCGCACGGCACTCCACTCTATGAAACAACTTACGGAAATTTTGCGCCACGAATAGGCCTTGCCTATCAATTCGATGGCATTCGAAAGTGGGATGCGACTCTGCGCGCAGGCTTCGGAGTTTTCTACGATCTGGGACAGGGATCCCTGGGAGGCGTTTCCAGTTTCTTTCCATATAGTGCAAGCAAGATCATAACGTCGGCTGCGTTTCCACTAAGCACTCAGAATGTCGCTTCTCCGTCTCGGACACTCAATCCACCGGTAGGCACAATTCTGGTAACGGATCCGCACCTGAAGCTTCCGCGAACCTATCAGTGGAATGTTGCCCTCGATCACTCCATTGGAAACAACCAAAGCCTGTCGTTAACTTACCTTGGCGCCGCTGGACAAGACCAGCTTCGCATAACGAAGCTCTTTAACGTGAATCCGAATTTCCAAACCATTGTCTTAACCGATAATTCGGCGACCTCCGACTATCACGCGTTACAAATCAAGTTTCAGCGCCGGCTAGCTCGTGGTTTACAAATCGTGTCGTCGTATTCGTGGTCCCATTCGATTGATATCGCATCTTCGGACGCGAGTGTGAGCATCAATACTCCGGTCACGATTGCCAGTCCTAACCTGGATCGTGGCAACTCTGACTTTGACATTCGGCATTCGTTCACTGCGGGGGTCACTTACAGTCTACCTTTTCCGAACACAAACGAGATTGTCCGGACGATCTTCAGAGGCTGGTCAGTTAATACCTTCCTGATGGCGCGATCGGCGCTACCTGTCAACATTGTCGGTGCGACCTTCAACGCGGCCGGCGTCACGCTGGCGCCTCGTCCAAATCTTAACGCCGGATTGCCGCTTGAATTGTTCGGTTCGCAATTCCCCGGAGGCAAGATTTTCAATCGTGCCGCTTTCACTGCAGTGCCCGCTGGTCAGCAAGGTAACTTTGGACGTAATGTGCTGCGCGGTTTCGGAGCTTCACAAGTGGATCTGGCACTAGAGCGTCAATTTCGCCTCACCGAAACGATGCGACTGCGTTTCCGCTCTGAACTATTCAACATCTTCAACCACCCAAACTTCGGTAGTCCCACGAATACACTGACCAGTCCGCTATTCGGCCGCTCGACCCAGACGCTCGCCAATAGTCTTGGCTCTGGCGGAGCTAGCGGCGGGCTGAACCCCCTGTATCAGATTGGCGGTCCACGCTCCATTCAGTTTGCAGTAAAGCTGGAGTTCTAAGACTCGAATAACTCAAAAGAGTTATTGGCGTATTGCCCAAATTCGGGTGTTGCACTTCAGGTAGGATTCCTACACTCGACCGGTGCAGAGATTGTTCTCAATGTTTCCTCAGGGTGGGCCCGGTCTGGCGTTGTTGTTATTGCGCATATCCGTAGTGGCTTTCCTCATCATCGTAGCCGTGAACTACAACGGCTCTCATTCCAGACTCGTTCGAACCGCTATTTTGCTAATTTCCAGTTCGCTGCTGATTGGATTTCTTACGCCTTATCTCTGTGCGATCGTCGTAGTGTTTGTCATCGGAAACATAATAATCAATCCAGCCACCAGCAGCATCGTATGCGTGATCGCAATAGCAAATGCCATTGCGCTCGCTCTTCTAGGACCGGGCGCCTATTCACTCGACTCAAAACTTTTTGGTCGTCGCGTCACGGTCGTCCGTCCCGGCAAGGGAGTTAACTATCTCTTCTGACAATTCAACCTCGGTTGACCTCGGAGTGATGGGTATCGACCCCTCACCCTATATGGGTATCTCCTGCTCGCTCTATCTGGGGTTTTCGGTAAATACGACTCGGTGCAAACTAACGTTTGTAAGGTGAAACCAGATTCAAGAACAAAGCAACGGTTGAAATTCCCCTGTAGTTGCAAACACGTCATGATCTTTTAGGAGGTAGAGATGACATTGGATCTTTTGTCAGAGCCTCAATCAACTTACGATGACGTAGCTCCGACCCTCCCCGGAAT
>Ga0075423_10007101_pt1 | contig 10548 bp, 10 predicted proteins | sample SoiMethybrSBSTD2_FD_80114 | JGI IMG/M metagenome (GOLD analysis project Ga0075423, IMG submission 80114) | Bulk soil microbial communities from a Populus tree surrounding site in Tennessee, USA - Soil MetaG P. TD hybrid SBSTD2 | ecosystem: Environmental > Terrestrial > Soil > Tree plantation...
GATCACCGAGAACGGCCACGGCCTCCGCCTCGGGCATGGCAGCGTCAACAGTCCAGATCGTCGCGTGCCGAATGATGAGATCTGCTGCTGGCCGAGCCTGAGCCATCGTTAGAGCCGCGCAGGACACGACCAGCGCAAGAAGGAGAACAACTCTATAACTGCCGACTGGATTTATGCGATGCAAAGACTTGAGAGAGAACATGCCCGCCGCAGTTACTTGCCTTGAAACTTTGAACCTTGAATCTTTATCTCTGTCCCCACTTCAACTTCGTCCGCAGGACTTCAAAAAACGTTCTGCGGATCCGCAACAACAGGACCTTGTAGTCGGCCTTTCGGCACACGACTCGATCTTCATCCTGCACCGGCATGCCTACCTGCCCATCCACGCTGAGATAGGCTTGTTCATCGCCGGTTTTGACCACAATTTCGATTTCCACTGTGTCGCGTACTACCAGAGGCCGATGCGTAAGAGAGTGCGGGGAAACAGGCGTGATCGCGAACGCGTCGACCGATGGGGTCAATATCGGACCACCCGCTGCCATCGAGTAGGCCGTAGAACCGGTCGGCGTCGATACGATAACCCCATCCGCCTTATAACTCGTCACGAACGCCTTATCGATGAACAGGTCGTAGGCGTTTAGCCGTGCCATCGCGCTCTTGTTGACGATTACGTCGTTCAGAGCCGCATAACTCATGATCGCCTTCCCTGCCCGCAACAGCTGGCATTGCACGAGAGAACGCGACTCGACCACTGCCCGCTTTTGATCGACATCCTGTAAGGCGTCGTAAAGTTCCGCCAAAGGCACTTCCGTGAGAAAGCCCAGCGATCCCAGGTTGACTCCCAACACCGGAACGCCAGCCTTGGCGACGGCCCGCGAGGTGGAGAGCAGGGTGCCATCTCCCCCGAGCACCACTACGAAATCCAGTGGACGCGACGCCATCTCTTGGCGCTCGACCACGTCAGGCCCGGAAACGTACGCTGTGGATTCGTTATCGATAACTACGCGGTAGCCGTGCTTGTGAAACCACTCGAGCAGCGGAGGCAGGATCTGCGCGAGTTCCGGCTTATCGGGTTTCGAGATGATCGCGACGGACTTGGCGTGATTCGCGGTCCCGGCTGGCATGATGAAAGGGGCATTGTACAGAATCGCGGTCGCAGATGGCGCCTATTACGCGAATCCCATCACGGCATGCAACAGGAACTCTCGGTTTCCTTCCGCTCCGAGAATCGGCGAGTCGACGAACTCTGTACCTTTCGCCCCGATTGCCACCAGGCATTTACGTACCTTCTCAACTGAAGCCAATTGCGCGGATTCATCGCGCACAATCCCGCCCTTCCCCACAGCCGAGCGCCCGGCCTCAAATTGGGGCTTCACTAGAACGACCACGTGTCTCCGTTTGTCACCACGGAGGTCAGGCATCGCAGCGCGGATCACGACGGGCAGCACCAATGTCGCCGAGATGAATGAAACATCAACGGCGATGAAATCAACAGGTTCACCGATATGGTCGCGCTTCAAATAGCGAGCATTGGTTTTCTCCAGCAACCGGACCCGAGGGTCTTGCCGCAGCCGGAAATCCATCTGACCATATCCCGTATCGACGGCAATCACGCGCGCCGCTCCGCGCTGGAGCAGGCAGTCCGTGAATCCACCTGTGGAGGCGCCCACATCCAGGCAGACCTGACCTCGCACATCGATATGCCAGTGCTCTAAAGCGCTTTCCAACTTCAAGCCGCCTCGACTGACATACTTCAGATCGTCTCCCAGCACACGGAGCACGGCATCGGCTTCGACTGATGTTCCGGATTTCTCGATCTTCTGCTCGCCGACTAGCACCTTGCCAGCAAGAATCAAGGCTTGCGCCCGCTCGCGCGACGCCACCATGCCCCTCTCCACTAGCAATTTATCCAGCCTGATTTTCATCTCGGCGCCATCGGAATTTCAGCGACATTAGCCGATCGACTTACCACCAAGGTGCCAGCCCCTGTAACTGTGCAAGGTGTTAAACCGACTGTCTCCGAAACACTTACACATCTACTTTCCCGATTTTCCACAGAATTTTCCACCTAGGTGTTGAAATCTACAGAAATCCCGGTATGGACAGTTATCTCCGCGTGCACTTGACCACATGGGTTGATGCAAGGTCGCGCAAAACAAAGGGCCGCTCCTCGAGCGGCCCAACGCAATAAATCTGAAGGTCGACTTCAGCCTGCCACTTCCTCCAGCAACTTCTGATCAATATCAAAATTGGCGTGCACGTTCTGCACGTCGTCGTGCTCTTCTAACGCCTCAAGCAGACGAATCATGGTGGATGCAGCCGAGCCCTCCAACTTGATGTAGTTTTGAGGAATCATCGCCACGCTCGACGAACTGGGGGAGATGCCAGCTTTCTTGACAGCTTCCAGCACACTTTCATATTCCGACGGCGCGGTCAGGATTTCCCAGTTGTCTCCGTCGTCATTGAGATCGTCGGCTCCAGCTTCAAGGACGATCGTCATCAGGTCATCTTCCTTTGCAGCCGCCTTGGGCACGATGATGTCGCCTTTCTTGTGAAACATCCACGACACAGCTCCGGCTTCCGCCATGTTGCCGCCGTTCTTGCTGAAGACGTGACGGATCTCGCTCACAGTGCGATTCCGGTTGTCAGTATTGATCTCCGCAAGAATCGCGACTCCACCCGGCCCATAGCCCTCCAGAGTGAACTCCTCGTACGTCGCACCCGGCAGTTCGCCGGTACCACGCTGAATGGCGCGTTTGATGTTGTCGGCCGGCATGTTCTCGGCCTTTGCCGCGGCAATCGCAGTGCGCAGCCGAGGATTGCTGTCAGGGTCGCCGCCTCCGTTTTTGGCGGCAATGCTGATTTCCTTGATAAGCCGCGTAAAGATCTTGCCGCGCTTGGCATCCAGCGCGCCTTTTTTGTGCTTGATTGTGGCCCATTTTGAATGGCCAGACATAGGGAGACCTCGTGTCTAACGAACTAGGATTGCGCAGGATTCGCCCATGGAGGAGATCACAGGATAGCCTCGGGAATCATGCAGGCGAACTCAAAGTATAGCATGCCGGGCTAGCGCTTTAGCCGCCGCAGGCCCTGCCATTAGCTGCCTTGGTGCGTTTGCGAACCACTCAATCTGGCTTGCCGTTCTTTGTACGCATAGATCACGGCCAGGAGTGGCGGTGCAATCAACACGCCCCAGAATGGAACGACCACGCCCAGGACCAGTGGCGTCAGAATCGACGCCCAGATCGGCACCCGCGCGACCCGCTTCATGAGATATGGCTGCAAGAGGAAACCGTCGAGGATCACAATCATTGCGTACAAGATGAGGACGTAAAGCGGGTGCATGAGGTCCTGCCAGTGAATCGAAGCCGCCAGAGCCGGACCGAGCAGACCCAGCACGGCGCCAATGTGCGGGACGATCTGCAGTGCCGCTGCCAAGACTGCCCAGAAGGGCGCCCACGGCACTTTAAGAAGGTACAAGCCGATCCACCACATCAGCCCAACAGCAATAGAATCCTGAAGCTGAGCAATCGCCCAGTTCTTTAATGCACCCCCGGTCACGCGAGCGTGGTCACCAAGATCCATAGGAGTTGGATGCCAACATCAAGAAGACAATTTGTCGAATTTTCGCGGCCCTGTAAACCTCGGGGGCATGGATTTCGTCCATACTCATAGCAGCAAGATCTGATTCCATGGAGACAACCCTGACACCTGTGTTGGGCGCCACGGCGCAGCGCATCACCGCCGAGGAGTTCGACGCGATTGTACGAAGGCACCAGCGTCGCGTACATCGGTTTCTGCTGATGCTCCTGCGCGATGCCGATGAGGCCGACAACCTGACGCAGGAATGTTTCCTGAAGGCCTATCAGAACTACTCGACCTTTCGGGGCGAATGCAGCCTGGAGACCTGGCTGCTGCGGATCGCCGCCAACCTGGCACGTGATCGTGCCCGCAGCCGCAAGGCTAGCTTCTGGAAGAGGTTACTAGGGTTTGATGATGGAACGAATGAGGGATCAGCCCTGCACGCAATCGCGCCTGAGGCGTCTCCCGAACAGACCTTGCTGGCCCGCGAGGAAGTCCGCGCTGTCTGGGAAGTCGCTGACAAGCTCTCCCACCAGCAACGGGCAGTCTTTCTTCTGCGATTTGTCGAGGAGATGGAATTACACGAAATCGCTACCGCCTTGGGGCTTCAGGTCGGAAGCGTCAAGACACATCTGTTCCGCGCACTGCAGACCGTGCGCGGCAAGTTGAGGGACCCAAGATGAATCCAAGTGAAAATTCGCACGATCCTCTGGTGGAACGCGCCTTGGTAGGTTTTGACCTGGCGGCCGAGCACCATCTGGCAAATTGTGCGCCCTGCCAGGAGGAGCGCGAGCGAGTTCAAGAGGCCTTGCAGCTGTTCGGAGCCGCTAATCGGGAATACGCACATCGTAGCGAGAGCTTTTGGGAACAGCAGGCTGCCCGCATACGTGACGCCCAGCAGGAACGCGCTCGCAGGTCACGGCTGACCCTGACGTTGACGCCGGGGTTGGCCGTGTTAGTGCTGCTAGCGTTCGCTCTTCTGCATCGTGCTCCCGTGCCCTCTGTGCTTCAGCCTGCAGCCCAAATTGATTACGACCATGAGCTGCTGGTAGAGGTCGAGCGGGCAGTACAGAGCGGCACGCCAATGTCTCTGCAGGCGGCCACCCTGATGGTGGAAGAGAGTGATAGCAGTGGGCCGATGAATTCAGGCAATTCAGCCAAGGAGTCTCATTCGCATGAAAACTAGATGGATGATCGCATTGAGTATCGTCACGCTGGCCGGGCTTCTCCATGCGCAAAATACTTCGGTGTCCACCGGAGGAGCCGTCGTAGGCCATGGACCCAAGGGTACTCACCGCGGGATGGTGATCCGCAGGGAAATGGGCAAGTGGTGGCAGAATCCCGATATTGTTTCCAAGCTGCAACTCAACGACGGGCAGATCTCGCAGCTGAATCAGGTCTTCTACGACCACAAAGTGAAGCTCATCGACTACGGCGCGGAGATGGAGAAGCAGGATCTCAAGCTGCAAAGTCTGCTCGACGCCGATCAGCCCGACGAGGGCCAGGTAAGTTCCCAGGTCGATCAAGTCTTGACAGCCCGTGGCAAACTCGAGCGGGAATTCACCATGATGAATCTGAACCTCCGCAAGGTTCTGACCCTGGAACAGTGGCGTCAGTTGAAGGCCGTCCGTGGCGATGCCGGACCCGGCGACAACTTCATCTTCTTCCAGAAAAAGATCGGACCCGGCGGACCCGGGCCGGGTGCTGGACCTGACATGATGCCGCTTCCCCCACCGCCTCCTGGCGAATTCGAATAGCGCAGTGACACCCCGGATACGCTCCGCCCGGCTTTCAACTAGAGCCGGGCGGTTCCTGTTTTCAGCCGTGGTAGACTCGAAATATCCCAGGTGGCGAGGCCGTTTCCATGAAATTTGGGGTCCTGATTTTTCCCGGATCGAACTGCGATCACGATGCCTACTGGACCATTCAGCAGGTTGCCAAACAGCCTGTAACTTTCCTGTGGCATGAATCGCACGACCTGGAAAACTGTGATGCCATCATCGTGCCCGGAGGGTTTGCTTACGGCGACTACCTGCGGACCGGTGCCATCGCCAAGTTCTCCCCTGTGATGGAATCGGTGCGCAAGTTTGCCGCCGGTGGCGGTATCGTTCTCGGGATCTGCAATGGATTCCAGATTCTGTGTGAATCCGGCCTTCTGCCGGGCGCTTTAATGCGCAATATCGGCCTCAAATATGTCTGCAAGCCCGTCCACGTGCGGGTCGAAAACACCGACACTCTGTTCACGAACGCGTGCCGCCCGGGGGAAGTTCTGACGATTCCTATCGGCCACATGGAGGGTAATTACTTCTGCGACGGGAACACGCTGACCGAATTGCAGAAGAATAACCGCATCGTATTTCGCTATTCGACCCCCGATGGCGGAATTACTCCGGAATCCAATCCGAACGGGTCCCTGCACAACATCGCGGGCATCTGCAGCCCGGAAGGCAATGTCTTGGGTATGATGCCCCACCCAGAAAGGGCCGCCGAGCCAGAACTGGGCGGAACGGATGGCTTCAAGGTGTTCCAATCGCTTGTCGGCGCGATGGCTGCCAGGTAATCATCGTTGAACTCGCCGGGTCTTGGGATACACCCTCCTATAATTTGCTTGTCACCCTGTAATTCAGTCTGCTAGTCTCCCACTGCTTTCCCCTATTGCTTTTGAGCATGGCCGCGTCTGAAGGGATGAGTGCGCCATGCGACTGCACGATGTATTCCACAACCTCTCCCAAAATTTCACTCAAGACGAAAACCTTCTTAGCTCTCGAGAGCGCGAGCTTCTGGCCAGCATCTGGCACCATGCGAACCAGTTCGCAAACGGTAATGGAAAAGATTGCGAACGCCTCGAAACCATACTGACCTACGCCCTGGGCGAAACGATTCTCCAGCGCCTCACCTGCTCGGTAGGCAGTCAGGCCCTGGAGATGATTAAACTCCAGTCCGTTGCTCAAAACTCCGCCAGACCCTCACTCCTGCGCGATCTCGCTTCGCCTCCGCCCGCGCCCGCCACGGGTCCGCGTCCGGGTCCAGGACCGCGTGTGAACCTTATCAATCGCGCCTACAAGCCCGGAACGCCTTCACCACCGTCTCCGACCCCGGCTCCGCGCCCACCCGGACAGGATCCACTCGGCCCCCTCCCTCCGTCCGCGCCGGGACCTCGACAGCTGGATGTCGCTCGGGTATCGTCACGTTCCGCTGTTTCGGTCGCCGAGCCGGAGGTCTTACGGGCCGAATACGTGCTGCTCGACGAGTTCCTCGGACCGGAAGAATTGCAGGATCTCGCTCGCTTTGTGCTGGCGCACGAAGCGCAATTTCAGATCAGTGAAGTCATCTCCTCCAGCGTTGCCAGCGGGGTCATTGATCCAGAGTATCGCCGGTCGCGCGTGTTGATGGATCTTGGCCGTCTGGAAAGCTCACTGATCTCTCGCGTGCAAGCCGCTGTACCTCGGGCGCTCGAGAAACTTGGCATGCGGCCCTTTTCCGCGTCCCGTGTTGAGTGCCAGATTACCGCCAGTAATCACGGCGATTTTTTCCGGCAACACAGCGACAACGCGGAGGAGGAGATCGCCACCCGCGAACTCACTTTCGTGTACTTCTTTCACCACGAGCCGAAAGCCTTTGAAGGCGGAGAGCTGCGTATCTACGACGCCTATCGCGAAAATGGCTGCTGGTTCAGCACTGGGGACTACCAGACTATTGTCCCCGAGCAAAACCAGATGATTTTCTTCCGTAGTTCCCTGTTGCACGAAATCACTCCCGTCGTATGCCCGTCGCAGGCATTCGCCGACAGTCGTTTCACGGTGAACGGATGGCTGCACAGGTGAGCGATGAGTGGCTCTCCTGGATAACAGAGCTGGCCAGAATCAGCGCCATGGAGAGCAATGGGGCAGTGCGAGGTCCATCCGAGGGCTTCCACTGCCTTCTCGATGAGCAGCCCACTCACCTGGTACCGGATTGGCTTCTGCGACAAGCACAATTCGACCCTGGCGAGAAGGAACTTTGCTTGAATCCCGATTGTCGGCTCGACTCGAATAGCGACGAAGATTGGGACGTCGAATCCTCCCGACTACTCAACATGTCGGTGCCGAGTGGCGGCTCCATCGCATGGGTCCGCGACGCTGCCACGGGCAAAAACATGCCGTTTGCCCTCAGCTCCGAACTCAGTGGGATCGCTCGGGAACTCACAGATCGGCAGGCAGCAATCGCGAATCTGCCGGAGAATCTGCGAACACTTTTCTATCGCGCCCAAATCCTGATCTCCCCCGAATTTTCAAATCGCCGGCAACGAACCTTGTCAGCGGTGGCGCAGCAGTGGCGCGCAAAGTTTCTTCAAAACGGCTACGCCTCCGTACCGGGCCTCATCCATCCCTTTCACTTGGCAGCCCTGCGTCGCTATTACCGGCGTAAGATCCGCAAGGGAACATTCCGATTGGGGGACGATCAAAGCTCGCGGCGATACATCGCACACAACGATCCCATCGCGCGATTCTTCCATTTGCAGCTCGCCCCTTACGTAAGCAAACTGGTTGGAAAATCCGTGAAACCTTCTTACGTGTACACGGCCGCTTACCAGCCCGGAGCTCGACTGGATAAGCACACAGATCGCGAGCAGTGCGCCTTCAGCATTACACTTTGTGTCGATTATTCTCCCGAACCTGCTCTGGCCACAGCCTGGCCTTTGTACTTGGAGACTCCTCGCGGCACGGTCACGGTCTATCAGGCGCTCGGCGACGGACTTCTCTACCGCGGTTGTGAGCTGCCCCACTACCGCCGCACCTTGGCGCAGGGAAATACTTCGACGTCGATTTTCTTCCACTATGTTGCGGAGGACTTTTCGGGGTCCTTGGATTAAGAACTGATCTCATAAATCCGGGAAGGGCACGGCTTCCAGCCGTGCCGCTGGAGCCCAACAAATAGGCGGGCTTCAGCCCCTGAGGTCCGCTGGGTGCTTCCCAGCAAACTGCTCATGAGGCGAGTGCCAAGCGCTACTGGAGGCCCGACACCACGTAGAGCACCGACAGGTTCTGATAGTAGCTGTACGCGAAGCGTGAGCCATCGCGGCTCATGGTAATGGGTCCGATGGAGATTACGCCGGCTGCTTCGGAGGGCCTGATTTCTTTCACAGCGGTTCGTTGACCAGTGTGCAAGTCAAGGCGTGCGATGACGGCGGGAACAGTTCCCGAGCGATATACATAAAGCGCAGAACTGTCTTGCGACCACTGTGCCGCTGTGTCGCCGACGTCCATGCCCGGGATCTTTTGCGTCGCTCCGTTCTCCACGGAGCAGACGACCACGGCTGAGCCAGGACTCTGTGCCGTAACGTAATGCCCGTCGGGTGAAATTAACAACGATGCAACCCCTTCGGGAGTGACCGGGCGTGGCTTGCCGCCGGCGAGATCCACAAGATAGCCGCGCACAGAGTGCCCCGGCTCGTTTCCATTAATGATCACATGCTGGCCGTCTGGCATGAATCGCGCAGCTCCATTCTGAACGTGCTCCAGTCCGGTGAGGGGCACATCCTTCGGCTGTCCTGTTCCAATCGGCAAAAGTTTCACGCGTGGTGGGTCCGTGATGGAAACGGCTAGCGCCCACTTGCCATCGGGAGACAACCCTCCGGCGCTGCCTTCGCCCAGATGAATGGGCGGCGAGCCATCGACTTTCCGAGCAGCCACGGCGTAGCCTTGCCCGAAGGGCTCACTGGACTCCTCAAACAAAATCCATTGGCCATCATTGGAAATGTCCTTGACGAGGCTCCAGTCATACCAGGACAGAACATGTCCGGCCTGATCCGCCGGACCCATCGATTCGAGCATAACGCGTGGACTCTCCGTGGACAAAAGCACACTCCCATCCGGAGCAACGTCCATCACATCCAGACCAGACGGCGCCACCAGAACGGCCCGCTCGACGCCAGAAAGACTCACCGCCATCAGTTTGCGGTTGTAGCCGGCCTCAACCGCAGTAAACCAGACTTCCTTCCCATCGGGCCGCCACACCAGTCCTGCTTCCGACTCCCATTCGGAGGAAAGCGTTCTCACCTTGCCAGCTCGGTCTACCACGCGGACAAAGCCCCGATCATCCCATAGTGAAGGATGGTCCATAAACGCGATCAGCTCGCCACCGGGTGCAAAGCGGAGATGGCTGATCCATCCACGACTCTCGTAAAGAACCTTACCGATGGGGAACTCCAGCCTGCTATGTCCGTTGACATGGTGAACGACCGCCAACTCACCCTTCGGATCCCAATCGGCCCAGCGTACGTCTTCCAGCAATTCCCGCGGGGAGCCGCCGGCCACGGGAGCGCGCGCCAACGTTCCGCCTGTGAGGTCAAGGAATGTGCCATGCCTCCCGTGAAGCTGAAGCGCCAACTCATTCTGCGTCGACAGCGCCAGTAAGTGTGCATCCGACGCTCCCAGAGTCTGTGCCTGCACCGATGTGGAGACCGTCGAAAAAAGCTGCGCCGGACGACCATTCCAGGCTGCCTCGTAAATCACGCTTCGACCATCCGGCGCAAACCGGGCCGCATAGACCGTTCCAAGCTCATAGGTCAATCGGCGATAGTTGGGATTGCGAATCGGCGTTCGAAATAATGGACGCACGGCCCAGATACAACCGGCCAGGATCAGAAGCGCAAGGGCCGCCAGATATGCTTTCTTCGCATACCTTGAAGATTGCGGCCAACCCTCTTTTCCAATTGGAGTGCCCGTTCCCGAAAGAGTTTCCAGGGCGAACGCAAGATCGCGCACTGACTGGAAGCGCTTCTCTGGTTCTTTCTCCAGACAGTGATTGACAATGTGCTCGAACGCCGCCGGCACGTCGGCACGCTCGCGAGTCACATCGGATGGAGTCTCCCTTAGGACCGCCGTGATAGTGTCCACGTCCGTTTCGCCGCGAAAGGCGCGCTTGCCTGTGAGCATTTCGTACAGGATCGCTCCCAGGCTAAAAATGTCACTGCGCGCATCCACC
>Ga0075423_10007103_pt1 | contig 10547 bp, 8 predicted proteins | sample SoiMethybrSBSTD2_FD_80114 | JGI IMG/M metagenome (GOLD analysis project Ga0075423, IMG submission 80114) | Bulk soil microbial communities from a Populus tree surrounding site in Tennessee, USA - Soil MetaG P. TD hybrid SBSTD2 | ecosystem: Environmental > Terrestrial > Soil > Tree plantation...
ACCAGCGGAAGTGGATCTAAATGCTCACGTCTCGAGAGTTCATCGACCCGATCTCTTAGCGCCTGACTTGATGCTGTAAACGGATTCACGCCAGAGACTGCTTGCGAGCCTGCCAAACCAGTAGAACCATAAGAGCCGACGAGATCGATCGCAGGTTTCGTTTGGTCCTTATAAAACCGTTGATCGATCTGATTGATCTGACTCAAAACTTCCGACTGCTGAAGCTCGGGCCGATTCTCGACTGCCGTCTTTAGCGCGTCTGTCAGCGAAACATCCGGCACAGTTAGATCTACCGAATCGGTTGGAACGATTGAATCGGCCCAGATGTCTGCCAGGTGGTCCTTCGCAATCAAATTCTTCAGCGTGTTCTCAAATCGCGTGATATCCTCCAGCGCCGTGAAGACACCTTGCTCGTACGTGGTTATCTGCGATTCGGAAGAAACCAGATCGATCGGGGCAAGTTGACCTTCATTCACAAGCCGGCGATTGTGTTCGAGTTGAGTTTTGGCTACTGCCACCGCGTCTCTTTGAACCTGCAAACTGCGTAAGGCAAAAACAAGATCCCAATATGCCCGCTGCACATTCGTAATTGTTTCGATAGCGCGCTGGCGAAATTGTGAATCAGTTAACGAAAGGTTCTTCTTCCCAATCTCGATTTGACGTCTCGCACTGTCAAACTTCAATCCACGCATCAGGGGCTGTGTGTAGTTAAACGTGATAGAACTTGGATACTGTGGATTGAGTGCCGCAAATGAATTGTTGGTTGTAAGTCTTACAGAAGAGAAGTCAAAGTGATAGCTACCTCCCATCTTCGACAAACCTTCCATTCGCGCGCTTCCGGTGTAATCATCTTGCGTAATTGCGCCGTTCTGGCCACCACTCAGGAAGTTTGAGATGGGAGTCTTGATCCGCTCGTAAAATGCTGTCGTGTTGATCTTTGGATCGTAAAGTCCGTGAGCGCCTAACAGATCAAACTCGGCAATCTTTACGTTTTGACGCGCGACCTCAATGTCCTTGTTGTTTTCGAGCGCCATCGACAACGCTTCACGCAACGAGAGCGGGTGTTGACGATCCATGTCAACGCCTACACGTCTCAATTCCGGTAAAGGCTTATGCTGACCGCGATAGTCCGGTGCAATTGAAGGAATTTGAAGTTGCTTCAAATCATCAGGCGCCGGTGATGGCGTTCCTTCCTGCGCTTGAGCAGCGTTGACACTAAACAGCGCCAATATAATCAGAAGGATCCGCGCACAGACAATCGCGTTTCGTTTTGAATTTGATTGATGCATGTGATCTCTTTAATGCTTTGAAATTGATCCTATGACTGATGCAGTTGCGCTGACTGCTCGACGTCTGACCCTTCCAAAGAGTCGATGGAAAAGGGTGTTGATTTGACTCCACACATGACTCCTGGCGAGATCGTCGAACAACGAATAGAAAACGGGAACGGCAACCAGTGTTAACAACAAACAGAGTGACTGACCACCGACGACCAGCACGCCAATAGACCGATTAGTTCCAGAACCAGGACCGGAAGAAATTGTTAGTGGCAACATGCCGGCAACCAGCGCGATTGTTGTCATGAGAATTGGACGTAAGCGATCTCGGTTGGCACGGATAATTGCTTCGAGTCGTTCCATGCCTCGTTCGCGCAACTGGTTGGTGTGATCTATCTGAAGAATGGCGTTCTTCTTAACAACGCCGAATAGGAGCAGCAAACCAAGTCCAGAGAAAATGTTCACCGTCTGGCCAGTCATTAACAACGACACGATGCCAAACGGAATTGCGAGCGGCAGAGTCAACAGAATCGTAATGGGGTGAATGAATGATTCAAACTGCGCTGCCAGGACCATGTACATGAAAATGAACGACAGTATGAAAGCCAGCATGAAATAGTAGCCGGCACGTCCAAGCTCCTTCGATCGACCCGCCAATCCAGTGTGATAAGCCGGATCCAGATTTATGCCCTTCGCAAACTCATTCATCTTCTGGATGACTGCAGCCTGCGAACCACCTGGCTTCACGTTCGCAAGTAACGTCACTTGTCGCTGACGATTTAAGCGATCAATGGCTGATGGACCAGTTCCCTCTTCGAAGTGAACGAGATTATCGAGGCTTACCCATCCGATTTTGGAAGATGAAACGATCATCTTCTGCAAGCCCTGAATGCTTGTGCGGTATTCACCGGTGGCGCGAACTCTGACATCGTACTGATCCGTCCCGGCGTTGAAAGTTGAGACTTTCTGACCGGCAGCGAGAGTATTCAGCGCCTGTGCGATGTCGCCCACTCTGACTCCGAGATCTGCGGCACGCTGGCGATCGATGACGACACGAACCTCAGGCTTTCCGGTTATCAACGTTGAATCGACGTCGACGACATCTGGAATGGTTTTTAACTTCGCCAGTAAGGCATCTGAGTATTGCGTTAGCTTCGTGAGATCTGGTCCTCCGATAACGTATTGAATGTCTGCATTTCGAAAACCGCCCCCCGAGATTGCTGCAACCTGCTGAACGCTGGTGCGCAACTGGCCCTGATACTGCTTGATATAGTTCGCTAAAACGTCAGAGCGCGCTTGAGTCATCAGTTGTTGCTGCGTCACTCTTCGTTCTTCAATCGGCGTCATCTTCACGTAGATCGAGGCGACATTGACCTGTTCCTGCTGACCACCTCCAATTGTCGTAAGCGTGTCAGTAACGCCTGGCAGCTTTCGTAGATCAGTGCTGATCCGTTCGGCCAGTGTTGATGTGGCTGCTAGCGTTGATCCCTCGGGCGCGCGCACAGTGATCTCGAACTGCGCCTGATCGTCGACCGGCAGGAAGTTCTTACCGACAAACATGAACAACGGAATAATGCTGATGATCACAAGCAGGCATGCGAGCACTACGACCCAACGATGCGCCATCGACCAGGTCAGCAATTTCGTGTAGGTTCGATCGATTGGACGATAGAAGCGAGATTCTTTGGAGCCATGGTCGGCTGGTTCGGTGTGTTTCTCGAAAGTTCTTTCACGATCGTCGTCGCTTCGTTTGATCAAACGAGCCGCAAGCATTGGGGTCAATGTGAATGACACCAGCAGCGAGACTGCAATTGCGAACGACGAAGTCAAACCAAATGACGACATGAACCGGCCAACGATGCCACCCATGAATCCAACGGGGAGAAATACAGCGAGAAGCGACAATGTCGTCGCCATAACCGCTAAGCCAATTTCTTTAGTGCCGTCGATAGCCGCCTGGAATGGTGGAACACCTTTTTCTTCAACGAATCTGAAGATGTTTTCCAAAACGACTATGGCGTCGTCGATAACAATGCCGACCATCAAAGTCAAAGCGAGCATAGTGATCTGGTTCAGCGTGAAGCCCATCGCCGCCATCAGACCAAATGTGGCAATCAATGAAGTCGGAATCGCCAAACCGGCGATTACTGTTGAGCGAAAACTCCACAGGAAAATAAAAACAACGATCGCTGCCAGAATGCTGCCCTCGATTAAGTGCGTTTGGATGGCCTCGATCGACGCCTTAATAAAGATAGATTGATCGCCCACCACCTCCGTTTTGAAGCCAGGAGGCAGCGTTGCCGCGATCTCTTTGAGTCGTTCCTTCACTGCATCGGCAATTGCAACTGTGTTTTGACCAGACTGTTTGGAAACAACCAAAGTAACCGCAGGCAATCCATTTAAGCGCGCTTCTGTTCGAGGTTCTTCGGCGCCGTCTTCAGCGTAACCAACGTCGCTTAGTTTGACTGAATAGGTCCCTCGATTCGCTACAACGAGATCATTGAACTGAGCCGGTTCTACGATTCGACCCATCGTTCGCACAGTTAGTTCGCGCGCACCCTCATCGACCCGACCGCCAGGCAACTCAAGATTTTGAGCGCGGACCGCGTCGGCGACTTGTGAGACAGTGACGTTGAAAGCTCGTAGCTTGTCCGGGTCAACCCAAATCTCGATTTCACGCGTACGTCCACCGATGATTTGCACATCGCCCACACCATTGATTGATTCGATCTGCTGTTTGATCCTTTTGTCAGCAATATCTGTAACTTCACGCAATGAGCGACGAGCGGAAACAGCAAGGCGGACAACAGGAGCCGCATCCGTATCCAACTTTTGAACTATTGGTTGATCGGCTGTAACAGGTAAGTCGTTGACAATCAGGTCAACTTTGTTTCGCACTTCCTGGGCTGCGACATCTGGATTCTTTTCGAGTAAGAAAGTGATGAAGACCTGCGAAACACCTTCAACGGACGTTGAACGCAGTTCGTCGATACCGGAAATCGTATTGACTGCGCCTTCGACCTTGTCAGTGATTTCAGTTTCGATCTCCTGAGGTGATGCCCCTCGGTTAACGACAGTTACCGTGATGGTCGGCAGATCGATCTTCGGAAAGAGATCGACACCCAGCGACTTGTAGGAAAACAATCCAACGACGGTGAGGCTCAAAATAAGCATCGTCGCAAAAACCGGACGGCGTACGCAGATTTCAGCTAGTTTTTGCATCGTGAAAAATGGCCTTTGGTTTTTGGTCTTTGGTTTTCGAACCTTCTGCAGGCTGGTTGGATCTCAAAGACCAAAGACCCAAGGCCAAAGACCTAACCCCGCACCGGAATTCCATCAGCTAATTGCTCAAGATTGCTTGTCGCGACCTTCTCATCGGCGGCAACACCCGACTTCAGCTGGATCAGATCGCCTTCGGTGACACCAAGCTGCACCAGGCGCTGCTCGGCGTGGCCGTCTTTAATCACAAAAACTCGACTCACGCCTGCATCGGTCATGACAGCTTTCGCGGGAACCAATACAGCCGGGACAGGTCTTGGCTGCAGAATACGTACAGTTGCGAACTGTCCCGGCTTTAGGGCACCGCTGGAGTTATCGATCTCCGCCTCAACAGTTAATGTTCGTGAATTCGCTGTAACACTGGGAGCAATGCGAGCTATGTGGCCACTGAAACTCTTATCAGGCCATGCGCTCGTGGTTGCAGAGACACTTTGTCCGACATGTACTTCAGGGATCGCTTGTTCAGGAATGTCGATCCGAACGCGAAGCGGATTGGTTCGAACGATCGTCGCTACTTTCTGCGTTGGTGAAACGTATTCACCCAAATCAGCTGTGCGTTCTGAAACAAAACCGTCGATGGGCGCGGGAATTACTGCGTAAGAAAGACTCTTTCGTGCGAGTGCCAGTTGGGCTTCGGCGTTTGCGACGTTAGTGCGCGCGACCTCCACGGCCGCGTAGTTCTGTCTGGCCTGGGCTACCGCCGAATCGTACTGCTCCTTGAGTTGGTCGCGCTGTGCTCGCTGCTGATCGTAAAAGGATCGGGAAACGTCACCCGACTCGATGAGTTTCTCGGCTCGCTTGAGATTTTTCTCCGCAAGATCATAAGCGACCTTTGCTGCTGCAACCTCAGCCACCCGCGTGGGTTCAAATGATTGCCCACTGCGCAAACCAATCTTTTCTTCCGCTTGCCTTACTGCAGCTTTAGCTTGTTCGACCTGGGCCTGCGCTTGATTAACTCGGAGCTTCAACTCCGCGTCGTCTAATTTGACCAACATTTGTCCGCGTCTTACTGCACTCCCGATATCAACCCCAACTTCCACGACTTTTCCGGAGGTTTGCGGTGCTACATCGGTCTGCTCATCGCCCGCCAAACTTCCAGTGGCTTCAACAAACTCCGGCAAGTCGCGCCGGATTGCTGCGGCCGTTGTTACATCGACGACTTTAGGTGTCGCCGTGGTTTCTTCCTTCCGGACATTCGCTTTTGAACCACCGCATGACTCGATGACTCCGACAACCACGGCCAGGAGAACAATCAGTAGCGCAGGTTTTAACTGTGCGGGGAATCGCATTATTTTCGGTATTCCTTGAACTGGTTACTGAACTATTGTTTGGTTGAACGGCGCGTTGCCGTCTCCGATTTCGACACCTGATTGGTTATTCCCCTGAGTAGGATATCGGTGAAGTGTTTAGCGGCGCTCTCGTTGGATATGTTCAACAAGCGTCGCTTCGGATCCCAAAGGTTGTTGTTCAAAGAATGGTGCATGACCATACCAATGAAGGCACGGACAACAATCGCAGGATCCATTTCGACGAACACACCATCACGCTGCCTTTGACGTATATAGCCACCCAGGAATTCGTAAACGCGAAGTACGAATTGGTCGAAAAACATTTGGGCGAGTTCGTGCTTCTCCAGAGCTGAATGTAAAAGAAGCCTTTGAAATGCCGGGTCGTCCTCGTGATGCTGAAGCGCGCCGAGGGCAAGTCCTTCAAACACGCCACGGTCGTCTTTGTTACTGATAGCGTCAGCAACCATTTCGGCCGGTTCAAACTTGCCCCCTGAGGAACAGGCCTTATGGTCAAGAATCGCGGCGTAAAGTTCTTCTTTCGTCGCGAAGTGGCGGAATACCATTGCCTCCGACACGCCGGCTGCCTGGGCAATTTCCCTGGTTGTAGTGCCTTGAAAACCTCTTTCCGAGAAGATTCCCATGGCAACAGCGACGATTTGATGGCGACGCTCTTCGCCAGCCATCCGCGCTCCCGACCCGTTCACCGCAACTGTAATTTGTTTACTCAATCGTCAACCCTTCACTAGTAAAGTAAGTACTTACTTACCACCTGCAAGAGGGGGCTGTCAAGGAGGGGCCTTGGTATGGGCGAGGCCTGTTGGTGCTGGGAGCGCAGGCGTCCCCGCCTGCCCGCATTGCCTATCGTTGCCTCTGTTGGTCGCACAGCAGGCGTCCCCGCCCCACATTGCCTATCGTGGCCCGGGTTGTTAACACAGCAGGCGGGGACGCCGGCGCTCCCAGTACGAAAAGGCCTCGAAAATTGTACTGATAGCGATCTTGCTTTGATGCGCTTGTATTTTTTCACAACAAGAACTCCCCGTTGATCGTTTCAACATTCGAGAGATACGCCGATTTTGCCGTTAACAAACGCAACGCGGAGTCGGCACGTTTATTGCTGAGAGTTTTACAAAGGTTCTACATCGAAAAGAGGAGACTCGAAATGCCAGACAATGGAAGCATCAACGAAACCACAACAGGAACCAGCACCGCGGGAGCCGCTACTGCCCTTTCGCAAACTGCGCAAGATTATGGTCAGAAGATCTCTGACGTGGCTTCGCAAGCTAAGGACTACGTGAGTGAAAAAGTTTCAGTAGTCGGCGAAAAGATTAAAGACTTGCAGAACGCCGATCTCGGAGAGTTAGCCGAGAACGCGAAAGAATATGCCCGGAAGAAGCCAGGTCAGGCACTCCTGATCTCGGCCGGTGTCGGCCTTTTGTTAGGTCTAATCATTCGCGGGCGAAAATGATTGAGACGAATTTTTCAAACGAGGGGGAACGATCATGGCGGCTACCAAGGCAGCATTGGTTAAGACAAATGACGTGAATTCGCGAAGCGAGCTTGAACAACTTCCAAACTTGTTCAGCAGACTCGGCGACGACGTGATGCAACTACTGAATTCGCAGCTTGCATTATTGAAAGTCGAACTGAAAGAGGAGGCGAACACGTTTGCGCGGGGGGCGATCATGATTGCCGTTGGAGCCGCCATAGGTGGGATTGGTTTCGCGTTGCTCAATGTCGCAGTTGCTTTAGGCGTCTCAACGTTGTTTGCGCGAGCGAATCTCAGTCAGCCGGCAAGTTACGCATTAGGCTTTGTAGCAACTGGTGTGTTTTACCTGCTCGTTGGCGGCATCTTGATAGCACTCATGAAAGGACGCCTTGCCAAACAGCAGTTGGTTCCTGAAAGGACAGTCGCTGAACTAAGAAAGGATAAGCAATGGCTGAAGAACGAACTCTAGGGTTGGCTCGGGCACAGGAAACTTCTTCTGCTGAGGACCCTTCGAAGGAGGAACTTCAGCGAAGGATGAATCAGGCCCGCGATTCAATTTCAAATACAGTCACAGAAATAAAGGAAACGGTGGCAAATCAAGTGCAGGCAGTAAAAGACACACTGGATTGGCGCGAGCAGTTTAAGAAACGACCGGTCGCGTGGAGTGTTGGTGCGGTCGGTGTTGGGTTTGTGGTGGGCTACAGTTTAGCTGCGGTCGTGAAGGGAGACGGTGGTGAAGGCGACACGCTCGACTTTTACACACCCCAATCACGGAGCTACGCCGCACAGCCGATAACGGGAGCGGCAACGCTTGAGCAAAACGCTTCGGTGCAGGCGGCAGATAACGGCCATGATGAAGGACCGAGTCTGTTTCAAAAACTGACTCATACGCCGGCGTTTGGTCGGGTGAAGGCCGAGGCAAGCAGTGTCGGTGACGCAATCGTTCAGGAACTTGGGAAAACGGCCAAGACACTAATACTGCCCGCGTTGATGACATCGCTTAGAAATTTTCTTGGCGATTACTTGCCCAAGGGATCCACAACACAAGATCGGTTATCGACGATGGGCAATCAGTCATCACAGACAAGAAGTGAAACGAAGTCATCTTATCAACCCACGCTCGAACACAAGTGAACTTCTTTTGAACTCAGGCGGGTCGCATCCGATGCAGATCGGATGCGACCCCGTTTTTCGGCAACACATTGACTAAACAACCGTTGCCTACCTAAACTTCGCTCGTTCTTCATCCTTCACTATTAAAAGGACTGCACCATGCAGACCTCCTCCTTCTACGCGCCAGTAGGCACCAAGCGTCTGATCGTATTCATTTGGTTACTCGGCATCGTGTTGTTTGCTGACTCAATCGCTGCGGCAACCGGAGTCCAGGGTCAGGAAGATCCTGAACGCAAACGAGCATTTCAAGTTTTTAGAGACGGAAACTATGCGGAAGCGGTTGGTCTCTTTGAAAAACTCGAAAAGGTATATCCGGAAGATCCGCAAGTCCTGGAGACGTACGGCTTCTTGTTGTTCACCCAAACCGTCAACATAAAGGATCTCGGTGTACGCAAGGACGCGCGAAGACGAGCGCGCGAAGTCATGTTGAGAGCAAAGAAAGCGGGCGCAGACACTCCTTTGCTTAATAATCTGATTGAGTCGATAGCAGTGGATGGTGGTGGCGACGTCGCGTTTTCAACTAAGAAGGAAGTAGATGAAGCGATTCGTGAAGGAGAGGCAGCATTCGCCAATGCCGACTATTTAAAAGCCATCGACCTGTATCAACGTGCGCTGCTCCTGGATCCCAAGTGCTATGAAGCAGCATTGTTCACGGGCGATGTGTACTTCAAACAAGATCAGCAGGCGAAAGCGGGCGAGTGGTTTGCGCGGGCAGTAGCGATCGATCCCAATCGGGAAACAGCTTATCGTTACTGGGGCGACGCGCTTATGAAACAGGGCCGGCTAACTCATGCCGGCGAGAAGTTTGTCGAGGCCTACATCGCAGAACCTTACAATCGATTATCAAGATCTGCGCTTATAAGCTGGGGCGAAAGAGTCAATGTGCCCCTTGCCCATCCGAAAGTGGATATTCCGACAAGCGTTACACCGCAGCAGAACGGGAACCTCACTGTCAACATCGATCCAAACGCACTCAAGAATGACGACAAAAGTGGTTCGGGTGCAGCCTGGGTAACATACGGACTTATACGTGCAAGTTGGCCGTCAGGTGAGTTTGCAAAACAATATCCTAGTGAAAAGACTTACCGGCACAGTCTGAAGGAAGAAATAGCTGCCATTCGCGCCGCATTAAAAGTATTGTCGGAGACAAAGAACGCCGATCCCCAAAAGACTGATCCTTCACTAAAAACTTTGGCGAAACTCGACAAGGAAGGATTGCTGGAGGCTTATGTTCTTCTCGCTTTGCCCGACAACGGCATCGCACAGGACTTTGCAGCGTATCGAGCTGATAACGTTGAAAAGCTCCGACGGTATGTAGTGGATTATGTGTTGACTGGTGGGACCGGCAAAAACTAACGGCCACAGATAAAACAAATGACACAGATTAGTTTTTCCGATCTGTGAGATCTGTGTTTATCTGTGGCCGTTTCTTTGTTCGAGCTCTTTCTACTTCGCTCCCGGCGCTGGTTTTCGCGGCAGCTTTTCGTCTCGCATCGCAGTGTTGTAAACAAACGCTGCCATGATCGTTGCTGCCTGCTTCATATCGTCGCCCTGGATTCGATCAAAAACATCCTGATTTGAATGATGAGTTCTCGTGTCGTATTCGATCTCATCCTGAATGAACTGGAAACCCGGTAGTCCGATGCGATCAAACGATAGGTGATCGGTTCCTCCGGTGTTGGAGATCGATAAAGTCGTGGCTCCCATATCCTTGAATGGAGCAAGCCAGTCGCGGAAGAGCGGACGAATGGCTTCATTACCCTGAAGATAAACTCCGCGGATCTTCCCGGTGCCGTTATCAAGATTGAAGTAACCACTGAGTTTTTCCCAATCAGCCTTTTTCACAAGAACCATTGGGGCGTTGTTTTGTCCTGGAGGAGCATTGTTCGCCCCCGCTCCGTTTCCGGTCCCCATTCCTGATCCATTTCCAGAGCCGCTGCTGACTGATGATGTGGCTGCCGGCTGGAGGCTGCCGAAATGTTCCGTGACGTAATTACGTGAGCCTAACAGTCCCTCTTCCTCGCCACTCCATAATGCGATGCG
>Ga0075423_10007104_pt1 | contig 10546 bp, 7 predicted proteins | sample SoiMethybrSBSTD2_FD_80114 | JGI IMG/M metagenome (GOLD analysis project Ga0075423, IMG submission 80114) | Bulk soil microbial communities from a Populus tree surrounding site in Tennessee, USA - Soil MetaG P. TD hybrid SBSTD2 | ecosystem: Environmental > Terrestrial > Soil > Tree plantation...
TCAGATCCGCGTTTGAAACTTGAGCGTTGCTGAGAACATGAGGAATATGACTCCTTCAAGGCGACCTTATTGTTTGCCTTCCAAGATGTTTTTGATGGCAGCGAGCGATTTTTCCAGAGAGGAAGCGCTCCGGCCCACCGCCACCTTTCGCACGATTGATCCTTTGAATCCGGTCAGGCCCGCCTGCTCGGAGCCCATTGCCTTAATAAGGCAAAAACCAGCCTGCTTGGGATCGTCAGGGTCGTGAACACAGGGGGTAAGGTCCCAGTGCAGTCTCGAAGTAATGGCCTGGATAGAGCTGTTTTCGGCGATGGCATAGGCGGGTTCGCTCGCGATCGGCTGCGCATGGTCACAGTCTGTACGACGCGCAGCGTGGCCTTCAATCCGAATTTCACTTTGGCCCAATAAATCACAGTACGCTTTTGTCAGCACTTACCATAACCATCGATTGAGGTATACTTGCGATTGTGGATAGTGGCAGCATTCACGCAATCGAGCTCGTTTTCCTGCTGCTACTCTTCGTGGTAGTTTTTCGTTTCCTCGCTCAAAGACTCCGGCTGCCATATTCGATCATCTCGGTTATTGCGGGAACCCTGTTGGGCTTTGTTCCCGGTACTCCCAGAATCAAGCGCGATCGCGACGTGGCTTTTTTTGCGGTTCTACGTGTGACCATTCACCAGAATCGGTCCTGTTTTTTCAATTGCTTAAGGTTGGAACCTGCTTTGCTTTTCATTTTTCTGTGGAGCTTGCGTGTGGCATTTGCCAATAAAACCTCGGTCGAAACACTCAAATAGTCTGAGTTGGAAAGACCGATTCGACCGCTCGCCCGGCAACCTAGACAGGCCTCTTGTTTGAATCTCAACAGAGACCGGTTACGGGACCTGATGAATTTAGAAGGATAAGCGGGCACCCGGGTTCATACCAGAAGGCAGTCTTTCATGACTTTTTCGTTGAGCGGCGGATTCAACCAGAGCACGCAGTTGAGCTTAGAACTTTGCTAGGAGAGCATCGGCAAGTCATACTGGACCTGAAAGAGGTGACCCTCGTGTGCTTTGATGCAGTACGGTTTCTGGGGCTTTGCGAGTTGCGTGGGATTCAACTCAGAAACTCTCCTGCGTAAGTACGGTAGTGGATCCTCAGAGAGCGATCCTGCGGGAACTCGGTTCTGGTGTGGGGAGTTCCCGCGTGGAGACAAGTGCGGAAGAAAGCAGCTGATATGTTGGGACGGGAGGGCATGGCAATGTTAGATCGACTGGCCAATGCGTTTGGTCTGTCCAATCAGCCACCCGTGTAACTTTTTTTCACTAAATAATCGTATATACACATGACTAAGCGAGAAAGGAAACTCACATGATTAAAGTCAGCTACGACGGCGAACACAACACCGCCATTATCGAGTTTGAGGGAAATATTGATGCCGCCCAAGCGGAGCAGTTTTTTGTCGATATCGAAAAGGTGCTGCCGAAACACGGAAAAGGTTTCAAGCTTTTAGCCGATTTCTCTTCGGTGGATACAATGGAATTGGAAGTTCAACGCGCGATCAAAAAGGCGATGGAGTTTTTCAATGCGCAAGGGGTTACCGAAATCCTTCGGGTAATTCCCGATCCTGCCCTGGAGATCGGATTTAACGCCATGTCTACTTCTCGCTATTCCAGAGAGGTTAAAGTTCACACGTTGCGATCCCGGCAGGAGGCGCAGGCGCATTTGAGAAAGGAAGAGCAGAACGCCAACTCAAATAAACTAGAAGTAAAAGATGCGGTAATTTTTGTTACGGGAGCCAACCGGGGAATCGGAAAAGCGCTTGTAGAAATAGCGCTGGAGCAGGGTGCGAAAAAGATTTATGCGGCCGCACGCAAACCACAGACGTTGAAACAGATGGTTGAAAAGAACCCCGGCCGTGTGATCGCCATTGAGTTAGACGTGACTTCTGAGCAGCAAGTCCAGGCGGCGGCCAAACAAGCACCGGATGTGACGCTGCTTCTGAACAATGCCGGGACTGCCTCGCTGGGCGGATTTACGGCCAATTACAATGCTGAAGGCGCTAGGAACGACATGAAAACGAATTATTTTGGGACCCTGAGCATGGCCATCGCTTTTGCCCCAGTCCTCAAAACAAACGGAGGAGGCGCAATCGTCAATATCGTCTCTGTCGCCGGCCTACACAACTTTCCTTTCGGAGCCAGTTATTCAGCTTCCAAAGCAGCGGCCCATTCTTTGACCCAGGGCCTGCGCCAGGAATTGGCGGAGCAGAAAACCTTTGTTGCCGGCGTTTATCCGGGGCCGGTCGACACGGATATGGCACGCGGGCTTGAGATGGAAAAGGAATCGCCACGGCAAGTGGCGCTGAATGTGTATAAAGGGCTAGAGGAAGGGTCCGAGGAAATTTACCCGGATAAATACGCGGTGGAATTCAGCCTTTCGCTAAAGGCAAAAGCTGCCGTATAAACAAGTATCCAGGGGCGGATCTCCAAAAAATCAATGGGCGAAAAACTTCTTTAGCCCGGCTTTGGTTTCCGCCGGTTGCTGTTCCATTTGCCAGTGTCCGTTGTCTGCTAACTGACATCGACAATTTAGTGACAGCAAATTCTCGGTTGTCCGTCGCATCCCAACGTGTTTCTTGCTTCGTACGGTCCTCCCATCGCCCGTCCGAAAGGATTCGCTATCTCGCCGACGCGTCGTATTGGATTTATCTCGCGCATCTTCCGGTGGTGGTCGTGTTGCAAATCGGGCTCTCGAAATGGGCCTTGCCTTGGTGGGCCCAGTTGCCGCTGCTGAACGTGGCTGCGCTCGCAAGTCTACTCTGCAGTTATCACTGGTGCGTGCATTTCACTTGGGTGGGTGCGCGGTTGAATGGTCGGCGTTAAGGATCAAAAGCAGATTCGCTTCAGGGCCAACTGCTGCTGAATCGAGCGGCCAGCGATGCCCCTCTGCGATCTGGTGATCCAGCCCGCATTCCCCGCCCCCAATTCCTGAAACGCGACTCTGTCATGTAGTTCCGCTTCGGGATCCACTTGCGGATCTTGGGCGAGCAGGTTGCGAATTTTCTGATGCAGAATCGACTGAATCGCGCTGAGCGTCGTTTCGACTTCGGCGGAACGGCGGCCTAGCATTTCAGCGATCAGCTCTACCTGGTAACCGTGGTACTGGTACCAAACAAAAATGTTCCTATCAGCTTCGGTCAACCGCGCCAGCATTTCTAAAATGCAGTCTGTAACTTTCCTTCGAAACTCAAGATGTCTGAACTTATGAATTGTAATCATTGCATGCTCCTTCCTATCCTACCGTTGGGCAAGCGCCGAGGCTTCCGCTTTCAAACGGCAGATATTCGGGCAAATCAGGCGACCACCAGTACTCGTCACTTCATCTAACCTTTCGACGGTCCCTCGACCCGCCGTTCAGGAGAAGCGCTGGCGGGACTTGAAGGTTGCGTTGCCGGAGCCCACCGTTCTTCCAATTTGGTTACAATCCTTGCCACTGTCAACTCAGGGTCCCGAGACTTGCCAGGGAGGATAGAGAGGTAGCGGAAGGAACTGTTCCTTGAAACTGAGGAGCGAATCGTCAATGGCAAAGGCGTAGATTTGAGTGGCCAGATTCGGGGTCAGATCGTTGTCGCTGGCCACGTAGAGGACATGCCTGCCGTCAGACAGATCGGGACCCCAGGTAAGCCCTTCGATCTTTTCCGCAATCGTCGGCGCAAGGTTGAAGGCAGGATCGAGTAGGTCAATGAACAGTGTTTTTTGGACGGGCACGATACCTGCGGGCAAGGCGCCGGCAGGAAGAGTCGGAATCTCCGAGACGTCCGTCGCCCCCGCAAGGTCGATCTTGTAAATGGTTTTCCTCGTTGGAGCTTGCGGTGGCGTTTGCAAGTTGGACCTGTTGTCCCGCTCGACGACCAGAAATTCATGGTCGTTGATTGCGAGAATCTCGCTCACGCCTTGTCCACGATTGATGGCGTCCAAAACGTAGACGTACTCCCGTTTTCTTCCCGTTAAGAGATCGATCTTGAGTATCCGGTTGTTCAGACCCAGACGATTGGTCGTCCCCGGGCTGAGCCCGTTGTCCTGAAGCAGGGCGCTTTGCATAATCCCGTACAGAAACCTGTCGTTGGGGCTGATCGCCAGTCCCTCCATACCGCGATTGGCCTGGCGTCCCGACGAGTTGCCGAGCAATTCCAGGTTCGGGTCGGAGCCCGGGTTGGCGATGAGGAACTTATCGGGCACGTTAAGACGACGCAATAGGTTGCCTCGCGGTCCGAACTCAAAAAGAGAGGGCCCATATTCATCTGACACGAAGAAGGTTCCGAACAATCCAACGCGAATCCCTTCCGGATCAAACCGAAGGGTAGCTCGTTCGTTGTTTTTGACAAACGATCCAGCCGCGCCCACCAAAGTTTGACCGCGCTCGTTCCTGAGGAGACGTGTGTCTAATAGCAGCACCTGGATATTTGGAAATTGAGCGTTTGGATCAATCGTGATGTGCAGAAAGTGAATGCGATCCAGGTACGGAACGTCGGTCAGACCGTCGAACGGACCCCGATCCGGTGCAGCAATATAGACGTTGTCATGCCCCGTATACGTCAGGGCAGAGCCAAAGCCACCTAACAGGGCCTTGGGAATGCAATTGGTAGGATCTGTCGCTTGGCAGATATTTCCTTGAAGGCCAGACTTATCCAGCGCAGTTCCATCGACCGAGCCTGTGCCAACCAGAGTAATTCCCGGAGTGGCCGCCCAAAGACTGGAAGTCGCAAGGGTGAGAACAGCTAGAGTCGTACTCCAGGAACGCGTCATGAGTGTTTGTTCTCCTTTCAAGAGAATTGATGGGACAACAAATACCCGTCGAATGTGAACGGCTCGTTAACTGTCTGTGAAGATTCCGTGAATTCGGCAGCAAGCGTTGGGCAACGGATCGGCTGGAAACATGAACACGGACGACGGACTCGCCTCGCCAGTTGTTCGGCGGGCCGTCCAGCGCACGGAGCGCCAGTGGGACAGGATGGGTGCGCTCTTCATGCCTCAAGCGCAGATGGCGTGGACTTCTATAAAGCGGTTGGTAGCCTCCTACGTCTGTGATGAATGTCGAGAGTCACATTCAAACAATGGTTACGCAGTTCTCGGACCGGCTCGCCAGAAAGACCGAACCTTCAGAGATAATACAATCGTCTCTCCGATGCCTTTGGCGAGTTCTAGAAAATCTTGGCCCGTCTCCGATTGAGCCCCTCCTTCATTTCACTACTACGACTTTGGAGTTCTTGGAACTGATGCGAATTTCAGTTGTTACCAGGGGGCTGATCTGGCCATCGATGAATGTCTTGACGGGCTTGAACGGAAGGTGCCAGATGAGTTGCTTGGCAGTGGCAATCTGAACGTCCTCGCCCAGTTCGAGCCAGACCTCCTTCTTGTCTGCCAAAATCTTGAATGAGATTTTCCCAAAGTAGCTGGGTGCCGATCGCACCGAGAAGGTGTTGCCCCATTCGAGATGATCAGACAGAAGCAGGCGTGTAAGGCACAGGTTTTCGGCATCCTCGAAAAACAACAGATTTCGCAATAGCAGGATCCATTCGGCTGTGGCCCAGCCATGATGACCTTCTCCCATGCAACCCCCCTTGGTGATGGGATGAAAGGCTTCCGGCCAAGTGTAAGTGCTGCTAGCGTTCTTCAAAAGGTAACGCACCATCCGCCACACCCTTGGATTACCCATCGCCAGGTAACACTGCGCCAAGTGGGCTGACAAATAGCAGTTCACACCAGAATGAAAATGTTCTTGAAAGAAGCCTTCGCCGACTAGGAATCGATCCTCCAAGAGTTTGATCGTGCTCACAACTCGAACGTGCGAAGCCTTCAGTAGCCCGAGGGGATATACGGCGCAGAGTGAGCCAATTGCTCCGGAATCCATACGCCGATCAGGAGAAGCCGGCAAACAGGCCAGACCCAAGTGTCTCTCAGAGAATTCCAGCGATTGCTCGATCGCTTGCCAATAATTCTTGGCGTGGCGGGAAAAGCGTTCGGCAGCTGCTTCGTTTCCGAGAATCCGTGCTGCCATAGCGGTTTCTCGCACGCCAGCCAGGCTCCAAAAATTGTCCCAGTAGTAATGATCGGTCGGACCCAGATGCTCAGCCGAGATGCCAGCCGGCAAAAGACCGAAATGTGAGTTGGGTTCACGCCTGGTTTGTCGGCGCTTGCGCTCAATCCATTCCGATCCGCGCGCCATCGCTGGATATACTTCCAGCAGGAATTCCTTATCCATCGTCAGCTTGAAGTGCTCGAACATTGCCCAGATGACCAGACCGTTCGAATCCCACTCTCCCTCCTGCGAGACAAAGTAACCGTCTCTGTTTTGCCGTCGGAGCAGATCCAGAAGTTTTTGTCGAGCCTGATCATGGAAGCCCAGTTTGTCCAATGCGTGAATCATGAAGGCTGAGTCTCGAATCCAGCACAGGGAGTAAGTGAGAGCCCCCGGGGTCATCATGCTGCCGCGATCAAAACTTTGCAGATGGGCCTTACTCACCAGGAAGGAATCGGTGAGCCGGCGCTGCGGAAATTGGAGGCTGGCTCCTTGAGACAGGCGGTTTTCCCATTCGGTTCGAAATTGCTGGCGAACCGACGGATAGTCGAAGGAAGCCAGAGAGGAGAACGAGATGTTTCCCTGTCGCACGGGATCGAGCGTTAGGAGGAGCTCTACGTCTTTCTTTTCCTCGGGTTTTAAGGTCAGCGGATATTCGGCTAAGCCAGTGGCCATACCAAACTCGCAGGTGACACGCTTTCGGTTTTTGGATTGGTCGGCAAGGAAGGAGACGTCTCCTTCCTTGAGGTTCGAACAATAGACTCGCTTTGGAGGTTCCATCAGCACGATCGCCGTTCGGCCATCAACCCGCCATACATGCTCCTCCACGAACTCCAGGTTCCGGATCAGGCTGATCCCTTCCGGGTTATAGGGGCGAATCGAGAAATAGAGTCTGGCGACGCTAGGTTCCTTGCCCCGGTTTGTCACCCTCGCCCTCATGATCAGGAAGCCGCTTTCTTGAACGACGGCAGCAAAACTACGTACCTTGACCTCCAGTCCGTCCACTTGAAAGACTGTCTTCATCTGCGGGTAACGGTGGTGAATGCGTTGTTGCACCTCATCCAAACGAGCCGGTGCATACAACCCCCTCTTAGTCCCAATCCAACAATCCAGTGACCAACCGTCCTGCCAGGGGGTCACGAGTCCTCGAGGGTCAATAACACAGCGGTGAGAATTCCCCAGCGCCCCCAAGATAGTCCAGTTTCTCTGGGTCACGTTCATATGAGAAAGCGAATGGCTTCGCGGAACAAATCCCTTGTAGCGAGGATTGAATTGGCGCTCCACCCAAAAGGGCCAAATCCAATCCCGGTTCGACTGGATGGCCAGCGTATTCAGAAGACCGCGGAGATGCATCTTCAGACCCAGGCTTATCAAATCCCTGGGAATTCCCTCAGTTTCCGAGATGCTCATTTTCGTAATGGCATCGAACAGAGGCAGGCTTTCCTGGATATTGTAAAACTTTAAGGCCTGGCGAAGGAGACTAACCGGACGGAGGAGTTTCATTCGCAGGGATGTGGCGGGACAGGTTTTTGGGGTGGGCCGCAAAACTCTTCTATGCCTTCGTGAATGATTTGACGAAGAGAGTGCGGAACAGTCCCTTCGAGATTGAACCCGCTCTTTTGCAAATTATTCACATTGCTCCTGAACAGTTGGAGACACGATTCAACGCCTGAGAAAATAGAGGTACGTTCAGCCATGTGTAAACTGCACCCATTTGCAATTGTTGGCCCCAAGGATTTAGGTTCAAATTCATTCTCTACCCATTCCAAAAATTGAGATAGATCTTCTCCCAACTTTGCTTTTCGGCATACGATCTCGCATGGATCGCCATCTCTTGGCGAACTGAAGGATTGTCAATCAATCGCTCGACTCCTTCCACAACCTCCGCGGCATTTCTTGCTTTGGTTACGAAGCCAGTTCTCCCGTGCTGGACGATTTCTCTGGGCCCTCCCTTGTCTGAAACAATCACAGGGACTCCCGAGGCCATCGCTTCTAACACAACGTTGCCGAAGGTATCGGTCGTGCTGGGGAACACGAAAACATCCGAAGAGGCATAGGCCTGACTCAGCTCCTCTCCAAATAAGAACCCTGTAAAGATGATGTTTGAGTGGTTCAATGCCTCTTTCATCGTTTGCAAATAGGGTCCGTCGCCGACAACCGCCAAGCTGCATTCGGGACGTCGCCTCGCCAACTGGTCATAGACCTGGATCAGGACGTCCAGGTCCTTTTCCTTGGCAACGCGACCCACATAAACAATCTTCGGCCCGCCGTTACCTCCGAACTTGTGCCACCAATCCGGATTGCGATGGCGGGGATGAAAGGTCTCGACGTCCGTCCCGTGAGGGAAGAGTCGCAGCTTGGTGGAGTCAAACTCCCGTTCTCTCAGCTGTTGGCGGTAATACCGCGAAGGAACATAAATGACATCCATTTGCTCATAAAACCAGCGCAAGTATTTCCAGCTGGCTGTTTCCATCACGTCGTCTTCGGTGTAGTAACGAATGTATTGGGGCAAGTCGGTGTGGTAGATTCCCACCATGCGGATGTTTAAAAGTCTCCCGGCTAGCAGGGCCGCCAATCCCGCAAGGCCCGGCGTGCTGATGATCAATTCGCTAAACTGCTCGCGATCACAGTAGTCGAGAATGTCGAGGAAGGGTGGGAAAGCCAGCGTGATGGTGTCATTTTCAGGCAGGCGAAACTGGCCGACCGGCTTGAAATGCTGAATCTGTCCCGCACCGTCGGGTTCCTTCTCAGAGAAGGAAATCAGCTTGAGGTCGTGCTCATACTTTTGAGCCAGCCGGCACATCTTGTGAACTAAGGTAGTGACTCCGTTGACCTCGGTGAGCGTGTCGGTAAACCAGGCTTTCTTGACCTTCTGTTCGAGTTCTGGTCTCACTCCAAAAAACCTCTTGCCGACCTCAGAAAAAAAGCGCTTGTCACGGCTCTGATGAGCGTAAGAAAAAAGGTAGGGTGCGACACCCAACAAAATGGGTCCCAAAGCGCTCAACGCTTCGATGCTGCCGAAGATGCTCCCCTTCGAGAGCCTTTTGACAAACTTCTTGGTGAACTGAAAGAAGAGGTCGTTGCAGATTCGAGAAGACAGCTCAAAAGTCTGTCGATTGAGAGCCTCGAAGCGGTTGAGGTCGTCCACAAAATCATCCTTCAACCAGTCTTCTCCGAACAGCTTAGTCATCTCTGTTGAGATGACTCGCTTGAACTCAGCCTCGGAAGGTTTTTGAGGGCGGCGCGTCACTTTTTTGGCGTAATGGACCACTTTGTCTTTCAAGCGGAGCTGTGTTTGCTCCTTACCGAAGATTTCTCCCATCGTTTTCAATACAAGGTCCTGGCTGCCGGTCGAAGATCTTAGAAACCGATCGCGGTAATACTGATAACCAATGCTGTAGAGGCTATGCGCAAAACTCAAGGGTGTTCCATCCAGGCCTCCGGAGACACTGCGTCGCTGAAGGACGTGACTCAGGAACTCCTCGCAGGAGGTGGAATCGGGACACACGGTGTACCCCTTGGCTATGAAGACGCCGCTGTGATCGTCAGATCCACCGGTGAACCCTTTCAGCCAAGGAGTCCCGCCACAGGACTGGAGCTGATGGCGGTTCGCCATTTCCTCAAACTGCTGCCGGTCCAAGCCCCTGACAATGGCAAACACAAGCTCATTGCCTCGCTTGTTCCTGCCTCCATTCAAGGTTTCAAAGGTGTTGAACAAAACGAGCAGCTTCTCGAAATGATCCAGAGTCAAACGATCGTTGATGCTGTAAAGCGGATGGGCGCAAGCATGAGCAATCTTCGATTGCCACAAATAGTCTCGTAGATCATAGATGTTTTCTCGAAGCTGCTGGATCTCTTCAAATTGCGACTCGTTGATGTTCCACGTCAGAATGTGAATCTTGCAGTCATCCTCTGGAAAGTAGGTAGTGATCTCATTCCCGATGAAAACGTCCTCGTGATGGGCGATTTCGAGTGCGCCTTGAATACAGTTGTGGTCTGAGATCGTGACAAACTGCATGCCCCGTCGCTTGGCCGTTTTATAGATAGCTTCGGGTTCTGTGTAGCATTCGGGCGATCCAATGCGTCTTAGAATCCATTCGGTGGGACGATCAGAAAATTTGGAGTGTACATGCAAATCGACTCGGGAAGCCATCGTCATCCTCCTTTACGAGGTGGTCACAGTTTGAACTCGGCGAAACCCTAACGATCCGACGTGCCGGACCTGGAACCGATCCTGTCCTTTGAGACACTGAAGTACTTACAAGACTGAAATTGCTCCAGTATGACTACGACTTTAACTTTCTGTTAAATCTGCCAGATACGACGGCGAGGAAAGTCAAACGGGGAATGAGCGTCAGAGACTCGAGCGTTCGTTTGGGCAGGACGCTCTCTTGGACACCTACCCTCTGTGAGGCAGTTGGAAAGCTCTGATCTGGCGCCAGGACGCAGCCCAGTGTTCGAAAAATTCACCTGGAGTTAGTGCAAA
>Ga0075423_10007105_pt1 | contig 10546 bp, 8 predicted proteins | sample SoiMethybrSBSTD2_FD_80114 | JGI IMG/M metagenome (GOLD analysis project Ga0075423, IMG submission 80114) | Bulk soil microbial communities from a Populus tree surrounding site in Tennessee, USA - Soil MetaG P. TD hybrid SBSTD2 | ecosystem: Environmental > Terrestrial > Soil > Tree plantation...
CTGCCGAACGATCTGCTGGTGAAGATGTTTATCGCCAGCATGAGCGTTTCGCTTGAAGCGCGCTCGCCGTTCCTCGATCACAAGTTAATGGAATTTGCCGCCTCGATTCCGGAAAAGATGAAGCTGCGACGACTGACGACAAAACTTCTGCTGAAGCGGGTCCTGAAAAAGATCGTGCCGGAAGAAAATCTGACGCGCCGCAAGATGGGTTTCGGCGTGCCGATTGGTCATTGGTTCCGTGGGCCAATGCAGCCGTTTCTGCGCGAAACTCTGTTGTCAGAAAAAGCGGCGAACCGCGGTTTGTTCAATTCCAAACGCGTTCGCGGGATTATCGACGAGCACGTCAATCACAAGTCGGATCATTCACATCGATTGTGGACTCTGCTGATGCTCGAACTGTGGTTACAGAGATTTATCGACTGACGAGGTCTTTGGATTTTGGTCTTTGGATTTTGGTCTTAGGTCTTTGCTTTTCTTTACGAAACAGTATGTGCACTAATTTCTTTAACTCCGTGACAACAACAAAGACCAAAGTCCAAAGTCCAAAGATCAAATCACCGGAGGTGATTTAGTTGAAAGGTGTCGTTCTTGCCGGCGGACTGGGTAGCCGAATGCGGCCTTTGACGGCCGTGACTAACAAGCATTTGCTGCCCGTGTACAACCAGCCGATGATCTACTATCCAATTCAAACGCTGGTTAACGCCGGCATTACCGACATAATGATTGTTACTGGCGGCAATTCCGCGGGTGACTTTCTGAAGTTGCTCGGCAATGGCAAGGCGTTCGGCCTCAAACATCTGAATTACACCTATCAGGAAGGCGAAGGCGGCATCGCGGCGGCGCTCTCCCTCGTGGAACATTTCGCGGGTGAGGAATCGATTTGTGTGGTGCTTGGCGACAACATCATTCAGGGAAACATTCGCGCGGCCGCAGAGGCTTATCGCGAACAGGGGCGCGGCGCGAAGATTCTTTTGAAGAGAGTTACCGACCCACAACGTTTCGGCGTTCCCGAAATCGATGGCAAGCGCGTGCTCCGCATCGAAGAAAAACCGAAAGAACCTAAATCGGAATTTGCGGTCATCGGAGTCTATATGTACGACAACATGGTTTTCGATATTATTCGGACTTTGAAACCGTCGGGGCGCGGCGAACTCGAAATTACCGACGTAAACAATGCCTACATCGAACGCGATCAGATGACCTGGGACGAGCTGGAGGGCTGGTGGAGCGACGCCGGAACATTCGAGAGTCTTTTGTACGCCTCGAACCTCGTCGCGGAAACGGGCGCAAATCAGAAGGAGCTGAAACATGCAGAAGCTGGCGCCCACTCCTGAAACATTCGAACCCGGAGATATCCACGACGTTATTGTGCGACCGTTGACGAGGTTCAACGATGCCCGCGGCTGGTTGAGCGAACTATTTCGCCGGGATGATCTACCACCGGAGTTCTTTCCGGCAATGGCTTATGTTTCCTCTACCAACCCCGGCGTGACGCGCGGACCTCACGAGCACGTCGACCAGGCCGACCAGTTCTGTTTCATCGGACCCTCGAACTTCAAATTGCGAATGTGGGACAACCGGCCCGAGTCGCCGACTTACCGTCACGTGATGACGTTGGTTGCCGGCGACGAAAATCCGCAAGCCGTCGTCGTCCCCAAACGCGTCGTTCACGCGTACAAGAACATCGGAGCGAAAGACGGCATTGTCATCAACTGTCCGAACCGGCTGTACATGGGAGAACAACGGCAGACGAAGGTCGACGAGATCAGACACGAAGACGATCCGGACACGATTTTCAGAATGGATGACTAACCTTCGCTCAAGTTTCGATTTTTGGTTTCCGATTTTTGATTGGTCCCACCGTGACGTCGCCTTACCCTTTCCCAATCGCAAATCAAAAATCAAAAATTGAATGAAGATCCTCCGCATCATCGCCCGCCTCAATGTCGGCGGACCTGCGCGACATGTTGTCTGGTTAAGCGAAGGGCTGAAGCCCCTGGGCTACGAAACTGCCCTGGTCACGGGAGTCGTGCCGCCGGGTGAAGACGATATGACGTATTTCGCCAAAGCCGCCGGCGTTACTCCTCAAGTGATCCCGCAAATGAGCCGCGAGATTTCGGCGAATGATCTGGTCGCGGTCTGGAAACTTTATCGCCTCATGCGACGCGAGCGACCCGACATCATTCATACACACACGGCCAAGGCCGGCAGCGTCGGACGTGTGGCGGGATTCATGTACCGCTGGCTGACCCCCGGCACGCTAATCGGCAAGCCACGCGCGTGCCGATTTGTGCACACGTATCACGGCCATGTCTTTCACAGCTACTACTCGCCGGCGAAAACAAAACTGTTTCTGACAATTGAACGCGCACTGGCGCGATTGGCAACCGATCGCATCGTCGTGATCAGTGAACAGCAGCGCCATGAAATCAATGACACGTTTCGCGTTGGTCGCGCCGAACAGTTTGCCGTCATTCCATTGGGATTGGATCTCGATGCCTTCGCGAACTGGCAAGAGCGACGGCCGCAACTGCGTCGCGAACTCAACCTGCCAGACGACGATATGCTGATCGGAATTGTGGGACGACTTACCGAGGTCAAGAATCACGAACTTTTTTTGCAGGCCGCCGCGCGTTTGAAAGAACTAGCTTCTGGAGATCCGTCGGCGCACCGCATTCGATTCCTCATCATCGGTGACGGCAAGTTGCGCCCAACTTTGGAAGCCCAGGCTCAACAACTGGGCCTGGCAGAAGACCTTCTGTTCCTCGGCACGCGAACAGATCCCGAGGTTTTCTATCCCGGTTTGGATATTGTGGCATTGACGAGCCTGAACGAAGGCACGCCGCTCACTTTAATCGAGGCGATGGCTAATGCGCGCCCGGTCGTCGCCACGGCCGTCGGCGGCGTCGTGGATTTGCTGGGCGAACGAGCCTCTGAATCCGCCGGCTATAGTGTTTGTGTAAGGGGCATTTCGGCGCCGACCGGCAATGCGGAAGTTTTCGCCCAAGCCCTTGATCGTCTGGTTCGCGACCCGGCGTTGCGGCAAGAGCTTGGCGAGCGAGGCCGCAAGTTTGTGATCCAGAATTATGCGAAAGAGCGCCTCTTTAGCGATATCTCCAATCTCTACCAGCAGCTTGCGCAGACTAGTCCGGCGGCAGCGGAGAAATCAGATGGCGCGCAAAATGGTGCGTAAGCTTCCGTGTTAGACTGACGTTTTCATTTAGAGGGGGCAACAAATTGCGGGTTCTGATTACAGGCGGCGCCGGTTTCATCGGCTCTCATCTTTCCGACGCGTTACTGCAGCGCGGCGATGAAGTTTTTGTCATCGACGATCTCTCCACCGGCAGCATTGAAAACATTCGTCACCTCAAGGACCACCCACGTTTCAATTACACGATTGACGACGTCAACAACCAGCCGCTCACCGCTGAGTTGGTCGATCAATGCGACGTCGTTTTCCATTTGGCCGCGGCCGTCGGCGTGAAGCTGATCGTGGAAAGTCCAGTGCGGACGATCGAAACAAACGTGCATTCAACCGAAGTCGTCCTGTCGCTCGCGAACAAGAAAAAGAAGAAGGTGCTGATTGCGTCAACTTCCGAAGTCTATGGCCTCAGCAACGCCGTGCCCTTTCGCGAGGATGGAAATCTGGTCATGGGCGCCACCAAGAAAGGCCGCTGGAGCTACGCCTGCTCGAAAGCGATCGACGAGTTTCTCGCGCTCGCTTATTGGCGCGAGAAGAAGTTGCCGACGGTCGTCGTGCGACTTTTCAATACCGTGGGTCCAAGACAAACCGGTCAGTACGGCATGGTAATTCCGACCTTCGTGAAACAAGCGCTCGCCGGCCGGCCCATCACCGTTTACGGCGACGGCAAACAGTCGCGCTGTTTCTGCTACGTCGGCGACGTAATCGGCGCACTGATGAAACTGATGGACAACAGCAAAGCCGTCGGCGAAGTTTTCAACGTCGGGTCGAACCAGGAGATCACGATTCTCGACCTCGCCAAGCGCGTCAAGGAAGTCGCCAACTCCGATTCTGAAATCGTCTTTGTGCCTTATGACGAAGCTTACGAAGAAGGCTTCGAAGACATGCCTCGCCGCGTTCCCGACATATCCAAAATCAACGACCTCATCGGCTTCAAACCTGAGATGAGACTCGACGGCATCCTCAAATCCGTAATTGATTTTCACAGTGGGCAAGCCGCCCGCGATCACAAAGCCAACAGCGCTGAACCGTAATCCGTAGATTCAACGGGCCGCCACAGACTTGTGACTTGCCTTCTCTGGCCCAATCGAATAGCTTTCTAACCTAGTCCAGTTCAAACAGAACCGCTTCATACTTATTTCGGGCCGAAATGCTTTCGGTGAATGCTTCAAATCTGATTCCGCCGGCTGTTTCCCTTGTGCTGGCGCTGGCGCTAACGCCTGTCGTGCGGGCGCTGGCCAGGAAATTCGGCTTTGTGGCCAAGCCGAAAACCGATCGCTGGCACAAGCAACCAACGGCGATGATGGGCGGCGTCGCGATCTGGCTCGCAGTCGTGATTACGTACGCGCTGTTCCTTCCACACACGCCGCAGAATTGGGTGGTGATCACGATCAGCACCTTCCTTTTCTTCGTCGGCTTTATTGACGATGTCATTCACACCAAGCCTTACCAAAAACTGATCGGACAAATTATCGGCGCGGCGGCGGTCGTCAACTACGGATTGACGTTGCCGTGGACGCGCTTCGCATCAGTGAACGTAGCGATCACGATCTTTTGGCTGATCGGCATCACCAACGCGGTCAATCTGCTGGACAACATGGACGGACTCGCCACCGGTATCGCAGCGATCGCGTCTGTGTTTCTGACTTTTAACTTCGTCGCGAGTGGTCAACCGGTTGAGGCGCTGATGATGGCCGTATTTGCCGCGGCGCTGATCGGCTTTCTGGTTTACAACTCAAACCCTGCTTCAATCTTCATGGGCGACAGTGGTTCGATGTTCATTGGCTTTTTCCTCGCCGCCTCAGCATTGATCAATCTCGCCGGTGGACGATCGCGCAGCTTCTTACCCGTGCTGGCCGTGCCGATTCTCGTTCTGTTGATTCCGATTTTCGACACGACGTTCGTAATGATTCTGCGCAAGCTTTCCGGGCGCGCGGTCAGCACCGGCGGCCGCGATCACACCTCGCATCGCCTGGTGGCATTAGGGCTGTCAGAAAGGCGCGCGGTGTGGATGCTTTACAGCCTCGCGGCGCTTTCCGGAGTGCTGGCCATTTCGGTGCGAGCGCTCAGGCCGGACGTCAGCATCGCGCTGCTGTTTGTTTTCACGATCGGGTTGACGTTGCTGGGGGTTTATCTCGCGGGCGTTAAGGTCTACGAACAGGAAGCGCAAGCAGCGGCCGCTCGCGACAAGCCGATCTTCGCTTTTCTGATCGACTTTTCCTACAAGCGACGGATTTTCGAAGTGCTGCTGGATGTCGGCCTCATCATTCTCGCTTACTGGTCGGCTTATGCGATTAAGTTTGAGGCATTCTCGGGCAGTCCGGCGTGGCGGCTTTTCCTGCGCACCTTGCCCATCATTGTCGTGGTCCGGCTGGCGGCGTTTCTCCTCTTTGGCGTCTATCGGGGCATCTGGCGCTACACCAGCATTGACGACTTCGTGGTGTTTGCGAAAGCGGTGCTGGCCGGTTCGATCGTCAGCATGCTGATCATTCTTTTCAAGTTCCGCTTCCAGGGATTTTCGCGCGCGGTCTTTGTGATCGACGCGGTGATGATGTTGATGCTGCTGGCGGCGAGTCGCATGGCGTTCCGGCTGTTCCGGCAGTTGCTGCCCGCCGGCAGCGCTTCGCAGGGACGCCGAGCATTGATTTATGGCGCCGGTGACGCGGGCGAACTGCTCTTGCGCGAGCTGCTCAATAATCGCGAACTGAATTACGCACCGATCGGATTCATGGATGACGATCCGAAAAAACGTGGCAAAGTCATTCACGGCTTTCCCGTGTTCGGCGGCAACGGCTTGTTGCATCAAATCATCAGGCAGCAGAAAATTGAGCAGGTGGTGATATCAACTCCGCGAATTTCTGAAGAACGCATCGCTGAGATTGTGCACGAATGCGAAGCGCAGAACGTTGAAGTGAGAAGGATGGCAATCATTATTGAAAGGATTAACGAAGCCGAGTTGACCCCACTTGCCCGTAGCGCCAGCGGCAACGCACATCTCTAAGCATGTCTCTTTCCAGTTCCCCTGCAACCATCGACATCCGTCTGCCAAATGCCGCGCGGCTGGTGCTTCTGATTCCAGTGGCGCTGGCAATCTTTGCCGGCTGGTTCTCGATCCGATGGCTGGTCGCAAGCACGGTTTCAGAGGTCGCCACCACGGGCGAGAACGTCAACGTCGATCTTGCGCACATGGCCGTACGCTGGGCGCCCGACGATCCCTTTGTGCATTGGCGTTTAGGCGCGCTGATGCAGCGAGAGTACAACGCCGAGAATGTGCAGGAGACTCTACGCGAGTACAAGACTGCGGTGGCGCTGTCGCCCAACGACTTTCGTTACTGGGACGAGCTGGGCCGGGCCTTTGAAGCAGCCGGCGATCGCAACTCGGCCGAACAGGCTTTGCGCCACTCAACCGATCTCGCGCCGAATTATTATTACCCGCGCTGGCATCTCGGTAACCTTCTGTTGCGACAGAGCAAATTCGAAGAGGCGTTTCCGCATCTGTTTCGCGCCGCAGAGGCCAACAAAGAGCTTTGGCCGCAGGTGTTGAATCTCGCTTGGCAGGCCTATGACGGCGACGTCGATCGCATCGCGAATGAAGCGTGCAAAGATCCGGCAGTGCGAATCTCGTTCGCGGTGTATCTTGTCGGCGTGCAGCGATTCGACGATGCACTTCGTTTGTGGAAGACACTCAGTCCGGAGGATCGCGCACGACTGGCCGTCAATGGAAGCGCGCTGCGAAAAGCATTTCTCGAGGCAAAGCGCTTTCATGCGGCGCTGGAAATGAATCAGGATATCGACCCGTCTGAGGGTACGCCGGCCGCCGCGGACACGATTTCCAACGGCAGCTTTGAAGAACCGCTGACGCTGCCAACTTCAAGAAGTTTCGGGTGGACAATCTCTTCGAACGTGCAGGCGAACACCTCGATTGTTAACGAGGGGCACACGGGACGCCGCAGCTTGCGGATCGAGTTGAGCGCCGCCAACAAACTCGAGCGGATAAGTGTATGGCAGACGGTCGCCGTTGAGCCCAACACGTCGTATCACTTTGAGTGCTACGCACGAACCGAGAAACTGAAGACGGCCAGCGCGCCCCTGGTGATTGTGTTGGACGGCACCGACCAAAAGCCGCTGGCCTACTCGTCACCATTGCCCACGGGGACGAACAACTGGCAGAAGATCAGTCTCGATTTCAAAACAAAAGCTGGCGATGGAATCATCGTTATGATTGGCCGGATGCCTTGCTCGGTCGGCGATATCTGCCCAATCTTTGGAACCGTTTGGTATGACGACTTCATTCTCCAACGCGGTGGCAATTCCGACAGCCCGCGACGAAGCGACGCCGCAGGTACGCGCGAAGGACACCACGTCAACGATCGCTAGGCGCAGGCACACACTGGCCAGCCGGCTGGTGTTTCTGACCATCTGCGTGGCGATCGCGCTGACGACCCTCGCTTACGGCACCGTCCACAACTGGGCGCTGGCAATCTTTGCTCTGAGCGCCGTGCTGCTGATCTGTTTGTGGGCGGTTGACGGCCTGGTGCTTGGATCAGTGCTGCTGCCGACCAATCCCCTGCAGTGGCCGGTGCTGGGGATGATTGTCCTCGGCTTGTTTCAGTTATTACCGCTACGCACGCATGACGCGGCCGGGCTGCCGCTGTCGCCGGTCCGTTCATTGTCGCTCGATCCTTACGCCACGCGCATGGTGATCGTCCAGGTCGCCGGACTGCTAATCTACTTCGCGGCCACCACACTGTTTTTGGATACGCCAGGGCGTTTGAAAACGCTCGTGCGCACGATCACGATCTTCGGTTTTCTGCTCGCGGTGTTTGGATTGACGCAATCATTCACCAGCGACGGCTCGCGGGTTTACTGGTTCCGGCAACTGACCCAGAGCACCGCATTCGGTCCCTTCATCAATCGCCATCACTTCGCGGGCTTCATGGAATTAGCTGTAGCAATTCCGCTGGCCCTGTTGCTGTCAGGAGCTTTGGAAACTTACAAGCGGCCGCTCTATGCCTTTGCCGCAGTGGTCATGGCGATGTCGCTCGTGGCTACGAACTCGCGCGGCGGCATCATTAGCCTCGGGGCGGAAATCTTTGTGCTGCTGGTGACCGCGAGTTTTGGCTGGGGGAAGAAGAGGCAACAGCGAGAGTCACGTCCGCGTCGCGTACGCGCGGCACTTCTGCGCATCGGTCTGGCCAGCGCCGCGGTGGTGGTTTTAATTGGCGGCGCGGTGCTGATTAGCGGCCCGGAAGTCTTCACACGATTTCTCGGTTCACCGATCGCCGACGATCCCACGACAGGCCGCTCGCATTTCTGGAGCGTCACCATGGACGTGATCAAAGCCTATCCATTTCTGGGCTCGGGATTGGGATCATTCGGATCGATTTACACACGCTATGACACGCGCAATGGAATCTACCGGCTTGAGCAGGCGCACAATGATTACCTGCAAACTCTTTCCGACGCCGGACTCGTGGGCGCGATCATCGGCATTGCGTTTATCGTAATCCTTTTTCGCCGCGGCATTGCGCGCCGCGAAACGCACGATCGTTTTCGACGCGCCGTAAATACGGGCGCGCTGGCGGGATGCTTTGCGATCCTGATGCACAGCTTTTTCGATTTCACTTTGCACACCACCGCAAATGCTTTGCTGTTTTTGATTCTGGGCGCGATTGCCACACAGGACACGCGCATCAATACTACCTACGAAGCTCGGCACAGAGATCGCCGGCGTTCAAGATCGGCGGTGCCGGAAGAGACACCCCAGGTGGTTGCGACTGCCCCATCCTAGCCAGCCGCTCTGATGTGCGCTGAGAAGCAGAAATCGAGGCCGCCAGATCCATGTCGCGACCGGCCGTGGGAAACGATTGTCACAGATTGGAAGACGATCGCCGGCTGGCTCGGTTGGGGAATTCTCGAATCCGGAGTCGCCGGACCCGACGTCGAACAACAGACGTTTACCGAGATTGCGCGCAGACTCGCCGAACACGGCTTCCGTCCATTCCCCTGGTACAAGCCGAATCTTAATCGTGAACACGTTGCCGGCTCTCATTTCGAGGGTGAGCTGCGGCCGGGCGAGTGGTATCACGTCATCGTTTATCCGGCGCGCATTGACGGCCGCGTCGCCAATGATTTTCGTGCGCAGCCCGCCTCCGGGATCGAAATTCATTGCGAAGTCGGCTATCGACGTCCCAGCAGCATTCGTCATGCAATCGACGTGATTCTTTCACGCGACTTTTGGTAGGCGCTCCTCCCCGCTGTACGTCCGGCGCCCGGACGGTGTAGTCTTTGGCGGCTTTCCCGTTGGCGCAATCTTTTCTAAAGTAGGAACACAGCCGCACGCCTGGAACAGGGCTGCCGGCCGGTTTCCCGATAGCAAGGCTGCTATGAATCCTTTCGATCGCGGGGAGCAATTGATTTGTCCTCAGTAGCTACAGCACAAGACCGAGTTCAGAAATCAGACGTCAAGGGTCAGTCGTCAGCGGCAAAAGTCGACACGCTGCCCGGCTTCATTCTTGAAGCCGTCACGCGCCACCGCAAGCCTGACACCGTCAGCGAAAAACGCGGCGGGGAATGGGTCCATGTCTCGGGCGAAGAATTCGCGCGACGCGTGCGTCACATCGCGCTCGGCCTCGCGGACCTGGGCATCCAGCCGGGCGATCGGGTCGGTTTGATTTCTGAGAATCGTCCGGAATGGTCCATTGTCGATCTCGCAATCCTCAGCGCGGGCGGAGTTGTGGTGCCGCTCTACACGACGCAAGCCCCCGACCAGGTTCGCTTCATCCTGGAAGACTCGGGCGCGCGCGCATTGCTGATTTCCGGCGGCCGCATTTTGAAACACGCGCGCGAAGGGTTCGACGGTTTGGATCGATTAACCGACATCATCGTGTTCGATGCGAAGTCAGCCGCCGGTGTGAATCGCGCCACGACACTCGAAGCTGTTGAAACGCGCGGAGCCAAAATAGATCGTGAAGACGGCGAGCGCTTCGATCGCTTGATCGCGCGCGGCCGATCTGAGGATCTCGCCACTATCATTTACACATCGGGGACCACCGGCGAGCCGAAAGGCGTGATGCTGACGCACGACAACTTCATCGCTAACGTGCGTTCGATTACCACTGGCTTGCCAATTTCGCCCGCAGACGTTTCGCTCAGCGTGTTGCCGCTGTCGCATATTTTCGAGCGCACCGTCTTTTACGTTTTCGCTTTCGTCGGCGTGACCGTGCACTACGCCGCGTCTTTCGATCAAGTCGGAGAGTTTCTGCGTGAAGTACGTCCCACAATTATGACCGCAGTGCCGCGGCTGTTTGAAAAGGTCTATCACCGCATCATCAAGAAAGGGAC
>Ga0075423_10007106_pt1 | contig 10545 bp, 4 predicted proteins | sample SoiMethybrSBSTD2_FD_80114 | JGI IMG/M metagenome (GOLD analysis project Ga0075423, IMG submission 80114) | Bulk soil microbial communities from a Populus tree surrounding site in Tennessee, USA - Soil MetaG P. TD hybrid SBSTD2 | ecosystem: Environmental > Terrestrial > Soil > Tree plantation...
CGCACGCTCGTCGAGCTGGGCGGCGCTGAGCGTCGCCACGGCCTGATCACCATCGAGCAGGAAGGAATACAGCGGCGTGGTGGCGTGCTGTTGGGCGCGCTGGCGCAGCAGGGTAACGAACGACGCTGTAGCGGTCGGCGGGGCAGCAGGAGCTATTGACATCTCTCCCTCGTCTCGTATACGTGTTCAGACACCGCCGAATGAATTCGGCGGCTAATGGTGATAATCCGCCAGCGCCGAATGAATTCGGCGGCTAGTATGGGCAACCTGCTCAAGCAGGTTCGCTGATGCGAGGGCCGCTATCGGCTATCGGCTATCTCACGTTACAGCGCCGCGAGCAGCGCCTTGCCGAACGCCTCCGGTTCGCTGCGTTCGATCAGCAGATCGGTGGCGCGATGGAATGCCATGAAATCGCGCATCGCCCGCGCCACATTCGCCACCAGCTCTTCTTCCAGCTCGACATCTGGTTCCAGGTACAGCGCTCGCAAGCGCAGCGCTCCGCTCTGACGATCAAGCGACGGATCGAAGCGACCGATCAGCCGATCCCGGTGGAGGATCGTCAGGCAGAAATAGCCCCACTGGCGCTTCAGCTCGGGCTTATATGCCTCCAGCACATGATGAAAATTCCAGAGTTGCCGATCGCGGCCCTGCGGCCAAAACAGGTTATCGAATGGATTGAGGAACGTCGTGCGGCGTGGGATGATCGCGCCGTCCGCCGCCTGCTCCAGCAGCGCCAGATTGTCGCGATGCACGATCAATGCCACGGCCTTACCGCTGCTTAACGTGGCCCGCACCGGCACGAAGACGCCCTCTGCGATCAGCGCCTCGACGATCGGCTTCGCCCAGCTGGCCTTCAGCTCGTGCAGGCTGTCGGACGCCTGCGATGCCTGGCAGATGCCGAGCGCGCGTAGCGAGCGCTGCAACAAATAGCGCCAGGTCTCTTCCTGTGTTGGCTCGCGCGTGTCCACCCACTCCGGCAGCACGCGCTCGCGTAGGTCGTACACCCGCTGGAAGTTGACGCGGGATGCGATCATAAGATCGCCACACGCGAACATGTGCTCCAGCGCCGTCTTGACCGGCTTCCAGTCGAACCAGCCGCTATGCTGCGGACCGCTGTACTCGAAATCGGCGATGCTCCGTCGCCCCTCGCGCCGGATGCGGTCGAGCGCATACGCCAGCGTCTCGGCCCCGCCCTTCTGCGCGAGCCAGAGCATCGTCATATTGGCGGGTGTCTCGCGCAGCCGGCGCATGTGTCGGAGCCGGTAGCGATAATCAGTCAGCGGCAGGATGCAGGCAGCGTGCAGCCAGTGCTCGAACAAGCGGCGGGAGTTGGCATCCTGTGGCTGCGCGGAGTCGCCGTAGATCAGTCGGTCGAACGTGGCTGTATCATAGTTGCCCAGGCGACTCCACAACGTCAGATAGTGGCTGCGCTGGACGACTTGCAGGCTGTCGATCTGCACTGCGCCCAGCTGATCGACCAGGTCGTAGATCGTTTCGGGGGTTGCGGTCGGCTCCGCGCCGGGTGGTGTGGTGAGCCGTTGTGTGTCGAGCGCCAGCGCTCGAATAGCTGCCAGGCTGTAGATCGTCTCGGCCATCGGCTGTTGTACTATCCATGCCTCTGCGCTGGTGCGAACGGGTGTTACGCGGCGCTGAGGCTCAGGGAGGCCGGCATGACCGATGCCAGCCGCTGAAAACGGTATGGCACCAATCGCCGAAAACAGTAGCATATTTTCACGATCTTGTCTAGCGCGCCGGCCACGCATCCGGCGCTCGCGATCTGCGAAGATTCGCGAAGCTACGCGAAAGTGTGTCTCCGCTTTGCGTCTCTTCGCGGATCAGAAAAGGCGTGTCTCCGCTTGACAACGTCGTTCATCTACGGGTATCATTAGCCCGCTTTCTCAGGGCACACAATACAATCTATCGTCTCCCGTCAGGCCAGTTTACCTCTGATGTAGGTTCGCTCTATCACCTGAAATACCGAAATCAACTGATGTAGGTTCGCTCTATCACCTGAAATACCGAAATCAACATGAGTAACAGCTCCAAGCAAACTTCGGGCCTTTCGGCCGAGAAGCGAGCGTTGTTCGCGCTCCTGCTCAAGCAGGCGGGGGTCGCCGATCGCGCTGAGGCTGCGATCCCACGGCGGGCCGGCTCAGGGCCTGCGCCGCTCTCGTTCGCGCAACAGCGGATGTGGTTCGCCCACCAGATCGCACCGGAGAGTTCCGCCTACACGATCTTCAGCGCGGTTCGGCTCACGGGGCGGCTGGATGTCGTAGTGCTGCGGCGCAGCTTGGAGGAGGTCGTTCGTCGCCACGAGTCGTTGCGGACCACCTTCATCGTCGTGGACGACCAGCCGGTCCAGGTCATTGCGCCCGCGCACATGCTCACGATCCCAATCATCGATCTGCGCGCATTGCCCGCCGACGTTCGGGCGACGACGGCGCAGTGCGCGACCAGTGCCGCCGCCGCAGAGCCCTTCGATCTGATGCACGGTCCGCTCTTCCGCATCCAGCTGCTGTGGCTCGATGAGAGCGAGTATATACTGCTGGTGGCGCTCGATCACATCGTCTCCGATGGCTGGTCGGTGGGCATCCTCTTGCGGGAGATCGCGACACTCTACGACGCCTTCGCGCGCGGCCAGCCCTCGCCGTTGCCGGAACTGCCGATCCAGTACGCCGACTTTGCGGTCTGGCAGCGCGAATGGCTGGAAGGCAAGCAGCTGGAGCGACAGCTCGGCTATTGGCGCGCTCAACTGGCCGGGGCACCGGAGCTGCTGGAGCTACCGCTCGACCATCCGCGCCCGCCGGTGCAGCGCTTTCGTGGTGCGCGGCGCTCGTTCCTGATCTCCGCTTCGCTTATCAACACCCTGCGTGCGTTGAGCCGTGCCGAGGGCGCGACCCTGTTTATGGTGCTGATGGCGACGTTCCAAACGCTCCTCCACCGCTACTCCGGCCAGCCCGACATCCTCGTGGGCAGCGGCATCGCCAACCGGCCCCGGCGCGAGACCGAGGGGCTGATCGGCTGCCTGATCAACATCCTGCTCTTCCGCGCCGATTTCTCGCGCGATCTGTCGTTCCGCCAGCTGCTGACGCAGGTTCGGAAGACCGTTCTGGAAGCCCAAGACCATCAAGATCTACCCTTCGAGAAGTTGGTCGAGGCGCTCCAAGTTAAGCGCGATCTCAGCTATAATCCGCTCGCGCAGGTTATGCTGGTGCTGCTCAGCGCGCCCACGGCTGGAGTGGCGCTGCCCGGTGTCAAGATGCAGTCGGTCGAGGCAATGCGGCTGGATGTGCAGCTCGATCTGCTGCTGTACTTCACCGAATCCGCCGACGATCTGCACGGCGCACTGCAATACAACACCGACCTGTTCGAGCCCGCGACGATCACGCGGCTGCTCGGTCATTTCCAGGTGCTGCTGGAAGCGATCGCCGCTGCACCCGACGAGCCGCTCGCCGCGCAGCCGCTGCTGACCGCCGAGGAGCGCCAGACCATACTGGTGGCGTGGAACAGCACTACGACGCCCTACCCGGCTACCCGCTGCATCCATCAGCTGTTTCAGGAGCAGGCCGCGCGCACGCCCGACGCGGTTGCGGTGGTTTGTGACCTCCAAGACAAGGAGACCAGGAGACCAGGAGACAAGCAGATAACCGGTCGCATAACAAGCGATGGTTCAGCCTTCAGCCTTCAGCTGACGTATGGCGAGCTGAATCGTCGGGCTGATCAGCTCGCGAACCACCTGATCGCGCTTGGTGTTGCGCCGGGGACGCGCGTCGGCGTCTGTGTCGAGCGCTCGGTCGAGCTGGTAATCGGACTGATGGGTATCGCTAAGGCTGGCGGCGCGTACGTCCCGCTCGACCCGGCCTACCCGCCGGAGCGCCTGGCGTTTATGCTTGATGATTCCGGCGCGACGGTCGTACTGATACACACATCGATTGACAAATCCGGTACGGGCACGATATATCGTGCCCCTACGACGGATGACGGAGCGACGATCGATCACATAATCCAAAATCGGGTACCCCGGCGGGGTGAATCCAAAATCGTAAATCTCTCCGCCGACTGGCCGCTGATCGCGCGTGCGCCCGCCGCCAGCGCCGCAGCGGTGACTCCGGCGGATCTGTTGTATGTGATCTACACCTCGGGCTCGACCGGCCAACCAAAGGGCGTGATGCTCGACCATCGTGGCCGCGTCAACAACTTCTGCGATTTCAACCAGCGCTTCCAGATCGGGCCGGGCGACCGTCTGCTGGCGATCTCCTCGCTCAGCTTCGATATGTCGGCCTACGATGTGTTCGGCACGCTGACGGCTGGCGGCACGATCATCCTGCCGGAGCCGGCGCGCGAGCACGACCCGGCGCACTGGGCCGAGCTGATGCTTCAGCACGATATCACGATCTGGCACTCCGCCCCGGCGCTGCTGCATATGCTGCTCGAATATCTCGACGAACGCCCCGCGCTGGCACCGCGCGCGCTGCGGCTGGTGCTGCTCGGCGGCGATTGGATCCCAGTCACCATGCCGGATCGGCTGAAAGCGCTGGTCGCAGGCGTGCGGGTGATCAGTCTGGGCGGCGCCACCGAGTCGTCGATGGACTCGACCATCTACGAGATCGAGCGCAGCGATCCAAGCTGGAAGAGCATCCCCTACGGCCAGCCGATGTTCAACCAGCGCAGCTACATCCTGGACAGGCACATGCAGCCGGTGCCGATCGGCATCGCGGGCGAGCTGTATCTAGGCGGCGTCGGGCTGTCGTGGGGTTATTTCGCTCGCCCCGATCTGACCGCCGAGCGCTTTGTCCCCAACCCCTGGGGGTCAGGGGTCAGGGGTCAGGGATCAGGGGTGACCGATCAGGCTCCTGACCCCCGAGCCCCGACCCCTGACCCCTGGCTGCGGCTATACAAGACCGGCGATCGCGCGTGCTACCGGGCGGGTGGGATGATCGAGCTGCTCGGTCGAATGGACCACCAAGTCAAGATTCGCGGCCTGCGGATCGAGCTGGGCGAGATCGAGGCGAGGCTGCGCCGGCATCCAGCCGTGCAACAGTGCGTGGTCGTGGTCCGCGAGGATGTGCCGGACGACCGACAGCTGGTGGCGTATGTGGTGCCCGCCGAAACGCTGAACGCTGAACGCAGAACGATGAATCGGCCGGAGTGGTCTTCTTCATCGTTCATCGTTGAGCGTTCAGCGTTGGCAGCTGATCTGCGCGCTTTCTTGGCCGAGCAGTTGCCCGATTATATGCTGCCGGCGGCGTTCGTGCTGCTCGACGCGCTGCCGCTGACGCCCAACGGCAAGCTCGACCGCGCCGCGCTGCCCGCGCCCGAGACGGCACCGCGCGATGCCATCTATGTGCCGCCGCGTACCCCGCTCGAACAGCATCTGGCGAGCGTCTGGGCCGAGACGCTGCACGTCGAGCAGGTCGGCATCGACGACGACTTCTTCGAACTGGGCGGCGACTCGTTCAAGGCCATCCGCACCGTCTGGAAATCCGGCATGGGCATTACCCTGCTCGACCTATTTACACACCCAACAATCCGCGAGCTGGCGCAGCACGCCGCCAAGCACGAACGAACTGAGCGCGGCCTGCTCTATCCGCTGAAGCGGCCCGCTCGCGAACCAGCGCGCACGCTGGTGTGCATCCCGTACGGCGGCGGCAGCGCGATCATCTATCGGCCACTGGCCGAGGCGCTGCCCGACGACTACGCGGTGTACTCGATCGCCCTGCCGGGGCACGATCTCAACCGCGACGCCGATCCACTTCAGCCGATCGACGAGATCGCCGCGCGCTGTGTCGCTGAGATTCGCGCACAGGTGCATGACCCGTTCCTGCTCTACGGCCATTGCGCCGGGGTCGCGCTCACGCTGGCGATCGCGCGGCTGCTGGAGGATGCTGGCCGCGCTGCCACGACCGTCTACCTGGGCGGCGCGCTCCCGCCGCTCCAGCTCTCGGGCGCGCAAGTCTTCCTATCGAAGGCCTTCCAGCGCTTCCGCCCGATGAACGAGCGGCGCCTGGTCCGCTTCATGCGCTCGCTCGGCGGCTTCAACGAGGTCGTTGATCCGGCGGAGCTGCGGTTCGTGCTCGACGCCTTCGTCCACGATGGCCAGGCCGCTGCCGATTATTTCTCGCGCACTTTTGCGGTCGAGCAGCAGAAGCTCAGCGCGCCGATTGTCTGCGTCGTGGGCGACCGCGACCCGCTCACCAAGACTTATCGGGAGCGCTACCGCGAGTGGTCGTTTTTCAGCGACTCGATCACGCTGGCTGTCGTGAGCGGCGGCGATCACTACTTCGTGAAGCATCGCGCCGCGCAGGTTGCGGAGCTGATCGTTGGCCTATAAGTGTGATGCTGTCGATTACATTCACCGAAGCACAAGAGCATGATATTCCCGCGCTGCTGCGGCTGTACGCCCAGTTCGACGAGGGCAGCCCAGTGCTGTCGCCGGAGCAGGCGCGCGTTGCCTTCCGTACGATCCAAGGCACGCCCAACCACCATATTTACCTTGCCTGGCTGGAGGGCAGCATAGTCGGAACGTTCGCGCTACTGCTGATGGAGAGCCTGACCAATGGTATCCCGCTGGGGATCGCCGAGGATGTGGTGGTGGACCGCGATTGGCGTCGCAAAGGGATAGGGAAGCAGATGATGGCGTTTGCGATCCAGCGGTGTCGCGAGCAGGGCTGCTATAAGCTGGCGTTGTCGAGCCATATCGCGCGCGAGCCGGCGCATCGCTTCTATGAGTCGCTGGCTTTCGAGAGGCACGGATTTAGCTTCGTCGTGCCGCTCGCGGATTTTCAAGTCACCCAACGATAGCTGAAACGTGAAACGTGAAACGTGAAGCGCAGGTTGAGTTCACGTTTCACGCTTCACGTTTCAATGACAGCAGATATGATTCAAACCGATCTGCGCCAGGACGAACATGCCGCCGAGTCCCCCGCCGCGCTCGTCGATCATCTGATCGAGCTGCCCGGCGCGGACGGCTGGGCGCTGTGGCGCTGCGCCTGCCTGCGCGGGGCAGGCTTTCCTGCTGCGGAGGTGTTGAAGCTGGCCGCGCCTGCGCTCGCTGCTGCTGCCGATCAGCTCTTCGCGACTGAGGAGACCTGTTCGCGCGCGTTCGCCGAGGCGTTGCATGCCGTCGGGCAGGCGCTGACCGCTCTTGGGGAATCCCAGGACCGTGCGCGGCGCAAACCGCTGCTGGAGGCGCTGCCGGCGCTCAAGCGCAGCAAGCTGCCGAAGCAGTCGGCTGGCGATGCCTCGGTCGATATGACCTTCGAGAGACTGCGGCAGGCCCAGCGGCAGCTCGACGAGGCGCGCGCGGGCTACGAGCGCGCGTTCGTCGATGCGCGCGCCCAGACCTCGGCGGTGATCCGCGACATCGCGGGCGCGCCGCTCTTTCAAGAGGCGGTGATCTGGCAGAACGCGCGCGCCTTTCGTAACGGCGTGGCGCTGCTGCTCCGGGCAGGGCCCGACGACGATAGCCGCAATTCGCAGCAGCGCCAGCACGAGGAGTTGGTCGCCAGCTATTTACAGCGCTACTGCGCGAAGAACGACTCGATCGGCTTCTTCGGACCGGTGGGCTGGGCGCGCTTCGTGCCCGATGGACCGTCGATCGTCGCGCAGCCGGGATCGCAGCTGCTGGCGACGCGCAACGTCTATTTCGAAACCTGGTGTATCGACGCGCTCGCGGAGACGATCGCGCGCGACGAGGCGCTGCTGCCGTGGCTGGCCCCGCGCCGTCTGCCGTTCGTCCACGTCGAGAAGACGACGCTGCACTTGCCGTTCACAGCACCGCTCACGCTGCCCGCGCTTCAGGCAGCCGTGCTGCACGCCTGCGACGGCGAGCTGACCGCCAAAGAGATCGCCAGGAATCTGCTGCGAAATCCCTTCCTGGGGCTGAAGAGCGCCGAGGAGGTCTACGCGATCCTGACGGAGCTGAAGCGGCTGGGGCGGATCACCTGGTCGCTTGAGGTGCCATTCGAGCTGCATGCCGAGCGCAACCTGCGCAAGCTGCTGGAGCGGATCGAGGACGAGCGGCTGCGCCGGCCCGCGCTGGCTATGCTCGACGAATTGGAGGCTGCCCGCGACCACGTTGCCGCTGCGGCCGGCTCACCCGAGGCGCTGGCGCAGGCGCTGATCGCGCTGGAGGCCACCTTCACGCGGCTGACCGGCCAGAGCGCAACCAGGCTGGAGGGCAAGGTCTACGCCGCCCGCACGCTTGTGTATGAAGACTGCCGGCGCGATCTCGATCTGATGATCGGTCCGCGCGTGCGTGAAGCGCTCGGCCAGCCGTTGGAGCTGCTGCTGACCAGCGCGCGCTGGTTTACCTGCCAGGCCGCCGCAGCCTATCAGCAGATCTTCAGAGAGATCTATGACAACTTGGTGCGCAAAACTGGCTCACGGGTCGTGGATTTCACCAACTTCTGGCTGCAAAGCGAGACCTTGCTGCTGCGGGATAGTATCGAGGTCATCGACAACATCCTCCCGCCGTTTCAGGAGCGCTGGGCGCGCATCCTCGACATTCCAGCCGATCAGCGCCATGTCGAATATCGCAGTGCGGATCTGCGGCCCGCCGTAGTGTCGGCCTTCGCCGCCGACGGCCCAGGCTGGAGCAGCGCGCTCTATCACAGCCCGGATGTGATGATCGCAGCCGAGAGCGTCGAGGCGATCCTGCGCGGCGAGTATCAGCTGATGCTGGGCGAATTTCACCTCGGTGCGAACACGTTGAGTATCTCGGCGTTTCTCTCGCAGCATCCCGCGCCAGATGAGCTGATCGGCGCGATCGAGCGCGATCTGCCACCTGGCCGGCGGCTGGTGCCCGTGGCGCCGCGAGCCGTGGAGTGGCGCATCACCGCGCGCACCCGGCTGACCATGTTCTCGCCAAGGGACTATCGCCTGGCCTTCGCCCCCGACGCCTGCGGCCTGCCGAAAGCGCGCACGCTGCCGGTCGGTAGCCTCGTGCTCGAAGATGTCGATGGGCAGCTGATCGCGCGCACGCGCGACCGCAAACTCAGCTTCGCGCTGATCGAGGCATTCGGCGAAGGATTGTCGCCGATCACGGCGCATCACCTGAAGATGCTCGCGCCCACCAAGCACACGCCGCGCATCGCGATCGACCGGCTGGTCGTCTGCCGCGAGGCGTGGCGCTTCACGCTGGCCGAAATGCCGTTCGGCTTCGAGATGGACGCAGCCACACGCTTTCTGATGGCCCGGCGCTGGGCGCGCGATCAGGGGCTGCCGCGCTTCGTGTTCGTCGGCGCGCCGGTCGAAGCGAAGCCGTTCTTCGTCGATTTCGATAGCCCGATCTATGTCGATATTCTGTCGAAAGTGCTGCGCCGCAGCGCAGCCGAGCGGCTGGAGTCCGCGCCGATCACGTTGACCGAGATGCTGCCACGGCTCGATCAGCTGTGGCTGCCCGACGCGGCGCAGCAGCGCTACACCAGCGAGCTGCGGATCGTCGTCGTTGATCGCGCGGGGCGCTAGCGATGTGCGGTATTTGCGGCTACCTTCACCTGCGCGACGATCGCACCGAGCCACCCATCCTAACGGCAATGACCGAGACGCTGGTCCACCGTGGCCCCGACTCGTGCGGCGCCTACCAGCACGAGCGTGTCGGGCTAGGCGTTCGGCGGTTGCGCATCATCGACCTCGAACACGGCGACCAGCCGCTCTACAACGAAGATCGCTCGGTCGTTATGATCTGCAATGGCGAGATCTTCAATTTTCGCCAGCTGCGCGACGAGCTGCGTGCGCAGGGTCATATATTCCGCACGAACTGCGACGTAGAGGTGCTGATCCATCTCTATGAAGAGCACGGCGTCGATTTTCTGCACAAGCTCAACGGCCAATTCGCCTTCGCGATCTACGATGAGCGGCGGCGACGGCTGTTCCTGGCGCGCGATCACGTCGGCATCAACCCGCTGTACTACACGATCATCGACGGCTGCTTGATCTTCGGCTCGGAGATCAAGGCGATCCTGGCGCACCCGCTCGCCCCGCGCGAGGTCGATCTGGTCGGGCTAGACCAGATCATGACCTTTCCGGGGCTGGTCAGCCCGCGCACGATGTTCAAAGGCATCAGCAGCCTGCCGAGCGGCCACTTCATCCTGATCGACGATCAGGACATTCAGATCAAAGAGTATTGGGACCTGGACTATCCGCGCGTCGGCGAGTTCGCATACGTCGGCACGGAGGCGGAGTATATCGACGAGCTGGAGCGGCTGCTGCTGCGCTCGGTGCGCTACCGGCTACAGGCCGATGTGCCGGTTGGGTTCTACCTGAGCGGCGGCCTGGACTCGTCGCTGATCGCCGCGCTGATCGATCGGGCGCATGAGGGCGATGATCTGCACTCGTTCTCGATCGTTTTCGCCGATCATGCGATCGACGAGTCGCGCTATCAGCAGCTCATGCGCCAGCGCGTGCGCTCGATCCACCACGAGATCGCGTTCGACTGGCCGCAGATCGGCGCTGAGCTGCGCCGCGTGATCTACCATAGCGAGAGCCCGCTGAAGGAGACCTATAACACCGCCTCGATCGCGCTCTCGCAGGCCGCGCGCAGCA
>Ga0075423_10007109_pt1 | contig 10543 bp, 10 predicted proteins | sample SoiMethybrSBSTD2_FD_80114 | JGI IMG/M metagenome (GOLD analysis project Ga0075423, IMG submission 80114) | Bulk soil microbial communities from a Populus tree surrounding site in Tennessee, USA - Soil MetaG P. TD hybrid SBSTD2 | ecosystem: Environmental > Terrestrial > Soil > Tree plantation...
CGCTCGAGTCGGTAACGGTCGAAGCAAAGACGAGCACGCCTGTTACGTATGCCGTCCTCATCGACCGCGCGTACACCGGTGATTCGAAGCGGTCGCCCTCCTATCCGTGGCCGCAGCTTCCGCGCACCGCTCTCGAGACCGTCGCGGCGGCGCTGCCGAAGCTCGACCTGCGCCCGGGTGATGCGCTGGTGGGAGCCTGGATCAGTCACAACTCGAACGACACGAGCGAGATCTTTCTGCCGTTCAGCCAGGTGAACCGAGCGCCGACTCCCGAGCTGCCGGCCGCACCGGCGGTGCCCAAGCTCCCCGTGAACAAGCTCGAGTGCAACGAGTACGCGGCCAACGTGAAGACCTTCAACGAGGCCGCGAAGGTCTGGCGGGCGAAGGTCACGGAGCTGCAGCAGCGTGCGACGCTGGAGGACCAGCGGAACGTCACGTCCTTCATCAACGCCACGACCGTCGCGATCCGTGGCGCCGCGCCCGCCCAGGATCCCGTCGGGACCGACATCTACGGCAGCCTCGCGGTGGCGTCCGGCGTCTTCAAAGCGAATCCCGGGACGCACAAGCTCCTTCTCTTCTCGGACATGACAGACACGATCGGCAACCCGGTCCGTCCGGATCTCGCGCAAAGCGATGTCGTGGTCGCGCTGTACCACCGCGATGACGCGAGCGACCAGGGCAAGGGACAGAAGGACTGGGAGGTCACGTTCAAGACGCTCGGCGCTCGCGCTCCTGTCTTCCTCGCGTGGGCCGCGACGACGGCGGACAAGCTCGCGGAGCAGTTGAAGGGAAGTGCGCGATGACGCTGACGGACATGCTCGATCTGTTGCAGCCGATCCTCGACCGCTGGCAGCTGGTGCTGCTCGCGCTGGTCCTCGTGACGCTTCTCGGCAATCCCGCCCGGAATCTCATCGGCGCCCTCGCCGTCGTGTTGCGCGTGCCTGCGCAGTTCACGCGCTCGGACGTCGAGCCCGCGCTTCGACGTGTCGCGCCCTCCGCGCCGAACCGTTTCCTCCGGAACCTGCGCGGCTACTTCGGGCCGGTGCTGGACCGCCCCGCGCGCGCCCTCGGCGGCGCGATCCTGGGACTGTTCCGGACGGCGACGAACGCGCCGCGCTGGCCGGTCGCGTCGATCACTGACGCGATCGTCGGCCTCGTGAGTCCGCTCGTGGATCAGGCCGCGACCCACGCCGAGAACGGGAGCGACCGTCTCGCGACGCAGTCGCGCTCCGCGGCGGCCGCGCTACGCGGACGGTCAGGCCGCTGGGCGGGGTGGCGCGTCATCGGCGGATTCCTCTTCTTCGGCGGCCTTTGCCTCTTCCTCTACGCGGACGCCGCGCTGTCCATCGCGAGCCACGAGAAGGCGATCGGCGCTCCGGTCGCGTTCCTCCCGGATTGGTTCAGAGAGGTCACGCTGGCCTACTCGATCGCGTCCTTCGTCGGAGCGCTGGTACTCGGACTTGTCTTCTTCGATCTCCTCGGCATGACACACCTGGGCCCGTGGGACGACCTCGAGGAGCGACCGCGGGTCTGGCTCACGCGCGTCGCCGCTGCTCTCGCCGTCTCGTTCCTGCTCCTCGCGCTGTTCCTCGCCCTCTGGCGCGCGTCCGTGATCGTGCCCTCCTTCATGTCTCCTGATGTCGCGGACAAGCTGCTCGGTATCGCGCTGACCGCGCCGGTCCCGCTCATGCTCCTCGCCACGGCCCTCATCGCGTGGGGCGCGATCGCGATGCCGTGGCTCGCGTGGATCCTCGTGGTCGGCGCGCTCGCCCTCGCGATGCTGCTCGTCGCCCTTGTCCTGCGAGCCGTCAGCCGCGCGCTTCCACCGGCCGCGGTCTTGCTCGGTGGCCTGCTGCGCATCGTTGGTGTCATCGCGCTCGGTGCCGTGATCGGGTTCCTCGGCCTCGCCGCGATCGCCTATTTCGGAGTGAGCGTCATCGCCGTTGGGACGGTCCTCGTGCTCGGGGTTGCCGGTCTCGCGCTGTGGAGCGTCGGTTGGTTCCTTGCGGAGGCCGCGGTCTACGCGGTGCGTCTCATCGCTCGTCTCACCGACGGCGCCGCGATCGTGCTCCAACGCGTGATCGACGTGCTCATGACCCCTGGGAAAACGGTCTGGAACTGGATAGCGAGCTTCGATCGAGCGCGAGCGCTGCGCATCCAGCCCATCGCGCAGCCCGAGTCGCGCATCATTCGGATGGCACCCGGCGAGGTCGATGTGCTCGAGGAGGCAGCCGTCCGGTAGAGTCGCGGCCGAAATGGCGGACGACCGTGCGCAGGTCGCGCAAGAGCTGGATCGGGCGCGCTCGCTCGCGCAGCGCGGGACCTTGCTTGCCGGAGCCAACACCGTGACGGTCGCCGTACTGCTTCAATCACTCGCCACACTCATCAGTCCAGGATTGGCGACGCACTCTGGTGCCAAGTTCACGCTCCTGATCGCGCTGCTTTGCTTCGTCGGGGCTGCGATCTCCGCGGCCACTTCCGCTAGCGCCGCCGCAACAAGTCCCGGCGTCTTAGCGACCATGAGTACAGCGAACGCAACGAGCGCTCGGAGATCGGAGCTGGGCATCGGCTTCGACGTCGTTGGCATGCTGTTCGTGGCGATTACGGCGCTTCTGTTCGTCTTAGCCTGAGCGATCGCCAGCCGTTATCGCTTCTTGCGAGCTCTCCCGTGTGGCTTACCTGCCCACGGCGTCGACAGTCCGAACTGCTTCCTGAGCGAGGAATAGGTCGGAGCGACGCGATACACGTTCACTTCGGCGACTGTGTGCTTGGCGCCGCTCCGTGTCGCGAATCGCAGCTTTCCCAGCTCCGCCTCGATCGCATCGGCAAGCTCGCGTGGATTGGTCGCTGTCTTCGGGTCGAACGGTCCCGACTGCACGATGAGCTCAACGCTGCATGAAAACCCAAAGGCATCGCCTGGCATGCCACTCCCCCTTGCTTTTGGTGCTTTGGACCGCGCGTACTCTACTCGCGTGCCGCAAGAGCGGAAGCTCGCAACGGTGCTCTTCGCTGACATCGTCGATTCGAGCGGAGCAGCTAGCGCGGTCGAGCCGGAGGTGCTTCGGGGAACGCTGAGCGAGGCGTTCTCCGGAATGCGTCGTGTTCTCACCGCCCACGGCGGGACGGTCGAGAAATTCATCGGTGACGCCGTCATGGCCGTGTTCGGCGTGCCGGTCGCACATGACGATGATCCCGAGCGGGCCATTCGTGCGGCGCTTGCGATGCGAGAGACGATCGCGGCGATGCATCGACGTCCGGCTCTCGAGCTTCGCATCGGCATCAACAGCGGCGAGGTCGTGTCCGGCGACGACGAGCACGCCGAATCGCTCGTGACCGGCCTGCCGGTCATTGTCGCTGCACGCCTGGAGCAGGCGGCCGCTCGCGGAGAGATCCTGGTCGGAGACCTGACCCGTCGACTCACCGTGGGTCGGTTCCGCTATGGACCAGCGAGAACGATCGCGGGAAAAGGTGTCGGCCAGATCGAGGCCGCGGTCGTGGAGGCGGTTGTCCAGCCGCCGTCGGGTCGCATCGGCTCGGGGCGCGCGTCGTTCATTGGTCGAGAGTCCGAGCTGAACGACTTGAAGGAGGTTTACGCGGAGCTCGGATCGACCGGTGGTGCGCGTCGAGTCCTGATCCTCGGCGTGGCCGGCATTGGGAAGTCGCGGTTGACGGACGAGTTCATACAGCACCTCCCATCTGCCGGCGTTTTTCGAGGCCACTGCCCGCCGTACGGCCAAGGCATCACGCTCTCGCCGCTGCGCGAGATCGTTCGCGCAGTTGCGGGCATCACTTCGACGGACTCATCGCAGGCCGCTCGCGAAAAGCTCGAGAGCTCGGTCGGGGCCATTCGCGCAACGGGAGAGGGCAGATCGCTACTGAGCTGGCTCATGGCGCTCGCGGTCGCGGAGCCGGGTATGTCCGATCTGGCTCCGGAGAAAGTGCACAGCGAGCTCGCGTCCACCCTCGCCCGGTACCTCGAAGGGCGCGGCCGGTCCGGTGTCACCACGCTCGTGCTCGAAGACCTTCACTGGGGCGAGCCGGCACTGCTGGAGATCCTCGATGAGCTCACGGCGCAGATACGCGTCCCGGCGCTCATCCTCGCTCTCGCCCGTCCGGAGTTCCTCGATCGTTACTCGACGTGGGCGAGCGCTCCGCCTGATGTTCGCATCGAGCTCGAGCCCCTCACGCGGGTGGAGACGACGCAGCTCGCCGGTGAGCTTCTCCGGGAGCGCACGGTCGAGGGAGACGTGCTCGCGGCGGTCGCACTGCGCGCGGAGGGAAATCCACTCTACGTCGAGGAGCTCGCCCAGGTGGTGATCGACCATGGCGATCCCCAGGCCGTGCCACCGACGCTTCATGGCGTTATCGCATCGCGGCTCGACCGCGCCGATCCGCGGGTGAAACGCCTGCTTCAGCGCGCGAGCGTGCTCGGGCGCGATTTTTGGCTCGACGCCCTGCCCTGGGACGAGGACCCAGCGCTACTGCCGCGCGATGTCGCCGAGGCGATCCGTCGTGATCTCATCGGCCAGCGGGAGGACCTGGGTCCTTCTGGAGCTTCGACGTACCGCTTCAGGCACGCTCTCATCCGCGACGTGGCGTACGGCTCGACCGCGAAGGCCGAACGCTCTCGTCTTCACGACCACTATGCAAGCTGGTTCACCGCGGTGGCTGGCGAGCGCGGTCGTGAATACGTGGAGATCGTGGCCTACCACGCCGAAGAGGCCTTCCGGCTCGCGAGGGAGATGCAGGTCGCAGACACCACCGAGCTCGGGCGGAGAGCCTTCGAGGCACTCGTCGCGTCCGCGGCGGCCGCGCGCGATCGCGCAGATGCCCGTGCCTCTCTGACCCTGTGCGAGCGCGCCCTGGAGATCGCGGACGCGGCGTCGATCGGTGCGGCTGCCCGGACGAGACCGCTCGCGTACGCCGCCATCGCCCGACTGCGACTCGAGCCGAGTCCGGAGGCTCACGCCCTGCTCGATCACGCCATCGAGCTCGCTCGCGCGGAGGGGCCCAGCGAGCACCTCATCAGGATGCTCGTGTGGCGTGCGCAGGTGGCACTCGTCGGCGACGTCGATGTCGCGCGCGCACTCTTCGCCGAGGCGGTCGATGCTGCGCGAGCCCTGCGCGACGACGAGCTCATCGTCTACGCACTGTGGGGCTCCGGCCAACCTCTTGAGGCGACCGGGGCGCTCGCCGAGCAGATCGACATCCTGACCGAAGCACGGGATCGCATGGTTCGCACCGGCAGCGATCGCTGGCTCGTGGATACGCTCGCCGACATGAGCGCGAGCACTCTGGAGATGGGCGACACGCGAGCCGCGGCCGCGTACGCGGCGGACGCGTCGGCCTTGGCCAACGATCGTGGCACGCGGCTCCAACGGTTCAAGGCGTCGCTTGCCGTCGCCAGGTCGGCGCTTGCGTCGGACGAGATCGAACGAGCGCTGCGGGTCGCCACCTCTGCGTTCGAGCTCGGGCAAGAGCTCGGAGGTCCATGGGCGCTCGCTGAGGGCGCCCGAACACTGGCGGAGGCGCACCGCGCAGCGGGTGACCTCGTCTCTGCGCGCGCCGTGCTCGAAGCATGTTCGGCGAGGCTCGATCCAGTGACCATGCCCGCGATGCGGGGACGTATCGCGCGTGTGAGGGCGCTTCTCTCCGAGATCTACCTCGCGCTCGATGAGGGCGACCTGGCTCGTCAGACCGCTGAGGCCGCACGTTCTGCCGCTCCGGTCGCGGACACACGCGCGCGCGCGCTCGCAACGGCCGCGCTTGCTCGGATCGAGATGTCAGCGGGCCACGAGCACCGAGCGAAGCGACTGTTCGACGAAGCGCTTCAGGTCGTCGAGCCCACCGACTACCGCGTGCTCACGACTCGGCTGCGTACCGAGTACGCAAAGCTCAACGCCCATATCGCCTGACGCTATCGCTGTTAGCGTGCCGTCTCGCGCATGGACGGCCGGTGGCCACGCCTCCTCATCCCGCTTCGGCATCGCGATTTCCGACTGCTCTGGACCGGACAGACGGTCTCGAGCTTCGGCGGCAACGTTCAAAGCGTCGCGATGCCATTCCAACTGCTCGCCCTGGGGGCGACCCCAGTACAGCTGGGGATCGCGGTGGCCATCGGCACAGCGGCGAGTATCGCGTTCTTGCTGGTCGGCGGCGCGATCGCCGATCGCGTCCCACGTCGAACGCTCATCATCGCGAGTGACCTGGTCGGCGGCTGCGTCGTGGCGGTCGTGGCGTTCCTGTCGGCGACCAACCAGCTGCGCATCGAACACGTGTATATGGCAGCGGCCGTGCTTGGCGCCGCGGACGCTTTCCTCCGGCCGGCGTACACCGCGATCATCGCCGACCTGGTGCCGGGCGACGTGCTCCGCGCTGGTAATGCGGCGCGACTCCTCGGCCGAAGTCTGGCTCGCATCGCCGGACCGACCGTGGGTGGGCTCGCCGTCGCCGTCGGAGGACCAGCACTCGCGTTCGGAATCAACGCCATCACGTTCTTCTTCAGCTTCGCGACGCTGCTGCTCGCGAGCCCGGCGCGTCGCATCGTGGCCGCGTCCACGTCGCTCCTGCGCGATGTCAGCGCGGGCTTCGGTTACGTCTTCTCGGTCCGTTGGCTCTGGACGACGAGCCTGTACTTCATGTTGGTGAACGTTGCCTACGCGGGTCAGTCGGGCGTGATGACGCCGCTTCTCGTGCGCGACGTCATGAACGGGAATGCGGAGACATTTGGTCTTCTGATGAGCGCCTATGGAATCGGAACGATCGTGGCGAGTGTTGTGGTCGCCCAGCTTGCCGTCCAGCGTCCCGGAATATGGATGTTCGTATTCGAAGCAGCAGCGGCGATCTCGATCCTTGCGATCGGCCTGGTGCCGATCCTTCCGGTCGTCGCCGCCTTCATGGCTCTTACCGGCGTCGGGCTCGCGTCTTCGACGGTCATCTGGGAAGCGTTGCTGCAGCGGCACGTACCCGAGCAGATGCTCGGGCGCGTCGCGAGCATCGACCTGCTCGGAAACTCCTTGATCAATCCGCTGGCGCCCATCGCTGCGGCCGCCCTGGTGGGGTCAGTTGGCCCGGCAGGCGCCTTCGTCGTGGCGGGCTTCTATGCGATCGCGTTCGCATCGGTCGGGCTGGTGGCGTCGCCGGTTCGACGGATCCAGGAGTCGCCCAGTTAGTTCACGCGAAGTTCGCGCGGTGTTCTCGCGAAATTCGTATGCTGAGTTCCCCCAGCCGCCGCGAAGAGAGCCGGTGGCGTTTGGGTGCGCGGAGGAGGTGGTGTTGCGGGATCCAAGAACGACGAAGTCTTTTCGCGACGCGGGCGAGCGCATCGTCCGGCAGGAGTCGGCTACATCGTCATCGATCACCCAGCTGCTCGGCGCGCCCGCCCTTTCGGCGCGTCGCGTGACGAGCGACGCCGAAGCGTGGGACGTGCGACTCGCTGCTCTCGCGACCCTCGCACAGTACGACGGCCTTACTTTCGTCACCCCGGGAAGCACCAGCCCGCCCGCCGGGTACAACCTCGTTGCAGACCCGACCACGGAGCCGATGATCCGAGGCGCGGTCGAGGATGTTGCGAACGCTGGTGTGACGGTCCAGTTTCGTGCCGCCGTTCCGCTGGCCGATGGGCGCGTCGCAGGCGCTGTCCTCGCAACGCCGCTCGCCAGGAACAACGCGATATCAGGAGCGTTGGTCGCTTTTCGGGTGGGCCGCGCGTTCGCGGCGGTGGATACGTATACCGCTGTGGGCATCGCCGAGATCGTGTCACTCGAGCTTGCGCGGTCCATCGATGCGAAACGTGAGGCGACCGAGCGCCGGCAGGCGCTCGCGCTCTACGAGATCGCACGGCACGCGCTGTTCACCGAGGGTCTCGACGAGACGCTCCAAAGCATCGCGATGGTGCTGGCGAGCGCGCTGGATCATGACGCCGCGCAGGTATGGCTACGTGGTGCTGATCGGTCGCTCCATCGCCACGCCTCGTATCCGCTCGATCCGCTTGAGGCGCCGATCCTCTGGGAAAACGATCACAGCGCGATCTCCGGAGCGCTTCGCGAGCGCCGGCTGGTGCGCATGGGCGTGGACGCGGCTTGGATGCCGGCGAACACGCGCGAGGTCCTCGTCGTTCCATTGCGTGCCGACCCGCGGCCGCTCGGGATCCTGGTGCTCGCGCGCGCGCAGGTGCCCTATGCGCTCGATGACATCGAGATGGCCGATGTCGTCGGCACATTCATTGGTCGCGTCGTCGCGACGGCGAAACGGGACGCGGGCTCACAGCACTCCATCTACCCGGTGCGGTCGATGAGCGACGTCGAAAGAGACGCGGAGCTGGCGGAGAGCCGCGAATGTAACTAGCGCTCTGGCGCGTCAGTTCGCGCCGCGGAGCTCGAACGACAGGCGGTCGATCTTTCCGCCGTCCATGACAAAGAGCCACGTCGTGTAGTTCGCGAACACGCCCGGGGCGCGCGTCAACGTGGTGATACGCACCTCGCCATCGCGCTCTTCCTCGTCGCGCATGCTCTGAAGGAACTGCGGGGCCATGCGGATCATCTGCCGCACGCCTTCCCGCCCGCGGAGTGGCTCGTCCGCACCCGGGAGAAGCACTGCGACCGCCTCCGTGCAGAGTTCGGCCGCGGCGTCGGCGTCACGCTGACTCACGGCGTTGATGAATCCACGCGCCACCTCGAGACCGGTCATGGTCCGATGGTAGAGAGGAACCGCCAGACTGTACGGCTCGATGAGGGCGATCCTGCTCGTTCTGCTTCTGGCGCCCGCGTGCGTGCCTGCGGCAACCTCCGACAACGCCGCCATCGAGCGCGACTACGCCGAAAAACGGTCGATCGTCGAGGTCACCGCCCACGGGGTGGTGACGAGCGTTCTCACGGACGACGGCGGTCCATCCGGTGTGCACCAGCGTTTCATCATTCGACTCGCTGGTTCGACCCAGACGGTGCTCGTGGACAACAACGTCACCATCGGACAGCGCGCCCCAGTTCATCCAGGTAACGACGTGCTCGTTCACGGTGAGTACGTGTGGAATGACCAAGGCGGGCTGATCCACTTCACTCACCACGATCCTGCGCACACGCACGAGGGAGGGTGGATCGAGTTGAGCGGCGTCCGCTACCAATGAGTCCGGACGTGACAGCCCTTACATGCGTCGCTTCACCACTTCGAATCGGAGGTGTGTGGCGCCGGGTGTCTCGATCGAGCTGAGCCTACGTAGTTCGATCCCCTTGGGATCGAGACCCTCGAAGAGCCGGATGCCGCCGCCGAGGAGAATCGGGACCAGGTGGATGTGCATCTCGTCCAGCAAGTGAGCCTTCAGGTACTGCCTCATGATGTTCGCTCCGCCCCAGACCCCGACGTTCTTGTCCCCGGCGGCCGCGCGGGCCAGCTCGAGTGCGGCCTCGATCCCACCCGTCACGAAGTTGTAGGTCGTGCCCCCCTGCATGGGCAGGGGCGCTCGCTTTTCGTGAGTCACGATGAACACCGGCATGTGGTACGGCGGAGGATCGCCCCACGGCTCGAACCCGGCATCGAACATCCGCTTCCCCATCAACACCGCCCCGGTCGACTTGAACATCTCGTCAACGATCGCGGCGTCGGTCTCCGTCATGGCGTCGAACTGCCAATCGGAAAGGCGACCGGGGTCGTTTCCCTCGAGCGGGGTTCCGACGCTTGCAGTCGGATCCGTGATGAAGCCGTCCAGCGACATCGAGACGTATGACGTGACCTTGCTCATGACGATCTCCTCATCGCGTCGGCCGCGCGCTCAGGTCGCGCGCCGTGTTTGGATCCTGGCGGCGAGCCCGTCCAGGAACTCGTTCCAGCCTTCGGTAAACCCTCGTTCGAGGTCTCCGGAGGGGATCCCTCGTTGCGTGAGAGTGAGGAGCGTCCGGCCATTCAGCCATTGCAGGCTGATCTCCATCAGCGATTCGACGTGCGATCCATCCGGCCACTCGGTGGTCGACGCGTAGACGAGGCGGTGTGGCCTCTCCACGGTGTGGAAGACATTCCGCTCCACATAGGGTGCCGAGGACGGGCCAAACCGGATGATCCACTCGCCTCCGACACGGAGATCGCAATTCGACTCCACGATCGTGTCGGGCCCCCCGGCCCTGAGCGCGCGCTGCGCATCGGGATCCGTGTACGCGTCGAACACGACGTCGGGGGGCGCGTCGAACCACCGCTCGAGCCGGATGTCAGGGCTCATGCGCGTGGCCCCTTGCGCGTAGAGATGTAGCGGTCGAGCCGGTCAAGACGTCGTTCCCACATGCGGAACGTCTCGATCCATTTCCAGGCTTCGTCGAGGCGTTCTGGGCCGAGCGTGCACTCCCGGACCCTGCCCACCTTCTCCGTCGTGAGTAGTCGCGTCTCCTCGAGGATCCGCACGTGTTCTAAGACCGTGGGAAGAGCGATCCCGAAGGGTCGTGCGAGCTCGCTTATCGACGTCGGGCCCGTGGAGACGAGCTGCAGGATGCTGCGGCGGGTCGGGTCGGCGAGCGCGCCGAACGTCTGGTCGAGCGACACATACTTAGTCATGTGGCTA
>Ga0075423_10007110_pt1 | contig 10543 bp, 8 predicted proteins | sample SoiMethybrSBSTD2_FD_80114 | JGI IMG/M metagenome (GOLD analysis project Ga0075423, IMG submission 80114) | Bulk soil microbial communities from a Populus tree surrounding site in Tennessee, USA - Soil MetaG P. TD hybrid SBSTD2 | ecosystem: Environmental > Terrestrial > Soil > Tree plantation...
CGGCGCCGGGATCGGCACCGCCCTCGTCGCAGCCATGGAAAAACGTCTGGACGGCCTGGCCCGGCTCATTGTCGTAGAGACCGCCGGCCGGGCGGAATACGCCCCCACCCGCGCCTTCTACGAGGCCCGCGGATATCGGCCCGTGTCCCGGATTCCCGATTTCTACGCGCGGGGGGACGATCAGGTCGTGTATGTGAAGGAGGTCGGCTAGCCCATGGAAACCTGGCAGGAAGTCCTCAAGGCCAACTCGATCCGCTCCCTGGAAATGCTGGCGGCGAAGTTCGGCCCAGAGCATTTCCCCGATCTCGACCGCCTGCGGCAGGCGGCCGAGAACTTCGAGTTCCGGATCTCGCCGGCAATGGTGGAGCTGATCAAGTCGCCGGACGATCCGATCTGGCGGCAGTACGTGCCCACGGTCGAGGAGCTGGACGTCCGCGACGGCATAGTGGACTCGCTCAACGAGGATGCGGACAGCCCGGTGCCGAACATCACCCACCGGTACCCCGACCGGGCGTTGTTCCTGGTCTCTCCGGTCTGCGCCAGCTACTGCCGGTTCTGCACCCGCCGGCGGAAGGTGGGCGATCCGGAGAAGATCCCGATGTCCCAGTTCGAGAGCGCCTTCCAGTACCTCGAGCAGCACACGGAGATTCGCGACGTCATCATGAGCGGCGGCGATCCCTTGCTGCTCAACGACCGGCGGCTCGAGGCCATCCTGACCCGCCTCCGGGCCATCCCGCACCTCCAGATCATCCGGATCGGGAGCCGGGTGCCGTGCCACCTGCCCGAGCGGATCACGCCGGAGCTCTGCGCCACGCTCAAGCGGTTCCACCCGCTCTTCATCAACACCCACTTCAACCATCCGGACGAGCTCACGCCCGCCGCCGTCGCGGCGCTCGGCCGGCTGGCCGACGCCGGCATCCCGCTCGGCTGCCAGACCGTGCTGCTCAAGGGTGTGAATGACGATCCGAGCGTGATGAAGGAGCTCATGCAGCGGCTGCTCATGGCCCGCGTCCGGCCCTACTACATCTACATGGCCGACCAGGTGGCCGGCGCCGAGCACTTCCGGACGACCGTGCAGACGGGGATCAGGATCATGGAAGCGCTCCGGGGCTGGACGAGCGGTTTAGCCAACCCGCACTTCGTCATCGACGCCCCGGGCGGCGGCGGCAAGATTCCGCTGCTGCCGGAGTACGTCCTGAGCATGGACGACGAGGAGGTCGTCCTCCGGAATTTCCGCGGGCAACGGTACGTCTATAAGCAACCGCGGGAGGGGGCCGGAGTGATTGAGCTCAAGAAGCGGCACAAGCGGGCCGGGAAGCGCTCGGCGTAGGCAACCCTGCCGGTGCCGGGCCGCACCCCTCACTCCTCGGCTAGCGCCTGGAGAAACGCTTCGTACACATCGCCCCGCCACCAGTGGCGGGTCGCGGCCATCCGCTCCAGTGCCTCCTGCCGGACCAGTGCCGGCCGGTAGCTCCGGGTTGTCGTCAGCGCGTCATACACGTCGACAATGCAGATGATCTGCGCGCTGAGGGGAATCTCGTCCCCCCGCAGCCGGTCCGGGTATCCGGTTCCGTCGTACTTTTCGTGGTGCCAGCGGATGATCGGCTTGATGTCCCAGGGGAACTCCACCGTAGCGAGCAGCGCGACGCCCCAGACCGGATGCAATTGGATGAGGCGGAACTCCTCGTCGGTGAGCCTGTCCGGCTTGTTCAGGATCTCGTGCGGAACCTTGACCTTACCCAGGTCGTGGAGATAGGCGCCGAGTCGAATCGTCGTCTGCTGTCCCTCGTCGAGCCCTAGTTTCCTCGCCACGGCCAGCGCATAGCCGGCCACCCGCTCACAATGTCCGAACGTGTAGCTGTCCGCGGACTCGATCGACTGACCCCAGTCCCGCACCACCGCGAAGTACGTCTCCTCCAGTCGGTGGACTTTCGTCGAGACATCGACCAGGTCGACCCGCGCGTCGAGCCGGGTAAACAGGCGGTGGGCCGCGTTGAGCAGGCCCAGCGCCTCCTGGTTCCGGCCCATCGTTTGATAGAGCAGGGCCAGCTCCCGCGACGCTTCGGCCTCGCTCAGCACCGAGCCCGTGGCCACCGCCAGCTCGACCGCTGACCGGAGCCGCGCCTCGGCCAGCGCGTGCCGGCCAGTCTCCCGGTACGTGCGGCCGATCACCTTGTAGGCGTCGGCCTTGTCGAGCTTGGAGCCGAGCCGGTCGAAGATGGCCAGGGCGGCTTCCGCGTTCTGCCGAGCCAGGTCGTAGCGCTGGCGCGCCAGGTGGACCTCTGAGTGGTTCAGGAGGCCCAGCCCTTGGAGGTGGATGTCCCTGATCGCCTGCGCCACCGCCAGAGACTGCTGGTAGTACCCGTCGGCCTCCTCCCACAGCTCCCGGTCGGCACTCACCATGCCCAGGTTGTGGTAGGCGATCGCGCGCCCGCGGTCGTCGCCCACGGCCTCACAGGCCAACAGTGATTGCTGGTAGTGGGCCATGGCCTCCGCCAAGGCGCCCTGCATGTTGGCGAGAATGCCGAGGTTCTGCTCGATCCGGCCGCGCAGGTGCGGGCTGCCGCCGCCGAGCGCCAGCGCCTCGTAGAAGCCTTCCCGCGCGGATTCGATGGCCCCGCTCTCGAAGTCGAACCCCGCCAGGGCGTTGATGGCTTCCGCCGCCAGCACGGTGTAGCCATACCGCGTGGCGATCGCACGGCTCAGCTTGCACAGCTCCCGCGCGGGCCCCGGTTCGTGTCGGAGATGATGCACCACGCCGCGGCGTCGGAGCGCCTCGGCGTGGATGGCGTGCTCGCCGGTGGCCTCCGCGGTCCGAATGGCGTCGTCGTAGCACTCGATCGCTTCCACGATGGCACCAGCCCGCTCGTGGTCACGTGCCTGATCCAGCAATGCGGCAGCGCGAGACGGTCCGGTGTCCCGGGCTGCCTCGCGCTGTGGGCCGGATGCGGTGTCGCGGTGCAATGCCCTCTCTAGTACGATACCGCGTATCGCGAGAAGTGATCGATGGGACTGGTGACGGTCTTCGAGCCGAAGAGATCGATCGACGGCAACAGGTCGAGAATCTTGAGCAGCTCGGTGGTGTACGCGATCCGCTTGGCCTTCAGCACGAGGAAGCAGTTCTTATAGCTCATCGTGAGCTGCGCGGACTTGGCGAACTTCAGGCCCTCGGGACTGAAGCGCACCGAGTTGACCGAGCCGGGCATCTGCTCGGCCGTGATCGAGACGCGCTGGCTCAGCGCGCCCTGCGGGATCACGAGGCTATACTGGCCGACGTAGATCGAGCCGCCCTCGGACCCGACGACCTTCGTGGTCACCTTGTAAGGCAGCGACTGGCACGTGAGCAAGTCGGTCGCCGACAGCAGCGTGCCGATCAATGCCGGTTGTGGCTCGGCGGATGGAGCGACCGGGCTCTCCGTGTCGCTCGATGTACAGCTCACCCCAGCGGCGAGCGCGACGGCCAGGACAAGGGCGGCGAGCCTTCGGTTCCATTTGGACATGTCACGCACTCCGGCTAGGGTGGACGCCATGCGACGATACCGCGGCCCTACAACGGGCCGCCGGCGGGCGCCTCGGGCAGCCCGCCGACTGGGGGCGGGCTGCCACAGGGACGTTCGCCGGTACGCGGAAAACCAGTGCTGCGAGCAGGGTTAGGAGGCAAGCGTCGTGCCGAAAGCGAGTGGGGTGTCACGCGATTGAACAGCAAATACTTGGTCGGGAGTAGGCGTTGGAGCGACTGTGGATTGGGACGCGTGTCAGGCCTCACCCGCGAGATTTGCGACAAGGCATGCCATTTGGTGCACGCGAGGCAGGTGAGGTTTTTTCGCCGCACGTGCAGCGATGTGCCTGGGCAGCCCGTCGCCCCGAGCGCTTCGCCTAAGTCCCGGGCTTCGTCTTGGCTCGCAGGCGACCGACAGACCAGCGCCGCAGCCCGCTCGCCCAGCTGTAGGGGTCGATCTCCACCCCTTCCAGCCGCTGGGACATCACCGCCACGTTGGCCGGTGCATAGAGGAAGATCGCCGGCACATCCGCGTTGAGTGTGTCCATCGCCTCGCGGTAGAGTTTTCGTGCCGCCTCTACCGTCCGCGCCCGTCCCGCTTGGGCGAACAACGCATCGAAGGCGGGGTTCGCGTAGTGCCCATAGTTGAGGGCTGCCCACCCCGCCCGCGTCCACTGCTCGGCCAATCCGCGCGGGCTCGGCTCGTCGAGCCAAGCGCCGATATAGGCGTCGAACTCGCCGCGGCCGAGGCGCTCCTGGAACACCGGGAAGTCCACCGCCGTCACCGTCACGGCCGCGCCCACCGCCTGCCACATCGCCTGCAGCGCCACTGCGAGGTGTCGCCGCGTCGGGCTCGTGCTCGGCACCAGGATGTCGAACGACAGCGCGCGGCCGCCTCGCTGCCGGGTGCCTGTGCCGTCGCTGTAGCGCCACCCCGCAGCGTCGAACGCGCGGTTGGCCTGCGCCGTGTCGAACGGGAGGGTACGGATGCCGTCGTCCCAGATCCAGAGCAGCTGGGACATCGGGCCAGGCGGCGCCTTCGCTTCGCGCCCAAAGGCCGAGCGGGCCAACGTCTCCCGGTCCACTGCAAGCGCGAGTGCCCGTCGCGTCGCGGCCTCGCCAAGCACCGGGTGCAGAGTGGCACTCGTTCCGCGGATCCGAAAGCCAAGAAAGCCGTAGGTCGCCGAGGCATACGGCAGGAGCCTGAGCGTGGAGTCGCCCGCCGCCCGCGCGGCGTTCTGCGGGCTGCCGGCCGTCTCCAGCAAGTCCGCTTCATGGCTGAGCACCAGATTCAGCGCGGCGTCGGGGTCCTGAACAAATCGCCACACCGCCTGGCGGATGGATGGCAGCGGACGGCCCGTGGTATCCGCGACGAGCCGCACGTACTCGCCGCGCCTCCACTCGGCGAGCCGATACGGCCCGCTGCCTATGAGGTGCAAAGCGGCGGTATCCGCCGCCCAGCGGTCGCGCGGCATCTGCGACCAGATGTGGCTCGGCAGCACGCGCACGTGATACGTCGCGTCGTACAGCTCTTCCGGCGAGGGCTCCGCGAAGCGGATGAGCACCGTGGTCGAGTCCTCCGCCGTCACGCGCACGCGGCCGGCGAGGTGGGGCCGGGCCGGTGTGTCGAGCGCGGAGTCGGCGAACGCCTCGAACGAGAACCGGACGTCCTCGGCGGTGACCGGCCGGCCGTCCTGCCAGCGCGCGCCGGGCCGGAGGTGGAAGCGCCAGGTCACGGAATCGACCTCCTCCCATCGCACCGCGAGCGCCGGCCGGTACGCGGTGGTGTCGATCGGGGCCGCGCCCGGAGCGAGATCGGCCAACCGCTCGTACATCTGGTCGCCGATGTCCCGAGCCACGGTCTCCACCGCCAGTGGCGGTAACAGGTGGCTCGGCTCACCCGTGGCGGCGATGACGATCGTTCCGCAGCGCGCACAGTCTCCGCTGTCGGGGCGGCAGGCGGCCGCGGAGAGGGCCAGCATCACGGAAATGGATCGGATCCACCGCGCGGGGATAAGACGCACGCGTGCCTCGGGCTGAGATGGGAAAGGAACCGGGGAGAAAGGAAGCGGAGCACCGGGACCGGCGCCAGGTGCATCGGCGCGATACAGCCTGGAATGCAGCGTTACAGTCCAAGGGCGTTCCGGCGGGCGGCACGGCAGGGTATGTTGTTGCAGAGTAACCCATTGCGACGATGGGCCTGACCGGCATGCCGGTTGCCTCCAGCGCAGGCGATCAGCCCCCAACTCTGGAGACCAGCATGCCTCGCCCAGTCCTCCCAGCCGTCGCTATGCTCGCCGCAGTCACGCTCGCCGCGTGCGGCGATGCCGGAAGCCCATCATCCGACGCCCAGGTGAACTTCAGCCTGGCGACCCGTCCTGCCACGTCGGCGTCCATGGGCATCGCGTCCGTGAACACGCCGGAGACCTTCACCGACGGCGCCAATACGCTCGTGATAGATCAGGTCCAACTGGTGTTGCGCGAGATCGAGCTCAAGCGCGTCGAGGCCACAACGGCTTGCGGCGAGTCGGGCGGGGGTGGCTGCGAGGAGCTGGAGCTTGGCCCCATCCTGCTCGACCTGCCGCTGGGCGGCACCGGTGGGGCGGCCCGCCGCTTCAGCGTGCCCCTGGCGGCCGGCAGCTACGATGAAGTCGAGCTCCAGATCCACACACCTTCGGATGACGATGCGGGAGACGGGGCGTTCGTGCAGGCCCATCCCGACTTCGCCGGCGTGAGCGTCAAGGTGACCGGCACCTTCCAGGGCCAGCCCTTCACCTATCTCAGTGATCTCGATGCCGAGGAAGAGATCGAGCTCAGTCCGCCGCTCGTCGTCACCCAAGCCGCGGCGACCGACCTGACGCTGTTCGTGGACCTCGACCGCTGGTTCCGCGACGCCAGCGGCAACCTCGTGGACCCGGAGAGCGCCAATGCCGGCAACGTCAACGAGCAGCTCGTTGACGACAACATTCGCGGGACCCTGCGGGCCTTCGAGGACGAGAATCATGACGGCGCGGATGACCACGGCGGAGACGACGGCCTCTCACATGATTGAGCTGGCGGACGGAGCGTGACCGACCAGCCGTGGCTCATCGCCATGGTGGAGCTCTCGGACAGCTTCCGCGTCAGCCTGGCGGAGCTCGCCCGGGAGCTTCGCGCCGCCGTCGTCGTCTGGCGCCCTGATGAGGAGCCCGCGCCGCCGGCCGGCGCCTCGGTGTTGCTCGTGCTGGCGGGCGGCGCGGAAGGCGCCGCCATCGATCTGCTCGCGGAGCTGCCCTCGGCCGGGGCGCCGGTCTACCTGATCGGCGCTGCGCCCGACCATCGGTTGGCGGCGGCCGCGGTCCAGGGCGGCGCGCGCGACTACTTCGCGCTGCCGGACGACCTCGACGTTCTCCGCCGCTCGCTCGAGCGCGAGGCGCGTGAGGCGCATGGCCGGGCGGAGGCGGGGCGTTTTGCGGAGGCAGAGCGGAGCGCCGTCGGCTTCGAGGCGATTCTGGGCCGGAGCGTGGCGCTGCGGCAGACCCTGGATCAGGCGGCGCGCGTCGCGTCGCACCGGGACGTGACCGTTCTGATCGGCGGGGAGACCGGCACGGGCAAGGAGCTGCTCGCCCGTGCGATCCACTACGGCGGCCCGCGCGCACCGCACCCGTTCGTCGAGATCAACTGCGCCGCCATCCCGGCGAACCTGCTGGAGAGCGAGCTGTTCGGCCACGAGCGGGGCGCGTTCACCGGCGCGATCGCCGCCAAGCCCGGCCTCTTCGAGCTGGCGCATGGCGGCACGCTGTTTCTCGACGAGATCGGCGCCATGCCGCTCGAGCTCCAGCCCAAGCTGCTTCGGGCGCTCGAGTCGCGGACCATCCGCCGGGTCGGCGGCCAGCAGGGGCGGCCCGTGGACGTCCGGGTGATCGGCGCGACGCACCTGGATCTCGCCGCCGCGGCGACACGCGGCGAGTTCCGGGAGGACCTGTACTACCGGCTGAACGTCGTCGCGTTGACCCTGCCGCCGCTCCGCGAGCGGGACGGTGACGTCGAGCTCCTGGCGGAGACCTTCCTGGCGCGGATCGCCACGGGCTACGGACTGCCCGTGCCGTCGCTCGTGGCCGAGCTCCGGGCGGCGCTTCGCGCGTATGCCTGGCCCGGCAACGTGCGCGAGCTTCGGAACGCGATCGAGCGGGCGCTGGTGCTGTCGCCCCGCGGCACCCTGCGCGCCGAGGAGCTCATCCCGGCGCCGGCGCGGACCTCCGGTCGTGGAGGCCGCTCGCCGCTCCCGTTCCCCGCGACGATCGACGTCCTGGTCCGCGCCGCCGCGCACGCGATGCTGGAGCTCGCCGCCGGCAACAAGAGCGAGGCGGCCCGAAGGCTGGGCATATCGCGGCCGCGACTGCAGCGGCTGCTCGACGGACAGCCGGACTGAAGCGCCGGCCACCACCACTGGAGACTGCCATGCGCACCGTCCGCGTCCTCCGACGCCTGCTGCTCGCCGCCCTCGCCGGGGCCGTCGGGGCGTGCTCCGACACCGCCACGCCGAACGACGACACCAAGCCGCCGAGCGAGCTCAACGTGGTGCACGTGGCCCCGTCGAGCACGGCCCTGTTCAACCCCTCCGACAGCTTCTATGCCAAGCGGGGTGAGGACCGGGAGGTGCGGATCTTCTTCCAGGACTCCACCGGCGGCCAGGGCGAGGAGTATCTGCGCCTCCGCGTGGACGCAGGCTCGCTGCTCACCATGCCCGATGGCACCCCGGTTCTTCCCGGCGATTCGGTGCTCATTCACGTGCGCGTGGTGGACCCGGCCGAGATGCTGTTCGAGCTCCAGCCGTCCGGCCTCGGGTTCAGTCCGCTGGCGCCGGCTCGGCTCAAGATCCACTACGACCACGCCGCCGGTGACTTCAACGACGACGGCGTTGCCAACACCCTGGACGCCGTGATCGAGGGCACCCTCTCGATCTGGCGCCAGGAGAATCCCGGCGATCCCTTCGTCCGCCTCACCTCGGTCCTCACGATCGAGACTGACGAGGCCGAGGCGCCGCTGACCGGCTTCAGCCGGTACGCACTGGCGTACTGACCCGCGAATGCCGCCTACCCCCTTCGCCGACGACGCCACACACCAGCTCCGGGAGCTGGTGCGGACCGGTCGTTTCAGCGACGCGCTGGAGTGGTACCGGCGCGTCGAGGGCGCCGCCGCGGGGCGCCGGGCGGACGCGCGGCTCCTGGCCGCCACGGCGGCTACGCGCCTGGGCGAGTTCCCCACGGCGGAAGCCCTCGCCGCCGAAGCGCTCGCCCTGTTCCGCGCGCGGGGCGACGGCGACGGGCGGATGCGCGCGCTCAACCTGCTCGGCGTCATCCGCTTCGAGCGTGGTCGGCTGGGGGAGGCGGAGCAGGCACTGGCCGAAGCGCTCAATCTGGCGACGCAGCTCGGCGACAGCCTCACGGCGGCTCGGGCGTGCAACAACCTCGCGTCTGCCATGCACCTGCACGGCCGGGCCGAGGAGGCGGTAGGACTCTACCGAGGCGCGCTGCTGGCCTATCACCGGCTCGGCGACCGGCGAGGCACCGCCGAGACGTACCACAACCTGGGCCTCATCTACCGGCAGCTCGGCGAGTGGCGTGCCGCCGAGGATGCTACCGCCGAAGCGCTGCGCCACGCCGAGGTGGTCGGCGAGCGGGGCCTCCTCGCCCTGGCGACGACCGGTCGGGCCGAGCTCATGGCGGAGCGGTCGCAGCTCGCGCAGGCCAGACAGGAGCTCGAGCGCGCATGGCGCTGGGCCACGGAAGCGGGGGACGAGGTGGGCCGGGCGGAAGTCGATCGAGTGCGCGCCCTCGTGGCCTACCAGGATGGCGACCTGGAGACCGCTCTCGCCCACGCAGAGGCCGCGCTGGCGACCGCCCGGGCGCACGACAGCGCGGTGCTCGCCGCCGAGTGCTCCGCGCTCCTCGCCCTCGCACTAAAGGGACTTGGCCGCCTCGAGGAGGCGGAGACGCGCCGCGCGGAGGCCGACGCCGGATTTCGCGAGCTCGGGGCCGAGCTCCTCGCCGCGCGGCTGGCCGACGACTGGCGCACGGCACCCGCGCGGCGACGCCCCAGTTGAAGGACGGAGAGGACGGAGAGGACGGAGAGGACGGAGAAGACGGAGAAGACGGAGAGGACGGAGAAGACGGAGAGGACGGAAAGGGTGGCTCCTCAACCCTCTCCGTCCTCTCCGTCGTCTCCGTCCTCTCCGTCCTTCTACGCTGCCACCGCATGCTCCTTCTGATTCTCCGCCGCCACCTTCGCCGCCACCTCGGGCGGTGCCTCGGCGTACCCGTGGAACTTCTCCCGGTGAGTGCCGCGCCCGTGGGTGATCGAGTGGAGCGTGGTCGAGTACTTGTACAGCTCCGCTTCCGGCACGATCGCGCGCACCTTGGTGAGCCGGCCGTCCTGCTCGGTGCCGAGGATCTGGCCCCGGCGCGCGCTCAGGTCACCCATGACGTCGCCGAGCAGGTCGTCCGGCGCCCACGCCGTCACCTCGACCAGGGGCTCGAGTAGCACCGGCCGTGCCTTGGGGGCTACGTTCCGGAAGGCCAGGATGCCGGCCATCTTGAACGACATCTCGTTCGAGTCCACGTCGTGGTAGGAGCCGTCGAAGCACTCGACGCGGAAGTCCACCATGGGATAGCCGGCCACGACGCCGCGCTCGGCCGACTCCTGCACCCCGCGGTCCACCGCCGGGACGTACTTTCCCGGGATCACCCCGCCCACGATGTCGTCCACGAACTCGTAGCCTGCGCCCCGCGGGCGCGGTGAAAGGCGGATCCAGCAGTCGCCGTACTGCCCGCGGCCGCCGCTCTGCTTCTTGTGCTTGCCCTGTCCCTCCGCCTTGCCCTTGATGGTCTCGCGATAGGCCACTCGGGGCCGGGCGAGCTCGGCATGGACGCCGTATTTCCGCTCGAGCCGCTGGAGGATCGTCTCGAAGTGGCGTTCGCCCATCCCGTGGATCAGCGTCTGCCCCAGCTCCGAGCTGTACTCGAAGTGGAAGGTCGGATCCTCCTCGTGCAGCTTGTGCAGCCC
>Ga0075423_10007112_pt1 | contig 10543 bp, 8 predicted proteins | sample SoiMethybrSBSTD2_FD_80114 | JGI IMG/M metagenome (GOLD analysis project Ga0075423, IMG submission 80114) | Bulk soil microbial communities from a Populus tree surrounding site in Tennessee, USA - Soil MetaG P. TD hybrid SBSTD2 | ecosystem: Environmental > Terrestrial > Soil > Tree plantation...
GAGCTGTCCGGAGAGGATGTCGTGCCCGGAGATCCGGACGACGACCGCGTGATCCTCTCGTCCGTGCACCAGGCGAAGGGGCTCGAGTGGAGCCGCGTCATCGTCATGAGCCTGTCGGAGGGACGCTTCCCGAGCTACCGCGCCGCCGCGACGGACGAAGGGGAGGAGGAGGAGCGCCGCCTCTTCTACGTCGCGGTGACTCGCGCGAAGAACGAAGTCGCCCTCGTCTACCCGATGCTCGCGCGCGACCGGTACGGCGTCGACGTCATCCTGGAGCCCTCCCGTTTCGTCTCGGAGCTGCCCGAGGGGGTCTACGAGCGGTGGACGGTCGAGAGGGAAGCGGAGGCGAATTCGGCGCCGGCCGCAAAAGAGGACGGCGGCACGGTTCATTGAGCCGTCGGCTTTTGCGGCGCGACACACCTTCGTGCCGCGCCGCCGGACCCATCTTGTGCGAAAATTTCCTGGTGCCGGGGGTCTCCTTCTCCCGTCGGGGACGGGGTCGGCCGTGAACGACGACCTCTTCTCGGCGATCTGCCGCGAAGCGCTCGAGTCGCGCCAGCGGGACGTGATGTCCTTCGTCGACAACGGCATGAGCGGGATGTCGGCGCGGCTGGAAAAGACGATTTTTCGCCTGCCGACCGGCCACTACCTGCTCGGTCTCGGCCCGTACAACGCCGGGCTCGTCAAGCTCGACTTCGATGAGCTGATCCTCGGACGGGAGGTTCCGGAGTTCATCGGGGTCGGGATGCCGGTGTCGGGATTCCGCGTGTCGTCTCCCGACGCCTTTCTGAACACCGAAGTTTCGCGCATCCACGCCAAGGTCGTGCGCCGCGTCGCCGCCTCGGACTTCTCGTATCGCCTCGTGGATCTGCGCTCGACCTGCGGGACGTACCTGAACGGCGATGCGATCCCCGTTCCCGACGAGCTCGCCGGCATTTCGGAGAACGACGTCGCCGCGCCATTGACCTCGGGAGACTTCTTCTCGCTCGGCCCCTCGGCCGTCAACCTGTTCCTGTTCTTCCAGAAGTGAGCTCGGCGCGGGTCGACCCGAATCGGGTGGCCCGCCCCGCTCTTCTCTTCGGCGCCGCGACGGCGTTCGTGGCCGCCGTCGATCTCGTGCGCGAGCTGCGTCCGCGCCTCCTTCTCGATGCCGAGCCGGGCTGGGCCGCGCCGCGTCTCCTGCTCGGGCTGACCGTGGTGGCTGGGGCGGCCGCGGCCGCCGCGCTCGCCGCGGCGGTCTTCCATCGGCTCACGCGGACGTCGCTCATCTCCGGGGCGCTCGAGCCGCTCCCTTTCGGCGCCCGCGCCGCGCTCGGGATCGCGGTCGTCGCGCTCGGCTTGGGCGTCGTGGCTCGCGTCGTCTGCGTCCGGTCGCTGACGATCCCCTACCTCGAGGACGAGGTGAACCTCGTCGCTCCGTCGCTCGCCCTGACCGGCACCGCGCGTGATTTCTCCGACTCCATCCGGCCGATTCCCTACGGGCGGCCGGACCCGCACGAGATGGTCGGCGTCGCGTATCTGCGGCTTCTGAGGAGGTCGCTCGAGCTCTTCGGCGCGACTCCTTTCGCGGTGCGCGCGCCGTCGCTCCTCGGGGGACTCCTGTCGCTCTTCACCGCGGCGCTCCTCGCGGGCGCGCTGCTCCCTCGGGGCGGCGCCGCGCTCGCGGCGCTCGCCCTGGCGGGGCTCCGATGGCACCTGATCCTCTCCTTCTCGGGCTGGCACTCGATCCTGCTCGCTCCGCTCGTGGACCTGGCCGCTCTCCTGCTCGTCGCCGCGAGGCGGCGGGGCGGACCGTGGCGGGCGGTCCTGGCCGGGGCCCTGTCGGGAGTCGGCGCGCACCTCTACCTCGCGGCGTGGGCCGCCGCGGCCGGGCTCGCGGCGTTCGCCGCGTGGCCCGGAGAGCGAGCGGAGCTCGCGCGCGCACGCGTCGCGCGGACTCTCCTCTTCGCGGCGGGCTTCGCGCTCCTCGCCGCGCCTCTCTTCCTGCTCGCGGAGGGACGCCGCATCCCCTATTTCGGGCGCACGTCCCGGCACAGCGTCGTCCGGGAAATGCGCATCGCGGGCTCCCCGCTCCCGCTCTTCTCCGCGGCGGCCGACGCGATCCCGGCGCCCTGGGTCCTCCCCGATCCCGAAGGTCGGCACGACCTCGCGGGAGCCTCGCGTCTCGGATGGATCCTCGGAATCCCCGTGGCCGTCGCGCTGGCTCGCGCGCTCGTCTCGCCGCGCTCGGAGCTCTCGGGCCTCCTCCTCTCGGCGGCGCTCGCGGCATTCGCCGCGGCCGTGGCGGGCGGGCAGGCCGGACATCCGAACGGGTTTCGATTCGGCTACCTGTCGACGTTTGCCGCGGTCGCCGCCGCCGCGGGATGCCTCGCCGTCGTCGGCGCCTTTCCGATCGCAGCGCGCGGCCCGGCCGCTTTCGCGGTCGTGGGGCTTCTCGCGATTTCGGGGGCGCGCGGCCTGCGGCAGGCCGCGGTCGAGTGGCCCTCCCATCCCGCCACTTTCGCGAGCTTCCATGGAGAGGACACGCTGATCGGGACGGCCGCGGCACGCTGGAAGGCGCTCGGCCCGGTCCGGGTCGCGCCGGGCCTCGGGCGCTCGGACGCGACGATCGAGACGGTCGCGCGCTACCGCCTCGGCGATCGCGGCCGTCCGGTCTCCCCGCCGCCCGCGCTGCACGACTCCGCCCGGCGATTTCGGATCGAGCCCCCGGCTGTGGTCCCGGAGCCCGGAGAGCGGATCGTCGAGCGCGTGCGGGATCCGTGGGGCCGCGAGTGGGCGATCGTCCTCGGCCGCAAGAGCGAGCCGTCTTGATCCGGAACGCCCGGGCGCGTGCGGCGATCCTGGTCGGCGCGGGCGCCTCCTTCGTCGCGGCCGCGGCTTTCGCGGATCGGACGGGTCCGGCGCTCCTCCTCGATCCCGACGCCGCGTGGGCGTTCCCGCGTCTGCTGCTCGGGCTCGGGCTCGCCGCGGCGGCCGCTTTCGCGGGAGCCGCCGCCGCTTCGGTTTTCTTCGTGTGGAGCGGCACACCGACCGCGCAGCGGGACCTTCCTCCGCTCCCGCTCTCCCGCGGCGCGCTGGTCGCGCTCGCGGCGGCCGCGCTCGCCGTCGGCGTGCTCCTGCGTTTCGTCTGGCTCGCGAGCGTGCCCGACCCGCTATGGCTGGACGACGTGTCGCAGATCGATGCGGCGCTCGCCCTTCGGGGAACGCCGGGCGACTTCGCCGACCCGCTCCGCCCCGTCCCCGCCGGAGTTCCGAAGCCGTACGGGAGCGTCGGCGTTCTTTATCTCGAGCTCTATCGGCTCTCGCTCCGGCTCGCGGGAACGACCGTTCTCGGCGTCCGCCTTCCTTCGGCCGTCGCCGGAGCCGCGTCGGTCGCGACCGCGATGCTCCTCGCGCGCACCCTCCTGCCGGCGGGAGGCGCCGCTCTCGCCGGCCTCGTGCTCGCCGGCCTGCGGTGGTCGCTCATCCTGTCGCGCTGGGGCTGGGTCATGATCGCGCTCGCCCCGATCGCCGACCTCGCCGCGTTGCTGTGCCTCCGTGCCCGCCGGTCGAGGGGCGCTTCTCCGGCGGTCGCCGCCGGCGCCGTCGCGGGTCTGGGCGCCCACGTGTACCTCTCGGCGTGGACGGTCGCCGCCGCGCTCGCCCTCTTCACCGCCATCCCTCGTTCCGGCGAGCGCCGCCCTTCGGCGCGGCTGCCGGTCCTCTTTCTCGCCGGGTTCGCTCTCGTCGTCGCGCCGCTCGTTCTCTTCCGAAAGGGGGGGAGCGTCGCCTATTTCGCGCGGACCCGCGACCACAGCGTCGTCCTCGAGATCCGCCGTCAGAAGTCCCTTCGGCCGGCGATCGCGGCGGCGGCGATCGCGCTCGCCGCTCCCTGGGGTCCGAAGGACCCAGGCGCGCGGCACGATCTGCCCGGGCGAGCGCGCCTGGGATGGATCGTCGGCGTGCCCGTCGCGGTGGCGCTCGGGCGCGCTCTCGTCAAGCCGCGCGCGGAGGTCTCGGCGCTCCTTCTCTGCCACGGCGCCGCGGCCTTCCTCGCGGTTGTCGCCGGCGGCGAGGCGGACCAGCCGAACGGGTCACGTTTCGCCTACCTCTCGACTCTGACCGCGGTCGCGGCGGCGGCCGGAACGCTCGTGCTGGCGGGAGCCGTGCCGCCGGGGCGGCGTCGGGCCGGCGCTCTCGCGGCGGTCGGCCTCCTCGCCGTCTCGGGGGCGACCGGCGCTCGCGACGCTCTCCTGCGCTGGCCGGAGCGAAGGGAGACCTTCGACGGCTTCCACGGGCAGGACACGCTGCTCGGGCGCGCGCGGGCGAGATGGGAACGATACGGCGCGGTTTCCCCCGACGCGACTCTCGCCCATTCCCCGGTGCTGTCCGACGCGATCGCGCGCTTCGGCCTCGATCCGGCGGCGTCCGGTTCCGCAGGGACCGCGGCCGGAGCGAGGGCGTTCCGCATCGTTCGGCCGGCGAATGCCGCTTCCGGCCGGACGGTCGAGCGCATCGAGGATCGCTGGGGGCGCCGCTGGGGCGTCGTGGTCGCGGAGCCGCCGCGTTGACCGGGCGCGGCCGGCTCGAGACCGCGGTCCTGGCCGTCGCGGCCGCTTCGGCCGGATTCGTCACGGCCGTCACGTTCGCCGACGCGATCGGTCCGGCGCTCCTGACCGACCCGGACCCGCGGTGGACTTGGCCCCGCTTCGTTCTCGGCCTGGCGACGGCCGCGGTCGGCGCGGGAGCCGCGGCCATCGCCGTCGGCACGATCGTCCTCCTCCGGGGCCGTCCGGCGATGGCGGATCCGCCGCCGGCACTCGAGCTTTCGCGGACCGCGCTCGGACTGCTCGCGGCGATTTCGCTCCTCCTCGGCGCCGCGATCCGCCTGCGCGCGCTCGAGCAGATCCCGTTCTCCCTGTTTCACGACGAGCTCCTTCTGCTCCCGGCGACCCTCGAGCTGACCGGAGGCGCCGGGGACTTCCGCGACTCGATCCGAACGGTGCTGGACGACGCGGGACGATCGAGCGGGTCGGTCGGCGTCCTCTACCTGGAAGCGTTCCGCGCGATGATCGCCGTTTTCGGAACGACGGTCCTGGGCGTGCGGATGCTTTCGGCGGCCGGGGGGCTGCTGTCGCTCGCCACCGGCACTCTCCTCGGCGCCGCTTTTCTTCCGGCCGGCGGCGCGACGCTCGCCGCCGCGATCCTCGCCGGTCTGCGATGGCACTTGATCCTGTCGCGGTGGGGATGGAACATGATCGTCTTCGTCCCGATCGCCGACGTCGCGACGCTGCTCGCGCTCAAGGCGAGACGGCGCGAAAGCGTCGGTGCGGCCACGGGCGCGGGCCTGCTCGCCGGGGCCGGCGCGCACGTCTATCTCTCCGCATGGATCGTCGGGCCCGCGCTCGCTTTGTTCGCCGCGTGGCCCCGCCCGGGAAGCCGCGCGCGGCCCGCCGCCGCCTTGGCCCTCGTGCTTGGGTTCGCGGTCGCCGCGGCGCCGCTCTTTCTACTCCGCGAAGGGCGCCGCGCTTCGTACCTCGTCCGCGCGAGTAATCACAACGTCTTCGTCGAAATGCGCCTCACCCGCTCGGTCCTGCCGCTCGCGCACGCCGGGCGGGACGCCCTCGTCGCCCCCTGGTTTCTGCCCGATCCGATCCCGCGCAACGACCTGCCCGGAATGCCCCGGCTCCCGATCCTCGTCGCGGCCGGGCTCGCGATCGCCTGCCTCCGGGCGGCGGTCGCGCCCCGCGACGACCTCCCGGCGCTCCTGCTCGCTCAGGCGCTCTTCGCGTTCCTGGTCTGCCTGGCCTGGGGCGAGGCGCTCATGGCGAACGGTTCGCGGTTCGGATATCTGACGACCGTCGCATCCGTCGCGGCCGCGGCGGGCCTGCTCACCTTGATCGGCGCCGCGCCGGCTTCGTGGCGGCGCCCGGCCGCCCTCCTCGCGTTCGGCGCGCTCGGCGTGTCGGGCGCCCGCGCGATCGGGGAGCTCGAGCGCTGGGACGCGTCGCACGACGCGTACGTGCACTTCGTCGGCCAGCACACGACCGTGGGACGCGCGGCCGCGCGGTGGGAGGCGTATGGCCCGGTGAAGCTCGAGGTCTCCCGGCTCTACGCCCCCTTGACGATCGACGTCATCCGAAGCCACCGGATCTTTCCGCGCGCCGACGTCCCTCGGGACGCTCCGCCCGGACCTCGAGGACCGCGGCGCTTCCGTGTCAGCGAGCCCGAGACGACGCCCCGGCCCGGAGAACGAGTCGTCGAGCGCGTTCGCGATCCGTGGGGACGGGATTGGGCGGTCGTGCTCGGGCGCCTGGACGGCGCGACGTCGCCCTAGACGGTCAGCGAACGCTCAAGCCCGCGGCGACGGCGCGGGCGAGGACTTCCTCCTCGACGTCGAAAGCGGACGGGCGGATCTCCTGCATCCCGTCGGAGTCCCAGATCCCCATCGTTCGCAGAGGCGGACGGTAGATGTGCAGCGAGACCGCACGGGCGGTCGAGGGCGCGAGGCGGTGCAGAACCGTGGGGCCGATCTCCGAAAGATCTCCCTCGGGTCGCACGCGGTCGTCGGCGAGCGCCGGGCGGTCGCCGGGGGTCGTGAACCGCTCTTCTGAGAGCGAGCCCGAGAGGACGGCCATGCTTCCCATGACTCCGCGGTGGTCGTGGATCGGGGTGATCTGTCCCGACTCCCAACCGATCAGCATGATCTCCCAGTCCTCCCAGAGGAGGATCGGGTGGCGCATGTACTGGTGGGGCGAGAAGCGCACGCGGTCGAGACATCGCTCAGTCTCCCGCGCGAGCCGCGCCGCGAGAGTTCCCGGCGTGGGACGTTGCGGCTCCCGATGCGCCTCGACCAGGATCTCCCGGACCGTTTCCGCGAGGGTCATGCGCGCGATTCTACGCCGGCCAGCGGTCCCGTGCTACATTGCGCCGCCGATGCGCATCGCGATCGTGCCCGGAGACGGCATCGGTGTGGACGTCACGCGCGAAGCCGTCCGGGTGCTCGAGGCGGCCGCGTCGCGGCGCGAGTTTCCCATCGAGCTCACCTCCTTCCCCTGGAGCGCGGACCATTACCTGGCGACCGGAGAGACGGTTCCGGAGGGCGCGTTCAAACGGCTCTCGAGCGATTTCGACGCCGTTTTCATGGGAGCGTTCGGGGACCCGCGCGTGCCCGACATGAAGCACGCGGCGGAGATCCTCCTGGGCGCCCGCTTCCGGCTCGACCTCTACATCAACTTCCGGCCGGTGCGCTGCCTGGCGGACCGACTCTGCCCGCTGCGCGGCTATTCCGCGGCGGACGTGGATTTCGTCGTCTTCCGGGAGAACACCGAAGGCGCCTACGTCGGCGCCGGGGGAGCGCTCAAGAAAGGAACGCCCGACGAGGTGGCGGTCCAGGAAGACGTCTCGACGAGAAAAGGAGTCGAGCGGATCCTGCGCGCCGCCTTCGAGCACGCCCGCACGCGTCCCCGAAAGCGCCTGGTCATGTCCGACAAGTCGAACGCGATGCGTTTCGTCGGAGATCTCTGGCAACGCGCGTTCGCCGAAGTCGCGCGGGACTTTCCCGACGTCGAGGCGACCCATCTCTACATCGACGCCCTCTGCATGCAGATGGTGCGCGATCCGCGGCAGTTCGACGTCGTCGTGACCAACAACATGTTCGGGGACATCGTGACGGACCTCGGCGCGGCGCTTCAGGGCGGTCTCGGCATGGCGGCCTCCGCCAACATTCACCCGGGACGTCTCTCGATGTTCGAGCCCGTCCACGGATCCGCTCCCAAGTACGCCGGCACGGGCAAGGCGAATCCGTTCGGCGCGATTCTGACGATGGCGCTCCTTCTCGAGCACCTCGGAGAGCGGGAAGAAGCGGACCGGATCGAAGGCGCGGTCCGGGACTGCCTCGAGGAAAGGCGCTGCACCGGCGACGTGGGCGGCTCCCTCACGACGTCCGAGGCGGGCGAGGCGGTCCTGGAGAAGCTTCGGGCGGCGCCGCCCCGGGCCGGAACGGAGCCCTCTCGATTTGATAAAATCGGCCCATAAGGAGAATCAAAAACATGGTGCGCTACACGACTCGGCTTCTCGTGATTGCCGTAGCTGCATTCCTGCTGGTCGGAGTTTCGACGGCGCGCGCCGAGAAGAAGTTCCTGGGCTCGGATGACGCCAAGGAGAAAGACGAGCCGCAGAAGTTCCTTCCGGACTACGACAAGCTCGTGGGCGGCAAGGACGCCGACTGGGTCTATTTCCCGAACGGTCAGGGAATCAAGTCGTTCAAGAGCGTCACGGTCAAGGAGTTCGACGAGACCGCGGGGGGACACGATGCCCGCGACGCCGCTCGCGACGGAAAGGATTACGCCGAGCAGTGGCTCGAGCGCGAGGGCTTCAAGATCGAGAAGAGCGGCGGGGAAGTGACGATCGAAGGCAACGTCTGCAACGCCTGGGAGCCGAGAGGCGCCGCCCGTTACTGGGGGGGCTGGTACGCGAATCCGGGTGTCTGCCTGGAGCTGATCGCCAAGGACGGCAAGGGGGCGGTCGTGGGCGAGTTGCGCCACCGGGCCAAGGGCTCGACGATCCGTGATGCCGTCGAAAACGGCCTCGAGGACATGGTGAAGTCGCTCGCCAAGGGTCGCTGATCCGACGAGTGAAAACTCCTTCGGCGGTCGCCAACTGATTCAACGCAAAAGGGATAGCCGGATCGGGTCCCGGCCGCGCCGGGGCTCCGGCTTCTCTGTCCACCCGGCCGTGGTACCGTTTTCGGCCGGAGGAAACGATCGGAAGAGCCGTGAGGGGAGGACGACCCGCCCCGACCTGCGGCCTCCCACCCGAGACGCCTCTTAGGAGCATCGATATTCCAGATCCCACTCCAGCCGTCGTCCTCCCGGAGACGGGACTGACCGAGCTCTTCGGAATCGCCGACGAAAACCTGCGCGCCATCGAGGAGGCCTTCGGCGTCCGCCTGGCCGCCCGGGGAAACGAGATCTCCGTCGTCGGGGAGGGGGAGGCCGAGACCGCCGCTCGCCACCTGCTCTCGGGCCTTTCGGAGCTGATGGCGTCTGGCTATCCGCTCCGGGGGAGCGACGTCGCGACCGCCATCCGCATCATCAAGGAGGACCCGAAGGCGTCGCTCTCGGAGTTCTTCCTGGATACGCCCTTCGGACCGACCCTCAAGGCCACGGTCTCGGCCCGAAACAACAAGCAGCGTCTGTACGTGCAGATGATCGACCGGCACGACCTCGTCTTCGCGATCGGTCCGGCCGGCACCGGAAAGACCTATCTGGCGGTCGCGATGGCGGCCGCCGCGCTCCTCGAGAAGAAGGTCAAGCGCATCGTCCTCGCCCGCCCGGCGGTCGAGGCCGGGGAGCGTCTGGGCTTCCTCCCGGGGGACCTCGTCGAGAAGGTGAACCCCTATTTGCGCCCGCTCTACGACGCGCTCTACGACATCCTCGGCTACGAGAAGACCGCGAAGCTGCTCGAGCGCGGCATCATCGAGGTCGCGCCCATCGCCTTCATGCGCGGCCGCACGTTGAACGACGCGTTCATCATTCTCGACGAGGCGCAGAACACGACGTCCGAGCAGATGCGGATGTTCCTGACGCGAATCGGATTCGGCTCGAAGGCGGTCGTGACCGGCGACATCACTCAGGTGGACCTGCCTCAGGGCAAGACGTCGGGTCTGCGGGAGGCACGCCAATTGCTCTCCCGGATCGAAGGGATTCACTTCGTGCTCTTCGACGAACGCGACGTCGTCCGACACCCCCTCGTGCAGTCGATCATCTCGGCCTACGAGAGCCTGGATCGGGAGCGCGAGGCAGCCTCGCCCCGCCCGGCCAACGGGCGCTGAGGCTCGAATGCCGACCGAATCGGGCTTTCGCCGCGCGACCGCTTCTTTCCGGCGCCGCTCCGCGCCCACCGGAACGGAGCCGCGTCCCGGATCCCGCCTGCGGCCGCTGCTCTGGGCCACCGCGTACGTTCTCGCGACGACGGTCGCTTTTTCACCGACCCTCTCCTTCCGCACCTCGCCCCAGAAGGCCGGCTCGATCGCGACGCGCGACATCGTCGCACCCCGCGACCTGATCGTTCCCGACGCGGCGGCGACCGAACGTCGCCGGGCCGAGGCCGCGGCCGAGGTCCTCGCCGTCTACGACTGGGACGCCGACGCGCCGTTGCGGCTCGAACGGGAGCTGCGGCGGTGCTTCGAAAAGGCGCGGATCGCCTCGAAGAAACGCGGCGTCGTGACGCCGGCCGTGCGGGAGGCGTTCGACCTCCCGATCGGCGACGAGGCGCTTTCGGCGCTGGCGCGTCTCTCGTTCTCCCGGGAGCTCGAAGGGCGTCTCGTCGAGGCGGGGCAGAAGCTCTACCGCGGCGGGATCGTCGACAACCGGGAGCGCCTCCTCGAGAGCCGATCCAACGGGATTTCGCTCCACGACCCGTCGACCGGCCGCGAGGCCCGTCGAAAGGAGATTTCCGACGTCGTCGAGTACGGAGCGCAGGCGAAGGCGGCCCTGGCGGAAGAGCTCACGGATAGCGAGTTGTCAGCCCGGGAGCGGGCCGAGGTGGCGGCCTTCCTCGC
>Ga0075423_10007119_pt1 | contig 10535 bp, 12 predicted proteins | sample SoiMethybrSBSTD2_FD_80114 | JGI IMG/M metagenome (GOLD analysis project Ga0075423, IMG submission 80114) | Bulk soil microbial communities from a Populus tree surrounding site in Tennessee, USA - Soil MetaG P. TD hybrid SBSTD2 | ecosystem: Environmental > Terrestrial > Soil > Tree plantation...
ATGTTCAATTTGGGAAAACGCTCGAAGACGCCGCCGATGATCGTGGCGATCATCGCCATCATCTGCTCCGCCGGATGGTCGATGGTGTGCGCCGAAAGAAACTTGCGAAAGCGTTGGCCGCCGAGCGAGTCAGCGGAAGTGCCGGTGTGAAAACCGAGCCCCACGCCCAGGCGTTCGGCGGCGGCGTAGATCGGATCGTAAAGAGTATCGCCGAAGTCGGGCATCTGCGGGACATAAGTCGGCAGCACGCCTGCCACTGCGCCTCGCTCGCTGACCGCGCGCGCGAGTTCCTCGGCTGCCGCCTGGGGATCTTGTGGCGCCAACAAGGCGACGAATTTCAGGCGCGCCGGATTGGTTTTGCAAAAATGATACAGCCAGTCGTTGTAGGCTCTCGTTACGCCAAGGGCGAAGTCGCGCTCGTGCAAGCTGCCGACATGCAGGCCGGCGGTCGGATAAAGGACCATGACGTCGATGCCGTCCTGGTCCATCGCCGCGATCTGATCCTCGGGCCCTTCCGGTTTTGCGCCGAGCTTGCCGCGCAGATCGCGGTCCCAGGCGTCGGTGGGGAATAAATTTCTCCTTTGCCAGCGGGGCTCGAGGAATTCGCGAAGCCCGGCAATCGACTCGCGCACATGCCCGTCGGCATCGATGATTTTGTAGTTTGTCATAGCTTGCTCCTATCCTGTGGCGGGTTTTATTTCGCCACGTCCTATCGCCGGTCGGCGCGCTCAGGCTCGGCAAAAGTCGCGTAACTTTTTTCCTCTGCCCAGTGCTCGAACATATTGCCGAGACTCGGCCTTCGTCAAGCGAATTTATCGATCAAGGAGGCGGCCTTTACCAAAGCCCGATAGCGGGCAAGAACGGTAACGATGCCACGGTAGCGATCGCGATGCAAAGTAGAGCCGCGTTGTCTGGTGGCATTCCCACCGCGAAATCCAGTCGAGTCAGAGTTCGACAAGTCAACAAAGATAATCAAGTCGTAGAAGTCTGACTCTGCCGTATTCCCCAAAACAGCCCCACAACCCCAAGGCCCCTCAAGAACGACTTTCGTCCGTCGCGAGCAATATTGTGCATTAAGAGATTGCCGCATCGTCCAATCGACGCCATTCGCCGAATTCGGTACGGGGGCCAATCACTGGACTCCAATTTCCATGTTGTCACAAAAAAGCCAAATTGGGTACGTTTTGGCGGAGCGATCGTACTACCGAGTAGATTCTCCACGAATGGCAAAAGCCTTGCGTTAGTTACGACGCGAATATCTGATCGGAGGGCACCATGAAAGAATTTGTCCTAGCTTTTCTCCTGCTTTTCTTAGCCGGCGTTTTTGAGCCCGTGTCCTTGCGCGGCAACGAATTCAAGGAACGAGAAGCAAAAATCACGCAGTACAAGAAATGGCTCGATACCCTGGGACCTCAAGGTTCCCAATACTGGACGCGCCTCGACGCGCGACAGCGACCCCATCGGTTGTATCTCGGTGAAGGTTTCTATAGCGCCGACTTTCAAAGCAAAGAGCGTTTCGTAGATACGTTTTCGAACTATCTTGCGGGGCATCCGGAAAAGTTCATGCTGATCGACCTCTTCGATGCCGATACCAACAAACCCGTAGGCGAGTATGGATTCGGCGGGTTCAAACTTTACGCAAAGCCTGTGCTAACGGCGGAGCGTCCGCAAAAATAGATTAGTATGTTCCTTGCTCATTCGACATTTTCTCTGTGGGAAACACGTTGAAGATTCGTAACCAATCACGCGAAACGAATTTGACTATCGAGGCAGATTACTCGATCTATACGCTTCTACAGTTATTTAAGGCACGTTATTGGATTGAAACCCGAGGCAGCTCGCTCGAAGAAGAGATCCGAAGGCGTTGCACCTATATTCGAGAACGAACCAACTGCAAACCATCTGCTGCCGCTGGCTCGAGTAGTCGGTTCAGGCCCTATGGCCTTATATTTGGCGTTGTTTTTCTATTTTTTTCTATTGGGCCCTTCGTCGTTGTCAAGTTCCTCGAGATGATAAACGTCATTAACGACGTTCACGGAGATCAAGGAAGCTTGTCAGGCGTGTGGGCGCTCCTCACGCTTCCAGTCGAGGTAATTGTGTTTATGATCGGTGGCATGATGGATGTTGAGCGCGTTGTAAAATGGTTCAATCTCGATGGTCGACAGAATTTTCAAAGGAGCACACACTAAGTTCCGCGGACTCGTAAAGAACGCGATCAGGTGCCGATCGTGCTTGCTTGAGCCAGCGGCATTGTTGCATCGCAAGACCTGATCCTCACACCAAAGTCCTTTGCAACAGCCGAATCCAGTGGATCATGGAAGCGGCTTGGGTTCAAACTTCTACGATTCGTTTTTTTACCTTACTGCCGTCCTGATAGAAACACTCGCAGCCATTGCTCATCGTCGTCGAGAACCGTGATCGTGTTCGTGAGGCGTGTTCGTCGATCTAAATGGGTTCAAATCCTTCCAGACGTTCAATCGCTTCGCTGCGTTCCAATTGTTCAACCGGATCGGTGACCCCGCGAGACTTTGCATCTAAACGAAAGGTGATGAGCTTTCTCGATTTTCTTTCGAATTTCACCCTTGAACATGCAGTGCATCTCCGACAAGCAACATCTCCCCTACAGTGCCAGGCTAGTGTTTGCACGTTCGACATGAAATAGATAAAAGCCAAAAAGGAATGCGAGGGAGACATGGCTTATCTAAAATTGCGAGATGCAGAAATTTACTATGAAGTTTATGGCGAAGGACGACCCTTTCTCTTTTGTAGCGCCACTGGCGTTGATGGGCAGTGCTGGAAAGCCTACCAGGTTCCCGAATTTTCCCGCGACCACAAGGTCATCATCTTCGATTATCGCGGCACGGGCAGGTCGAGCAAGACAGTGATGAAGTACACAACCGCGATGTTCGCTGCGGACGCTGCGGCCATTCTCGATGAATTGGGCGCGGATCAGGCAATCGTCTGCGGTCATTCCAACGGCGGACGAGTCGTCCAGAGTTTAACCCTGGATTACCCACACAAAGTGAGCAAGCTCATCCTGGCTTCGAGTGGAGCGTCGTTCTCGGAAACCAAAGGCATTCCGCTGAAGCTCTGTCAGGGCATGATTGAAAAGGGTTTTGAAAGATACGTTCGCGAGCACACGATCGAAACCGGCTTTACACCGGAGTATGTTGCGTCGAATCGAGACGTCGTCAACAAATTTCTCGAAGTCCGGATGGCGGGAATTGCCCCGTTGCCCTGTTACCTCCGCCATGTCATAGCCAGGCAGGAGCATGACACGAGCTCGCGTTTGAAGGACATCAAGGTTCCGACCCTGGTGCTGATCGGAGACGACGAGCATCACGCGACCAGCGATCTCTCGCACCGCGACAGCGCGGAAATTCTAAGGCGCGAAATCTCGCATGCGAAGTTCGTTGTTCTGCCGAGCCAAAGACATCACTACTTTATCAGTGATCCGGTCGCGGTCCACAGGGTGATCAGGGAGTTTATCGAGTAAGAGAGTCGTTCCCGTCTTCGAGAAAAAGCTTCCATTGGGGGACGGGTCACGAAGGTCACGGCGGGAAGGTCACGGGGGAAGGTCACGGGGTCAGACATAACAATCACTACAATCTTCCGGAATGTTCGTCAGCGTCGCGTTTGAGTAGTGAATTATTTTATTTTTGGTCGACTCGATCACACTTGCGACAGCCGACTCCAGTTGATCATCGAAGTGGCTTGGATGCAGCGTCTACCGATTCAAGAACCTGACCTGAGTGAAGCTATGATGTCGAAACGTTCTGCTCGGCTTCGACAGTTTTCTTCACCGTCGGCCGCTTCATCATACGCTCCTGCCATGCGGTGTAGGCGCCGAGCTCGTTCATGGGAAACTTGCCGCGCACGCCCCAGCCGTAGAAAACCAGCGCGTAGGGATCGACGAGCGTGTAGTCACTGCCCATGATCCACTCTTTTCCCTGGAACATGGAGTCGATCTCCTGGCAATTGGCCCAGAATGATTTCCGTCCGTTTTCTTTCACCCCTGCGTGCGCCGCTTCGCCTTCAGCAAAACGCTCGGGCCGGTTCACACGCTGGTAAGAGGGATGCACGATACTGGAGAACCAGCACATAGTCGCGATGCCGCGCGCCTCTTCGGCCGGATCGGCCGGCATCAGCTTCTTTTCCGGAAACCGCCGCGCAAGATACGTGAGTATCGCCGTATTCTCGACAAGGATCTTGCCGTCGACACTGAGTGCCGGTACTTTACCCCGCGGGTTGATTTTCTGATAGGCCTCGGTCCTCTGCTGCCCCTTGGCGAGCAGGATCGGCTTTGCCTCATAAGGCGCGCCGGTTTCTTCGAGACCGATATGAGAGGCCAAAGAACATGCGCCAGGACTGAAATAAAGCGTCAGCATGGGAACAACTCCTCAGTTGTCAAAATTGTTTTGGCTCTAGCGTATGCGCTAACGCGCTATCCTGTCAACTTCCTCCAGTTTGATCTCGCCGACGCGCGGGTTACTGCTAACCATTACGCGCCGAACGTCCAACTTCTTCCAACAAGGAATTCGGTTGGCCCTTCAGCGCCACCGGGCCCAAGTTTGCAACATCACCAGACTTCGATGCAACTCTTGAGGGGATCCTCGCCTCTGGCACCTAATATGCCGCATGATCGATGCGCCGAAGTAGAACGTGAAAGCGAATTCGAGCCATACGATGATAAGGTTTTAGACGCATAGATAGATTGTAGATGACAAATATAAGTAGGCCTAAAAAGAAGAGTGAAAAAGTCGATGGTTCTGGGATCTGTCCAATAGAAATCCTTTCACCAATTACGTTAGAATAAGCCCAATCGATAACAGTCAGTTTAGGAAGCGGATCTCCCAAAGAACTGTAATTCTCCACGCTCAACTGCAGCCATCCTAAATACTGTGGACCTCCAAAGGTCCCAAACTGCACAGCAGCATAGCCAGTCACATTTTTGAACTCTCCTATATCGAGGCTGGCTCCGGGGTTGAACTGCCATAGGACTTTCGAACCACTCCCGAATATGGGATTCGATGGATATGGATCTCCAAAGTCAAGCTTCTGAACCAAAGGAAAGCTAATAAACGAAGATGCCAAAGCTACCTCAGCACTGGGAATGACATCGTTCGATCCAATGCTCCCGAATGAACTAGAGGCGATAGAAAGTTTCAGGTTATCCCAGGTGCCGGCAGGATCACCAGCCAAATCAATAAATAATGCCTGGGACGTATTAAGTATCCCTTCCAAGGAAAGATTTTGAGGTCCAGAATAAATAATGGCCGGGAAAACTGAGTTAAGGGACACCACGTTAATCCATACAAAAGTGGCTACAAAGAGAGTAGAACGATATCGATAGGGTCTAGTTTTGGCAAATATCTTCATAATCATAGTCTCCGGAAGACTCTGTGATTTTCATGCCTAACGTTTTGGTGAACGGCGGGCCGCGATGACGCCTCATGATGCCGCTATGCAGGCGGCTCGTCTGTTCCATCTTGAGTTAGTTCTCATTTTCGGTGCGCATCCACATCACTTACTTCGCATAATCAAGGGGCAATACTCAGAGGTGGGATTTACGCAAACTTCTATTATTCGCCTGGGCGGTAACGTGAATCAGGAAACCAGCGACCATATCCAATAGCTGCTCCAGCTATGAAGAAAACTATTGGGCTGCTTGCCATGCACGAGACCTACCTGTGGTTCACGGGAATTTATTCGATCTTTCAGGATATTGTCAAATATGCCTAATCCAGCCGATTGACCCGTCAGTACAATTGACCTGCAGGAAGTCCCAGGTTTTTAACGATTCACGCCGGCGTGCTTGACTCACAGATTCGCCGAAATATGTTTTTGAGATTGACTTGAATGAGAATTCAATTCAATCGTGCGGCTAACGAACATGCGTTGAGCTGCCCGCGCGTAGGGTGCTTGCACCAGGCTGCGACGCTTGCGCACGAGTCGGCTCCGACGCTTTGGGAGGTGGCTTTGCAGCTCCAAGCCCGAACCGCTGCGTGAATACGCTCGCAAAAGAAAAACCCGCTACCTGCCAAAACCACACACTGGTTACCAGAAATCCGACGCCCAAGGCGAGGAGGCCGGCGAAAGATATCGCCAATGCCGTGAGCGCTATCAACCATGCATGCCAATACGCTATGCCGCCTTGTATGCACCGGCGTAGCGCCCGAAACGGGTCATAGATTTCCGCGGCATCAAACTCGCGGCAATAGTGAGACATATAGCCCGGGATCGCGACTGTTGCAGCCAACAGCAACGCGCCAGCAACGAAGCCGAGAGGAACGGAAGCGAGAGACCACGCAGCGTAGGCCGCGATGAAACCAGGCAGGTAGTAGTAGGCCATGCCGCCGGCGGTGATGACGCCGTGTCGAAAAAGCTCTCCGTAATTGTGCCAAGCCGGCCAGGGCGGCTGGTCGTGCTGCATCCGGTGGACGACGACGACCCGATGGTCCATATTGAGGAACCAGCCGATACCTGGGAGAACCACAAGGAGAACGGCTCCCCAAAGCAACTCGCGCCGTGAGGTGTCGGACTGGAGTGGAAAGCGAAAGGAGGAACGCATCGAGAGCGGCGTGGATAAGTCGATCACGATCTGTTCGGGCTCTGTCGTCATGTGATCAAAGCCAGCTAACGCACCGAATGAGCCGCGAGTAAAGAGCATCGCTCCTTACGAGTCGGCCACGCGCGGAGTGATTTGCTGTCTGGCATTCGTATTGACTTATTTTATAGCCAATTGTTTGCCAATGCGATTTTCCGCGTTTTTTCTTTTCTTGGCTATGCCAGTTCGATTGCAATAAATTCCCGAGATACGATCACTTTGCAGGATAAGCACTATACAGCCGGTCGATAAACCACTGCCATCGAGCTTGCGCACGACGCTGGTTCCAGTCGTCCCAAACGTTCAAAACGTTCCAGTCGTTTATCGGACGCTGATGACTCGCGACTTTCGCCGTTCAAAGAGTTGGGATAAGGACCTTATGCATTTAGTATTTACGATAGAGACACGGAATTCGCAGAGAGTTTATTTATGCTGATAATCTCGTTCGAGTTTCTCAGCAGCGTCGGTGTGCCACGTTAGGCAATAATAGCTGCGATGTGCCAAGAAAAAGGGTATAACCTGTTTGGAATGGACGATGAACAATATTGGGGGTAGTGGCAGCCTTTTCGCGCGCTTTTTTCCTCAAAATCATCAGAGGAGCCAGGGAGTATTCTTGGGGTTTCCGCCCTGAGAATGGGAGGACATTAATGACGAACGTTAGCAAGGCGGCAGGTGGTTGCTGTGCCGCTCTGTTCCTCCTGGCTGTTGCGGGCTGCGCGCCGAAGATCGCCCGCTTCGACGTCCTGCCAGCCCGTGTCTGCGAAGGCACGCCATCGGTGGTGACGTGGGAAATCAGCGGGAGTCCCGAGCTCACGACGGCGCCGGCAATCCAACCATTGCAGGGCGAGCCACTGCGTTACCAGGCGACCGAGGACACCGTCTTCACGCTGCATGTTACGCGGTGGCCGTACCAAAATCCGGAGGTATCGGAGACCGAGGTGAGAGTCCACCGGACGCCGCCACCTGCGCGGGAGCCGATCGCGTTCGCAATGAAATGTGAAGACAGCAGTTGGTTGGAATCCTCCCTCGTCCGGCAACGCTGTGGGATCCCAGGATCCGACTGGAGACGGTTGCGTCTGATGGGTCTCGCGAGCTGACCGTCGAACACGAAGCTCATTCGGCGACGCTTACCGCTTCAGCTCCCAGCAGTAGCGCATTCCAGGGAGCAACCATGGCCGGCACATGGAAGCTGACGACGCCGCTCGGCGTGAACGAGCGATGCGGCGACCCTGGGGCTGCACCGCCTGCACGGATTATCCTAACCACCCATTTCGTGTGCGCGAGGTAGACGTGGCCATCGATATCAAGAACCTGGTCGAGACCATCGTGATAGTGATGCTCGAGAACCGCTCGTTCGATCACATGCTCGGTTACCTGTCGTTGAAGGATGAGACGAATCGGACCGATATCGATGGCATTGCTGATCCGACGAACCCGTCGTATATCAACGACTCGGCGGGCGAGACATATTCCCTCTTCCCAACGAAGGACAGCGCGCTTCCAGGCGACCTCCCCCACGGACGCGATCTAGTCGACATTCAGCTAGCGAAGTCGGCCACGAGCGGGAAGTACGCGATGACCGGGTTCGTCGAGTCCTACCGCCAATTCATGAATGTTCCGAGGGTCAAAACCAAAGCCTCGCCGATCGGCTTCATGAGGGGCGCAAACCAAGTCCCGACGTTGGACTTTTTCGCCGAGAACTTCACTGTGTGCGACCACTGGTTCGCGCCGCTCCCGGCTGACACGCAACCGAACCGTCTGATGGCCCTGAGTGGATTCACGACTGTTGACGTGACGGTTGCCCAGACTCTCGATCAAGAACTCGTGTATGAATGGCTCACGGAAATGAGGATCCGCTGGCGGGTTTATCGTTCCGGCCTTCCCTTCTGTACACTGCTCCCGCGAATGTGGGACGAGATCCTTGACAACACGCTGTTCCGGTCGATTCGGCAGCTCGCGAAAGATGTCAAGACTGAAAGCAACCACACCTATCCCGAGGTCATCTTCTGCGAGCCTGCCTACTTCGATTCGCCGATCAGCTCGGGCTTTGAGCGCAACGACGATCATCCGCCCCTGCCGGTAGGGCCCGGCCAAAGATTTTTGCGCGAGATCTACGAAGCGCTCACGGGAAACCCCGCGCGCTGGGCCAAGACGGTGATGATCGTGACCTATGACGAACACGGCGGTTTCTTCGATCACGTGCCGCCATTACCCATACCGACTGACCCGCCCCCTGGCGTGAACTATCGGAGGTTTGCGACTACGGGCGTCCGGGTTCCCGGCTTAATCGTGAGCCCACTGGTGGCACCGGCTTCGGCGTACAACGACAAACTCGACCACACCTCGATCCTGCAGTTCTTGGGGGAGATGTTCGGAGACGGTGACTATTCGCCTGACGTCAAGCGGCGAAAGGATGCCGGTATTAAGAGCGTCTCTGACGTCCTTACTCTTCCTCAGCCGCGTGCGGCGGTGGCAATGCCTCCGCTGGAAGCGCTCACGGTGGCCGCCCTAGTACCCGTGCCCAAGCCCGAGAACAAGACGCCGGATCAGATCGCCTTAGAAAAGGCTGCACAAGAGCTGCTTGCAGACAAGAAAGCGAAAGCGCTGGACAGTTATCCCGAGTTGGCGACGTTGAAGCCGGTCCCGTAGGAGATCTCAGGAAATCACAGCTGAAGAAATATGGCGACCATGCATACAATGACAGATGACATCCGGGTCATGACCTCAGGCGCTTTTACCGCGGCATATCTTGAACTCATTCCCCGACTCGAACTCCTGACGAAGAAAAAACTCGTGACCGCCGCAACGTCCATCGGGACGGGAGAAACCTCCATCCCGAATCGGCTGCGGCGTGGTGAAGCCGTTGACGTTGTCATCGTCGCGGACAGCGTACTTGTGGGATTCATCAAGGACGGGCTGATCATGGCCGAAAGCCATACTCCCCTCGCACGCTCGGCGATCGGTATGGCGGTGCGGGCAGGAGCGCCTAAGCCGGACTTGAGCACGGTCGAGGCGCTGAAACGTACGCTCTTGCAAGCGAAATCCATCGCGTACTCCGCCAGCGTAAGCGGCGAATATCTCACCACGGAGCTATATCAGCGCCTGGGAATAGCCGACCAGGTAATCAGTAAAAGCCGGTTAATCGGCGGTGGTGAACGAGTTGGCGCCGCGGTCGCGCGCGGAGAGGCGGAAATCGGCTTCCAGCAGTTGAGCGAGCTACTTCCCGTGCCCGGCATAGATCATGTGACGCCATTGCCGCCGGAAGTGCAGAAAGTGTCCACATTCTCGGCCGGCGTCGCCGTAAATACCCGGGATTCGGCAGCGGCTCACGCGCTCATCAGATTCCTCGCCTCGCCGGAGGCGGCCCCCGCCATCACGAAGAGCGGGTTGGAGCCAATAGGAAATCACTGAAGCTGAGACTCATTGGGGTCGCTCGAGCACGGAACGTCGTGAAGGTCAGGCCGTGCGGTAACTCGGCTCACCGAGCGTTAGGTCTGAGCCGCGTCGATGCCCCGGTCCAGCGGTGCGTGATTTCCGCGACCTCCGCTTGCGATCTCAAAGATTTTACGCATACTGAGCTGAAAGAGAGAAAGTTCTTTGGAAAAATGTCCGGCGTAATTAGAAAAGCGGAACTGTGGAAAAAGCGGGACACTGTCGAGCGGATTGCCGCGGAGCAGTGGAGTTACCCGACAGGGATGGTCTGGTGCCCCATGAAGATGAGCGGTATGGCCGTCATGAAGTGCGCCGAGCTGCAGAAACAGCTCGGCTGCGGAAGCCTCAGCCAGCTCAAGATGATAACGACCACCAAGCCCGGGAACGTGCCGTTTTTCTGGCCATGGCTGCGGCGCGGCCGCGAGTGCCCGGAGCGCGCGAACGAAAAAGAAGTGCGCGAATTGCGGCTGGAGCTGAGCCCGCTCAAATCCGTTGA